>WNFU01004573.1_pt1 | contig 21627 bp, 15 predicted proteins | sample 5400121 | NCBI WGS metagenome assembly WNFU01 (sample SAMN13153360, study PRJNA577476) | soil metagenome | isolation source: 100 cm soil or saprolite under grassland replicate 1 | place: USA:California | collected 2016-06-15
GCGGCGCGCTTGTCGCGGCGGCGCGCGGCGGCGATCAGCTCGCGCTGCAACTTCAGCGCGGCCTCCTGGGTGGCCTTGCCCAGCGCCGCGCGGTAGTGGCGCGGGTAGCGCACGGTGGCCTGCAAAACCCACAGCACCAGCGCGTCGCAGCGGGCGAAGATCGGCGAGTCAGGCATCGGCGTGACAAGATGACAAGATGACAAGGTGACAAGGTGACATTCACACCCCCTCCTGGCTTATCGATGCAGCAGCACGGTTTACTTTTGGCACCGGCAGCCGGAGCACTGCGCGCCGTAAGCCGGTGGTGCTGCCGTGTTTGGTTTGGCCGATCCAGCCATGGACGGTCGCGCTCAGCTGGTCAAAGCTAATCTCGCCGGTGGCGTAGGCGGCCAGGCGCGCGCGGTAGCGCCGCCAGAAGCGCACGACGTTGCGCCGGCGCAGCCGACGTCGATCGGGGTCGACCGTCCAGCCGACGAACGGGAAGCCGGCGGCGACCGGCGCGACCTGGGCGCGCTCCTGGTGGATGGTCAGGCGCAGGTCGGCGAGCTGGGCGCGGACGGCGTCTTTCCAGGCGTGCAGCGTCGATTTGTCGTCGGCGAAGAGCAGCAGGTCGTCGCAGTAGCGGATGTAGGCGCGGCAGTGCAGCTCCTGCTTGATGAACAGGTCGAGCGGGTGCAGGTACACATTGGCCCAAAACTGGCTGGTCAGGTTGCCGATCGGCAGGCCGCGCGGGCGTAGCAGCGCGAACAGATCGTCGCCGGGGAAATAGTGCGGCGTGTACTCCTCGGCCAGCACGTCGCGCCCGCTGGCGATGATGCGGCCACACAGGTCGAGCACGCGCGGGTCGGCGATGTGGCGCTGGAGCGTGGCTTCCAACTTATCATTCGCGCATTTGCAGAGCCAAGTTCCCAGGCGGCATGCCCAAGCGGGCGTACAAGTCCGGCGGTAAGCCCAAGAGATCGAGGATCTGCTGTTGGGTCTGATTCAAGGACGAGACATGGCGCTGCTCCCACCCTTCACCGGTCACGACGGTGACCGTCAGATTGCGAAACGCCCGGATCATGCGTTCGGTGGTCGGCTGCGTGGTGGCCTGGGTGCGGCTGGCCGGGTTCAAGCCCACCAGTTCCGCACCCTGTTGGAGCAACGCCGTGCGCAGGCGCTGTTCGGTCAGGGTCAGCACGCGCAAGGCCAGGCACAGCAGCCAGACCAGCCCGGCGATGCGCCTCTCGTCGCGCAGGAACACCGGGCGGAGCTGCAGATTGCGGCTCTTCAAGCGGCTGAAGGTGCGCTCGTGAATGGGTTGCTGGTGATAGGCGGCGACCAGGGTCGGCACGTCATACTGGTCGGGGGTCGTATTGCTCACGTAGATCTGCCAACCCAGCCTCTCCACCATGGCCTGCCAGGCCCGCAGGTCAACCCAGACCGCCGCGACGACCCACGCGGTGGTACCATCGCGCAGGCGGACCTCCTCCAGCGCCGTCTGTACCACCCCGTCCAGTTTGGCCTCCGCAATGCGTTTCGCGACCACTTGGGCCAGATCAGATTCCTGGCTATAGCGTTTGCGCCCGCGCGTCGGCGGCTGGGCCAGCTGCAGCAGGTCGGGGGTCAGGCGGGCCAGCGCCTGTTCGCGCAGCCGCCGCAATCCGGCCTGATAGGCGCTGGCGCGCACCACCAGCACGCGTTCGGTCCAGGTGTGCGCCTGCCCATTTGCCGGGTCGATCCACGTTTGGGCGCGCTCAAAGGGATGGATGACCGCGGAGAGCTGCAGCTCGCCGGTGCGGCGGTCGACCGTTTCGATGCGCAGCCAGGTCGCCGCGTGGGCCAGGGCATCGTCCACCCATCCCGCGATCTCGGAGGTGGCGTGGATGGGGCGATAGGCACTCAAATAGCGGCTGGCGCGGGCGACCATGTGGCCGCGCGTGGGCAGGTCGCCCATCTTGCTGTCGCCGACCACCAGCACGGCATTCGTGCCCAGGGCCGCGACGGCTGCGTCATAGGACGGTACGTACAAGCCGTTATCGCCGGTGTTCCCGGCAATCGGCTGGCAACAGATCGGCAGCCCGAGTGGGTCGAGCGTGGCCAGCATCAGCTTGAACTGGCGCAGATCGGGCCGATGCTCTTTGCTGTAGCCATGCTGGAGCAGGCTGTCTTCCTCGACGTCGTCGTGGTAGACGCTGACGCTGGTGCTGTCCAAGCGCACCGTTTCGGTGGGCAGGCGATAAATCCGCACCCAGCGCTGCAGCAAGGCGGCGTCGAGCGCGGCCTGCGTGGTCGGGTCGCCGAGCAGCGTCAAGATGGTGGCCAAGCGGTCGTCGGTGCAATCCGTGTCGCGCAGCGTGATCTCCAGCAGCGTGTTGATCGTTTGGACGCGATCCGCGGCCCAGTCACGTACCGTCACCAAGCGATGGTCGCGCTCCTGAAGGATGTGGCTCAGCCAGATGCTCAGTACGGTGCCCACACTCGCGCCTTCCCAGTTGCCATGCGGTGTCACATGCGTGTCGATCAGGTCCCGAATGCCCATATCGATGATGATGCCGAGCAGCAGCGGCAGGCTATTGACCTGCTCGTTGGTGATGGTGTGGGGTGGTGGTGTCATGCCGCAAGCATACCACAGCACCGCCCGAACTTGGCATCCCAAATACGCGAATCATAAGTATCAAAAGAGAGGTGCCGCCTTCTGAAGGCTACCTGCCCTTCGCTCTTGTTTTGAGGAAATCTGGACGCAGGCGACCAGGCCGCCTGCGTGCCTGCGGCGCGGCCAGCTTTCGCTCCGGTTAATTGAGTCGATTGCTTGGGGGAAGAGTTGCGCGTGTCGTTTTCACCACTCAGCCGGGGGTACCGCGCCTCGTCGTATGATACGACGACGTGCGCCACAGAGCAGACACACAACACCAAGATCCAGCGTCCCGTTCTTGTATCGCTGTTGTCTCTGCCTGGCTTGCGAAGCAGATTCTGGTTAGTGTGTTACGCAAGAATCCCCAGTGCCTGGCCGCGCGCCACGGCTTGCGTGCGGTTATGCACCTCAAGCTCGGCATAGATTTTCGCAACATACCATTTGACGGTGCCCGGCGTCAGGCCGAGCTGCTGCGCGATCACATCATTCGGCATCCCCACCGCGATGCAGCGCAGAATCTGGAGTTCGCGCGCGGTCAGTTCTGGTGCGGCTGGCCGCGCATCCGCCTGCTCGGAGGGGGGATCGATGCCTCCCGGCTGCCTCACCGGCACCGGCGATTCGGGCACTGGCGAAGAGTGAAGCGAAGCAGTCGCCTGCTCGTGTGCCTGAGCAGCTCGCAGGATGCGTTCGAGGTACGGCAGCAGTCGCCTGGAGTTCGCCCGCCGCTCAGCTCGCAGCCGCTCGTGCAGCTGGCCTAGCAGCGCCGCCAGCGCCACGCCGCCCTCGATAAACCGGCGCAGATAGCCGCCTGGCTCGGCCAGCTCGAGCGCCTCCGGCAGCACCGCCTGCGCCAGCGCCGCCTCGCCGCGCGCTTGGTGGACGCCTGCGGCCGCAATCAGAATTGGAATCGCACGCCCCAGCTGCCCAGTGGAGATGGTGCGCGCCAGCAGCCGCGCCAGCAGCTCCAGCGCGTCGTCGTACCAGCCTTCTGCCCCCAGGCTACCCGCGAAGGTCAGGTATTCCAATTCGCGGAAATAACTCAGCTCGTCCTCGATGTGCATCCCCTGGGCCAGCGCCCAACGGTTCACTGCCGCAGCATCCTCCTGCGCCAGCCACAGTGCGGCCTGCTGCCCGGCGGCGTAGGCGAGCAGCCGCGGCGACTGTGTGGCCCGCGCCGTCGCGACGACCTGCGCCATGCTGGTCCGCGCCCCCTCGGCATCGCCCATCGCCTGCGTGATCTGCGCCGCGGCGATCTGGCCGTTCAGCACCACATCGATCCGCCCGCTGCGCTGCGCCAGCGCGAGTGCCTGCTCGACCAGCAGCTGTGCGCGCTCCAGCTCATTCCATTCGTACCAGATTATCGCCTGGCCAAGCACGGGCAAACCAGCGCCGGCCGTAGCGCTTTCACCCAGCCGCTCAAGCCTCAGCGCGACCTGCTCGTAGAGGCGCATCGCCTGGCGCAGTTGGCCCTCCTGAACCAGCAACTCGGCAAGAAATGTGGTCGCCAGGATCTCGCCATTGCGATCGCCGCTGCGCTGGCTGGCGTGCAGCGCGCGCGTAAAGGCCGAGCGCGCCGGCGCGAGCAGGCCAAGCGTACAGTAGGCAAACCCCACGTTGAGCGCATGTGTGGGCAATAGGGGTGGTGCTGCAGCGACAGAGGCATCGAGCGCCTGCTGCAACTGATCGATGGTGTGCGGGGCGGCATCCTGCATCACCGCAACCATCAGCCACATCGCAGCCGCATTGGCATCCTGCCCGTCCACTCCACCTGCCGCGATCGCGCTGGCGCTGGGCGGCGCGGCGGCAAGTGCTGGGGGAGTCTGGGCATCACTCTCCTGCTGCAGATCTGCCACATCCGCCGCACTCTGCCCCGTACCCAGCAATGCGTACGTGCGCGCGATGCCCAATGCTGGCCGGGCGATAATCAGCGCCTCCGGCAGTGCCTGGAGCCAGCGCAACAAGGTGCCAACCTCGCCGCGCAGCCACAGGCTCTCGGCCAACTGCGCCAGCAGATCCGCGGCAGCCTCCAGATCGTTCGCCGCGACCAGATGCGCGATCGCCTCCGCCGGCATAGCGTTTGCCACATACCACGCCGCGCCGCGCCGATGCACGGCTAGCGCTTCGTCGGGCTGTGCCTGGGCGATCCGCGCGCGTAACGCTTCCGCGAAGAACGGGTGGTAGCGATACCAGCGATGCTCGGCGTCCAGCGGCACAATGAAAAGATTGGACCGCTCGATCTCAATGAGCAATGTCTGGCTATCATGGCGCCCCGTAATGGCGCTGCACAGCGGTACGCTCATCCGCTCGACCAGTGCGGTCTGGAGCAGAAACGACTGGATATGTGAGGGCTGGTGTGCCAGCACTTCATCGAGCAGATACTCGGCGATGATTGGCTGATTCCCGCTAATGGTGCGGACAAACTGAACCGGATCGGCGTGGTCGCGCAGCGCCAGGGCGGCCAGGTGCAGCCCGGCGACCCAACCCTGGGTGCGTTCGGCCAGCCGGGCGATGTCGGCGGCGCCTAACGGAAGACACAGCGCATCGTGGAGTAACGCCTGGGCTTCTTTCGGCGTGAAGCGCAGGTCGGCGGCGCGTAATTCTACCACCTGGCCGCGCGCCCGCAAGCGCGCCAGCGGCAATGGCGGCTCGGCGCGCGTGGCGATCATCAGGTGCAGCTGCGGCGGCAGATGATCGAACAAGAACGTCATCGAATCGTGGACAGCCGGGCTGTCGATCAGGTGGTAATCGTCGAGGATCAGTACGATCTGCTCGGGATAGCCGGCGATGCCGTTGATCAGCGCAGTGGCGGCGTCGAGCCCATCGGGATGTGGCGCCTGGGGCGGGGTGAAGTGATCCACGTCAAGCGCTGGATACGCGTTCCGCAGGGCCGCGAAGACATAGGTCCAGAAGCGCAGCGGCTCGGAATCATCAGCCTCCAGAGTCAGCCAGGCAACCGCCTGCTCCTGGCGGCGCAACCAATCCTGGAGCAACGTGGTTTTACCAAATCCGGCCGGAGCAGCGATGAGTGTCAGGTGTGAGGGTCGCCCACGATCCAGCAGTTCGAATAAGTGCGGGCGGAAGACCAGCTGCGATCGGGTGGACGGCGGCAGCAGCTTGGTCGCGAGGAGGTGATCGGCAAGCGATCCATCGGGTAGCCGATCTCCAGACGAGGCAATCACTACAATAACCCCCAGCAATGTCAGTATGCTATGGTGGTACTATACCACCGCGCCCACCGATTTACTAGCCCATAGCGAGCGCCGCGCGTGGTCCAGCCTCTCCGGCATTATGGGCATCGCCGGAGGATGCGAGGCCACCGCAGGTATCTATGGCGCCCAGATATGCGCGCCACATATCAAACGTGGCTCGCTGTGTCTTTCGCATATTTCGTGGTGCCAATCGCTACATGCCTCGTTGCCGCTGGTCGCTGCGTGAGCATGGCAAGAATCTCACCTTGGCGGTCCCGCTGTTCCGCTCGAATCGCGGGACGCGGGTGAGCTACGATACCCTGCACGATCAGTGGGCCAAGCTGTGCGCGGCTGCCAGGCTGGTTGATAATGTCGGGGGCCGCAAGCAGCCGCGCTCCACGCGGCACCAACTGCGCCATACGGTGGGCAGCACGCTGATTGCGCACTATCCCGAACAGGTTTCAGCCGCATCCTCGGGCACCGTGATCCGCGCTCCACCCGGCGCTACGTGGAACTCAACGACGACCGGGTGCGTGCCGCGCTCGCTGGCAAGCGGCGACGATAGGGACATCACGGAGAGCGCTAAAAAGTCGGGGTACGGCACACAACAGAGCATGATCTCACTCGCGGGTGTATTTGTAGTAGGTGTTGCGCGAGATGCCGACAATGTCGCAGATCTCCTTGACGCTGTAGTTGGGGTCGCGCTTGAGCGCCAGGGCGGCCTTGCGCTTCTTCTGATCGACACCCTTGGGGCGTCCGCCTTTGCGACCTCGGGCACGCGCCGCCGTCAAACCTGCATTCGTTCGCTCGCGGATCAGGTCGCGCTCAAACTCGGCCAGCGATGCGAAGATGTGGAAGATCAGCCTCCCGCCTGAGGTCGTCGTATCCAGCTGCTCCTGCAAGCTCCGAAAGCCGACCCCGCGCTTGTCTAGCGATTGTATCGTCTCGACCAGGTGCGTCAACGATCGTCCAAGCCGATCAAGCTTCTATACCACCAGCGTATCACCTGCGCGACAGGCACCGAGTGCCGCTCGTAACCCCGGCCGCTCGCTTTTGGCACCGCTGGCCGTGTCGGTAAAACACTCCCCACACCCCACCGCAGCCAAGGCATCCTGCTGAAGTTGCGGATTCTGGTCGCTCCTTGACACTCGCGCGTACCCGATCAACATGGTCGTGGCTCCTTTTTTGCTGCTCCTTGAGACATACCATAAAACGCATCGCCCGACCAGTTCATCGCGACGAAGATTTTCTCGACGGATTGTGTGGTACACGTCATCACCAAGCCGGTGATCGTTTGGAGGGCAGCAGCGGCCCGCGCGGGTGTACCAAGAAAACGTCGTTTTTCTGACCTTCCCCTCTCCCACCCCTGACGCCGATGCTGCCTGGAAGGAACCGCCATGGGTTCTCATCCCCCTACCGCGATCTCGGTCTATCAACTCTCCATCTCGCTACGCCATATCTCTCCGCTGATCTGGCGGCGGTTGCTTGTGAGGAGCGATACCACGATCGCCCAGCTCCACGCCATCGTTCAATGCGCCATGGGCTGGGAGGATCTTCACCTGCATCGCTTTTGCATCCACGGCAAGGACTATGGGGTCTATCCGCCTGGCGGTTTGCTTTTTGACGATGACCCTACCAGGGTGTTCCTTGCCGATTTTCGGCTGCGCCCTGGCGAACGGTTTGTCTACCAGTACGATTTTGGCGATTTCTGGCAGCACGATATTCGCCTTGAACGTGTGCTGGCCCTTACAGCTGGTGAACGTTATCCTCGGGCAATCGCCGGCGCCGGCGATTGCCCACCAGAAGATTGCGGAGGGCCGATGAGCTACCACGCTTTAATCACCGAGCAGTATTCCTGGCTAGCTGGCCTGGATCTGCAAGATGATATCCTGCTCGTCGCTGAGCGGCTGCTGGCTTTCTATGACGGGGGACCTCGCCCGACCCGAGACGACACGGAGTTCGTCCAAGCCCTCGAACGGTTGCAGCAGCGGGAAGAACATCTTCCTGCTCGCTTTGACCGGCGTGCGGTGAATGCGGCGTTGTCTGCCTTGGGAAAGGAAATCGTATGAAACTCCAAGTCCAGGTCATAGCCATTGCGGATGATGGAACACAACACAAGGAGACAGTCGCCGAGATCGTCCGTACCGAGACGACGCTCGAAACCCTGGGTCTGACGCTGGACGAGAGCAAGCACCTTCTCCAGATGCTGCAAGGGGTGATGATAGACCAGCAGGTCGCTGCTTACCTGGTTGAGCGGCGCGCTTGTCCAGCGTGTGGAACGCACCGCCGTCTGAAGGAGCAAGCAACAGCCCCTTTTCACACGTTGTTTGGGGTGGCCCTGGTGCCAAATCCGCGCTGGGAGCAATGCGACTGCCAGCCACAACCCACAAAGACCCTGCGGCCGCTCTCTCAGTTACTGCCCGAACGGACCAGCCCAGAGTTGCTCTACCTGGAAACGAAGTGGGCCTCGCTCGTGTCCTACGATCTGACCGCTCAACTGTTGCACGAGGTGCTGCCGCTCGATAGCAAACACAATCCCTCTACGGTACGCAATCATCTGCTCCAGACAGCGCAACGCCTGGAACAGCGGCTTGGTGACGAGCAGACCATGTTCATAGATGGATGTCCAGCCGAGCATGCACGGCTGCCCATTCCGGATGGGCCGCTATCGGTGGGATTGGATGGAGCGATCGTGCGGGCGCGTCGGGGTACAGAAGGCGACAAGACCGGCAACTTGTTCGAGATCATTGCCGGAAAAAGCATCCGGTCCTTCCGGCGTGACGAGCCGGAAGGAGTACCACCAGAAAGCAAATGCTTCGCGTTTGTGCAGGGATACGACACGAAGCCAAAGCGACGCCTGTTTGAACTGCTCTGTTCGCAGGGGATGCAGGCGAACCAACAGGTGACCTTCTTCTCGGATGGAGGCGATACGGTACGACGGTTGCCGGAGTATCTCAACCCGAACGCTGAGCATATTCTCGACTGGTTCCACCTGACAATGAAGCTGACGGTGCTGCAGCAATGTGCGAGTGGCCTGGCGCCAGAGGGCGACGACGATCAAAATGAGCGAGGTCTCGAACGGCGACTGGAGAGCGTCAAGCAGTATCTTTGGCACGGGAATACGGCCAGTGCGCGCTCACACCTGCAAGAGCTAGATGAATGGTTGGAGGGATGGCTGTATGACGACGATGGCAATCGTAGGGTTCATCCAGAGAGCGATAAGATCACCCGTATGCGGAAGTACCTGCACGAATGAGAGACCTATATCGGCAATAATGCGTCGTCGATTGTGAACTATGGCGAGCGGTACCACCATGGTGAACGGATCAGCACCGGGTTCGTGGAGTCGATGGTCAATCAGGTGGTGAGCAGGCGGATGGTCAAAAAGCAACAGATGCAGTGGACCCAGCGCGGAGCGCATCTGCTGCTCCAGGTTCGCGTTCAGGTGCTCAATGATGACTGGGAGGATACATTTCGGGTTTGGTACCCAAATTTCCGAGCTGCCGAGACACAGGCAGCCGCCGTTTCATTAGCTGCTTGACCCCCGACTTTTTAGCGCTCTCGCACAACTGGCGTGGCTGGATCGGCTGGAGGCTGAGCACGGCAACCTGCGCGCGGCATTGGTGTGGAGCCAGACCGTAGACAAGGGCGTGGAGCTGGGGCTTCGGCTAGCCAGCGCGCTGGGGTGGTTCTGGTTTGTGCGCGGGCATTTGACTGAGGGCCGGTCATGGCTGACGAAGATCCTGGAGCGAAGTCAAGCGATAGCGACGCTGACTCGGGCGACTGCGCTCAATGCGGCGGGATGGTTGGCGCACTATCAGGACGACTACGTGGCAGCGCAGGCGCTGTACGAGCAGGGTCTGGCCCTCGGCCGGGCGTTCGGCGATAAGCGCGTCAGCGCCGCCGCGCTCCGCGCCTTGGCGCTATTGATGCCACAAGGCCCGTTTGTCGAGCGCGCAGAAGCACTCCTCGACGAGAGCCTGAGGCTCGCTCGCGAAGCCGGAGACCCATGGCTGCTGGCGATCGTGCTGCAGAATGTGGGCTGGACGGCCAGTCGGCGGGCGGCCAACCAACGGGCGAGCGCGTTCCTGGAAGATAGCCTGGCACTGTCGCAGGAATTGGGAGACAGCTGGGGCAGCTGCTGGACACTCCTATTCTTGGGAGGGATCGCGCGCGCGCAGTGTGACTATGGGCGCGCGCGGGCGCTCGCCGAGCAAAGCTTGGTGCTGTTCCGAGAACTAAGCGACAAAGTCGGTAGCGCCCATGCACTCTGGAACCTCGGGCATATCGCGCGGTCGCTGGGGGAAGATGCCCACGCGGCGGCGTACTATGACGCAGCTCTGGCGCTGTTTCGGGAGCAAGGGATCGCATTTGGTATCGCCTCCGTGCGCCATAATCAGGCCTACCTGGCGCAGCACCAGGCCGACTATGTGCGGGCGGCTGCGCTTCTGAAAGAAAGCCTGGGGCTGGCACGCGCTCTCGCTTCCGAGGATATGATCGCCTGGAATCTCGCCGGATTGGGCGGCGTGGCCGCGGCCCTGGGGCAGTCGGAGCGCGCCGCGCGGCTGCTCGGCAAGGCGACGGCGTTGTTCGACACCGGCCGCCATAACATAGATCCAACCGAGCAGGTCGAGCATGACCGCTACATCGCAACCGCCCGCTCCCAACTCGATGAAGCAACCTTCGCGGCGGCGTGGACCGCGGGGCAAACCATGTCGGTGGAGCAGGCAATCGCCGATGCGCTGGCCAACGATGCCCCGCCTGCCAGTAACACCACAGCGACCGGCCAGACCAACGTTGAATTGAGAATTGAGAATGTAGAGTTGAGAAACGAATCCCCACAGCATTCTCAATTCTCAATTCTCGATTCTCAATTCTCAACTCACCGGCACAACCTGCCGGCCGCCCTCACGCCGTTCGTCGGACGCGAGGCCGAGTTGGCCGAGCTGGCCGAGCTGCTGCGGGCGCCGGAGCGCCGGCTCCTCACGATCGTCGGCGCGGGCGGGATGGGCAAGACCAGGCTGGCGATCGAGCTGGCGCGTGGCTGCCTGGACGCGTTCGCCGACGGCGTCTGCTTTGTCGCGCTGGCGCCGCTCGCCGCCGCCGATGCGCTCCCTGCCGCGATCGCCCAAGCCCTCGACCTGAGCTTGCACGGCGGCGACGTGGCCGCCGCGCTGCTGCGCTTCCTGCGCGACAAGCAGATGCTGCTGGTGCTGGACAACTGCGAGCATCTGCTCGATGGCCCTTCGTCCCCTTCGACAGGCTCAGGTACCAGCTCAGGACAGGGCGTGGGGCTGGTCGTGGAGATCTTGCAAGCCGCGCCACGCGTGCAGATCCTCGCGACCTCGCGCGAGCAGCTGCACGTACGCGGCGAGCAGCTGTATGTCGTGCAGGGGCTGGCCTACACGCTGGACGCGCCGCTCGCTGAGGCCGCGACCTCGCCGGCGATGCGGCTGTTCGTGCAATGCGCCCGGCGCGTGCGCTCCAGTTTCAGCTTGAACGCGGCTAATCTCGCTGACATGGTGCGGATCTGCCAGCTGGTGCAGGGCATGCCACTGGGGTTGGAGCTGGCGGCCGCATGGGCGGAGACCCTGCCGCTCGACCTGATTGCGGCGGAGATCGCACACAGCGCCGACTTCCTGGCGACCGAATGGCGGGAGGTGCCGGAGCGCCAGCGCAGCATGCGCGCGGTGTTCGACTGGTCGTGGCAGCTGCTGGGCGACGCCGAGCGACAGGCCTTGTGCCAACTCGCCGTGTTTCGGGGCGGATTCACGCACGATGCGGCGCAGGCGGTAGTCGGCGTATCGCCGCGCGTGCTGACCAGGCTGATCCACAAATCGCTGCTGCGCTGGAGCGAGACACAGGGCGGGATAGGCCGGTATGAGATCCATGAGCTGCTGCGCCAGTTCGCGGCCGAACACCTCGACGCCGACCCCGACGAACGCGCGGCGGTGGAGCAGCGGCACAGCGTGTTCTACCTACAGTTTGTGGCTGCGCGCGAAACGCGCCTGGCGCGCAACGAACCGCGCGAAGCAGCGGCGGAGATTCGTGGCGAGATCGATAATATCCGCCAGGCGTGGGCCTGGGCGGTGGCCCATACCCAACTGAACGAACTGGATCGGGCCGCCGGTGGTCTGTGGCAATTTTACCAGTTGACCGGGCGCTCCGAGGGCGAGTATGCCTTCAGGCTAGCCGTCGCGCGCATCCACGAACACGGGGAAGCGGCGATTGGAGATGAACAGGCTCGACAGAGCGACCAGCGCGTGGTTAGCAAGCTGCTCGCCCTCCACGCGAGAACCCTGATCGACCTGGGCGCCTACCAGGAGGCGTTTTCCAGCGCACAGCAGGCGGTTGCGTTGGCGCAAACAAGTGGCGGCGTGGAAGGTGAGACAATTGGCTATGAGGTCTGGGCGAAGGCGCTTTTTTGGAAAGGGCACTATCTCCAAGCCCGCGACCAGATGCAGCACGCGTTGCAATTGGCGTTGGTGTATCAGCGCAGCCACCCCACGTTAGAGTCTTTGGGGATCATCGAATGGCAGGCGCACATTTGGTTGCAGGGTACCAACGTAAAGCTGGGCGACTACGCCGCAGCCAGAAGCCATAGCACGCGGGCCTTGCAGCTCTGCCAAAGGCATGGTCGGCGCTTTGGGGAAGTCAGCTGCCTCGGCAATCGGGCGGATATTGCGCGAGAAATGCACGACCTGGCTGCCGCACGTAAGGACTACGAGCAGGCGGTGCGGCTTGCACCGACGGTCAGTTTCCGCTGGGGCGAAGGGATCAATCAGCTTGAATTGGGCGACACCGTGCGGCTGCAAGGCGAGTATGCGCTAGCGCTCGACCTGACCGAGCGCGCCCTGGCGATTTTTCGTGAGATCGGAGATGGCGTGGAAGCGGTTCGCGCCGCGGCATACCTCGGCCGGCTGTATTGTTATCTGGGCGACTACGCGCGCGCCCACGACTGGTTCGCGGAGTTTTCGCGTGGTGCGGCTACGTTCGAGTCGCCTGAAAGAGTCATCGATGGCTTGATACCACGCGCCGTGCTTGCGCTGCGCCTGGGCGATGCTGAGCAGGCCCACGCATACGCCGAACAGGCCTGGCAACTGGCGCACGAGGTTGGCAGCCCGTATACCCAGGCGCACGCGCTGGTGGTCCTGGCGCACGCCCAAGCTGCCCAGGGTCTCCCCGACGCGGCAGCGAGCTATCAACAGGCGCTGGCACGCTATGAAGCGCTTGGCAATCTGCCGCTCACTGCTGAACCGCGTGCAGGCCTGGCATCTGTCGCGCTTGCTCGCGGTGATCGGGCCGGGGCGCTGGCGCATGTCGAAGCACTTTTGGATGTGCTGGCTGACAATCCGTGCGCTGGCCTGGACGAGCCGTTTGACATCTATCTGACCTGCTACCGCATCCTGGAGGCGCACCACGACCCGCGCGCGACGCCAGTTCTGCAGACGGCCCATCGGCTGCTGCATGAGTACGCCGACCAGATCACGGACGGGGCGCTGCGTCAATCATTTTTGGAGAACGTTGCGACTCATCGTGATCTGGCGGCACTGGGCGCGCGCATATCCGCGACCGATGCGAGTTCTGAGTTAAGAGTGATGAGTTCTGAGTTGTCCGAGCCGGAACTCAGAACTCAGAACTCAACACTCAAAACTCAGAACTCACACAATCTCCCGTCGCCGCTCACCTCGTTCATCGGGCGTGCGGAGGAGCTGGCGCAATTGGTTGCGCTGCTGGATGGCGACATGCGGCTGCTCACGCTGGTCGGCGCAGGTGGCGCGGGCAAGACGCGCCTGGCGCTCGCGGCCGCCGAGGCGCTGCGCCCACAGTTTGCCGATGAGGTCTGGTGGGTTGCGCTGGTTGGCGTCCAGCCGGCAGATGACGAGGCACTCCAGCGCACCACCCTGGCGAGCGTGATTGCGACGGCGCTCGGCCGCACCCTGAGTGGCCGGCGCCCCCCGCTCGATGAACTGGCCGAGGCGCTGCACGATTGTGCGGCGCTGCTCGTACTCGATAACTGCGAGCACTTGCCCGAGGTGGCCGCCGTCGCCCGCGCGCTGCTGGAGGCCGCGCCCTCCCTGCGCGTGCTGGCCACCTCACGCGAACCGCTTGGCCTCGGCGGCGAGGCGCTGCTGCGGCTCTCCGGCCTGGCGGTGCCCGAGGCTGGCGCGGCTGACCCGGCCCTTTACCCCGGCGTGCGGCTGTTCCTGGAGCGCGCGGCGCGGCACACACCCGGCTGGGGACAAGATGCTGCCGAGGTCGCGGCGGTGGCACGGCTGTGCCGGCTGCTTGATGGGCTGCCGCTGGGGATCGAGCTGGCGGCCCACTGGGTGGGCCATTACACTCCCGACGAGATCAGCGCCGCAATCCAGACTGACCTGGACTTCCTGGCGGCGCGGACGCGCGACGTCGAAGGTCGCCACCGCAGCCTGCGGGCGGTGTTCGGCTACACCTGGAGCTTGCTGAGTGCGACCGAGCAGCAGGGAGTAGCACGCCTCTCGGTCTTCCGCGGCACGTTCGACCGCGCGGCAGCGCAGGCAGTCGCCGGGGTACGCGCCACCACGCTGGCCGCGCTGGTGGACAAATCGCTCGTACGCCAGGCCGGGGTCGGGCACTACAGCCTGCACGAGCTGCTGCGCCAGTTCGCCGCCGAGCGGCTGGAGGAGAGTGGCGACGTCGCAGCGATTCGCGCGCAGCATGCGGCCTACTACCTGGCACTGGCGGAACAGGCTGTGCCCGAACTGGCAGGGCCACACCAGGCGACCGCGCTGGAGCGCCTCTCTCGCGCGCTCGACAACCTGGGCGCGGCGCTAACCTATTGCCTTGAGGCTAACGACGTGAGACTTGGGGCTGGCGACCTGCGACACGACGATACAAGCCTCAAGCCTCAAGCCTCTAGCCTCACCGATGACACAAGCCTCAAGCCTCAAGCCTCAAGCCGCACCGAACTCGGCCTACGGCTGGGAGGCGCGCTGTGGCCGTTCTGGCAGCGCCATTGCTACCTGGTCGAGGGCCGTCGCTGGCTGGAGGGCTTCCTGGCAGCACCGGATGTCGGTGCCGTCGCGCCGGAGGTGCGCGCCACGGCGCTGATCGGGGCGGGCTGGCTGGCGCACGACCAGGACGAGTATGTACAGGCGGATGCGCTTTTCGACGAGGGACTGCGCCTGGACCGGGCGCTGGGACACACCGGGCGCGTGGCCGCCGTGCTGGCGCACCGTGGGATCATGGCGCGCGGGCAGGGCCAGTACGCCCAGGCGACGGCATTGATCGAGGAGAGTCTGGCGCTGGCCCGCGCAGCGGAGGACCATGCAGGTATCGCCTACGCGCTGTTCCGGCTGGGCGTGGTGACGCGCGAGCGCGGCGAGTACGCGCGGGCGACCAGCATCTACCAGGAGTGTCTGGCCGCCTATCGCGCGCTGGGCGACCGCAGCAGAGCTGCCTCTGCACTGCTGGGCCTGGGCGACATCGCCCGCGACCAGGGCGATGCCGCGCAGCTCGAAGCCTACTGTCTGGAGAGCCTAGCTATCTGCCGCGAACTTGGGCAACACCCGAGCGTGGGCTACTCACTCAACAACCTGGCGCTGGCGGCGACCCTGCGGGGCGACCTGACACGCGCCGCGGCGCTGGCGGAAGAAGCGCTGGCGCTGTTCCGCGCACACGGCATCCATGGCGGCGTGGTCGAGCTGCTGATCACGCGGGGACAGATCGCCTGCGCCCAGGGTGACTATGAGCGGGCGCAGGCGGCGCTGGCCGAGGGCGTGGCGCAAGGATGGCCGGGCGACCCACACTTGCTGGTGGCGAGCGGGCTAGAGGAACTGGCGCGCGTGGCGGTCGCACAAGGGGACGCCGCGCACGCTACGCGGCTGTGCGGGGCGGCGGCGGCCTGGCGCACTGAGATGGGTGCGCCACTGCAGCCGTACCGCCGCGCTGCTTATGAGGCAACCCTGACGGCGGCGCAGCATGCACTGGGCGCCGATGGTTTCGCGATGGCGTGGGCGGAGGGAACAGCGTGGCAGCCTTCTCAGGTGGTCGACGCCGCGCGGGCGTGGACACCAGTGGCGCGTCTTCAGAGGGCTGCCTCTGAGCTGCAAACCACGATTCCAGTGCCATGACCACCGTGCCAATGGCACACGGCCTGCCGCAAGCATACGCCGACCACATCACGGATGGCCGACCGCGCCTGTCGTTTCTGGAGAACATGGCGACGCACCGCGAGCAGCTGCGCGCCGGCATGGGGTCTGGCAACCTTTCCAACGTTTTGGGCCACAGAATATACTCATGTGGCCGCTGGATGCTCGAAGATTCTCAGCCCCGACTCCACTGTCGCGTCAAATCTCCATCTGCGTGTCACCAGCCAGTCGCGCCACACTGAGATCGACAGATCTGCAATCGACGCAGGCGTGTACTGATAGCACGAGCCTCCGCGCTCGATCGCGGATCATGCGATTCCGATCTACGTGCGGTCATGCTCTTCCTTGCTGCGCCAGCGCGATGATCGCTTGAACTTACCGCACATGCGTGCTATACTCTCCCCATTCCAGCATACTGGTCTTCACGCTCCGCTCACGCGGCGGAGCTGGCGCGTCAGCGCCAACACGACGCACGTGCGGCGCCTGGCGTCAATTGGCCAATGATCGCTATCGCGATGCATGCCCCAGCGATGCTGGCACAGCAGTTCCGAAGGAGTGCCCATGATCGCGCGACACGACCTCATCCAACGCTACGGCGGCGTCCGCGAGTATCTGGACCAGCTGATCGCCTTTGCCGAGGCTGCTCGGAACGAACTCGCGCCGGACTCTCCACTGTTGACCCGGTATGACTATGAGTGCTGGATGGCCGAGATCCGCTCCTACCAGCAGTTCAGTTGTCAGCGCTGTGGGACATTTGTGTCGGCCGAGCCCTTTGGTCCTGGTGCCTATATGGTCGAGCCCTCTACACGAGTCTGCGGCATGTGCTATGACGAGCTCACCCGCACCAGCCCGAGCGTGCAACGCCGGCTTGCCCGCCTGGCCGTGTATGCCCAGGAACACCCGGATCTCTGCGCCTCTCTGATCGTGGACACACAACGTCAACTCCATATGAACGATTGGCAACTCGATTTCTATCTGGGAGTGGACGATCTCAGTGTCGCGCGCCTGGCACTCTGCCCACGCCCACGCCCAGGGCACGAAAATGCAGATATCGCCATACTTGCGACGATTGTCGGCTGTTCGGAAGCGCAGCTCCGTCGCTTATTCACTGACGAACCCCAGATTGGAGCGGAGGCACGAGCAGACGAGCGCCCAGCGCCACGCCCATTCCGGCTTGACTCCGATGAAGCCCTGCCGTTCTAACGTCGGAGCGTGGCCTTGCATGCACAACCGTACCAGGCCGAGTATCACCATCCACATCACGCGGGGCAACCGGACTCACGAAACCACAGCTGCGTGCGGAACACGCAGTGCGCTTCCATGACAGAATGGAAGATGCTGCGATCAGCAGGCGATGATCTCGGCTCGCGGTGTAACGCTATGGGTTTGACGATCGTACCCCGCATCGCGCGATTGTTGGTCTGGGCCAACAAGGCGCACGCTAAATCCATGGGCTACACGTTTTCGTTTATTGCCTATTTTGGCGCGTATCTCGGCTGACCTGGTACATTACACGAAGGTTCGAACACTTTTTACATGAATCTTCGAACGTTTCCCTCAATCTTCGAACTGAGGGGGTGTCTACGACTGCCAACTGTGGCTTGTTGGCTTCCCTATGCAGCGGAAGCTCATCCGTTCGATCTATACTGGTGGCACCGTTGTATACCACTATAAGGAGGAAGTATGGGCGCCTCATCTCTGCCTTCTGGTCGTATGGGTACCCCAGGTCTCGACGTCTTCAAAATTGCCGGCCAATCAATCTCCGGTTTTCTGCCAAGTTTCAAGACGGGCAACCCGCGAGCCGTTCGCCAGCCATTCACTTCGCAGCTCGAAGAACGGCTGGCCCTCTACCTCGAATACCATCCCCACGTTCGCACCTACCAGCGCGGGGATGCGAGCCCTGCTTTTGCCGCAGCCCATCGGCTAGAAACCCCCTTGGGCACTCCCTACCGGATTACCTACTCCTTCGAAGGTAAGGTCCACGACTACTTGCCGGACTTTGTCGGCACCCTCTCTGACGGAGGTCTGCTCATCGCCGAAGCGGGACAGGATCGCGAGAAACGCAAGGACAAAGCCCTTGCGAAAGCTGATGCCGCTTTGCGTTTGGCGGCCCTCCACCATGGAGTCTACTGGATCGGCACTGAGCTCCAACTCTCGCTCCACCGCCACTACAACCTCTTGTTTCTGCATAATCGCCGACAGCCGTTCCCGACCTACCCCGAGATTGCAGACTATCTGTCAGCGCAGTGGCCCTGGGGGGAGCCCTCCAGCGTGGTCGAGCTCGTCCGGCTGCATGGTTGTCGCTGGTCCGAGCCGGAGCTCGAGGCCGCCGTTTGGAAGCTCGCCGGCGATGCCGCCGCTGCCGGGCACCTGCTGGTCGATCTTACGGAAGTGGTTTTAGACCGTGCCACGCCACTGGTGCTCCTTGCGCCATCGGCCCTCCCCATTCTCCCTGAGCCGCTCCCCACCAGCCTCATCACGCCACCGACAGCCCCCGAGGAACCGCCCGCCACTACGCTTCACCCTGATGAGGAGCCCCTCGTTGAGGGGCCACTCTTGCCAGAACCCACCTTTGACCCTTCCGTCCTCGAAAACGACACCACCCGAGCTCAGTTCGCTCGGAATCTGGCGGCTGTAACCGATGTCTTAGCTGGTATGGGCCTCCGCGCCGCAGCTGAACGCCACGAGATGGCGCCCTCAACCCTCTCACGCCTGGTTCAGCGAGCCAAACAGTTCGGTCAAAAAGCCTGCGTGCCCTACAGGACCTACCACCGTGACCGGGCCTTACGACCTGAGTTTCAGGAACTCCTGCGCAAGCTGTACGTCACTCCGCTCCGCCCCACCATTACGGCCGTCTACGAGGATGTGCGGCTCAAACACCTGGCTGAGGAGTTGAGCGCTCAGGAGGGCGCCGTCGTCTGCCTGCCTACCTACCGACAAGTCTGGAGCTACCTCACCGCTATCGCCCACGAAGCGCCTGTCAACGTGGCCCGCTCTGGCATGAAGCATCCCCCACGCGAACGCCTGTCCCCGGCCTCCTTCATCTTATCCATCACCGCTCCGGCGCTCATCTGTCAAGTTGACGAGCACACCATGGATCTGCTGGTGGTCGCTCCTGATGGGACCGTCATCACTCAGCAGGCCCACGCGGCCGTGCTGATTTGCGTCAAGACAGCTGCCATCTTAGGTGCAGTACTCGCCCTTGACCACCTCAAGGAAGAGGACTACATGCGCCTCATCAAACAAAGCCTGGAGCCTAAGGAGCGATTGACCACCCTCTACAATTGTACCCACGCCTGGCCCTGCTTCGGCAAGCCAACCGTCGTGTTCCATGACCGCGGCAATATCTTTACCTCAGAGCGCGCCACCCAGGTGTTGGTCGACCGGCTCGGCATTGTCACTGAGCAAGCGCCTCCCTACGCCCCCTCAGCCAAAGGAACTGTCGAGGCCTTGTTCACCTGGGTCACCCGCAAATTGACCCATCGCCTTCCAGGGACGACGAAAGGCGCGCCCGAAGCGCGCGGCCTCTATGACAGCGCCCGCGAGGCAGAGCGCGCAGGCATTACCTTCGATGTGCTTGAACAGCTGTTCATTCAGGCGATTGTCGATGGGTACATGCGGGAATGGGACAAGCTGCGCCGCCAGACCCGCATTGCCCTCTGGGAGGCGAATGTGCGAGCCCATGGCGTCCCGCGCTGGATGGGCTCCGCGGACGATTTGAAGCTTCTGCTGATGAAGGCGGTGAACCGCAAGAACCCCCTGACTGGGCGCTATGCCTTGCACCCTCAGCGGGGCTTGTCCTTTCTGGGGCGACGATATGTCAGCCCGGGCCTCCTCGACCGGCTCCGCATGGATGGGGCGCCGGGTCAGTATCTGGGAAGCCAACGCGATGCGAAAGGCTGATGTGGCGGCAGCCCAGGCCGCGACCGCCGAAAGTCTCGCCAGCCGTCAGCATCTCCAGGAGACTGCCAGCGCGGGGCGACGGCGTCTGGCCGCAGAAACAGAATGCCTCCAAGCCCAACGGCAGCTGGATCATCAGCGGGCCGACATCCATCCAGACCACGTGCAGCGTGTGTTGCACGCGCTGCAAGAGCAGGCTCGTCCGCCTGTGGAACCCTCGCCGACCCCGGCAAGTCTCCTGCCACGCGCCGAGCCAGATGGCGACCTCGGCGACCAGAGCGGGGTGTGTTTGCCGATTCGGAGCCGGGAGGAACAGGCATGAGCACCACAGTGATGAGCGCCAGCCGCCTCCCCTTCGTGCCGCATGACTGTTTTCTTGAGACCGCATTCGAGCAGCGCTTCCAAGGCGTGATCCGCCGAGCCTGGCAGCAACGCTCGTGGCATGTGATTGCTGCTATTCCGGGAAGCGGCAAATCCTTTGGCATTCACGACATGGTGCTCCAGAGTGGCGCGAAAAAAGATGCTGCGAGTGCGACCCGCATCCCGCTCCTCGCCATTCGCGCTCCCAAGGACGGCGCGTCCGACTACGCCCTTGGGACAGCTCTGTCGGCGGCCTTCGGCGTGGTGCCCTTCATGCCGTGGTATATGCGACGAACCTGGCTGGTGCATGCCGCTGCCGCCGCTCAGGTGGAGTGTATCGTGATTGACGATGCTCAGGACCTCACCCTGGCCCATCTCGCCTTGCTGAAAGAGCTGACGGACAACCTTGCCGCGCCGCCCTACCAGCGGCATCTCGGCCTGTGCCTGGTGGCCGCCCACACCGGGGGCGTGCTCCCCTTGAAGGAGGTCTTTGCCCGCCCCGAGACCTTGTGGCGCCAATTCCGCCGCCGGTTGGATACCGAGCTCCCCTTCTGCCAGATTCTTGGGCATACCGTGCAGGAGGTTCGCGACATCCTCGCGACGTTTGAGGTCATCTATCGCCCCCAGTTGCCCGATTTGCAGCTCCGTCGCTGGGCGACTGCCATCACCGCCTGGTTAACCCACCCGGCACTTGACCCTGATGGGACGGGGCGGGTAACCATGGACCATGTGACCCGCTTGGTCGTCAGCGTCGTGCGGCAGGCATATGAACAAGGAGCGACAGACGTTGATGCATCCCTGCTGGAGCGAACCGCGGAGTTGATGGTGCTCCGGCGCGACATGCTCGTCGCCATCGATGGCGAGCCTGCCCCCGCGTCGAGCCTGCCAGTGAGAGAGGTCGGCTGATGCAACAGCTCGGGATTGATGACCCCCGCTGGCTGACGACGGTGCCACAACTGGTGAGCCCCACTCACGATGAGTGGTTGCCAGGGCTCTTACTGCGTTGTGATGCCGTCAATGGCTGGGCCAGCCGCACGACCATGGCCCATCTCACGCGCCTGGGGAAGCAGCGGCTGCGCGAGTCGTGGCACAGTGACATCCCCAATCTGATCGTTTGGGGCGCAAGTGCCGGATATCTGTTGCAGGTCGCCCAGCTTTTAGCGCTCGCGCCGCAACAAGTACGGGACACCACCTACACCGACGAGTTGGCCCGGCTCTTTCACCCACCGAAGCTCCACTCGACGATGCTGACCCTGGTCTTCTCGTTTCAGCTGTGCCCGATATGTATCGCAACATCACGCCTGCTACGCCGGGTGCTGGTCTTACCATACTTGGCCGTCTGTCTCGAGCACCAGGTCGTGCTTCGACAGACGTGTCAGTGTGGGGCAATCCTGCGGATCTTCACCAAGCACACGGCGCCATTTAGCTGCTACCA
>WNFU01006245.1_pt1 | contig 21626 bp, 22 predicted proteins | sample 5400121 | NCBI WGS metagenome assembly WNFU01 (sample SAMN13153360, study PRJNA577476) | soil metagenome | isolation source: 100 cm soil or saprolite under grassland replicate 1 | place: USA:California | collected 2016-06-15
CCACTGCTCCCTGGGCACCCGCCGGACCCCCCGCAGGGTCAGCAGGCCAACCGTCCGCCCCTGCTCCTCGACCGGGAACGCGCCGTGGTCGTAGCGCATGAAGTAGTCGTCCACCGCGTCCTGCAGCGACAGCTCGGGCCGGATCCGCAGCAGGTCGCTGGCCATCACGTCCTCGGCCTCCACGCCCCGCAGCAGGTCCCGGAGCTGGAGTTCCTGGTAGGAGGAGCGGGCGGCCTGGACCAGGAACCAGCCGATGAACGCGAACCAGATGCCACCGGCCAGGTCCCCGGCCAGCAGCCAGGCCACCCCGCCGGCCACCAGCAGCCAGCCCACGCCCTGGCCGGCCAGGGAGGCAACCCGGGTGGCCCGGCGGAAGCTGCCGGTGGCCTTCCAGATGGCCGAGCGCAGCAGCCGCCCGCCGTCCAGCGGGAACCCCGGGACCAGGTTGAACACTGCCAGGAGCAGGTTGGTCCAGGCGAGGTAGCCGAGCGTCCCGGCCAGCGGTGCCGACAGGAGGTTGCCGCCAAGACCGGCAACGATCCCGAACAGCCCGGCGAGGATGCCGCTGGTGAGCGGCCCCACCAGCGCGATCAGGAACTCGTCGCCCGGGCCGCGGGACTCCACCCTGGCCCGCGTGGCCCCGCCGAACAGGAACAGGGTGATGTCCTGGACGCGGATCCCCCGGGCTTGGGAGACCAGCGCGTGGGCCAGCTCGTGGACCAGGACCGAGCCGAAGAACAGCACCGTCGCCAGGATGGCCAGCGCGACCGCGCCGCCGCCTGACAGCTCCGGGTACAGGGTCGAGGCCCGCAGGTACATGCTGTAGGTGATGAGCAGGGCGATCACCGCCCAGGAGCTGTCGACGCGGACCTCGACCCCGGCAACCCTGCCCACCCGCCACGACGTTGCGAACATCGCCATCAGCTCCCCTCAGCCGCTCCTGACATGGTGAACCGACCAGGGTCAGCTCGTGGCGAGCAGCTCCATGACGTGCTCGACCAGGAGGCCGCGCTGGTGGCGGTCGGCCAGGCGGCGGAACTCGTCCAGCAGGGCGTCGGTGACCTCCAGCGGAACCACCCGAGGACCTCGGAGCCAGTGCTGGCCGGCGGCGCTGACCTCGGGGGCAGGAACCAGTGGTGCAGCAGCGCGATGCCGACCTCGTTGACGCTGCGGCGGCCCTGGTTCACGCGGCCACCTCCTGGGCGAAGAACGCCTGGTTGCGGCCGGCCAGGACGTCCACCAGGGCCTTCCGGGGACCGCCCGGTGAGGTCGTCGTCGAACAGCCGCGAGGTCGGGACGCGCCCGGCGTGCTCGAACACCTCGCCGGCGTCGTAGGCCACCAGGTCGCCGTCGCGGCTGGCCACGGCGGTCACCCGGCGCAGCGGACCGCCCGGTTCCTGGTAGAGGAGCCCGGCCAGGAACAGCGGATAGCGCCGGAAGCCGAGCGCGGTGACCAGCTCGGCCAGCCCCGGGTCCTGAGCGAACGGCTCGGCCGGCTGGGGCGGCTGGGTCACGGGAGCGCTCCTCGGGTCTCTCCTGGACTGGACGGGGGCTCATCGTGACCGGCGGGTGCTCCGCTGGCGCCCTGGTCCACCGCCGCCGGCGCCAGGGACGGTGGATGGATCCTGGGCATCGGCTCGGGCGATCGCTGGAGCCCCACTCCTTCCACAACCGAAGGGAGCTGCAGGCACGTTCTCTAGACCACGACCTTCGGCTTGGCCATGGCAGCGGTGATCGGGGACGGCTTGAAGCCCTTGACGACCAGCCAGAGGCCAAGCGACAGCTCCCACACAAAGATCGGAGCGGTCGCGATCGCCGCCAACACTGTGAGCGGGTGGTTGCCGCGAAACAGGGTCGTGATCGCGGAAGCGATCAGCAGCGGCGCCCCGATGAGGCCCAGCACGGGGATGACCCGGGGCACGAGCCCGGACCGGTACAGCAGCCAGCCCAGGAGCAGGGCGTTGATGCCGGGCACGAGCCCCGGCCCGAGCAGGAAGGTCCAGTCGCGCACCGCGACCAGCGCCCTGCCGGTGGTGACCAGCGAGGCCGTATCCGTTCCGGGTGTTCCGGCGAGGTCCTGGCGCAGGGTCACGACTGCCAGCAGGCTGACCACGCCGATGAGGATGATGGCGGCTTCGAGCATCCGGGAGGTGACAAAGCCGAGCGCGACGGCTTGGTTCTGCCGCTTGACCACCGGGAACAGCGCCACGGCGGTGCCGATGCAGGCCAGGGCGTTCACCACGTCGAGGAAGCAGCCCCACAGCACGCGGGTGTCGGCACCGGAGCCGATGATGTAGCCGGCGTTGCCCAGCACCGGGGCGAGGAGGAACACCGCAGGGATCGAGGCGGCGAAGGTGATCAGGTAGAAGATGCCCGCGACGAGCGCAGTCCTTCTCGTTGCGTCCACCTGGACTCCCTTCCTCGAAGGCCGACAGCCACGGGCGTGTCGGTCGGCGATGCGTCGCTCAGGTCCCCTCCGGGGCGGGAAGCTGCAGGTAGGCCAGGCCGCGCACGTCCAGCCAGGTACGGCCGGGACCGCGCACCAGCCGCAGCAGGACCTGGTCGCATACCGGGCAGCGGGCGACCACGCCGGGGGCGTGGTCGAACACCCGCGCCTCGGCCATCGGGGCGGTGCGCCCGCACCCCGAGCAGCGCCCGACGGCGCTGGTGAGGTCGACGCGGAAGACGTCACCGACGTGGCCGGCGAGCGCGTCGCCGTCGCTCCACCGGTTCGGGCTGGTCATCGCCGCCTCCGTCCTCAGTCGCCCAAGAACCGCTGCTCCTGCCAGGGGTCGCCGTAGTTGTGGTAGCCGAGGCTCTCCCAGAAGCCCGGCTCGTCCTGGTCCAGCAGCCGGATCCAGCGGACCCACTTGGCGCTCTTCCACAGGTACAGGTGGGGCACCAGCAGCCGGGCCGCCGTGCTCGGGCTCCAGGTCCTGGCCGTCGTAGCCGAACGCGACCCAGGCCTTGCCGTCGGTGAGGTCCTCCAAGGGCAGGTTGGTGGTGTAGCCGCCGTAGGAGGTGACCAGCGCGAAGCCGGCGCTGGTCTCCACGCCGTCGAGCAGGGTGTCCAGCGGCACCCCCTCCCAGGTGGTCCCAAGCTTGGACCAGTGGGTGACGCAGTGGAGGTCGACGGTGACCTGCTCGCTGGGCAGGGCGCGGAAGGCGGTCCAGTCCCAGCGCCGCTGCTCGTCGGTTTCGCTGGTGATGACGAGCTCCCAGTCGGCGAGGTCGACGCTGGGGGTTGGTCCGGCCGACAGGACCGGGAAGTCCTCGACCAGGTACTGGCCCGGGGGCAGCTCGGCGCTGGGACGTTCCCGTCGCCCCCGGAACCCGCGCGACACCGTGCCCATCGTGACGCTCCTTCCGTCAATTCCAGGTCTAGCCGAAGGTGAAGGCGTAGGCCCGGACGCCAGGATCCACGAAGGTGACCTCGAAGGTGCGCTCGGCGACCGGGCCGGGCTGGCGGACGAGTTGGTACAGGCGTGGTTCGGTGAGGGTGCCGTTGCCCTGGTCGTCGACGTCGTTGCCGTGGGCCGGACCCGGTGGCTGCCCGTCGAGGTGCACCCGGAACCGGGTGGGACTACCTGGCGTGGTCGGGGCCATGACCAGGTGCAGGTCGCGGGCGTGGAAGCGGTACAGGATCCGCCCACCGGCCTGGTTGGCCACGATGGCCTGTTGCTCGACGGTCCAGTCACCCGAGAGCGCCCAGTGGTTGAGGGCCAACCGTGGAGGGGCGGCGTAGGCGTAGCTCGCGTCCAGGATGGAACCAGTGGGTGAGACGAAGTTGTCGGTCCGCTCGTAGCCGAGGTAGTTCTCCGGCGACCGCAAGCTGGCCCAGTCGGCGGCGGCTTCCACCCCACCGGCGTCGACCGACGTCAGTTCCTGGTCGGTGCCGCCGCTGCCGGCCTCGGTCAGGAGCTGCTGCAGGACCATCTCCGACATCTCGTCGTCGCCCTCACCAAAGCGGTGGTGGCGGACCTGCCCCTGGGCGTCGACGAAGTACAGCGCCGGCCAGTAGTGGTTGTCGAAGGCGGTCCAGACGGCGTAGTCGTTGTCGGCCGCGACCGGGTGGTCGACCCGCAGGTCCTTGACCCGTCGGCGGACGTTGTCGAGGTCGTGCTCGAAGTCGAACTCCGGGGTGTGGACGCCGACCGCGGTCAGGCCGTGGTCGGCGTACTTCTCGGCCCAGGCGCGGACGTAGGGAAGCGTCCGCAGCCAGTTGATGCAGGTGTAGGTCCAGAACTGGACCAGGACGACGCGGCCGCGCAGGTCGGCGGCCGCCAACGGCGGCGAGTTGACCCAGCCGGTCGCGCCGTCGAAACCAGGCAGGTGACCCTCGACCGGCAGCTCGGCGGCGGGGTGCGTGGCGGAGCGGACGCGCTGGTTGGCCCTGGTGAGCAGCGTCTTCCACCCGCCTGCATCCTGGTCCATCTGGCTCTCCTTCCGGGCGCGCCGGTCAGTAGCCGTCGACCTCGACGACCGCCTGGGCGAAGGCCTGGGGGGCTTCCTGCGGCAGGTTGTGTCCGACACCACCCGCGATGAGTCGGTGGGCGTACTTGCCGGTGAACTTCTCGGCGTAGGAAGCGGGATCCGGGTGGGGTGCGCCGTTGGCGTCGCCTTCGAGGGTGACGGCGGGCACGGTGACGACCGGAGCCTCGGCAAGCCGCCGTTCCAGGTCCTCATACCCTGGCTCACCTTCTGCCAGGCCCAGCCGCCACCGGTAGTTGTGGATGACGATCTCGACGTGGTCAGGATTGTCGAACGACTGCGCGGTGCGGTCGAACGTGGCGTCGTCAAAGTCCCACTTGGGCGAAGCGGTCCGCCAGATGAGCCTGTTGAACTCGCGCCTGTGCTCGCTGTACCCGACCCGGCCGCGTTCGGTTGCGAAGTAGTACTGGTACCACCACTGCAGCTCAGCCGCTGGCGGCAACGGAACCTTGCCGGCCTTCTGGCTCCCGATCAGGTACCCGCTGACCGAGACGAGCGCCGTGCAGCGTTCCGGCCACAGCGCCGCGACGATGTCGGCGGTCCGCGCTCCCCAGTCGAAGCCGGCAAGGATCGCGCGCTCGATCTGGAGGGCATCCAGCAACGCGATGACGTCATGAGCAAGCGCGGCTTGCTCGCCGTTGCGCAACGTCGCATCCGACAGGAAGCGGGTCGTCCCAAAGCCGCGCAGGTATGGGACGACCACCAGGTACCCCGCCGACGCCAGCAACGGGGTCACCGCAACGTAGCTGTGGATGTCGTAGGGCCACCCGTGCAGCAGGATGACCACGGGCGAATCCGCAGGGCCGGCTTCGGCGTACCCAACGTTCAGCAGGCCCGCATCGACCTGCTTGAGCGCGCCGAACGGGGCGTCCGTCATCGTCGTCTCCCCCGTGCTCCTCTGGCCGTCCGTGCTCATGGTCGCCTACCGGTCCGAGGGAGTGACAGCCCGAGCCGCCGTGACGATGAGGTCAACCACCGCCTGCGGTTGCGAGACCATGACCACGTGCGAGCCCTCGACCTCGACGCTCCCGGCGCCCGCCCGCTGGGCCATGGAGCGGACGACGTCGCTGCCGGCGGCCTTGTCGCCGGTGGCGACCACCGCCCACGACGGCAACGATTTCCAGGCCGGCGGTCCGGACACGTCGCTGAACGCCGCGGCGGCGACGGGGCGCTGGGTGGCGGCCATCACCGCGGCCTGCTCTGCTGGCAGGTCGGCGGCGAAGACCTCCCCAAAGCGTGCGGGATCGACCAGGAACTCCGTCGCTGTCTCGGTGCCCGGTCCCGTCGGATAGCCGCGCTGGACCAGGGCGGTCATGAGGACGCTGTCCTTCGAGCTCGCCGCGACCTCGCCCACTTCGCCTTGGTCAGGGGCGAACGCGGCCACGTAGACCAGGCCGACCACGTTCGGGGCGCGGTGGCGGCGTTGGGCACGAGCACGACCGTCGGCCTGCGGTCGGCTGGTTGGGATGGCTCAGCTGTCGCAGCCACGAGGAACCCTCCTTCAGTGCCAGTATGTGGGCGCACGTGGTGCCGCAGTGCTGGGCCTGGATCAGCGCAGGGACCGGAACGCGGCGCGGACCTCCTCGGCGAACAGCTGGGGCTGCTCCCAGGCGGCGAAGTGGCCGCCCCGGTCGAGCCGGTTGTAGTGGATGAGGTTGTCCGGGTACGCGCGCTCGGCCCAGCTCCGCGGCGCCTGGTACAGCTCGTCGGGGAACACGCTGATGGCGAACGGGATGGTGATGGCCTTGGCGTCGAAGAAGTCGGCGGTGTTCTCCCAGTAGAGGCGCGCCGCGGAGACCCCGGTGTTGGTCAGCCAGTACAGCGTGATGTTGTCGAGGAGGTCGTCTCGCGTGAGGTCGCTCTGCAGCGTCCCATCGAGGACCTGGGTGACCAGGCCGGGCTGACCGGTCCCGTCGCCGTGGTCGAGCATGAAGGCCGCGAGGTCGACCGGCGAGTCGGCCAGCCCGTACAGCGTCTGCGGGCGCGTCGCCATGATGAGCGCGTAGGCCACGTGCTTGGCGTAGAAGGCGCGCAGCTGCTCGTACGCGGTTCGCTCCTCGTCCGAGAGGCCGGGCGGCGGCGGTTCGCCGGTCTCGAAGCCCCTGACGACCGCTGGCGGGGCGGTGCCGGGCATGTTGGAGTGGATGCCGAGCAGCCCCGGAGCCGCCTGCACGCCCATGGCCTGGGTCACGGCCGCGCCCCAGTCGCCGCCCTGCGCCACGAACTCGGCGTATCCGAGGCGGTTCATCAGCACGACCCAGGCGCGCGCGATCCGCACCGGGTCCCAGCCGGTGGCGGTCGGCTTGGCCGAGAACCCGTGACCCGGCAGCGAGGGGATCACCACGTGGAACGCGTCCGCCTCGCTGCCGCCGTGCGCGGTCGGGTCGGTGAGCGGCCCGATGATCTTCAGCTGCTCGATGATCGAGCCGGGCCAGCCGTGCGTGACGATGAGCGGGAGTGCGTCCTCGTGCTGCGAGCGGACGTGGATGAAGTGGACGTCGAGGCCGTCGATCTCGGTCAGGAAGTTCGGCAGGCGGTTCAGCTTCGCCTCGCACCTGCTCCAGTCGTGGTCCGTCGCCCAGTAGCGGGCGAGCTCCTGCATGGTCGCCAGCGGCACGCCCTGCGAGTCGTCGTCGACCGTCTCGCGCTCGGGCCACCTGGTCGCGGCGATGCGGCGGCGCAGCCCGTCGAGCTCCGCCTCGGGAAAGCCGACTCGGAACTCGCGGATGCCGGTGCTGCCGCCCGCGGCGACGTCCGTTGCGGACATTGCTCCTCCTGACGTTGGAAACCCAGCGGACAATCCGACACTTCCGCGGCGCGGAGGACCGGGCGGCCGCCACCACCCGGGGGCAACCGATTACCGAGCCGGCCGCCGACTCGGAGGTGGCGCGCATCCGCATTCTCGAAGGACAGGCCGGGTGCGAGATGGGCATGTCGGACCGGCCGGAGCTATCCAGGACCGACTAGCCCGGTCGAGTGGTTACCTCGTCGACATTCAGCGGTGCTCGGTTGGTGGGGTGGGGGTGAAGAAGTCGATGAGCAGTTGGTTGACGCGTTCAGCCTCGTCGTGATGGACCCAGTGCGACGCGTCGGGCAGGCGCTCGACGCGGTCGAGGTTGGGCACGTCGTCGTGGTCGGGCTCGGCGAGTTCTGGGCCGAGGTAGCGATCACGTTGCCCCCAGATGACCAGTGTCGGCGTTGAGATTGGGCGAAGCTGCGCTTCGGCGTGCTTCGGCGACTGTCGCACCGAGGCCCGGTAGTAGTTGATCATCCCGGTTGCTGCCCCTGGCTGCGACCACGCCTCGACGTAGCGTTCGATCTCCTCCGGCGTGTACGCCGGGTGGGCGTCGTCCAGAAAGTTCCGAAAGAAATGCCAGTGGTTGGCGTGCACGACGCTTTCGGGCAGCTCCGGGAGGGCGAAGAAGAAGAAGTACCAGGACTTCCGGAGCTGGCCCGGGTGGTGCAGTCCTTGCGAGAGCTTCCGCGGATGGGCCGCGTTGAGGATGGCCAGCCGGTCCACGACCTCGGGGTGGTTCATCGCGGTGGCCCAGGCGACGGTTCCGCCCCAGTCGTGACCGACCAACAGCGCGGACTCGGCACCGCGTTCTTGGACGAGACCGCGGACGTCGGCGGCCAGCCGGCCGGTGTCGTAGGCCGCGACGCCATCTGGCTTCGATGACAGGTTGTAGCCGCGCAGGTCGGGTGCGACGACGCGAAATCCTGCCGCTGCGAGCGGTTTGATCTGCTGCCGCCAGCCGAACCAGAACTCGGGGAAGCCATGCAGCAGAACGATCAGCGGCCCATCGCCGGCCTCGACGTAATGCAATCGTACGTCGCCGACCTCGGCGTAGCCCTCACGAAGTTCGCCGCTTGTGTGGTCCTCGGTTGCGCTCATTGCCGCCTCCCTGGCGCAGGCCCGACGCCGCCTCCCGCCTGCCTAGCCCCGAGCGCCGACCCGGGCTGCCGCCTGGATCAGCCTGGCGACCAGGTGGGGGTGGGAGGCCGGCGAGGCGTGGCTGGAGCGAACCTCCACGGTGGTCGCGCCGATGCGGTGGGCCATGAACCGCAGCAGGTCCGGGTTGATCATCCGGTCTTCGGTGGAGACCAGGAACCACGACGGCAGGCTCTTCCACGCCGGCGGTCCCGCCGGGTCGGCGAAGCTCCTCGCCGCGATCGGCTTTTGCGCCGCGGCCAGGACCCGCGCCTCCCGCACCGGGAGATCCTGGGCGAAGTTGTCCGGGACCGCCGCCGGGTCGAACCACAGGAAGCCCAGCGAGTCGGGCTGCACGTGGGCCAGGCCAGGCGGCGGCGGGAACTGGGCGTTGAGCGCACCGAGGGTCTCACCCTGGTCGGGCGCGAACGCCGAGGCGAACACCAGGCCGACCACGTTCTCCACGCCGGTGGCGGCGCCGGAGATCACCGTACCGCCATAGGAGTGGCCGGCCAGGACGGTGGGGCCCTGCAGCCGCTCGGCCAGCACGTGCCGGGTCCAGGCGACGTCGTCGGCTAGCGAGGTCAGCGGCAGCTGCACGGCGAGGACGTTGTGGCCGCGCTGCTGCAGGATGGCAATGACCCGGCTCCAGCTGGAGCCGTCAACCCACGCCCCGTGCGCCAGCAGCACGTTGGCCTTTGGGCGCCCGCTGCTGGTTGCGGCCTGCGCTGCGGGAGCCAGGCCGGAGGTCTGCGCCGCGGCCAGGCCGGCGAACGCGGCGGTGCCCTTCAGCACGGCTCGTCGGGTCGGCGTGCCCATTGGTTCCCTCCTTGAAGCGCTCGGCTCGCAGGCTGCGGAAAGCAACCATGCCACACTGAACCGCCCATACGAGGCGGTCAACCCAACTCTCCGTGAACCGGGTAGTGCGGTAGAGCTGGATGGCAGCCGCTGGGCGAGGTCGCGGGACGCAGCCCGGCGCGGTGGGAAGGGAAGCCTCCAGGCCCGCCTTAGGACTCACCAGCGCGGGGACATGACGGAGCGAGACGCCGGCATGCTGCTGCTCCTTCACCCGCGTTCCCCTCGTCGCATCGCTGGTCGAGCCGGCACCAAGTCCTGGGCGCGCTGGTCGCCAGCTCTTCGGCAGCCAGCTCGTAGTGCCCTCGACGGACGTTCTGGATGAAGGCATGCCCGGCGATCACGATCCTGGCGCTGCGGTCCTGCTTGAGTCCTCGCATCGGTCGAAGCCTCGTCTTGAGCCGGCCATGGTCGGTCTCAACCCCGTTGTTGGCGTACCGATCGGGGCGGTGCCAGGCTGCTGGGAGCAGCTCCTCCAGCACCACCGGGTAGGTCGAGGCGCGGTCGGTCACGACCTCTTTCGGCGTGACCTTGGTGCTGTGGATGGCCCGCTCAAGGAACCGGCGAGCAGCTCCTCGACGTCGCGGTAGGACAGCCCAAAGCGCAGGTACCAGCGCACCGCCAGGACGATGACCTCCGCCGGGAAGCAGAAGCCGACGAAGGCACACCGAGCGACGGGAGCGGGATCAGGAGGGCGAGTGCTCATGCCGGCAGTCTGCCGGCTCGGGGCCCGCTCACCGCAGATGCAACAGTGCCGGTCAGGTACCTCGACACCACCCCGCTGGCGGGCTCGACGCCCACCCAGCGGGGGCGCCGCTAACCCTGTCGGGTCCGTGACCACCCGCCTACCTCCCGGGGCGTAGACGGAAAGCCTCCCCCCAGCCGATGCCAGCCAGGTCCGTGCCGAGGACGATGGGGTCGGAGCGAGAAGCCACCTCGGCCACCTACAGGAAGCCAGGTAGAGCGCAGGCAGGGAACGCGGAAGGACGAGGGCCGATGAGCGCCGCTGAGCACGCCGTCGAGACGACGGACCTCACCAAGGTCTACGGGAAGCACGCCAGGGCCGTGGACCGGCTGAACCTGTCGGTCCGAACGGGGGAGGTGTACGGGTTCCTCGGGCCCAACGGGGCGGGCAAGACAACCACCCTGCGGATGCTCCTGGGACTGGTCCACGTCACCTCCGGCAGGGCCGCGGTGCTGGGCAGGGCGCCGGGCGACCCGGAGAGCCTGGTCCGAGTGGGCGCCATGGTGGAGGAGCCCGCCTTCTACCCCTACCTCTCCGGCAGGGACAACCTCAGGGTCATGGCCCGCCTCGCCGGCCGTTCCGAGGAGGGGATCGACGCCGCGCTCGACGAGGTCGACCTGCTCGGTCGGGGAGGCAGCCGGTTCAAGACCTACTCGCAGGGCATGCGGCAGCGCCTGGGGGTCGCCGCGGCCCTGCTCAAGGACCCGGACCTGCTGATCCTGGACGAACCCACCAACGGCCTCGACCCCGCGGGCGTGGCCGAGATGCGCTCGCTGATCCGCAGGCTGGGCTCGGGCGACCGGACGGTGCTCCTGTCGAGCCACATGCTGGGCGAGGTCCAGCAGATCTGCGACCGGGTGGGCGTGATCTCGCACGGCAGGCTGATCGCCGAGGGCGCGGTCGACGAGCTCCGGGGACGGGGGTCGGTCCTGGTCCGTGCCGAGCCGCTGGCCGCGGCACGGGAACGTGCCGAGCGGCTGCTGGGAGCCGGGCGCGTGGAGGTCCTGGACGGAACGCTGCGCCTCGAGTCCGACCTGGCGGACGCACCGCGGATCAACCGGGAGCTCGTCCTGGCGGGCGTCGCGGTCAGCGAGATCCGCCCCATGGAGCGAACCCTCGAGGACGTCTTCCTCGAGCTGACCGGTGAGGAGGCACCGAACTCATGAACGGTAGCTACCGTGCGGAACTGCTGAAGCTGCTGAGGTGGCCCGCCATGTGGATCCTGGCGGCCCTCCTGCTCGTGCTGTCGCAAGTGTTCGGGTACCTCATCCCCTACGTGGGCTACCGCAGCGGCGGCGGGAGCGGCTTCGCCGCGGGACAGACGCCCGCACAGCTCCTGGCCGACCTCCTGCCGGGCAGGCTGGTCCCCAACACGCTGGGCGGGTTCCCGATGTTCGCCGGCGCGATCGCGCTGATCATCGGGGGGCTCACGGCCGGCGGCGAGTACGGGTGGGGCACGCTGAAGACGATCCTGGTGCAGCGGCCGCGGAGGCTCACCGTCCTGGCCGGCAAGCTCCTGGCGGTCCAGACCGTGATCCTTGCGGTCGTCCTGACGGCCTTCGCCATGGACGGCCTCTGGAGCTGGGTGATCGCCGCGACCGAGGGCAGAGCGGCCGACTGGCCGTCAGTGCTCGACCTGGGCCGCGGGGTCGGGGCCGGGTGGCTCATCCTCGGGATGTGGAGCCTCCTCGGCGCGTTCCTCGGGGTGCTGTTCCGCAGCACGTCTCTGGCGGTCGGCCTCGGGCTCGTCTGGGCGCTCGCGATCGAGAACCTGGTCCGCGGCTTCGCCAACCTGCTCGGGTTCCTCGATGCGTTCCAGCGAGGCCTGCCAGGAGTGAACGCAGGATCGCTCGTCGCCTCGCTCGGCGCGGCCACCCTGGACCAGCCTGGCGGCACGCCGGGCGTGACGGCGGTGGTGAGCGGCGCCCAGGCCCTGCTGGTCCTCTGCGCCTACGTGGTGGTGCTGGCCGTCGTGGCGGGGGTCGTGCTACGGCGCCAGGACGTGACGTAGGTGCGCTCCGCGCGACACCTGTCGGTCCGGTGGAGCGGGCCTGCTACGCGGTCGGCGCCACGCTGATCGCCAGCGGCCTGTTCCACCTCGGCGTGCTGCTGGTCACCGGCGGCTCCTGGCAGGGGCCGGTCTCCTGGCGCAAGCCGATCACCTTCGGGGTGTCGTTCGGGCTGACGCTGATCACCATCGCGTGGGTGGCCTCCTACATCAGCCTTGGGCGACGGACGCGCACCTGGCTGCTGGGCTGTTCGCCGGCGCCTGCGTGCTGGAGGTCTTCTTGATCACGCTGCAGGCCTGGCGGCGGGTCCCGTCGCACTTCAACCTGGAAACGTCCTTCGACGCGTTGGCCGCCCGGGCGCTCGCCGCCGGCGGCGGCGTGCTGATCGCGGTGATCGCGGTCCTCACCGTCGCCTCCTGGCGTGCTGCTCCGCAGGTCGCGCCGAGCATGCGCCTGGCGGTGCGGGCCGGCCTGGTCACGCTGGACGTCGCGGTGCTGGTCGGTGCCGTGATGATCGCGACCGGGATCAGCCGCGCGCTGGGCGGGGAGCAGCAGGCCGCGTACGCGGCCGGCGGCGCGCTCAAGCCCGCCCACGCGGTCACCTGCACGGCGTGCTCGTCCTGCCCCCACTGGCCTGTTGGTGCGGACCAGCTGGCCCGAGCACCGCCGCGTCGGCATGGTCTGGCTCGCGGTCGCCGGGTACGCCCTGGTCGCTGGCGTCGTGATTGCCGAGTCGATCGCGGGCATCAGCCCGTTGCAGGCACCCGGCGCAGCCACCGCCCTGGCCGCAGCAGGCGTCCTGGCGGCTGGGGCAGCGGGCCTGATCGCGGTGCTCGCCAACCTCCGCCGGCAACCGTGAACCCACCCACGACCAGCCGCAGCAGGTGGCGCCGGCAGTACATCCGGGTACGAGATGGCTGCGAAGGCCGTGATGACAGGCCGTCACCAACTCATGCGGATCGCCTCGGCCAACCGGCCTGCTGGCGCGGCTCGGCGAGGCGCGCCTCGGCGGCCTGAACGGCGGGATCCCACCCGTCCGAGTGGGTGGCATCGAGCCTCCGGGTGTGAGGCTGGTCGGCGTGAAGCTGGCCCGTAGGGTGCGCAAAGTCGGACGTGGCCTTCGAGCTGCCGGTTCGCTCGACCATTCCACAGTAGGGTGACGCCTCCCTCGCCCCCGTCTTGGAGGCTACCTGCGTGCTGTCGAAGCTCGCCTACCTGACGCTGTGCCGCTCCATCCGGCTACTCGTCCTGCTCGCCCGCGGCGACGCCGCCAAGGACCTGGAGCTCCTGGTACTCCGCCACCAACTCACCGTGCCGCGCCGGCAGCTCCCACGCCCCAAGCTTGAGCCCGCCGACCGCGCCCTGCTCGCCGCGGTCAGCCGCGCCCTGCCCCGCGCCCGCTGGTCGTGCTTCCTCGTCACGCCCGAGACGCTGCTGCGCTGGCATCGCCGCCTGGTCGCCGGCGCCTGGACCCACCCGCACCGCGGCACCGGGCGACCGCCACTCGACCAGGAGCTGCAGCAGCTCATCGTCCGCCTGGCCACCGACAACCCGCACTGGGGCTACCAGCGCATCCAGGGCGAGCCGCTCCGGTTTGGCCTGCGCGTCTCGGCGACCGCGATCCGCACCACCCTGCGCCGCCACGGACTGGACCCGACGCCACGACCAACGACCACCACCACCTGGCCGGCGTTCCTGCGCCAGCAGGCCGCCGGGATCGTCGCCTGCGACTTCCTCACCGTCGACACCGTCTGGCTGCGACGGCTCTACATCCTGTTCTTCATCGAACTGGGCACTCGCCGGGTGCACCTGGCCGGGGTGACCGCCAACCCCAACGCCGCCTGGGTCACCCAGCAGGCCCGCAACCCCCTGCTGCGCTTGGAGGACGCAGACCGACGCCTGCGGTTCCTGCTTCGCGATCGTGACGCGAAGTTCTGCCGCGGGTTCGACGACGTGTTCCGCTCGCAGGGCGCCGAGCTGCTGATCACAGCTGTGCAGGCGCCCAACGCCAACGCCGTTGCGGATCGGTGGGTGCGGACCGTCCGCACCGAGTGCCTTGACCGGCTGCTGATCGTCAGCCGCGGTCACCTCGAGCAGGTCCTGCTGAGCTACGCCCAGCACCACAACCAGCACCGCCCACACCGAGCGCTGGGCCTGGGACCGCGCAATCCCCCCGCCGGTCCGGCCCGGATGGGCGAGCCCCGGCGAGCCACTGTGCGCCGACGCGACCTCCTTGGTGGACTGGTTCATGAGTACCAACGAGCTGCATGAACGCATTTACGCACCCTACGGGCACTCACCGGTGCAACCAGGTACATCGGGTCTCACGTGCCGACCGAACTGCGAGCGCACGGCCACGAGGCGACGTGAAGACAGCCAAGTCGTTCGGGCTGCCGATCGTCCATTCGGCGATCAACGTCGCATCCGGCCGGGAAGGCCGACCGTCGCCGGGCTCGAGGAAGGGGAACCTGATGGACCCAGCGGACCGCAACCGTGTTGGAATCATCGGCGCCGGCCGACTCGGGCAAGCGATGGCGCGGACCGCCCTGCGTGCCGGCCGCTCTGTCGTCATCGCCAACAGCCGCGGCCCTGCATCGCTGACAGCCGTGGTCTCGGCGCTCGGTGCTGGAGCATCGGCAGGGACAGTGGCCCAGGCATCGGCAGCCGGCATCGTCGTCATCGCGGTGCCCTGGGCCCGCGTCCCGGAGGCCGTCCAGGGACTCGAATGGAACGGTCAGATCGTGATCGACGCGACCAACGACTTCGACCCCGGCGATCTTGACGGGAGAACCTCAAGCGAGCGTGTCGCCGGCCTCGTCGGCGGTGCGCGCGTCGTCAAGGCCGCGAACACCCTCGGCGCTGCGGTCCTCGGCGCAGATCCGCACGAGGGTGGGGGCCAGCGAGTGATCTTTGTCTCCGGCGACGACGTCGATGCGAAGTCCGCAGTGATCGCGCTGTTCCAGGACGCAGGCTTCTTCGCCATCGACCTCGGCGACCTCATCAGAGGCGGCGGGGTGCAACAGGTTCGCGGTCCGCTCGCCGGCGTCAACCTGATCCGACTTCCTTGAGTCGACGAGCGGCAGCTTCGGGCGATTCACGGAACCTCGCAGCTTCCCAAATGGAAGGGAATCAGTCATGTCGACCACTGCCGTCGAGATCCCCGGCTACGTCGCCGGGACCTACACCATCGACCCCGGCCACTCCGATGTGGCGTTCACCGTCCGCCACCTGATGGTCAGCAAGGTCCGCGGCCACTTCACCCGCTTCCAGGGCGAACCATCGAGCTGGCCTCCATCGACACCAACAACCCCCAGCGCGACGACGACCTCCGCTCAGCCAACTTCTTCGAGACCGACACCTACCCGACGATGACCTTCCGCTCCGCCGGCATCCGCCACGGCGAGGACGGCTTCGACGTCGACGGCGAGCTGACCTTGCACGGGGTGACCCGGCCGGTCACCCTGGCCCTGGACGTCAACGGCTTCACCCGCGACCCCTACGGCGGCACCCGGGCCGGCTTCTCGGCCACCACCGAGCTGGACCGGGGCGACTTCGGCATCAGCACCAACATCCCCATGGACGGCGGCGGGGTGGTCATCGGCGACCGCATCCAGGTCTTCATCGAGATCGAAGCCGTCCTCAACCCACCCCAGCCGACCACCTAACGCGGACCACCACCTCCAGGAGGGAACCTTCGATGGCGGGCAAGCTCGGCGTCCATCCGCAGCAGCCCGAGAATGCTGCGCTGGAACGTGAGCTGCGCTGCCTGTACGGGACCCGTGCGGAGATCTTCGTCCACTGGTCGCGGCAGGCGCCGCCGAATCACACCGCATGCCCCAGCTGGAGCAGGAGGACGCCAGCCGCTTCCCGACCGGACCCCGACCGACAGCCTGCGACCCGCAAGGCTCCAGGGCCAGGGCGGGCCAGCCGCTCGGGCGGTAGCCCGAGACCAGGATCATCGAGGTGATGGCCATGCCGACAGAACCCCGGGTCGCCGACAACCCGCGGGCGTCGCGCTACGAGCTCTGGCTGGGAGCGACCCGTGCCGGGCTGATCGAGTACCGGTCCGAGCCAGGCGTGGTGTTCCTGATCCACACCGAGGTCGACCCCGCCTTCGAGGGCCAGGGGCTGGGCGAGCGGCTGGTCGCCGGCGCCCTGGAGGACCTCCGCGCCCGTGGGCTCAAGCTCGTCCCTCTCTGTCCGTTCGTCCGCGCCTACCTGCGCCGCCACCCCGACCAGGCCGACTTGGTCGCTGGTGACCCGGCCGCCCCCCGGTGACCATGGCCGCCCCACCTGAGGACAACAGGCTTGGCCGGGCCTATGCGGCCCCGGAGGTCACCGTGTTCTACGACCGGGGCCGCTGCCGCCACTACGCCGAATGCGTCCGCGGGCTGCCCCAGGTGTTCGACCCAACCCGCCGGCCCTGGATCCGCGCCGACCTGGCCGACCCCAACGGCATCGCGGAGGTAGTGCGCCGCTGCCCCACCGGTGCCCTCCACTACAGGCTTTGGGCCGGCGATCCAGAGGAACCGGCCCGCCCGACCATCATCACCCGTGACCCGGCTGGGCCGCTGCTGGTCCGCGGCGAGCTTGTCCTGGACACCCCCGAGGGGCCGCTGGCTGAGACCCGGGCCGCGCTGTGCGCCTGCGGCCGCACCCAGAACCAGCCCTTCTGTGACGGCGCCTGCGGCGTCAACGCCGGCCCCTCCCGCGGCACCCGGGACCAGGCGGAGGAGTCCCCCTAGCAGCGTTGAGCCAGCGACCGGCGCCGGGGTCGCTCCGTGGACGTCTCGGACCGCCCGGACGGCTCGGGCCGCTTCTGGGAGCAACGGGGTGAACAGCCCTCGACCTTAGCTCAGGTTCGGGGCCGGCGAGGTGCCGGGATCAGTCACACGACCACGGCGCCGAGCACCACGCGAACGGCGATGCTGGGCAGCGCGGCGGCGCCGACGACGTCGCTGGCGTACGCGTGCAGGTCGACCAGCGAGCTGGCGAACAGGTAGGCAGCCAGCCCGACCAGGACGCCGCGTTGGGCCGGGGTGCCGTCCCGGCGGCGGGCGGCCCAGGCGCTGGGGATCGTAGCCGACCGCGGCTACGGCGGCCTCGCGTCGCTCGCCGCGGGTCACGGCCTCAACCTCGACGTCAAGAAGCCGCCCGCCCCGCCGATGCTGCCGCCCGTGAAGCGCGGCGGCAAGCCGAGGAGGGGCAAGCGCGTGTTCACCCCGCTGCGCCCGTTCTACAAGTTCGAGAACGCATTCGCGCGGCTCGGCATGTGGCGGCGTCCGTCGCACTGCTACGAGCAAACCCCGCTCGGCGCGCAGACCTGGCTCGAGGTGGCCTGCGTCGCCTACCTGTGCTGTGCGGAGGCTTCGGGCCGAGCCGACCTGATGGCGGGGCGGCCGCCGCCGAGGAACCGGGTCAGCAATCGAACACGAACCAGCACAGCTCGTTGCGCAACCGCTGGTCGTCGAGCACGAGATCCCGAACCTCAAGGGGGAGCTGAGCACGCTGCCACTGGCACTCCAAGCGGCCGGCCTCCTCGCGCTCGTCTTGGGCCGCAGCCGCCCGCGCCGCCCTGATCGCGTAGGCCGCGGCACCGAGCTCGTGGGCCGCCACATGGCCCACCGCCGCGGCCTGACCGGCGGCGTGCGCTGCCTCCCTCGCGGCACTGGTCACCTCTCTGGCTGCAGCGTTCGCGGCGAAGGCGGCCGTGCGGGCCTGTCCCCACGTGACCGCACCCCGCGCCCAGGCACGCCCAAGGTCGATCGCGCGTCGCGGACGGTCGTCCTCGGGCCGCGCCTGCTCGAAGTGGTGCAGCACGTGCTGCGCGCAGTCAGCCGCCCACATCGCGAGGAGGTGATGGTCGTCGTCCTGGAGGCTGCCGCCGCGACGCACGGTGACGAACCGAGGATCCCGGATCTTGGGGAGGATCATCAGCCTGCCCACCTCCCTCCGCTGCCCGCCAAGGGTCGACGTCGGAATCGGCCGCCGACCCGCCTCCCTATGGTCGGTCGGTCCCCTTCCACAGGCAAGCGTGACGACGGTCAGGAGCCGAGCCCACCCGCAATCGGCTACAGGCTCTGAGGCCCGCACCTAAGGCTCCAGCCCGATTCGGGGCGGGGCACCTTAGCCCTACCGTGATGATCGAGAGAGGGAGCCACGTTGTCGACGATGTCGTACCCACCGGCCAACGGTCCTCGGCGGTCGCCACCGGACGGCCTCGCGTCCTGGTCATCGGCGGCAAGCTCAAGCATGTGCGCAAGGCCCGGGAGCTCGGCCTGGACGTGGTTCACGCCCAGTTCCCGGACGAGTATGACCGCGGCCACTGGCCCTACGTCGATCAGGCGCTGCTGCTCGACTACGGCGACATCGACCGGCTCCTGCCACTGGCCCAGGCGTTGCACGAGGCGTACCGGTTCGAGGCGGCCGTGTCGCTGTTCGAGCTCGGGCTGCTGCCGACGGCGCGGATCAACGAGGCGCTCGGCCTCGGCGGCGAGTCCGTCGCCACCGTGGAACTGCTGCCGGACAAGTGGCGGATGCGCCGGCACCTGGCCGCGAGGGGCATCAGCCCGGTGGCCTCCGCGGTCGGCCGTTCCGCGCAGGACGTTCGGGAGTTCGTTCAGGCGCACGGGCTCCCGATCATCGTCAAGCCGATCCGCGAATCGGGCAGCCTGGGGGTGTTCTGCATCCGCGACCGAGCCGACGTGGACGTCGTCGCCGAACGGTTCCGATCCCTCGACGGGCATTGGGCCGCCAGGGACCTGTCCTGTGCCGAATCCTTCGACGAGTTCCTCATGGAGGAGTTCCTGGACGGCCCGGAGATCAGCGTGGAGACCCTGACCTTCGACGGCCGGCATGTGGTCGTCGCGGTGACCGACAAGGAGTGCGGCGGCCCCGGTTTCGTCGAGATCGGACATTCGCAGCCCAGCGGCTGCTCGGCCGAGACGCTGCGCGAGGTCACGCGGTTGGTGACGGACTTCCTCGACGCGGTGGGGCTGCGCAACGGTCCAGGGCACACCGAGGTCAAGCTGACCTCGCGCGGCCCGCGGATCGTCGAGTCGCACAACCGCATCGGCGGTGACCGGATCAACGAACTGGCCGAGATCGCCTACGGCGTCGACATGGAGCGCTACGCGCTGGGCGCCAGGTTCGGCGTGGTGGAGCCGCTGACCACGTCGCCCGAGCCTCGGGGCGGAGCGGCCGTCCGGTTCCTCACGCCGGAGCCCGGACGGGTCGTGGAGGTGACCGGCGTCGACGCCGTGCGCGCGGACCCGGCGTTCGTCGACCTCCAGTTGGAGGTGGAGCCGGGCGACGAGGTACCACCCGCTGACCTGGAACGAGGACAAGGTCGGTCACGTCATCGCCCGCGGCGCCACCGCCACCGAAGCGATCGCCCACGGCAGGCGGCTGGCCGCGGCGATCCACGTGCGCACCGAGCCCGTCGCGTGAGCACCGCGCCGCCGGACCGGTCGGGCGTCGACGAGCCGCGATTCCGCGACGCGCTGCGCAGCCTGCCCGGCCGGGTGTGGATCGTCAGTCTCGGCATTCTGGTCAACCGGGTCGGCAACTTCCTGCCCGTGTTCATCGTGCTCTACCTGGCCGGGCGCGGCTATTCCGCCGGTGCCGCGGGGTTCGTGCTGGGCGTGTCCGGTCTGGGCAACGTGCTCGGCAACGCCGTCGGTGGCTACCTCGCCGACAAGATCGGCCGGCGGTGGACCATCGTGCTGTCCGCCGTGACCACCGCCGGGCTGACGGCGATCGTGCCGTCCCTCGGAGCGTTCCCGATCATCGTCGCGGTGGTCGGTCTCATCGGCGTGACGGCAGATCTACCGGCCGGCCGCGGCCGCGGTGCTGCTCGACTCCGTGGCGACCAACCAGCAACGGCTCGCCGCCTTCGCGGTGTTCCGGTTCGCGATGAACATCGGCGCTGCCCTGGGCGGCGTCATCGGCGGTGTGCTGGCCAGCACCTCCTATGTGGAGCTCTTCCTGGGCAATGCCGCCGCGTGCCTGCTGTTCGGCGTGGTCGTGGCGGTGCTGCTGCGGGATGCGCCCCAGCCGCGGTCCGACCAGGACGACGCGGACACGCAGGCGGACCGGGCGGTGGGGTACCGGCAGGCGCTCGCCGACCGCACCCTGGTGCGATTCCTGCTGATGACCGTGGTCGCCGAGTTCGTCTACATCCAGTCCACCGTCGGCCTGCCCCTGCACGTCAGCGACGTGGGTCTGAGCGCGCGCGACTTCGGTCTCCTCATCGGGCTCAACGGTCTGCTGGTGTTGGTGCTGGAGCTGCCCACCACCGGCGCGGTCGCCCGGTACCGGCCGGAGTACGTACTGGCCATCGGCAACCTGCTCATCGGTGCCGGTCTCGCGCTGACCGGGTTCATGACCGGCATGGTCCTGCTGTCGGCGACGGTGCTGGTGTGGACGCTCGGCGAGATGATGTCCAGCTCCGTCGCCAACGCCTACCTGGGAAGTCTGGCTCCGCCGCGGATGGTCGGGCGCTACCAGGGGTTGTACGGCGCCGCGTACACGATCGGTACGGGCGCCGGACCGCTCATCGGCGGCGCCGTGTACGCGATCGGCCCATGGGCGCTGTGGGCCCTGGTCGGCGCGGCCGGGCTGCTGTCCGCCCAGCTCTGTCTGCCGCGCCGCCGCGCGGCGTCCACAGTGGACGAACCGGATTCCTGCGGCAACCGGCGTGGCTCGCATGCCCACTAGGGCGACGGCAAGCGCCTGCACGCCTCGACGTGGGTCGCCCAACGTCGTCTGGGCCCTCGACTTCCAGTTCGACCAGACGAGTGAGGGGAGGATGTTGACGTTCCTGAACGTCGTCGACGAGTTCACCCGCGAGGCCCTCGCCACCGACGTGGCCCGCTCCATCGACGCCGATGGGGTCGTGACCTGCCTCGAACGGTTGGCCGCCGAGCGCGGTGCCCCGATCTACGTCCGCTTCGACCACGGCCCCGAGTTCATCGCTCAGGCGGTGGCCGACTGGTGCCGGTTCAGGGGCACCGGGACGGTCTTCATCGACCCGGGATCGCGTGGCAGAACGCCTGGATCGAGAGCTTCAACGGCCGGATGCGCGACGAGTTCCTGAACGGCACCCAGTTCGACAGCCTCTTCGAGGCTCAGGTCCTCACCGGGGCCTGGCGGAGCGACGACGACAACCACCGACCCCCTCGGCCCACGGCTGGCTCACCCCGGTCGAGTTCGTCGAACGCTGGGTCCACGGACAGCAGCTACAGCTCGCATAGCGGGTGACTCATCAAGCAGAGTGCCCTCACTGAGATAACACGGATTTGTGTTATCTCAGGAAGTTGTGTATGGTAATGGCATGCCCAGTGACGGTGAGATCACGTTCGCCGACCACGCCGGGCGCTTCTACGCCCGGCGCTTCGGGATGGCCCCGATGGTGGGCCGGCTGATCGGGTACCTGGCGGTGTGCGACCCGCGCGAGCAGACCATCAGCGAGCTGGCCGAGGCGCTGCTGGCGAGCCGGAGCGCGATCGCCGGCGCGGTGAACTACTTGGAGAACCTCGGGCTCATCCGGCGCTCCCGGGCGGCGGGCGAGCGGATGGACCGGGTACGCATCGAC
>WNFU01003236.1_pt1 | contig 21622 bp, 17 predicted proteins | sample 5400121 | NCBI WGS metagenome assembly WNFU01 (sample SAMN13153360, study PRJNA577476) | soil metagenome | isolation source: 100 cm soil or saprolite under grassland replicate 1 | place: USA:California | collected 2016-06-15
TCCGGCTACTACATGGTGAAGGTGCTGCTCGCCCTGCTCGTCGGCTCGTTCCGCCGTAGCCCCGTCCCTCTGGAGGAAGGTAAATGACGCCGCTCAAGATCTCGATTGCCGCCTCGATCGCCTCCGCCGCGCTGCTCCTAGTCGTCTTCGAGCTCATCCGCAGCCGACGCCTCCGCGAGCGCTATGCCCTCCTGTGGCTGCTCACGGGGACGGTGCTGCTCGTGCTCTCGGCGTGGCGCGGCGGCCTGAACACCATCGCACGCTGGGTCGGAGTCGAGACGTACCCACCGGCGATCCTGTTCGCGGTCGCGTCGTTCTTCATCCTCGCCGTCCTGCTGCACTACTCGACCGTGATCTCGAGCCTTTCGGACCAGAACTCGATCCTCGCCCAGCGGGTCGCGTTGCTCGAGTCGCGTCTCGACGAGAAGGGTTAGTGGACGATCACATCGACTGGTGGTGAGACCGCCAGCAGCCCGCCGGCATTCACGTCGGCGTGCCAGTTCGCGCTCAGGCCGATGCGATAGGTCCAGCGACCCGGCGGCACCACGGGGTCGGAGTCGAGATACGAATTGACGGTCGAGCCGGCGAGGCGCTGCATCACCAGCACGCAGCGCGCTGCACCGCTTCCGGTGTCGCAGGTGATGCCGCCGGATCCGTTGCCCGGGCTTCGCAAGATCGTGTAGAAGGAGGCCGCTCCGTCGGGCTGCATGCGCGGCCACGTGAGCTGGACGGCGGCCTGGCCCCCGCTCGCTTGCGGCAGGAGGGCGTCGTCGACGGGAACGAGGACCCGGTCGTCCGGGTACGTGACGAGCGACGGCGTCTTCTGCACGGGAAGCGCCGCGACGACGACGATAGGCAGCAGCGCGAGTGCGATCCCCACCGCGACGATGCGCCGGTCGCGCCAGTCCAGGCGCCGGGGATCGTGCATCGCCGGCGCGGCCGCGAGGCGCTGGCCGAGGCGCGGGACGAGCAACAGCAGCGAGCAGAAGGCGATCAGGAACGCCGGGAACGCAGGCATGAAGGCGGCGAACCAGCTGCCGCTGCCGACGGTCGTCCCCGCTGCCGACCCTCTGACGAGCACGTACGACAGAAACCAGGCGCTGACGAACGCGCTTTTGATCCAGGATCGCCGTCCCAGCGCGATTGCGCCCGCGACGAAGGGCACCTCCACGAGCCGGTCGCTGTAGAAGACGTCGCGGAAGCCCACCCTCAGCGACTCCAGCTGGTGCAGGTCCACCTGTGCGTGGATGTGCGGCACGTGCCCGAGCCCCCGGTACTGCCACAGCGTCACGGTCGCCAGTGCGGGGAGCAGTGCGACGCCGAAGACGAGCGCGGCGGGCCAGCGCCGTGCGAGCGCGTAGCCGACGGCGGGCGCGGCGAGGAAGAGCACGTTCCCCGGATCGAGCGCGATCGCGAAACCGGCGAAGAGGCCGCCGAGCGCCGCGTGCACGGGATCCGCGGTGTCGATGCTGGTGAGGGCGAAGTAGGCCGCGACGAGCACGCAGACGAGCGCCGGAAAGCCGCCGAGCCCGGTCAGGCCGAGGCTCTGCGGCAGCAGCTCCTGGACGTAGAGCGGGTGGTAGCCGGAGGCGAAGAGCGGATGGACGGCGTAGGGCACGACGACCCACGCCGCGGCGGTCACACAGCCGAGCAGCCGGCCGCCGATCCGGCTCGCGACGCCGTAGGCGGCCAGCAGCGCGATCGGCAGGAGCACGAGCGTCTGCAGGAGGACGAGCGCGGGCAGCCCGTCGAGGAATGCGACGCCGGTGATCCCGGCGATCGGCGCGGTCAGCAGCGGCCAGCCGTAGTCCACGAGCGCCGGCGGGATGTGCCCGTGCGCCAGAGACCACGCCGTCGAGTACGAGGACGCCGCGCTCCCGTCCTGGGAGAAGAGCCAGCCGTTGTGGACGATCCGGTGCGTCAGGAGCAGGAGGAGCAGCCACTGGACGAGCACCAGCGGCAGCAACACGTTCCACGGCTGCCGAGCGGGCGGTGACGCTTCGCCGCTACGAGGCCGCATACGCGGGCGCCTGCTCGCGGTACCAGGCGACCGTGCGTTCGAGCCCCTCGCGCAGAGGCGTTCGTGCTTCGAAGCCGAACAGCTCCCGCGCGCGCGAGGCGTCGACGCTCCGCCTCGGCTGTCCATTCGGCTTCGAGGTGTCCCATTCGATTCGTCCGGTGAAGCCGACCACGTCCGCGACGAGCGCCGCGAGCTCGCGGATCGAGATCTCCTTCGCCGCGCCGAGGTTCACCGGATCAGCACCGTCGTAGCGGTCGCCGGCGAGCACGAGCGCCTCGGCGCAGTCGTCGACGTAGAGGAACTCGCGCGTCGGCGAGCCGTCTCCCCACAGAATCACTTCCTCCGGCGACTCGAGCATCTTGCGGATCAGGTCCGCGATCACGTGAGCGTTCGTCGGGTGGAAGTTGTCGCGCGGGCCGTACAGGTTCGCCGGCAGCAGGAAGATCGAATCGAGCCCGTACTGCTCGCGGTAGCCCTGCGCGCCGACGAGGAGCGTCTTCTTCGCGATTCCGTAGGGCGCGTTCGTCTCCTCGGGGAAGCCGTCCCAGAGGTTCTCCTCCCTGAACGGCACCGGCGTGACCTTGGGGTACGCGCACACGGTGCCCACGAGCACGAGCTTCTCGACTTCGTGGCGCCGGCTCTGCTCGAGGACGTGCACGCCCATCATCAGATTCGCGTACCAGAACCGCCCCGGATTCACGCGGTTAGCGCCGATGCCGCCGACCTCGGCCGCGAGGTGGAAGACGCGCTCCGGCTGCGCCGCCTCGAACATCCGCTCCGTGTCGTCCCAGCGCGTGAGATCGAAGTCGGCGCATCGCGCGGCGAAGACGTCGTGACCCTCCGCTTCGAGCCGCTCGACGAGGTGCGAGCCGAGAAAGCCGCCGCCGCCGGTGACGAGGACGTTCACGGCGACTCCTTATGAACGAAGCTCATAGGTCTTCCTGCTCGCCGCCGCGCTGCTGACAGTTGGGCGGAGCGGCGTCGCGTCGCCGCGCAGCCCACGCACCCGACCGACCTCGCCGAGCTGTGAAGGAGGGGGTTCGTGGGGGAACTATGGGTTCCCCACGCTTGGAAGACGTCGTGACCCTCCGCTTCGAGCCGCTCGACGAGGTGCGAGCCGAGAAAGCCGCCGCCGGTGACGAGGATCTTCATTGCGTGCGCGCGCCGATCGTCGGGCGGCCGGTGCTGAGCCAGTCGACGCGGCCGATCCAGCGATTTCGGTTCTCCGCGTACCACGCGATCGTCTTCTCGACGCCCTCGTTCCAGGTAACGAGCGGCTCCCAACCGGTTTCGCGGTGGAGCTTCTCGTAGCCGACCCGCAAAGCCAGCACCTCACTCGATCCCGGTCGCACGCGGAGCGGCGTCGTCACGATCTCTCGCTCCTCCCAGTATCCCCGCTCCCGACCGATCTTCAGGATTAGGTCCGCCCAGGCCTGCATCGTGACGTTCTTGCCCTGGCCGTAGACGTAAACGTCGCCGGGAATGCCCCTTGCTGCCACCGTGAGGTGGCCTCGGACACCGTCCGTGCAGAAGCAGAAGTCGCGCATCGGCTCCAGGGCGCCGAGCTCGATCGTCTCCCGGGAAAGCGCCTGCGTGATGATCGTCCCGGTGACGTAGCGCGGATTCTGGCGCGGGCCGTAATTGTTGAACATCCTCGTTACGACGCCGGGAACGTTGTACGCGTCATGGTAATTCATCGTCAGGAAGTCGGCCGCGACCTTCGCCGTCGCGTAAATCGACTTCGGGTTGATGGGCGAGCGCTCGTGGAGGATCAGTTCGCCGTCGGTGCCGTAGTCGTGGTGGTGCGCAACGGCCTCACGGACGTTGCCGTACTCCTCCGACGTTCCCGCCGTGTCGAACCTCTCGAGCTCGAGGCCGTTGTCGACGACGGACTGCAGCAGGTTCAGCGTGCCGACCGTGTTCGCCATCACCGTCTCGTACGGGCGATGCCATGACTCGCCCACGTGCGCCTGCGCGCCGAGATGGAAGACGTACGGCTTGTCGGGCGCTTCACGCAGTTCCCGGATCAGAAAGTCGACCGAAGTCTTGTCTGTGAGATCTGCGAAATGGACCTTCAGCCGGTCGCGCAGATGCCCGATGTTGTTCAGTGCGCCGCTCGATGTCGCGCGAACGAACGCGTGCACGTTCGCGCCGAGCGCGACGAGTGCGTCGGTCAGGTGCGAGCCCATGAAACCGTCCGCTCCCGTGACGAGAACGGTACGTCCTTCGTAGAACTCGGCGAAGTCGGCACGAAGCCGAGCGAGCGCCTCTTCAGTCCAGATCGCAGCTTGTCTGTTTGAGTTCGCCGTCGAGGGCATGAGCGCCGAGACCAGACAGCCTAGCGTTCCGCTTCCCAGGAGTGCGCTCCGAAGCGGTGTTGCGACGGGGGCGTCGATCCTCACGGGGAGCGCCGCCGCCGCCGTCGCGGGCGCCTATCTCGCGCACAAATTCGGACGCGACGCTCGGACCGACGGCTTTCTCGCCGCGTACGGCGTGTACCTCGTGATCGTGCTCGCGGCACAGGCCTTCCGGCTCGTGATCGTCCCCGATCTCACGCGCGCTTCCGCGGACGAGCGCCTGCCCGCCGAATTCGTCTCATATGCATCCGTGCTGCTGACGCTCGCCGTGCCGGCCACGGTTCTCACCGGCATTTTCGCGGGCCCGTTCGGCGATCTGCTCACGGGGACGCTGCCGCCGGAGGCGGCGGACATCGCCTCGAGCGCCGTGGTGTGGCTCGTCCCCGCGGCGTTCGCGCAGATGCTCGCCGCGCTGGGAGCGAGCGCGCTGGCCGCGCGCGACAGCTACATCGTCGCGGCGGCGGCCTACGCGCTCGGTGCGATCTCGGGCCTCGTGGTGTTCGTCGCACTGGCGGGCTCGCACGGGCTCATCTCGCTCGCCTGGGGGCTCGCGCTGAACGGGGCGCTCGCCGCGGGGATTCCGTTCGTCGCGCTCCTCCGTTACGGCCACCTCCTCGGCCCCCGCAGCGGAGGCGTGGCGATCTGGCCGCGGCTGCTGAAGCTCGTGCAGGCGGCGGCCGTTCCGATCGCGCTCCAGGGCCTCTACCTGATCGCGCTGCGCGGCGCCTCCGGGTTGGGCGAGGGAAACCAGACGAGCCTGACGTACGCGTACCTGTTCGCCGCGACGCTGGTCGCCGCGACGGCGTCGTCTCTCTCGCTCATCTCCTCCGCGCCGCTCACCCGGCGCGGCCTCGACGCGGAGAGCGCGTCGGCACACGTGCTTCACGCGGCCTGGCTCAGCCTCACGCTGATCGGCGCCGCCGCAGGCGTCTTCACGCTCGTCGGCGGGCGCGTCGTGAGCTTCGTGCTCGGCGACGCCTTCGCGGGCGACATCGGCAGCGACCTCGGACACCTCGTCGTGTACCTCTCGCCCTGGGTCGCCGCTGCGGTCGCATTCTCGGTGACCTTCCCGCTCCTGTTCGTTCTCGAGAAGACGCGGATTCTCGTGCCGCTCGCCGCCCTGGCGCTCGCCGTCGACGTACCGCTCTCACTCGGTCTGCGCGAGCTGCTCGGCCTGCGCGGGCTCGTGCTCGCGCTCGCGCTGGCGACGTTCGTCGTAGTGCTGGCGCTGATGGCGGCCGTGTCGCTGCGGATGCTCGTCCTGACCGTGCGCGGGCTCCTTCGCATCGCCCTCGTCGTCAGCACGCTGACGGTCGCCGCGTTCGGCATCCCCGACCTGGTGCTGGGCGGATTCGCCGCCGCGGTCCTGGGCTTCGCGCTCTACGTCGGCGCGCTCGCCGCGTTACGGCCCCGCGGCCTCGTCGAAGCCTGGCGCTACGTCCGCGTGCTCCATCACTGAGCCACGGCCCGGTAGGCCTCGCCGACGAGCTGCGCGCTCCGCGCCCATGTGTACTCCGCCGCTCGAGCGGGACCGGCGTCTCGCAGGCGCGCCGCCAGCTCCTCGTCGGTGAGCAGGCGTTCGAGCGCAGCCGCAATGGCCGTGGGGTCACGCGGATCGACGAGCAGCGCGGCGTCTCCCGCGAGCTCCTCCGTCGACGTGCCCTCCGACGTGACGACCGGCGTACCCTGCGCCATCGCCTCGAGCACCGGGAACCCGAAGCCCTCGAGCAGGCTCGGGAAGCAGAACGCGGCTGCGCCCGCGTAGAGCGGCCACAGGTCGGCGCGCGGCACGAAGCCGAGCAGGCGCACGCGGCCGCGGGCACGCTCGGGCAGCGCCGCGAGCCGCCGCTCCAGGTCCTCCTTCCAGCCGCGCGGGCCGGCGAGGACGAGCTGGACGTCGGCGTCGAGGCGACCGTACGCGTCGAGCAGGCCGGCGAGGTTCTTCCGCGGCTCGAGCGTGCCCGTCCAGAGCACGTACGGCCGGTCGAGCGCGTACGCACGCCGCAGGCGTTCGACCTCGGCGGCGTCCGCGACCTCGGCGTCGACGCCGAGCGGAACGTGGCGCAGCCGGCTAGGTTCGAATCCGGCCTCGCGGCAATCCGTGAGCGTGGCCAGCGACGAGCAGAGGACGAGGTCCGCCTCGCGCTTCGCAAGCCCCAGGTTCCGGCGGAAGAAGCGCAGACCGGCCCGCGTGAAGTGCTCGGGAAAGCGCAGGAAGGCGAGGTCGTGGATCGTGAAGACGATCGGAGCCGAATGCGGCGGCATCGCGATCCCGGTGGCGTGGATGACGTCCACGTGCCCCGTCGCCCGCTCGACGCGCGGGCGCCGGAGCACGTGCCAAGCTTCGTAGAGCGCAAGCCGGGGCAGCGGCAGTTGGCGGACGGTGAGCGGTGGACGCCAGTCGGGCGCGGGCGGCCTGCGGTGCGCGGCCGCAACGCCCACGACGTCGAGGTGGGGGTCGCGTGCAAGCTCCCGGGCGAGCGCGATCGCGGCCCCCGCCGTTCCACCCGGCACGCGGTGCCAGCATTGCTCGAGCGTCATCGCGACGCGCAGCGGGCGATCGCTCAACCTCTCCGTACACTAACGCCCGTGCGCGCCTGGACGGCGATCCCGCGCGGCTTCCGGACGCGGGTCGAACGCCTGCTGCCCGAGTGGTGGTGGGTCTGGCTCCACCAGCTCCGGGAGATCGGCGTCGACCGTCGCTTCACCGCCGGTCAGGCGCTGCTGCATGCGTATCCCGAGCTGGCCGCTCCTGCGGATCCGCAGACGGCGTTCAATCGCTCCGAGTGTCGGGTCTACTCCCAGAACGGCGAGGACGGGATCCTGCTCTATCTGTTCTCGAGGATCGGCGCCACCGATCGCCGCTTCGTCGAGTTCGGGATCGGCGACGGCAGCGAGTGCAACACCGCGAACCTCGCGCTGACGTTCGGCTGGCGGGGGCTCCTGCTGGAGGCCGATCCGTCGCTCGCGGCGCGCGCGCGAGAGTTCTATGCCGGCCGGCCGACACTGCGCACATCGGGCCTGCAGATCGAGAACGTCCGCGTCGAGCCGGAGACGATCGACGACATCCTGGTTCGCTCCGGCGTCCAGGGTCAGCTCGACCTGCTCTCGATCGACATCGACGGCAACGACTATTGGGTCTGGGCGGCCGCGGAAGCGATCTCGCCACGTGTCGTCGCGATCGAATACAACGCGTCGTTTGGCCCGAGCCGCTCCGTGACCGTGCCCTACCGGCGTGGGTTCGATCGGTACGCCGAGCATGCGAGCGGCTTCTATCACGGCGCCTCCCTGCGCGCGCTCGACGGTCTCGCCCGGCGCAAGGGCTACGTCCTCGCAGGGTGCGACTCGCGCGGGTCGAACGCCTTCTTCGTGCGGGAAGACGCAGCGGCCGGCCGGATCGAGCCCGTCTCCGTCGACGACGCGTTCTTTCCGCTGTTCGAGCGCGCTCACGCGAGCGTCGCGGATCAGTTCCGGACGATCGAACATCTCGAGCTGGTGGAGGTCGCATGATCCGGCGGGCCCTGATCACCGGCGTCGGAGGCCAGGACGGATCGCTGCTCGCGGAGCTGTTGCTCGAGCAGGGGTACGACGTCCTCGGCGTCGTCCGGCGCAGCGCGTCGAGCTACCCGAACCTGACCGACGTCGCCGATCGAATCGAGCTGATCCAGGCCGATCTGAGCGACGAGCTTGCACTCGTGCGCGCACTCCGCACGTTCCGGCCGCACGAGGTCTACAACCTCGCATCCGTCTCCTTCGTCCCGATGTCGTGGGAGCAGCCGGTGCTGACGGCCCAGTTGGCCGCGGTCGGCGCGACGGCGCTCCTCGAGGCTGTCCGCGAGGTCGACCCCGAGATCCGCTTCTACCAGGCCTCGTCGTCGGAGATCTTCGGCGACCCGGTCGAGTCGCCACAGACCGAGCAGACGCCCCTCGCGCCGCTCACGCCGTACGGCGTCGCGAAGGCATACGCGCACTTCATCACGCGTTCGTACCGCCACCGCTACGGCCTGCACGCCTGCGCCGGGATCCTCTACAACCACGAGTCGCCACGGCGGCCGCTCGAGTTCCTGCCGAGCAAGGTCGCCAACGCCGCCGCCTCGATCAAGCTCGGGCTCACGGCCGAGCTGTGGCTCGGCGATCTCTCCGCACAGCGCGACTGGGGATACGCCGGCGACTACGTCCGGGCGATGTGGCTGATGCTCCAGGGCGACGAGCCGGACGACTACGTCATCGCGACCGGGGAGACGCACAGCGTCGAAAACCTTGTTCGCTGCGCCTTCGACCACGCGGGCCTCGACTGGCGCGCGTACGTGCACATCGACGAGTCTCTGAAGCGCGGGAAGGCCGAGCTGCACGGGCTCGTCGGGGATCCGACGAAGGCGCGCGAGCGTCTCGGCTGGACGCCGGAGGTCTCGTTCGAGCAGCTGGTGGCGCTGCTCGTCGATGCGGAGCTCGAGCGGCTCGGCCGCGAGCTTCAGCGCGAGGAGAGCTCGCGGTAGACGCCCTCGTGGGCGCGTGCGCACGCGTCCCACGTGAAGCCCTTCGCGCGCTCGAGCCCGCGCGCGACCCACGGCTCGGGCTCGTCGAGCACGTCCGCGAACGCGGCCCCGATCTCGTCCACGTCGAGCGGATCGAACAGCCGCGCCGCCTCGCCGGCGACCTCCGGCAGCGACGTGGCGTTCGAGCACGCGACGGGACAGCCGCACGCCATCGCCTCGAGGACCGGCATGCCGAATCCCTCGTAGAGAGACGGGAAGACCAGGGCGGAGGCACGGCGGTAGAGGTCGACCAGCTCGTCGCGGGAGACGCGCCCCCGCGCCTCGACGTTGTCGGGCAGTGCGCCGAAGTCGCCCTCGCCCGTGAGCACGAGCCGCAGCTCGGGCCGCTCGCCGCGAAGGCGCGCGAACGCCTCGAACAGGCGCGCGTGGTTCTTGTGCGGCCACGGCCGCGCCGGGTAGAGCAGGAACCGGCCTCGTGACACGTTGTCACCCGGTGTGAAGACGTCGTGGTCGACGCCGAGGTGGATCGCTCGCACGCGGTCCTGCGCCAGGCCGTAGCGCGCGAGCAGGGCTTCGCGCGCGTGCTCGGAGATGGTGACGACGATCTGCGAGCGGCGGATAGTCCGGCCGTAGACGAGCTTGCGATAGGTCAGCTCGGCGCGCCCGAAGAACTCCGGATGCTGCTCGTGCTGCAGGTCGAGCACCGTCGTCGCGGCGGGCAGCTCGGCGACAGGGGGCAGCATGACGCTGAGCGGAAAGTGGATCGCGTCGAGCCGGTCGAGCTCGAGCTCGCGCCGGAGCGGTCCGGGACGGAGCGCGGCGAGGGACATCGCGGCGATGCGTCCGGGCATCGCCCTCGACGCCCGGTAGCCGCCGACGACGGACCACGGAAGGCCGTCGGACGCATCGGGTGCGATCGCCGGCACGAAGACGCGGTACTGCAACGCGCCGACGCGCGCGAGCGCGCGGCAGAGCTCGCGCGCGTACGTCTCCGAGCCGCCGCTGAGCCTCGGAACGAGCGTCAGCAGGCTGATGCCGATCATGGGTTGAGCGTACAATCGCCGCGATGGCGGCCTCGACAGCCGCGCGGCGCGGGTTCTACCGGCGCACGCTCGAGAAGCTGCTCGCGGACGGCGAGATCGGGCGGAGCATGACGGTGCTCGTCGTCGCCGGAGGCACGGAAGATCGCGATGCGCTGCTCTCGGCGGGCTTCGAGAACGTGACGATCTCCAACATCGACGAGGAGGCCGCGGACGCATTCGAGCCCTATGCGTGGAGCCGGCAGGACGCCGAGCGGCTCGAGTATGCGGATGACTCCTTCGACTTCGCGATCGTGAGCGCCGGCCTTCACCACTGCGCGTCGCCGCATGCCGCGCTGCTCGAGATGTACCGCGTTGCACGACGCGGACTGCTGGCGATCGAGAGCCGCGACTCGTTCCTGATCCGCCTCGCGATCAGACTCGGCGTCCTCGAGGAGTACGAGCTGACAGCCGTGTACGCGAACGATTTCGCGGCCGGCGGAGTTCGCAACTCACCCGTGCCGAACTACGTCTACCGCTGGACCGAGCGCGAGCTCGACAAGACGATCGCCTCGTACGCGCCGTACGCTCGCCCGCGCCTCCTGTTCTTCCACGAGTTCGAGCTGCCGGTCGAGGTCCTCGACTACCAGAGGAGCCGCGTGCTCGCGTTCGCACTGCGCGCGCTCGCACCGGCGGCCTCGGCACTCGCGCGAGCGTTTCCAAGCCAGGCGAACCTCTTCGCGTTCGCCGTGCTCAAGCCGCGGTTGCCGGCCGAGCTGTTTCCGTGGCTGAGACAGGACGGCGACCGTGTGCTTCCGAACGAGAGCTGGCTGCGGAACCACCTGCGGGGCACCTAACAGCGCCGTAACGCGTGCCCACTACAATCGCCCGCAATGCCGGCCGAGGCTCGCGACGAGATTCCGGCGCTGTACGCCAGGCTGCAGGAGGAAGTCCGTCGAAGCGACGTGACGACCGAGCGGCCGCTCGTGCGGCGTCCAGGTCTCAAGGGTGCCCTCGTGTACGCGGTGAAGAAGCTCCGGCGCCCGGAAGGGCGGGCCGCGCACGAGCAACGAGTCGTCGTCAACCGCCCTGCGAGACGCGGCCGCGGGCGGCGAGTCGCCTACTACAGCCCGATGCCTCCGGAGCGTTCCGGCATCGCGGACTACTCGGCGCTCCTGCTCCCTGCGCTCGAGCGGCTGGTGGACGTCGACGTCGCGCCGCGCGGCAAGCGTGCGGACGGCGACATTGCCCTCTACCACGTCGGCAACGACCCGGAGGTTCACGGCTGGATCGTCGAACGACTTCGCCGCGAGCCGGGCATCGTCGTTCTGCACGACTTCGTTCTGCACCACCTCGTCGCGAGCCTCACGCTCGGACGCAAGGACAACGCGGGCTACCTCGCCGCGCTGGAGCGCGACTCGGGCCTCGCGGGTCGGTTGCTCGGCCTCGGAGTCATCGACGGCTGTATCCCGCCGCTGTGGGAGGTGCGCGCCGAGGACTTCCCGCTCTGCGACGAGGTGCTCGAGCGCGCGACGGGCGTGATCGTCCACTCGCGGTACGTCGAGGAACGTGTTCGCGAGCGAGGCTACGACCGGCCGCTGTGGCGCATTCCGCACCCGGCGTGGCCACCACCGCAGGTCGTGACCGACAGGCCTTCTGGCGAGCCGGTGTTCGGCGCGTTCGGGAACGTGAACGCCTCGAAGCGCGTCCCGCAGCTGCTCGAGGCCTTCGCACGCTTTCGCGATCTGCATCCGAGCGCTCGACTCCTGCTCGTTGGTGCGGCCGCCGCGGGCAGCGAGCAGCACGGCAAGGCGGACGGCGTCGTTCGTGAGGGCTACGTCGACGAGGAACGCTTGTGGGCGCTGATCGCCGGCGTCGACGCCGTCATCTCGCTGCGCTCGCCGACGATGGGCGAGACGTCGGGCACGGCGATCCGGGCGCTCACGTTGGGCAAGCCCTTGCTCGTGAGCGACGTCGGCTGGTTCTCCGAGCTTCCTGACGACGTCGCGCTCAAGGTCGCGCCCCGCGACGGCGAGGTCGAACGGCTGGTGGTCGCGCTGGAGAAGCTCAGGGATCCCGCCGTGCGCGAGCGGATGGGGGCGAACGCGCGCGACCTCGCGGGCGAGCACGACGTCGGCCACGTCGCCTATCTGTACGCATCCGCTCTCCAGGAAGCTGCGGGCGCCGTTCGCGCCCTCAGCGAAGTTCAGCGTTGACGGACGTGACAGCGACGCGGGCCGAGGTCCGTTCACGAGCACTCGTCCGGGCGGTGCCGACCTGGGTCTGGCTCGCCGGCATCGTCGTCGTCTCGGCGGCGATTCGCTTCCTGCTCGCACGGCGAATCGTTGCGCCTTCGATCATGGTGGACGAGCTCATCTACTCGGAGCTCGCGAAGAGCTTCGCAGCGCATGGGCACTTCCTGATCCGCGACGCCTCCGCTGCCTGGTCGTTCGGCGTCGTGTACCCGGCCTTGATCAGCCCGGCGTACCGCCTCTTCTCCGCGGTGCCCGACGCGTACGAGGCCGCGAAGGCGATCAACTCGGTGCTGATGTCGCTCGCCGCGATTCCCGCGTACTTCCTCGCGCGGCGCGTGCTCGCAAAGCCCCTGGCGCTGGCCGCCGCGGTGTTGTCGGTCGCACTTCCGTCGCTGCTCTACACAGGGAACTTGATGACCGAGAACGCGTTCTATCCGCTCTTCCTCTGCGTCGCGCTGGCGCTGGTGCGGATGCTCGAGGCGCCGACCGGTCGCAACCAGCTCGGCGTGCTTGCACTCTGCCTCGTTGCCTACGAGACGCGCCAGCAGGCGCTCGCGCTCTTCCCCGCGGTGCTCACTGCGCCGCTCCTGCTTGGCCGGCACGGTCTCGGCCGCTTCCGTGTCCTCTACGGCGCCGTCGCTGGCGCAGTTGCGGCCGCAGTCGTCGTCGAGGCTGCGCGCGGACGAACGCCGCTCGCGCTCCTGGGCGCGTACGAGACGGCCGGCAGGCACGGTTACTCGGCCGCCGCCGTCCTGAAGTGGCTGCTCTGGCACGTGGCCGAGCTGGATCTTTACCTGGGCGTCGTCCCTGCGGCCGCGTTCGTCGTTCTCGCGTTGTCTTGGCGGAGGCTCGAACCGCCGCAACGCGCCTTTCTCGCAGGGGCGTCGGCGCTCTCTGCGTGGCTGATCGTCGAAGTCGCCGCGTTCGCCTCGCTGCCGGGCGTGACGCGCATCGAAGAGCGCAACATGTTCTACGTTGCGCCGTTCTTCTTGATCGCGCTCCTGGTGTGGATCGACAACGGCGCCCCGCGGCCTCGCCTGACCACGCCGCTCGTCGCAGCCTGCTCGGGACTGCTCGTCGGCGTCCTGTTGTTCTCGAATCTCATCCACATGACGCCCACGGCGGACACCCTTCAGTTGACGCCCTGGTGGCGACTGCACGCGCACGGGCTCTCCGTGCACGAGGCGTGGCTCGTCGCGACCCTCGTCGCGCTGTGTGCCGGCGCGCTCTTCGCCGTCGTGCCGCGTCGCCTCAACTTTGCGCTGCCGCTGCTCGTCTTCGTCTACTTCGCGGCGACGCAGCGGCCGATCGAGAACCTCCTGACAAATGCCTCTCGGGACTCGCTCTTCGTCGGAATCCGCTCCGTCCCGCCCGACTGGATCGACCGCCGCGTCGGCAGGGATGCCGATGTCGCAGCCATCTGGACGAGGAGAACGAACGCATACATGATCTGGGAGAACGAGTTCTTCAACCGCAGCGTCGGCTCGGTCTACAACGTCGGTCCCGCGATCGCGGGTGGAATCGCGACGCCGGTCGCGAACGTCGGCGCCGACGGCTACTTGCGCGATGCGGAGGGGCGGACGATCCACCATCGCTACGTGCTCTCCGACAGCTCGTTCGAGCTGAACGGGGTCAAGCGGGCGGCGGACGCGTCGCTCGGAATCACGCTCTGGGAGGTTCACGGCGCGATTCGCGCGCTCACAGGGGTCACCGGCCTGTACCCGGGCGGAACGTGGTCAGGATCGTCCGTGGTCTACCGCCGTCGCCTGTGTGCCGGCGGCTCCGTGCGCGTGACGCTTGCCGGCGACGCGAGTCTCTTCCGCTCGCAGACGGTTCGCGCCGGTGGAGTGACGCGTCGTGTGGTCCCGTTAACCGCGACGACGATGACCGTACCGCTCACACATTGCAGCGCCCGCTTCGTCATCAGTCCGACGAAGGTGCCGGGCCACGGTGACTCTCGCCGGCTAGGCGTTCACTTCCTCGTCTTCGAGTATCTGCCCGCTCCGTGAGGGTGGCGTTCGACGTGTCGCCGCTCTCGCATCCGAGGGCGGGCGTGGGCAACTACATCCTGTGCGCGTTGCGGGGGCTCGCAGAGGCGGGCGCGGACGTCGTAGCGTTCGCTCCGGTGTCCGTGCGCGGCAAGCGCTACGTCGAAGAGGCGCTCACCGGCATCGGCGTCGAGCGCCGTCTGCTCGTGTTGCCGCTCGCGCATGCCTGGCGTACTGCCTGGTCGCGCTTGCAACGCCCGGCGGCGGAGCGCTGGCTCGGCCGCTTCGACGTCCTCCACTTCTCCGACTGGATGTACCCGCCGCAGCGCGGCGGCGTGCGCGCGACGACGATCCACGACCTCGTGCCGCTGCGTTTCCCCGAGTGGACGCACGGGCGGACCGTCCGCATGCACGGCGCGAAGTACCGTCACGCCGCGCGTACGGCGCACGTCTTCATATGCAACTCGGCGTACACCGCGCGCGACGTGCAGGAGTTGCTGCACGTCGAACCGGAGCGCGTCCACGTCGCGCATCCCGCTCCGGCGCCGGTCTTCGCCGCCGAGGGCGAGCGCGCCGACTTCGGCCGCCCGTACGCGTTGACGGTCGCGACGCTGGAGCCGCGCAAGAACCTCGAGACGCTGCTCGACGCACACGAGCGGCTCGACGGTGACCTTGCGCTCGCAATCGTGGGCGCAAGCGGCTGGGGGCCGCAGCCGCGGCTCGACCGGCCCGGCGTCATCAAACTCGGCTACGTGGACGACGATGAGCTCGCGCGGCTCTATCGCGGCGCCTCGGTCGTCGTCTATCCATCGCGCTTCGAGGGCTTCGGCATCCCGGTGCTGGAGGGCATGGCGAGCGGCGTGCCGGTCGTCGCGTCCGCGCATCCGTCACTCGACGAGGCGTGCGGTGACGCGGCCGTCCGTGCTGATCCGGAGAGCGCCGAGGCGCTTGCCGCGGCGGTCCGGGCCGCTCTGAGCCGCGCTGACGAGCTCGTGCGGCTGGGATCGGCGCATGCGGCGAGCTTCACGGCCCGGGCGACGGGCGAGGCATTCCTCGCGGCGTATGCAGACGCCGCTGCGAGACTCTGAGGCGAATGCGCATCGGCATCGACGTCTCGCCGCTTCGCCAGACGCGCGCCGGCACGGCGCGCTACCTGCGCGGCCTGCTGCCGGAGCTCGAGCGCCTTGTCGACGTCGAGCCGGTGGCCTGGGGCGGGTCGCGCAAAGCCGCGACCGTCGCGCGCGACCTCTGGTGGTACCCGCTCGAGCTGCCGCGCCGCGCGCGCGGGCTCGACGTGCTCCACTGCCCCAGCTTCCGCGGACCGTTGCGATCCTCCACGCCGCTCGTGCTCACGGTCCACGACGTTGCCGTGCTGCGGCACCCTGACGCGTTCAACCGCTGGACGCGCACGTACAGCCGCGCCTTCGTTCCGCGGGTCGTGCGCGCGGCACGGCGCGTGATCGCCGTGTCCGAGTTCACGAAGCGCGAGCTGGTCGACCTGCTTGCGATCCCCGAGGACCGGATTCGGGTGATCCCGAACGCGGTCGGCGAACCGTTCGTTCCCAACGGTGACCGCGCGGAAGGCGAGTATGTGCTCGCCGTCGGAACGCGCGAGCCCCGCAAGAACCTGGCGCGCCTCGTGCGGGCGGCGCAACTCGCGGGCGTCGAGCTGCGCGTCGCCGGCGCCCGAGGGTGGGGTGGGGCGGACGTCCGGGGTGACGGCGTCCGTGTGCTCGGCTATGTAGAGGACGACGAGCTCGCGCGCCTTTATCGCGGCGCCCTTTGCGTCGCGTATCCGTCGCTGTACGAGGGCTTCGGGATCCCGGTGCTCGAGGCGCTCGCCTGCGGCGCGCCGGTCGTGACGAGCGCGGGCACGGCGATGGCGGAGGTCGCAGACGGCGCGGCTTTGCTCGTCGACCCGCAGGACGCAAACGCGATCGCGGACGGAATCCGCGAGGCGATCGCGCGGCGGGAGGAGCTGGCGGCGCTCGGCCCGCAACGCGCGCGAGCGTTCACCTGGCAGGCAGCCGCCGAAGCGACCGCCGCGGTCTACCGGGAGCTCGCATGACGCCGCCACTCGTCGTGCTGGACGCGGACGTGCTGGGACGCGAGCGCACCGGCGACGAGACCTACGTGCAGAATCTGCTGCGGCGGCTGCCGGAGGCGGCCGCGGACTCGCTCCGCTTCGCGGCGGTTACGCGCCACCCAGAGCTCGTCCCCGAGGGCGTCGAGGCGATCACACTTGCCGCGCGGTCACAGGAGCTGCGGATGGCGTGGCAGCTGCCGCGGCTGCTGCGCCGACGGCGACCGGCGCTCGCGCACTTTCAGCATGCGCTCCCGCTCGCGTGTCCGTGTCCCGCCGTGGTCACCGTCCACGACCTCTCGTTCGAGCGCGATCCCAGCGTCATGAACCGGCGCGATCGCTTCGTCTTTCGCACGGTGGTGCCGCGCTCCGTGCGCCGCGCCGGGCGGGTGTTCGCCGTGTCGGAGCGGACGCGCCGCGACCTGATCCACCTCTACGGCACGCCCTCCGAGAAGATCGTCGTGACCCGGAATGCGGCCGATCCCGCGTTCACGCCTGGCGGAGCGCGCAACGGCTATCTGCTCTTCGTCGGTGCCATCCAGGCGCGTAAGAACCCGCTCGCCGCCTTGAACGCAGCGAGAGAGGTCGGATTGCCGCTGGTCGTCGCGGGTCCGGAGAAGGAGCCCGCGCTCGCGCGCGAGCTCGAGCGTCGCGGCGCCGAGCTGCGTGGATACGTCGACACACCGCAGCTTGCCGATCTCTACCGCGGCGCCGCGTGTGTCGTTTTGCCGTCGCGCTACGAAGGCTTCGGATTGCCCGTGCTCGAGGCGATGGCGTGCGGTACGCCTGTTGTCGCCACCGACGATCCAGCCTTGCGCGAAGTCGGCGGCGACGCGGCGTTATACGCGGATGTGGACGGCTTCGCGGAGGCGGTGCGCCGTGCGCTGCGAGAGAGCGAGGCGCGGTCGCGTGCCGGCCTCGAGCGGGCGCAACTCTTCTCGTGGGAGGAAAGCGCGCGCCGCGCGGTCGCCGCGTACGCCGAGGTGCTCGCACGGTGACGCGGGTGTCCGCCGTCGTGGTGTCGCACGGCGGCGCCGCCGAGCTGCGCGAGTCGTTGCCGGAGCTCGTGCCGCAGGTGGACGAGCTCGTCGTGATCGCGAACGTGCCCGGCAGCGTCGCCGAAGTCCCTCCCGGGACGCAGGTCGTGCACAACGAGCGCCCGCAGGGATTCGCCGCGAATGCCAACCGCGGCATCGCCGAGACGTCTGGCGACTTCGTCGTGCTCGCGAACCCGGACGCCGTCGCCGCGCCCGACGCCGTCGCGACGCTGCGCACGTTCGCACAAGCGAATCCCCGCGCCGGCGTCGTCGGGCCGCGCATGGTCGGCCGCGACGGCGAGTTCGTGCCGTCGCGCCGTCGCTTCCCGACGGTGCGCGGAACGCTCGTCCGGCGAACGCCGCTGCGCCGGCTGCTGCGTCCGCTGGAACGCCAACGCGCGCATTACCACCTGGGTGAGGAGGCGGCCGGACCGGTGCAGGCGGACTGGCTGCTCGGAGGCTTCGTGCTCCTCCGGCGCACGATGCTCGAGCAGCTCGGCGGCTTCGATCCGGGCTTCCGCCTCTACGGCGAGGACATCGACCTCTGCTACCGCGCAGCGCAGGCGGGCTGGGAACGCTGGTACGTCCCCGCCGCGGTTGTTCGTCACGAGTGGAAGCGAGAGACGGACCGCCGCTTCCTAACGCGACGGACGCTCTGGCACTGGCGCGGGATTTTTCGCTTCACGCGACGGCACCCCGAGACCCTCTTGCGCTTGTGACGCGCTTCGCTTCACTCGAAATGCTGCGCGTTTCGAGCGGGAAGACCTGGCAGGCGCGCCTTCGGCGCGCGTGCCATTTTTGTGGCGGTCGTAGGGGAGACGCTTCGGTCGCGGTCGGCGTCGGCGCGGCAAGGCCGCGCCTAGATCGAGGTGTTCAGTGTGAGGCGCTCGGCGTGACGGAGTAGCTGATGTTCGCGCCCAGGTCGCGCGGGTCGCCGATGCTGGGGTCGCGCTCGTGCGGGAACGGCGTCACCGAGGTCTCGACGCGGAACGGGGGCGGCGGGGCCTTTAACACGAAGACGTGGTTCAGGTTGTTCCGCACGTGCAGGGTGCCCGTGGAAAGAGTCGACGCCAGGTAGGGCCTGCGCTCGCCAGGCGGGCCGCTGAGCGCGAGCTGGCCGACGGACACCCGGACCGTTGCGGGGTAGCGTGCCGCCGCGCCGCTGCGCGAGACGTGGACCTTGACGAGATGCGGCGCAGTCCCGGGAAGGGAGTACTGGTTCAACGCCGTGATCGGCTTGCCCCAGCCGTCGGGATAGATCCCCTCCACAGTGCGGCGGATGCGCAGCGGAGGGGTGATCCGGAGCAGCGTCCACGCCCTGGCTCCGCGGCCGCCGTGGTGGATCTTCCGTGCGATCACCTGCCCGACCGGCGAGACGCCCGAGTCGGCCACCATGTACTGCACGCCCTGGCTGGGCTTGAGACGCCCGTCGGGCGCGACCACGTCGGGGACGACCGTCGGCCCGGGGCCGGGGGCCGTGCCGTCGGTGCTCCAGATGTGCTGCACCGTCCGGTTCCAGAATTCGAGCTGGAGGATGTCGCCCCCGTCGTCGATCGACTGACCGAAGTAGTAGACCTGCGTGCCGCGCGGGACGGAACGGTCGACCCAGTCGAGCGGCCGTGGCAGCGTGCTGAGGTTCGTGTCGGCGTACTTGTGCGCCGACCGCGCGAAGCTGACCTCGCCGTACATGTTCCAGGCTACGACGAATCCCGCGGCGACCGCGGCGACGACCGCGCCGGACCTCGCCCGCGTGAAGCGAACGTACGCCAGGGTCGCGGCGGAGGCCAGTGCGAGCGCGATCAACAGGATGGTCGCGCCGTTCGACGTCAACCCGAACAGGCGGTCGAAGCCGGGGAGGATCGCGAGGCCCGGCGCGTCGAAGTAGACCGGAATGTCGATGTGGTACGGCGTCGTCGTGACGACGTAGATCGCGAACGCCGTCGCAGCGACGATTGCGCTCAGCCGCGCGCGGCGCTGCTCGAAGACGAGCGCCGTGCCGACGAAGAGCAGCGGCGCGAGGTAGATGATGTTCCGCTCGATCAAGTCGGTGAGGCCGAGCGTCGAGACGAAAGCCGCCTTGACTGCGCCGTAGACGGGGAAGACGACGAACATCGCTCCGGCGACCGAGGTGAAGGCCCGCTGCTCGCGTGACCACGGCTCGTAGCGCGGCTTCACGAGAGCCGCCAGCCCGGCGATCGTGGGCAGCACGCCGACGCCGATCGTCAGCGCGCCCGCGGCCCAGAGGCCGTCTCTGATCATGCGGCCCTGGTGATCCTGCGTCGAGAGCTGCCAGATTGCCGAGTGATGGGCCGCGATCACGTCCAGGACGGTGAGTGCGCAGATCGCGAGCATGACGAACCCGACCCAGTCCCAGCGTGTCCAGTTGCGTCTGAGCCGGCTCCCGCCCTCTCCGACGAACCAGAACGTGACGGCCGCCAGCGCAGCGCCTCCGATGATGACCGCGAGCTGGCCGCGCACGCGCGGAGCGATCAGGCACGCGAGCGCCGCCGCCGCGACCCAACGGGGCCGACGAGTGGCGAGCGCCTTCGCGAGCAGGTAGAAGCAGAGAGCCGCCCACGGGTACGCGAGCGGCTCGAGCAGCAGCATCGACGAGTAAGCGAGGGCCGGGATCGTCGCCGCGCCGACGGCGGCGAACAGCGCCCACCGCCGCGAGACGAGCATTCGTGCGAGCAGGTACGTCGGGAAGACGACCGACGTCATCGTCACCACGCCGATCGCCTTCGCGACTTCGTACGCCCGCGCGGTGTTGTCGATCCACCACGCCGGCGCGATCAAGTAGACGTAGAGCGAGTCGAATGCGTGCGGCATGGTCCGCCGCGCTTCGTGCCCCGTAGCCGCGACGGCGCGCGACAGTTGCGTGCGCTCGAACTCGTCGCTCTGCAGCCAGGGTGCGACTGTTCCCCAGGCCTCGAACCCGTAGATCAGGCAGAGCCAGAAGAAGATCGTGAGTAGCGGAGCCGCGGCGACGAGCGCGATCGAGAGCCGCCGGAAGTGTGCTCGCCCGGGGCGCGCCGCCGGCCGCCGACGTTCAGCGGCTTCCACGACTGTGCAGCGGTGTCACCTTCGCCGACGGCTCGGGCTCTGCGGAGAACGGCGCCGCATTGATCTCGCGTCGTACGAAGTGGCATTCTACGCCCGACTCGGCGCACGCTTCGCGCACGAGCTCCAGCCGCTCGCTCGGCGCGTGCGGAATCGCCACGAAGATGACGTCAGGCTTCGCCTCCGCGACGATCTGCTGCAGCTCGTCGGCGCCGCCCAGGACTGGAATGCCGAGCAGCCGCCGGCGCCAGAGCCGCGGATCGTCGTCGACGAAGCCGACGATCTGCTCACCCGGCGTCTCGCGCAGCTCGCGGGCGAAGCTCCGACCGCTCCGCCCGGCGCCCACGACGAGGACCCGCCGACGCGGACCCAGAACCCGCCACATCGTGACGCCGCGGTAGGCAGCGCGCTCCCAGAAGCGAGACGCGCCAACGAGCAGCGTGCATAGCAACGCGTCGATCACGAAGATCGCGCGCGGAAAGTCACCACGCGTACGAGTCGCCGAGAGGAAGCCGAAGGCGACCATCTCGGAGATGAGCACCGCGGCGACGACGCGGGCCGCGTCCCGGGCGTCCGCATAGCGCCAGACGCCGCGATAGAGCCCGAGGGGAATGAACGCGAGGTACCGAGCGAAAAGCAGGACCGGCAACGTCGCGATGAAGTACCTATGTTGCGACGGAGTGTCGTTCGAGCCGAGGCGCAGCACGTACGCGCCGTAGAGCGACACCGCGACCAGCACCGCGTCGACGACGACCTCGACGAAGCGGCGGCGGTGCACGATCACGTTGCGCAGGAGACCCGGCCGCTGCTCGGCGACCGAGTCCGGGCTGCGCTCGACATCGGCGAGGAAGCTCGCGAACTGGACGACGAGCGCGAAGGTGAGCAGGACGCCGATCACGGTGATCTTCGGGTCGTCGATCACGCTGTACGCGAGACTCGTGCCTCCCAGCGCCGCGGAGATCGTCGCGAGCAGAATCACCGCGCGCCGGTCGGAGAGCCCGTGGTAGACGAGCCGGTGCGACGTATGGTCGCGCCCGCCCTGGTAGATCGGGCGCCCCTCGAACAGCCGGACGATCGTCACGAGCGCAGTGTCGAGGATGGGCACGGCCAGGATCAGCAGCGGTAGGAGCAGCGTTGCCACCGTCGTCTGGGCCACCTTCAGGGTGCTCGCGATCCCGCACGCCGCGAGCGCGAAGCCGAGCACCTGGCTGCCCGAATCGCCCATGAACACCCTGGCGCTGCCGGCGCGGCGCATGTTGAACGGCAGGAAAGCGAGACACGCGTTGAAGAGCGCGAGCGCGATGATG
>WNFU01004504.1_pt1 | contig 21604 bp, 17 predicted proteins | sample 5400121 | NCBI WGS metagenome assembly WNFU01 (sample SAMN13153360, study PRJNA577476) | soil metagenome | isolation source: 100 cm soil or saprolite under grassland replicate 1 | place: USA:California | collected 2016-06-15
CGCAGGGTGTGTTGCACGGTGACCAGGTCGCGCTGGTCGTGCATGACCTGGTCGATGTCCTTGTATGCGTGGGGGTGTTCGTCGAGGAGGGCGTCTGCGCGGTCGTGGTTCCAGGTTCGGCCGCGCATCGCGTCGCGGAGCGAGTCCGCGCTCAGTCGCTGTTTGGCCGCTGTGCGGGACATGCGGCGGCCGGCGCCGTGGGAGCAGGAGGTGTAGGAGGCGGTGTTGCCCAGGCCAGTGACGATGTAGGAGCCAGTGCCCATGGAGCCGGGGATGACTCCTTCGTCGCCGGCCGCGGCCTTGATCGCGCCCTTGCGGGTGATCCACAGGTCGCGGCCGTGATGGCGTTCACGCTGGGTGAAGTTGTGGTGGCAGTTGATCCGCCGGACTTCCGTGCCGCCGCCGGCCGCGGCGAACAGGGTCGCGTTGAGGGCGTCGGCCATGCGGGCCCGCGAGGCCATGGCGTAGCGCTGCGCCCAGAGCATGTCCGCGATGTAGGTGTCGAACTCCACGGTGCCCTGCACGAAGTACGCCAGGTCGGGGTCCTCCAGGCTGATGTGCCAGCGACGCACCAGATCCTTCGCCGCCCGGATGTGGCCGGTCGCCAACTGGTTGCCGATACCGCGGCTGCCGGAGTGGAGCACCGTCCACACCCGGTCCCGCTCATCCAGGCACACCTCCACGAAGTGGTTGCCCGAACCTAGGGTGCCGAACTGCGCGGCGACGGTCGCCTCCTGCCTGGCGGTCAGCGCGGTACGCGGCCGGCCGAGCCCCGCCAACCTCTCATCAGCCGCGTTCGCGTGCTCGTGGCCCTTACCGAGGCCGGCCGGTATCCGCTGCTCGATCAGCGGCATCACGCGGCCCAGGTCCTCCGGCAGGTCGGCGGCGCCCAGCGTCGTCTCGGTGGCGATCATGCCGCAGCCGATGTCCACACCGACCGCGGCCGGGATGATCGCGTCCGCGGTGGGGATCACCGAGCCCACCGTGGCGCCGATCCCGATATGCGCGTCAGGCATCAACGCGACATGACCGGCGACGAACGGCAACCGGGCGGTACGGGCAGCCTGCGCGACCGTACCCGGCTCGATGTCACTCGCCCACGACAGCAGGTTCTTCTCCACCATGACCGGACTCACCCACCCAGCCTCCCCCGCACACACCCACACCACCAACGCGATTCACCCCGGCCAGGACAACCGCCCACCGTGGCGCTGCCGACCGCTGGCACGCCGAAGGCTACGGCGGCCACCGTCTCCTGCGTCTGACCGCGAACGCAGAACTCCCCGGCCTGACCACCGCAGCCGGCGCTGCCAGGTACCTTTGGATCAGCGGGCACCTCGATGGCCTCGCCGCACGCCGCCGGCGTTGCTGCACTGGTCAAGCAGCTGCATCCGAGGTGGGGCCTATCGGCCGTGGCGGCGGCCGTTGAGCGCACCGCGATGCCGATGTCCTGCCCGGTCGACTCACTCGGGCCGAACGACGAGCGCCTGCGCTGCTACGGCGGGTCGGACGGGCACACGTCGTTCTTCGGTGCGGGTCTCGTCGACGCCCGCAACGCCACAGCTCGATGAGGCACAGCCGGCGCCCACCAACACCCATCGGTGGGCGCCGGCAGCACGACCCCGCTTGCGCCCTCCGGCGCACTGTCAAGCCGCGGAGCGGCCGCGTTCCGCGCACCACGTGGGCAGGTGGTCTGGGAGAGGCTTGTGCCAGTGCGGGGGTCGCCCGCGGTGGCTGGTGCTGTCAGCGCACGCCGTCGCGGGCGAGGACCGCGTGCAGGTTCAGGTCGCGGCCGAGGAAGCCGCGGATCAGGTCGGCCGGGTCGCGTTCGGCGCCCGCGGATAGCACCTTCTGGGCGTAGTCGCGGCCGGTCGCCGGGTTCAGGATGCCCTCGGCGGTGAACCGGGTGAACAGGTCCGCGTCCATCACGCTGGCCCACTGGTAGGCGTAGTGGCCGGCGCCGTAGTGGCCGGCGAAGATGTGGTGGAACTGCGCGGCGGTGGCGTCCGCGGGGTCGACGGGGACCGGCAGGTGGCGCTGTTTGACCGGGAGGGGGTCCTCGCCGCGGTGCAGCGCGAGGTCGAGCGCCGGGCGCACAATCCGGGCCATCTTCCGGCTCGCGGTCCGGAACCGGTCCTCGGCCCGGGCCGCCGCCGCGGCCCGCTCCTCGACACCCATGCGCCGCAGGATCTGCGGCTCCAGCGGCCAGTTCTCCATGATCCGTGACGGTCCCTCGATGAAGTCGAGCGGTCCGTCGTCGGGGGAGCGCAGCCGGTAGCGGGTGCGGGTGAACGCGAAGTGCATCGCGTGCCCGAACTCGTGCCACATGATGCGCAGGTCGCCCATGTCCGCGCCGGCGCGGGGGATGTTGGTGACCACGCTCACCAGGTGCGGTCCGCCGTCGGTGGCCAGCCACGGCCCGCTCATCCAGCCGCCGGGGCGTTTGCCGTCCCGGACGTACCAGTCGCACCAGATCCGGGCCAGGTGCCGGCCGGAGGCGTCGCGCAGGTCGAACGCCTCCACGTCCGGGTGCCAGCCGGGCGCGTCGGCCGGGGTGAACGTGACCGTGTACAGCTCGCCGAGCGCGTCCAGCATGACCCGGCGAGCCGTGGCCACCGGCACGCACACCGCCCCCGCGCGCGCCAGTGACAGCGACTCGCGCAGCTTCGTCGCGTAGAACCCGTCCAGCTGGTTGTCCACGTCCGCCGCGGTCAGCTCCAGCGTCTGCTCGCCGGTGTAGGCGCGGGCGAACGCGAGCAGTTCGGCGTGCTCGCGGTCGGCCTGCGGCCGGTAGGCCCGGGCCAGCTCCTCCAGGAACGCCTGCGGGTCGGTGAGCATCCTGCCGGCGCTGCGCAGCCGTACGAAATCCGGGTATCCGAGCAGCTGCGCGAGCTCATGCCGCAGTGCGAGGATCTCGGCCACCACCGGCCCGTTCGAGGGCGCCGCGCGGGCGACGCTCAGCCGGTACATCGCCTCGCGCAGCTGCCGGTTCTCCGCCTGGCGCAGCACGATGGTGGCGTTCGCGTCGGAGTACGGAACGTAGCAGCCGTCCAGGCCGCGTGCGGCGGCGGCCGCGCGGGCCGAGTCCACCAGCGCCTCCGGCAACCCGGCCGCATCGTGCGTGGCGATGCCGGACGCGGCGTCCGCGGCCTGCAGGTTCGCCATGAAATCCGCGGCGAGCTCGGCGAGGCGGGCGTTGATCGCGGCGAGCCGGTCCCGGCCGGCCGCGTCCAGATGCGCGCCGCCGTGCTCGAACCGGCGCAGCAGGTCCGTCCGCAGCCGCGCCTGGACCGGGCCGGCCGGCTCGACCGCGCGGATCGCCCCGTACAGCTCGCGGCGCTGGTGCACCGCGGCCCGGAACCGGGCGGCGCGCTGGTCCGCGGCCCGCGACACCTCCTGCCAGACGCCGCCAAGCACCGCCGCGAGATCGCCCGCCACGGTCACGATGAAGTCGTACTCCGCAGTCGCGTCGCTGAACGCCACCAGCGGCTCCTCGCTGCCCGCAACCAGGTCCAGCCGGGCGAGGGCGGCGGCCTCAGCCGCGTCCAGGGCAGGCAGCACATCCTGCGGCACATACACCTCGTAGCGGGCCTCGCCCAGCCGATGGTCGAAGGAACTCACCGCGCCATTCGAGCAGATCCCCGACATCGACCCCGCGGCCGGTCCCGACCCGCCGCAAGATCGTCACCCCGCGCGGCGTCCGTCAGTTCGCCTCAGCGCAGCGTAGTGACACCCACGCAGTCTGCCCACCTAGATCCGCCGGCCCGCCAGCGGTCCGAACAGTCTGCTAACGCGCCGGCGATCCTGAACGACCCAGCGTAGATCACGGACGACTCCTGGTTGACCTGGGTTGACAACACGTCTAACAGCAGCTTCCCATCTCCCGCGCACCACCACACCCGTCCGACCGGCAAGACCAAACTGAAGCCTCATTACCCGCCCCAGGGTTGGACGGCGGCACCCGTACTGCCTCGAATGGCACGTTCGGTCGTCAACCCGGCCGGGTTGTTTACATGTCACGCCTGAACGCAAGACACGAACGGCGAGGGGCGGTGGCCCGGGCGTGGCCCGCGTACGGGGTGTCATCGGGTTGTGATGGTTCTATCGGCTCGCGAGGGCATCGTCACCGTGGTTTTCATCCTGGTGTGGGATGGGTGTTGCCGTGAAGGTGGCTACCCATGAATAGTATGGGTCGTCGTCACCCAGGGGGGTGATCTCGGTGGTGGTCAGTCCGGCGGCGGTGACTCGGCGTACGACCTGGAGTGGGTCGACCGGGACCATCTGGAGCGCCAGGAGTCTCCCGGAGACTGCCACCTCGTAGTATGGTTTGATCTTGGTGTATGCCGGGCTGATGTCGGTGATGATGAGAGACCCGCCCGGGGTGACTAGCCGGGCGATGTCGGCGAAGTCGGGCAGTGTCGGCATGGAGGTAAGGACGAGTGAGAGCAGGACCACGTCGTAGCGGTGCTGTCTTAGTTGTCGACAGACCTGGGTGAGGTCACCGCGCTGGATGGTGACCTTGCGCTCGAGGAGATAGCCGGCGAGGTTCCGCCTGAAGATCGTTTCGACTGCGGGGCAGAAGTCGACGTAGGTCCACTCGACGTTCCGGTCGTTGAAGAAGTGGGTCGCGATGGGGTTCCCAGTGCCGCCGCCCAGGTCGAGTACCTGGAGGGTGGAGCGGGTGGCTCGCATGGCCTGAATTCTGGAGATCGTGGCCAAGTGGGTCGAGACGAGGTTGCCGGAGTTGCGGGTGTCGTACACGCTCGCGACCTCGTCGTAGAAGTCGCGGGCGTGGTGGGCGTCGAACTCCTGGTCGTATAGTGAGGTGAGGGTGCGGGCGGGCTGGCGCGGGACGGGAAGGGCGAGTTCCGGGTCGACGTCGGTAGGTTGCGCGGCCGCGTTCGGGGAGGGCGTGCGTTGGGGCCGTGGCCCGATTCTGGGTGGCCAGAAGGTGACTTCGCGTCCTTGGGCGAAGGCCGCGGTGAAGACGCCGGCGAGCAGCACCAGCAGGGCGGTGGCCACCCAGGGCGCGGTTACACCGAAGATGTCGCGCAGAGCAGACGGGGACATCCCAGCTCCCAGATCGGGCTGATCCTGGCTGGTCGTGCTCGGCGAGGGTGGGCTAGCGGCGACCAGGTGGGGCAGGGCCGCGACAGGGGTGGTCGGCGTCTCGGCCTGAACCCAGGGTGAGCGCCGCCACGAGGTTCTGTCAAATCTTGCCAGAGTCGGTGGAGAGGACCCCATCCGTATGGCAACTCTTGCTAGTACGACGGTGTGATTGTGGGCGACGGCCCTCACGGTTGACAGAACCGCCGCCCCGCGGGGACCCTTCGGATCGTGACGTTGACGGCGAAGTCGGGCCTTGACCTCCGGTCCCGTTCGGAACGATCAGTCGCCGATGCGTTGCTTCGCCTCGGCCCGGCCAGCAAGGCCGACCTCATCCTTGCCACCGGCCTGTCCCGGCCCACGGTCCAGAGCGCACTCGAGGGCCTGACCAGCGACCACCTCGTCGTCCTGGACGCGGAGGTAGCGCGCAGGCCGGGTACCAGTGGGCGTCCACCGCAGCTGTACCGGCTGACTCCCGCAGCCGGCATCGCCGTCGGCGTCGAGATCGGCCGACGGCACATCCAGGTCGTGGTGGCCGACGGCGGGCACCGTCAGCTTGCCTCGATCCCGCCGGAGCAGCTGCGGGCCAATGCCGACGCTGAGCCACTGGCGGTCCTTGCTCAAGTTGCCAGCCTCGTGCGCCGAGCGCACGCAGCGGCCGGGACCCGCCTGCCGCTCCTCGGCGTCGGCCTGGGCATCCCCTTGCCGATCACGACCGATGGTCGCATCGGGACCGCGACGTTGATCCCATCCTGGGCAGAGATAGATGTCGGCGCTCAACTCGGAGCGCACCTGGGCGAGCTTCCGGTCCACGTCGCCAACGACGCAAGCCTGGGCGCCCTTGGGGAACATACCTTCGGCGCCGGCCGCGGGACGAACGAACTCATCTACGTCAAGCTCGGGTGGGGCATCGGCGCTGGGATGATCATCGGCGGCCGCAGCCACCGCGGAGCGGCGGGCACGGCAGGCGAACTCGGCCACATCACCGTCAAGCCAGGCGGCGCACCATGCCCGTGCGGAAGCACCGGATGCCTCGAGCTGTACGCCGGGGGCAAAGCGCTCCTCCAGCAGGCAGCCGCCGCCGGCGTCAACGTCGAGGTCGTACCGGACCTGGTCCGGCTGGCCCTCGCCGGTAACCCGACATGCCGCCGTATCGTCGAGGAAGCCGCGATGACTATCGGTCACGCCCTCGCCACGGTCGTCAACCTCACCAGCCCAGCCCTCATACTCCTGGGCGGCAGCCTCAGCGCCGCGAACAACGTTCTCCGCGCCCCACTGGAGCTGGGCCTCAACCACTCGGGTATGCAGACCGCCGTGGCAGCCACCTCGATCCAGTTCTCTCGCCTCGGCCCATTGGCGTCGGCATGGGGCGCGGTCGCACTGGTGATTGACCAAAACGTCGGATCCACACTCCGGCCCCGCGCCACCAGCACCCAAGGACATGCACTCCGGCGCAGCGGCTGAAACCCAGCCCACCAACGCACTCAACTGGCCTGAAGCGGGCGATGTCCGACCAAGCCGCGAGTCGCGCGCAGGCACGACCGTGCCGCGGACCGCGCGTGGCTGGTGATCTCGGCGCAGGGGGTGTCGGACACTGCCGGTGGCTGGACAGCGGGTCCTCGGGCGCGGGCGGTCAGTCGGGCAACGCGACGACCGCTTCGACCTCGACAAGGAACTCGGGCCGGACCAGGCCCGCGACCTGCAGCAGCGTGCTGGCCGGGTTCGGGCGATTGCCGAGAGCGGGGCGGAGGAACTCCTCCCGCGCATCTCGGATCACCTGGACCTGGCTGGCGTCCAGGACGAACCAGCCGAAGCGGATCACGTTCGGCCAGTCGGCGCCCAGCGCGCGCAGGATCTGGTGCAGGTTGCCCAGCGCTTGCCTGGTCTGCGCGGCGAGATCGCCGGCGCCAACGAGCCGGCCGTCGGCGTCCAATGCGACCTGGCCGGAGACGAAGGCCAGCCGCCCCGATGCGGTCACGGCGTGGCTGAACCCCGGTCCGTCGGCTACTCCGGGCACGGTGGCGAGGTGGTCGAGTCTGGGCATAGAGATCTCCTATCGCACAGCCGCGGGCCGCGCCGACCGACCGTCCACGTCGCCGGGGTGCAGCATTGCGATCCGCACGCCGCAGTCATCCCATGCCGGTGCGGGGCCCGCCGGGGTTGACGGCGCCTGCGGGGCCGATGTATTTGGCGATGAATCGGGCCCGGGTACCACCTGCCCGGTCGGCTGCCCGTCCGTAACAATGATCCAGGAGGCTGCGGTGCCGAACGAGTCCCTCGCTGGTGGCTACGCCCTCGGTCCGGGCCAGGCGTTGCCCGGCGGCCGGCCGCACGTCAGGGCCTCGCGCCGGCCGACTGCGGCAGCCGCAGGTGACCGGACGCCGCCAGTGCTCACCGGTGATCTCTTCCGGGACGACCACGTTCCCGCTTGGTGTGCGGCGACGAAATCTTCTGGCCAGCCGAACAGGCAGTCGATCCCGGCCTTGTCCGCGCTCGTGATCGCGGCGACCAGCAGTTGTTCGGCGGCGCGAGGACAACATCGCCGCCCCCCGCCATCGACCAGTCGATCCACGGCCGTTTTCGCCGGCTCGGCCGCAAGATCCACACCAACGTCCGCACCCACCAGACCGTAGCCGGCCACCACGCCAGCGGAACCCCGGGTTCAGCTCCGCCACTGACATGCGTACATACCGCCGCCGAAGGCCGCGACCAACGCCAGCCACGACAGGACGACACCGACCCCCGCGGTCCACCCCGCCGAAATGAGTGTGCCGTGTGCCGGCTGCTCAGGGTCGTCATCCTCGAGCGGCGGCTTCTGGGAGGTCCGGCCGATGCGGCGTCGATAATCTGCTGGGGGTCAGGATGCGCAACGATGCGTGGGTGAGAAACGGCAGGAACGAAGCCGGAGGCGTCGTGTGAAGCGAAGCTTTCCTCGCCATCGGCAGCGCGGTCCTCGGCGCAGGGACCTGCTGAGGCAGCACAGATACTGGCTCAGGGCGGACGAAGTCCCCAAGGCGCGGGTCGAGGTGGACGCCGCCTGTGCCCTTCAGTTCGACCGGTTCAATGCCTTTCGCGGTCAGCAGGCCCCCGGCCTGCGGCTTCCGGTGGAACTGAACGTGCTGCTCAGACGCGACAGCCCCGGCAAGATCAGCGTCTGGACGCTGCCCTCTGAAGCACTGGAAGCAACCCTCGTCGGCTGCTTGTCAGGCGTGGCCGTGTCCGCCTATGAAGCAGTGCTCGACCGCCTGACCCCCCACGACGCACCCATAGCGATGTTCACGGCACATCGCGAAGGAGCCGGCCGGTACGCCGCCGTGGTCGAGGGCCGGCCTCCGGACTGGGCCATCCCGCAGACGTGACCGACCGTGCCCCACCCGCGCGCCACCAGCGGGGCCGTCGCTCCAGCACGAGCACACGCTCAGCGCATGGCGACACCAAGCCGACCCGAGCGCAGTCACATGCCGCGGATCGCATGGCCATCGTTGTTGCCGCGATGGCGGGGGTCTGCGTGTTGTGCCGCCGAGGGGGCGAGGAAATCGCTGAGTTGGTGGGGTGTGCGTACCAGGTGGACTCGAGCGGTCGGGGCGTGGATGGTGACGGCGTGCAGCAGGCCGGGCCTGCTGCGGTGTCGTCGGGTGAGCAGCCATCGCCAGAAGCCCGCGCGTTCGCGGGACAGTCGGACCGCACGCCGGGCGCAGCGGGCGGGGGAGGAGTCGAGGATCAGGACGGTGTCGGCTCTGGCCGGCCGTGGGCCGGGCGGGTCATCGGGTTGGAGGTCGCCGTCCATGAGCCACCGCGGGGGCGGGCCGGCAGCTGCGGGGCGCGACGCTGAGAGCCTGCCCTTCGGGTCGGCGGGTGGGGTTCGTGCCGACGTGTTGTCCGGCGGGGTGAGGCGAGGCTCGGCTGGGGATGGCGAGCGTTGCCGCGGTAGGTTCGGCCCTGTGGACCTGCGCGGACTGGGTGTCCTGCTTGCCGTCGTGCTGGTGGTGACCGGATGCGCAAGGGTCCATTCGGTGGCGGACCGGGCGGAGGACGCTCAGAACGTGGCGTCGGCGTGCGCCGAGGCTCTGGGTCTTGCCGATCTCAATCCGCTGGTCGATCCGGCCCGCGTGAAGGCTCGTGCCGCCGACAAGGAACGACGACTGCGCGAACTCGCGGACCACGTGACAGACAAGGACGTGAAGAGTGCGCTGCTCACCATGGCCGACTCCTATGTCGAAGTGCAGCGGGAACGCTTCGACGACTTGGACGTCGTAGCCAACTGGGCCAAACGCAACGCTCGCGACGTCGACGCGTTGCGCGTGGCATGCACATAGCGGAGGCTGCAGCCAACCGCAACCGGTCGGTGTCGGTGATGCTGTCGGCGCCGGCGACCATCCCGGCCAGCAACGACATCACCGTCGCGGCCGCGTTCGCGTTCTCGCGGACCAGCCGGGTGACGTAGGCGGCGCATCGGCGCCGGATGTACGCGTCGATCCGCCGTGGCATCCGGCACCGGATCGGGCTGCAGCCCGAGGTCGATGCGCGGCGTCCCGGCGGTGCCGGCCACGCCGGTCGGTGTGGCACGCCGGCAACCTACCGGTCAAGTGCGGGCTCACCCGCGCAGATTGCCCGATCTGCCTGTCCGCCGCCGTGGAGGCCTCCACGGACCGCCGCGCGGTATCGACACGGGTATCGCAGAAATTCGAGCATCTCCTTGGTCTCGCGGATGCGGCCGATCATGGAGCCGGCGACGGAACGGCGGTTGCCGAACAGGGTCGGCACGCGGAGCGGGAGGCTTCGGCTCGTCTCGGCCGGGAAACGGTTGCGGTCAGACCTGGTCGGTGGGCATGATCCACAGCTCGCCGATGGCGGTGTGGCGGGGGCGGGTGACCATGTAGGCGACGCCGTCGGCGATGTCCTCGGGGGCGAGGACCTCGGTCTTCTCGTAGAAGGGGTCGATCATCTCGTCGCGGACCTCGGGCTTGTTGTGGGAGCCCAGCTCGGTCGCGACGCCACCGGGCTCGACGACACCGACGCGTACGTGCCGCTGGGTGACTTCCTGGCGCAGAGACTCGGTGAATCCGTTCACGCCGAACTTGGTGAGGCTGTATACGCCGTAGCCGTTCCAGGCGACGCGGCCGGCGATCGAGCTGATGTTGATGCTCGCGCCGGTGGACGAGGGCGGCGGTGCCGGTCAGTGTTGATTCCACGAGTTGTCCTCTTCTGCAGGTGTGTACTGCGTCGTGGCAGGCGACGGGGTGACCCCGGGGTGCTGCGGGCCGGGGTAGCGGTCGCTGACGGCCCGGGCGGTGGTGTTCTCGGGAAGGGGGGCTGCCCAGTACCTGACACCAACCGCCGCTCGGGCCCGGTGGGACGGCGCCGGTCTTCTCCGCGCGCCCGGTGGGTTCCGCGTGGGCGATGGCTCAGGCGTCGTCGTGGGCGAGGTTGCTGGACAGATCGCGGTGGGCGCCGGCCTGGGCGAGGAGGTTCTGGGCCTTCTGTTCGAAGGTCCCCACGGCGTCGGCGCCGGCGGCCCAGCGCAGCGGCGGCTCGTCCTGACCTGCGAGCTGGACCAGCGCGTCGGCGAGCTTGGCCGGGTCGCCGCCCTGCAGGCCGTTCATGCCGCTCCAGGCAGCGACGGTCTGCTGGGTGCGTTCGGCGTAGTCGTCGATCGAGGACTCGGCGTAGCTCGTCGACTGCGGCGTGAGCAGTTCGGTGCGGAAGAAGCCGGGCTCGACGAGCATCGTGCGGATGCCGAACGGCGCGACCTCAGGGGTCAGCGACTCGATCCAGCCCTCCACCCCGAACTTGGAGGCCGCATACGCGGTGAGGAACTCTCCGCCCATGATTCCGGCGGTCGAGGAGATCACGACCACCAGGCCGGAGCGCTGGGCGCGCATGACGGGCAGTACCGCGCGGGTGAGGTTGATCGGGCCGAACAGGGTGGTCTCGACCTGTGCCCGGAAGTCCGCAGGGCGGATCTCCTCGAAGAACCCGGCGTAGAAGTTGCCCGCGTTGTTGACCAGCACGTCGATCCTGCCGAACCGGTCGACGGCTGCGCGCGTGGCGTCCTTGGCGTCGGCGAGGCTGGTGACGTCGAGCTTCACGACCAGCAGGTCCTCGTGCGGTCCGAGGGCAGCGCTGACCCGCTCGGGGTCGCGTCCGGTGGCGACGACGGCGTGGCCGGCGGCCAGTGCGGCCTTGGCGATGTCGACGCCCATGCCGCGGCCGGCGCCGGTGACGAACCAAACCTTCTTCTCAGTCATGCGAGTGCACATCCTTCTCGTCGATCTTCTGGTCGATCTGTGTGTCGTACACCGCCTCATCGGCGGGTGCAGTCACCACGAAACCAGCGGGCGCGGGTAGGTGGCAGACCCTGATGAGAGGGGCACTCGCAGGGACCCCCAGCGATGCGGGAGCGCTCCTAGAGTGGAAGACATGGCAGCCCAGAGCGACGTCCGCGGCGACGTCCGCGGCCAGATCCGAGCGTTCCTGAGCACGCGCCGGGCCAGGATCAGTCCCGAGCAGGCCGGGCTGCCCGTGTATCACGGGGACCGCCGACGGGTCTCGGGCCTGCGCCGCGAGGAGGTCGCCGTCCTCGCAGGCATCTCAACCGAGTACTACACCCGGTTCGAGCGCGGCAACGCCACCGGCGTCTCCGAGAGCGTCATCGACGGCATCGCGCATGCGCTGCGGCTCGATGACGCCGAGCGGGCGCATCTACTCGACCTCATTCGCACCGCTGGTACGACCCGTCCGCCGCGCCGCCGGCCGGCCCCGCAGCGAGTCCGGCCCGCGGTGCAGCGCATCATCGACTCGATGACCGGCACGCCCGCCTTCGTACTCAACGGCCGACTGGACATCCTGACCTCCAACGCCCTCGGGCTCGCGCTGTACTCACCGGTCTACGCCGACCCGGTCAGGCCGCCGAACAACGCCCGATTCGTCTTCCTCGACCCGCACGCGACCGAGTTCTTCCCCGCCTGGGACAAGGTCGCCAACGACACCGTCGCCCTGCTGCGCGCCGAGGCCGGCCGCGACCCCTACGACCGGGGACTCTCGGACCTGATCGGGGAGCTGTCCACCCGCAGCGGCGAGTTCCGCATCCGATGGGCCGCCCACAACGTCCGGATCCACACCACCGGCGTCAAGCTCATCCACCACCCGGTCGTCGGCGATCTCGAGCTCCCCTTCGAATCCTTCCCGATCCCTGCCGATCCGAGTCAGAGCCTGCTCACCTACACCACCGAGCCCGGGTCCCCCTCGCACGACGCCCTGAGCCTGCTCGCCAGCTGGGCCACCAACCCAGCGCACGACAGCGATGCGATCACGCACGACAACGACCAACAAGACCAGCCGCAGGACCGGGAATACGACTCGCGCAGCGGAATCGCCACTCGGCCCAACGAAGCCTGACGGGCCTCGAACCTCGGGGAAGCCCTAATCCGACGTGCGCGAGAGAGGACTCACCCACCCAGACGTGGGTCTTCCCATTTCGGGATGCAAACGGCGGCGCGGGCACTGTCACCATGGGGGCACGTAACCGCCAGCTCGCCTCGCCCCCTCCGAAGGGAAAGTCGGGTAGAGGATCTGGCGCGCGTTGGGGTCGCTGACAGGCAGAGCGGGTCGGATACCTGGTTGCGTCCGGTGTGGATTGTTCTTCGTGCGGCGGTTCAGGCCGGTGGCGGCGGAGTGAACACCCCGCGTTCGAACGCGTCGCAGGCGCGTAGCAGGGTCGCGTCCTCGCCGTGCCGGCCGATGAGCATCATGCCGACCGGGAGGCCGCCGGACATCCCGCACGGCACGTTCATCGCCGGGTGCCCGGTTACGTCGAACGGCGCGGTGTTGGGGATCATCTCCAGCGCCCGCGCAACGTACTCCTCCAGCGGCGCGTCGGCGGCCGGGATCGGGGTCGCCTTCAGCGGCAGGGTCGGCATGACCAGCAGGTCTCGGTCGGCCAGCACCTGGTCGTAGGCCGCCGTCGCGGTCCGCGCCAGGTTCTGCGCCTTGGCGTAGTACCGGCCGTGGTATGCCTGCTGCATCCATTCCCCGGCCAGCAGGGTCAGCTTGACCGTCTCGGAAAGCTTGTCGCCGTCGAGCCGGCCCTGCGCAAAGTGGTCCATCAGGCTGGTCGTGTAGCGGCCCTTCCAGCCGGTCGCCATGCCCTCGCCGGCGACCATGAGCCGGGTCGCGCCCTCGAGCGCGACCGCGTTCCACACCGCCATGGCCTGCCGGTGCCAGGGGATGGAGACCTCATCCACGGACGCGCCGAGCTTCTCAAAGTGGTGGGCGGCATCGCGGACGATGTGGTCCACGTCGTCCTCGGACAGCCCCGGTATGCCAAAGCCCTCCCGGACCAACGCGATCCGCATCCCGGCTGCGTCACCGGTCAGCGCGCCGAGGTAGTCCTGCGGCTGCAGGCCGGCCTGCTGACGCGGGTCCAGTCCGTCCGGTCCGGCGATCACCGACAGCATCAGCGCGACGTCCCGGGTGCTGCGGGCCATCGGGCCCAAGTGGTCCAGCGTCGTCTCGATCGGAAACGCGCCGGTGTACGGCACCAGGCCCCAGGTCGGCTTCAGCCCGTAGATCCCGCACCAGCACGATGGGATCCGCACCGACCCGCCCTGATCCCCGCCGAGGGCCAGGTCGACCTCGCCGGCCGCGACCAAGGCCGCCGAGCCGCTGGAGGAGCCGCCGGTGGAGCGGCTGCGGTCGTACGGGTTGCGCACCGGGCCGGTGTCGCTGGTGTGACTGCCACCAGAGAAACACAAGCTCTCGCACACCGCCTTACCCAGGATCGTCGCCCCGGCGTCGAGCAGTCGCTCGACCACCGTCGCGTCAGCATCCGGGACGTACCCCTCCAGCGTCGAGGTCCCGTTCATCATCGGTACCCCGGCGATGCAGATGTTGTCCTTCACCGCCACCGTCTTACCGGCCAGCGGCCCGCCGGGCGCACCCTCGATGCGGGTCCGCACGTACCAGGCGCCCAGCGGGTTGTCCTCCGCCGCCGGACGCTGGGCGGTCCCGCGCGGATACCGCACCGGCGGCCGCGGCTCCTCGATCGCATCCAACACGTCATACGGGGCGAAAAAACCCTCCAGAAGCGCCTGCACAACCGGCAACTGCTCCGATCGGATCGAGAAGTGGTAGCCCGCGGCGATCCGGCTGAGGTCCTCAGGAGTGGGGCGGCTGACCGGCATGACGACCTCCTCAACGGCTAGAGACCAACCTATTCCCAGCTGCAAGACCCGGACGTGAGACCACCGCCGGGCCGACCCGGACCCGGGGGCTACACCCACCGCGCCGGCCAGCGCCACACCCAGCCGGTGCCGCGCACCCAGCACCTTGGTGCCAGCCCCCGCCTCGCCACCGCCACCCCGACCAGGAACGCCGGCCACAACGACCACCACCCGGCCGCCTTCGTGAACCACGGGCCGGACCGACCCACCGCCCGGCTTGCTCGCCGGCACCCAGGGTGGCTGGCGGGAGGGCGACGTGATCGACCGGGACGCACTGCTCGCCGCACGCGACACGTACCGCGAGCAGCAAGCACGGTCATGCCGCACTGCGCGCGAAGCGAGCCCATGCCGGGGAGCGGTACTGCGCAAGAAGCCGCGGAGCGGTATACCGGAGCGGTCCGGGCAGGCGTTGTTCTCCTCGGCCGTCGGCGGGAGGGCGGCGCGTCTGATCTGTGTCGTGGCCGGTGTTATTCAAGGTCGGTGAGGAATGCGGTCAGCTGGTGGATCAGTTCCTCGGGGCGGTCGAGCATGGGCAGATGCGCGGACCCGGTCAGGACGGCCGACCGCGCGGCCGGGACGGTCGCCGCTATCGCGTGAGCCCGTTGGAGGAGCAACGGCAGGTCGTGTTCGCCGACCAGCACCAGGGTCGGGACGCTGAGCTCGGCCAACTGATGCCATCTCGGCGGCAGTTCCTCCGCCTGGCCGGGCGCAGGCGCGGCCAGCGCGCGGCCGTTCATGTCCAGGAACAGCCCCCGCGCCGGACCACCGACGCGGTGCTCCGCCGTCAGTGGACCGTCCAGCCACAGGTGCGCCTCCAGCCGGTTCACCTCGGCAAGATCACCGGCGGTCTCCGCCGCCTCGATCGCCTCGAACAGCCCCTCGATCTGCTCGGGCAGGGCATCCGGGCTGGGCGCGCCCACCGGCGCCGAGCCGATCAGAACCAACCCGCGGACCCGCTGTGGCCAGCAGAAGGTTGCCTCCGCCGCGATCTGCCCGCCACGTGAGCAGCCCACCAGCACCGCCCGGTCCACCCCGGCCGCGTCGAGGACCGCGCGCAGGTCGTCAACCGGCGAGTACGGTTCCGGCTGGTAGGCGGTCTCCCCGTAGCCACGCTGGTCGTAGCTCAGCATGCGATACCGATCCGCCAGAGCCTCCATCACCGGATACCAACTGCGCCGATCGGCCACGCCGGCGTGCAGCAGGGCTACCGGCCGCCCCGAGCCGATCTCGCTGACCGCTAGGTCGGCCGTGCCGGACCGGACCCGCCTGTGCCGCAGTGCCTGGCCGCCCACCAGCCTCTCCTTCCCCGCGCCGAACCAACGCGTCGATGGCTGGACCGCGCCAATGCTATTGGCGGTGGCTGTCCGCAGCTCATCAGGCTCGGCCGCGTGGGCGGACGGAGTTGATATCCCGGATGAGGACGGGATGGATGATCTGCCACCGGACGCGTGGCGGTTAGCGTGGTCCGCGCTCCGATCCGGCGCCGGTGATTCGTTCCCGCAACCACCGTTTATCGATCTTTCCGGCGGCGGACAACGGCAGCTCGTCGAGGATGTGCAGGCTTTCGGGAAGTTTGGCCGTTTCCAGGCCGTGCACCTCGGCGAGGTAGGCCGTCAGGTCGGCAAGGGTGGGCGCGGCAGTCCCGCCCTTCGTCGCCATGCAGGCGGCCAGCCGTTCACCCATGATCCGGTCGGGGACGCCGACGCAGGCCACCTGGCGGACGGCCGGATGCTGCGCGAGCAGCAACTCGACCTCCACGGGGCTGATGTTCCGGCCGCCGCGAATGATGATCTCGTTGCGGCGCCCGACGACGTGCAGGAAGCCGTCGCGGTCGATACGTCCGAGATCACCGGTTCGCACCCAGCCGCCGTCGGTGCGGTAGCGGGCGTCGAGTTCCGGATCGACATAACAGAGTGGGCTCATCGGGCCCAGCCCCCAGATTTCCCCGACCGCACCGGCGGGTACGTCCCGTCCGTTCTCGTCGACGACCCGGATCGCGGCGACCGCCGGGTTGGGCCGGCCGACGGCGGAATGCACGTCGGTAGGCGGGTTGTCGGGATCGGTGACGCAGTTGACCCCGTCGGCGGAGCCATAGGAGTTGACGTACCGGCAGCCGAATGCCGCCCGGCAGGCGTCCACGGTCGCCGGGTCCACCCGGGAACCACCCGCGACGACCGCCCGTAGCGATGACATGTCGATCTTGTCGATCGCCGGGTGGTCCAGCATCATCGCGAACATCGTCGGCACGCCGAACACCAGGTAGGGGCGGTGCGCGCCGATGACCTCCAACGCGCGGCCGGCGTCGAAGCGGGAGCAGACGATCAGCGTGCCGCCGAAGCGGGCGACGGTCACCGTAGCGCCGGAGCCGAATGACGATGCCATCGGCACCATGAAGAAGTTGCGCATCGGCGTTGTCGCGGCGTGGAGGGCCGCGAGGATCGAGCCGCGCCCGCCGGCCAGCGCGTCATGCGAGTATACGATCATCTTCGGCGCGGCCTCCGACCCGGAGGAGACCAGGATGCGGGCCGGCGCGGCCGCGTCGACCGCCTCCCGGCCGGCCAGCGGTGGACCGGAGTTGACCAGCTCCTCCAGGCTGTCCGGGCTCCTGGACCCAGATACGATCACGGTCCGCAATGAGGGGAGTTCACCGCGCAGCGCGCGCAACGTGTCCGCGTAGGCGACACCCCGGTGGCTGTGCGGCGCCACCGCCGCGACTGCCCGGGACCGGGCGAGCAGGGCGAGGGTGTCGCGCCGGCCCCGCCCGATCGGATAGGCGAGGATGACCGCGCCGACGGCGGCGGCCGCGAGATCCACAACGACCTGGCGCCATCCGTTCGGGAGCTGGACGGCGATCGTCTCACCGGGCCGGATGCCGGCCTGCTCGAATGCCCCGGCCAGCCGGGCGGCCCGGACGGCGAGCTCGGCGTAGGTCGTCTCGCCGTCGTCGTCGATGACCGCCACCCGGTCCGGATGCCGCTGCGCGTTCTCGGTAAACAGCGCGTACAGGTCCCGGTTCGGGTAGAAGCCGGCGTACCTCCACCATGCGCGCAGCGCGGATGGGACCAGATCGCGCACCGGCAGGACGGCCGATTCCGGAGCAACCGACTCCGGGGCGGTCATCGCGTGAACCTCCACGGCGGGCGGACAAAGGCGCAGCCGTCCATCTCGATCAGTGGCAGAGCCGCCGGATCGGCGGCGAGCAGTCCGGGCTCCGGGCAGACCCGCACCGCGGTGCCGCCGGCAGCGCCGAGCACGGTCAGCGCCTCGTCCGCGGTCATCCGGCGCAGCACCCGCACGGCCGCGCCATGGTCGGCGGCTCCGGTAGCCCGGATGAGAACGTCCGCAGGGCAGCCGGCGGCAACCATCACATGTCCGTCCGCGACCGGCAGCGGCGCGGCCAGCGGGCCGGAGACCTGGCCCGACATCCCACCGGACTCGATCAGCGGCGTCTGCAGCACGCCAGCCGCCGACAGCAGGTCCGTATCGACCCGGTGGCCCCGGCCTGTCCGGGCCCGGGCGACCAGCCCGGCCAGGATTCCTTCGACACAGACGAGGCCACCGAGGACGTCGAGCAGGGTCATCAGCGAACCGGCCGGCGGTTCATCCGGGGCGCTCAGCTGCTCCCCGAGCCCGGCGTAGGCCTGGACCATGAAGTCGGTCCCGGGCGGCGAGCCGTCCACCGGCACATCTCCCCACCCCGAGGCATGGGCGTAGACCAGGCCCGGATGGACGCCGGCGAAGTCGGCCGCGTCCAGGCCGAAGCCCGCCGCCCTGCCCGGGGCCCAGTTGTGCACGAACGCGTCGGCACCCAGCACGGCATCCCGCACCGTCGCCACGCCACTCGACGAACGCAGATCGACCTCGACGATCCGCTTGTGCCGGTTCAGCGCCAGGAACCGGGCCGAGCAGTCGCCGACCATCGGCGGCATCCCACGTAGCGGATCACCCCCGGCCGGCTCCATCCGGATCACCTCGGCACCCAGCATGCCGAGGAGGTGGCCCGCCAGCGGCCCCTGCACGCGACGACCTGCCTCGACGACGGTGAGCCCCGCCAGCGGCAGCTCCGCCGCGGCTGCAGGCATGTCCACGCCGACCGGTCGCGCGGGTGAGGACCCGTCGAACGCGCGGATGGACCACGGCGGGCCGACCCGACCGGACGGAGCGAAGTCCGCTAGTCGCCCGGTGTGACCACGCAATGGCAGGATGGCCATCCCCGCCGCCGTGGCCGCCCCATCAAGCTGGCCGTAGGCGCGCGCCCGGGTCGCGGCGTGCAGCTCGACCGGCAGGGGAGCCGCGGCATTGGCGTACCGCAGGACGAACGAACGCCAGCCGCGCGCGACCAGCCGCGGGTCCACGCCCAGCGCACACCACATCCGATGCCACGGCTCCGGATACAGGGTCTCGAGCTCGAACCGGACACCGTCGGCGGAGACAAAGGGCGGCGGCACCCCGGCGGTCGGGTCGGGCTCGACATGGTCGGGGTCGATGGCGCTCCCGGCCGCCAGGTACTGCGAGATGGTCATCAACGCCGCGCCCGCCACGGACACCGCTACCGCATCAACCGGCCTGCCCCGCAACCCGGCGAGCAGCGCGGCGAGCACCCCCTGGGTGGCGACCACGCCGGCCGTGGTGCTCACGTAGTCGAGCCGGAGCCGCCTCGGCGCGCCGCGTGCACGGCCGTGCACGGCCATCAGGCCATACGCTGCCTGCACGGTCCCCTCGTCCAGGCGCCTGCCGGCATGATCGGTCCAGTCGACACCGCAGCGCAGCGCAGGCAGCTCCGGGCAAACCACTGTGATCGGTTCGGCGCACGGTTCGACGACCGCTCCCAGCCGGCGCAGGTGTCGCCCGACCAGCCGCTCAGCACCGTCGGCTGCCGAGCCGCCCACCGTGACACCCGCAAGCGGAGCCGAGGGGGCTCGCCGGTGCCGTACCGCCGTTTCGCCGCTCAACGCCACACACCACAAGGACCGGTGCTGAGCACAACACAGACCGGAACATCCATGGCCCGTCACCCCTCATCCTCACAAGTACGTTTTCGAGCAACGTCCCGTGTGGCTGCCCGGTTCACCGCCTGGACGAGCGGCGTGGTGACGCGGACCCCGGCGGCGTGTTGACAGCCCACCGCCGTGGCGGCCCCCTCCAGGTCGATGTAAGGCCGGCCCGGACGTTAGAGGCGGCCGCCGACGCGATGCTGGGTATCGACGCGCAGGGCTGGGTGGCGAGGGTTGGTCGGCTGCGGCTGCGTCCGGGGTGACCGCGACGCTCCGGGAGCCCTGGGGCGTGCTGGTGGAACGGCCCCGGGGCGGGGAGCCGGGATGTGGGCTCCCCGCCCGCGATGCGCGCCGGTCAGTAGCCTTGAGAAGAGCGTCCCGTCGGGCACCTCGACCCGAGCCTGGCCCGACCCGAGTCGTGGCACCAGTATTAAGAAGCCGCGAAGCGGCACCGCGCGACTCTGCCGCGGGCCGCGCGTGTCAAGCCGTGGAGGGCCCGGTGCGGGTGTTGGCGGGGGATACGGTCGGGCTGGCGATCGAACACCTCACGCCTCGGGGTGGTGGTGACCATCGCGACCCAGAGCGAGGAGGAGCACCGGCAGTCGCCAGGTGCTTGACCAGCTCGCCGCTGCCGCGCCGAGTCCCATCACCCTGCATGACCTGGCCGTGGTCGGTCATGCGTTCGAGGTCGCGGGTGATGTCCCGATGACGTGTGCGGCCCTGGCGGTTTGCGACCCCTGCAGGTTGCTCGACGACCTGCCCTGTAGCCGGACACCGCCTTCATGGCTACAATCGTAGCCATGAAGACATTGCCGATCGGTGACGCCCGTGACGGTTTCTCCGCCCTCGTGGCGTCGGTCGAGCAGACGCACGACCGGGTGACTGTCACCCGCAACGGCGTGCCGGCTGCCGTGATCATCTCGCCGGCCGACTTGGAGGAGTTGGAGGAGTTGATCGCGGTGCTAGCCTCGCCAGCACTGCAGCGACAGCTTGCGCAGTCCCACGAGGACGTCCAGCGCGGCGACGTCGTTGACGCCGCGGAGGACCGCGAATCGCTGCTTGCTGCGATCCGGTCCCGCTCCACGAAGTGACTGCCGAGCGCTACCAGGTCCGTTACACCCGCACGGCGCGCCGCGCACTGTCCGACGAACTACCGCTACACGTCGTCGATGCAGTACTCGCATTGATCGACGGAGACCTGAGTAGCGAGCCGGGACGCGTCGGCAAGCCGCTGCGGCCACCACTGGCTGGAACCTGGAGCGCCCGACGAGGCACGTACCGGATCCTGTATGAGCTCGACCAACAGGCCCGCACCGTCACCGTCACCGTCACCATCACCGCCATCGAATCCCGCAGCGACGCCTACCGCCGACACTGATCTCGACCTGCCAGCCCCGCCACCAGGGCGCCAGCCGGGACTACCGGCTGAGTCGAAGCGATCACCTTGTACGTTGCTACCAGGCAGGCCGGCGAGCACGAGGTCGTACCGGATGAACTCCTGCTCCGCTACCGCCGGGAACTCCGCCGCGACCGCTCACTGCTCCTCGTTGTCGCCACCCGCGCGACATCGCAATCTTCTGGCACGGCACGCCAAGCCGCTTCCTCCCACCAACAGGCACCGCAGGCCGGGGCATCTGGTTCCTCCGCCAGTTCTGCGCGCCAACTCCGAGGACGGCGCGCTGCCAGCCGGTAGCGGACGCTGGGCATGTGCCCTGAGGCTGTGGCGGGTTGGTCCGGTAAGAAACGTGACTCGTGCCGCAGATCGAGTGATAAACCGACCAGATGCTGCCGGATGCCAAGGGGGCCGGTCCGGGCCTCTTGATTCCACGGTCAAGTGACGGTCAAACGATCTGGCCCGATCCTCCCGGGCGGATGATCGGGCCTCTGGACTGCGGTTTCGGGGTGGAGCTGAGGGGACTCGACCCCTAACCCCACACTGCCACCGTCGTTCATATAAGTCGCCGACCTGCACAAACGCCGTGCAACACCACGCCGGCCGCGACTCGCGCGACCTACGGCGAGACACGAAGCCAGACGTGGCACGAGGCACGAAGCCGGGACACGCCGGTGCGTTGCGAAGGCAGCGGCCGGGTCTATCGGTGCCCTCTCTGGCAGACTTGGCCGCCGCCGTCCCTACGGTACCGAACCGGCCGGGCTGGCCGCGGTGCGCGAAGCCTTGCCGGAGGATCTGCCAGATTTCGAGGCGTTCCTGCCCGAGTGGCTGTCCTGGCTGCGCGACAACGCCGCCTCGGCCACCGCGCTCGACCCACTGCTGCGGCGCCT
>WNFU01003242.1_pt1 | contig 21600 bp, 17 predicted proteins | sample 5400121 | NCBI WGS metagenome assembly WNFU01 (sample SAMN13153360, study PRJNA577476) | soil metagenome | isolation source: 100 cm soil or saprolite under grassland replicate 1 | place: USA:California | collected 2016-06-15
GCCGAGTTCTTCACCATCGTCAAGACGGCATACGTCGCGCCGTAGCCCGGGCTGAGCGTAGCCTGGGCTGAGCGCAGCGATGCCCGGGGATGTCGTGACAGCGTGCTAGAATTTGCGTCGTAGGGCCGAATTTATTCGGCCGTGGCGTTACGTTGCGTGCGAATGAATTCGCGCCTACAACCGCGATTAACGACGCCGACCTTGAGCCAGTCTCCGTCATCCCCGCCGCAGAAGTCGTCGCAGGCCGCCCGGATCGAGCAATGGATCGCGCTCGCGGTCCTCGTCGTGCTGATCGCCGGTTGCTACCTCGTGCTGCAACCGTTCCTGAGCGCGGTGCTGTGGGCGATCATTCTTTGCTGTACGACCTGGCCTATTTTCGTCCATCTGCAACGCATCACGCGCGGCGGGCTGACGCTGGCGGCGTCGATCGTGACCCTCGTCATCGCACTGGTCGTGCTCGCCCCGTTTGTGATCGTCGGCATATCGCTCGCCGAGAACGCGAACATGCTGCTTGAGCAGGGCAGGCGGCTCATGGACGAGGGGCCACCGGACCCGCCGGCGTGGGTCGGCCAGATTCCGCTGATTGGCGAACGGGCGCAGGCGTATTGGGCAAGCATTGCGCACGATAGCGCGAGTCTCGTCGCCGACCTCAAGCAGTACATCCAACCGCTGCGAACGTTTGCGCTCGCCAGCGGCGCGGCGCTGGCGCACGGCTTGTTGCAGCTCACGCTGTCGATTCTCATCGCGTTCTTTCTGTATCGCGACGGCGAGGCGATCTCGCAGCGCGTCATCGCGGGTGTTGGCCGCATCGCCGGCGAGCGTGGCCGACATCTGATCGGAATCGCGACGGCGACAATGCGCGGCGTCGTTTACGGGATTCTGGGCACCGCCATCGCGCAGGGCGTGCTGGCCGCGTTCGGCTTCTGGCTTGCCGGGGTTCCCGCCGCGCCCCTGCTCGGGCTACTGACCTTCTTTCTGTCGCCCGTGCCCATTGGCCCGCCGCTCGTCTGGGCACCCGCGGCGTTCTGGCTCTTCAGTCAGGGCGAGACCGGCTGGGCGATATTCATGCTGATCTGGGGCGTCGCTGTGGTGAGCAGCGTCGACAACGTGATCAAACCGCTCATCATCAGCCACGGCAGCAACCTGCCGTTCATTCTCGTGCTCCTCGGCGTCCTCGGCGGCGTGATCGCGTTCGGCTTCATCGGCGTGTTCCTCGGTCCGACACTGCTCGCGATCGGCTTTGCGCTGTTAGAGGACTGGAGTGGGGTAAAAGCCAAGCCGGCCAAGGCGGCGTAGCAGACCGGCGCTTGGTTCCCGCGTAAAATTGCGGGCCTGCGGAGAGGTGGATGAGTGGTTTAAGTCGCACGCCTGGAAAGCGTGTTTAGGCGAATACCCTAACGCGGGTTCGAATCCCGCCCTCTCCGCCAATACTTCATTGTAAATCAATAGGTTACAAATTAGCGCTGACCATATTTTGGTCACTTTTGGGCCTGTTTGGGCATCGCTTGCCGTCAGGTGAGGCTGACATCGACACAATAATCTTGCTATAGTTAGGCAAGATAATCTTGCTAACGTAGGGCATGAAATTCTTGCTTTCGCGTTACGCCAATCCCTTGCTGACGTCCCGAATGAAACTCTCGCCGCGCTCGATCGCGAGTCCTCGTGGCTAACCCTACCCCAGGCCAGCGTCGCTTAGCGGTCGCCCTGAAAGCGTTGAAAGCACTTCAGGAACGCGGCTGGTCGATTTTTCGTACGGCTGACCTCTCCCGGCCGCACCGCGAGGCACTCGAACGCGCGGGGTTCCTGCGTCGCATCGTGAAGGGCTGGTATATGTCCACCGAGCCGGGCGAGGGCTCCGGGGAAAGCACGCGGTGGTACGCGGCAATGACGGAATTCGTCCGGCGCTACTGTGATCTGCGTTTCGGACGGGAATGGCACGTGTCAGCCGACTATTCGCTGCTCCTACACGCCGGGCGCACCGTCCTGCCCAAGCAAGTCATTATCCATGCACCCAAGGCAAAGAACGGGACGCTAGCCTTGCCAGAAGGTTGCTCGCTCTTTGACTATCAGGCGAAAGACTATGCGGCAGCGAAGTCGGCAGTCGAGGAGGTCCGAGGCCTTCGCGCACTCAACATCGCGGCCGCACTTGTCCGGGTGTCGGAAGCGTTTTTTCGGACCTATTCGCAAGATGTGCAGGTGGTGCTGCTGCAGCTCTCTGACGTTTCCGACCTCAATCGAGCCCTGCTCGCTGGTGGTCATAGCGTGGTCGCGGGACGCCTGGCCGGCGCGCTCCGCGCGGTCGGTCGTACCGAGTTAGCCGACGACGTGTTGGCCACCCTGCGTGCGGCCGGGTACGCCGTGCAGGAAGCCAATCCATTCACCACCACGGTCGCACATTTGCCACCACTGCGTGCTCCATCACCGTACGTGCTCCGGCTACGGTTGATGTGGTCTGCCATGCGCGACGCAGTATTGGCCGCCTTCCCTCCCGCACCTGGCCCGACGCGCGACATCGATGCATACCTTGCGAAAATCGAGAACATCTATCGCACTGATGCGTACCACTCGCTTTCTATCGAAGGGTATCGAGTTACTGCGGAACTGATTGAGCGCGTAGCTCGCGGCGACTGGAACCCGGACGCGCACAAAGCCGACAAGGATGCGAAGGACGCCATGGCGGCTCATGGCTACTGGCTCGCGCACAACGCCGTGAAGGACTCAATCCGCGACATTTTGCACGGCGAACCACCTGGGAAGGTGTATCGACGCGACCATGGCGCGTGGTATCGGGCGCTGTTCCAGCCCAGTGTGGACGCTGGCATCCTAGCGTCCGCAGATTTGGCCGGATATCGAGCTCACCCCGTCTATATTCGCAATGCCCGGCACGTGCCGCCCCCGCGCGAAGCTGTGCGAGACATGATGCCGGTCTTGATGGAATTGCTCGAAAACGAAGAAAGCCCCGCAGTGCGTGCGGTGCTCGGGCACTTCGTCTTCGTTTACATCCACCCGTACATGGACGGCAACGGGCGCTTAGGACGGTTCCTGATGAACGCGATGCTCGCGTCCGGTGGCTACCCTTGGACCATTATTCGAGTCGAGGAACGGCCAGCCTATCTTTCGGCACTCGACGCGGCAAGCGCTGGCGGCGATATTGCACCCTTCGCCGCATTTCTCGCGCGCCAAATGGAGGCGGGCGCGGAAGGCAAGCCACGTCGCCGTGCGACACTTGCGAAGAAATCTCGTAAGCGGACTCGAGAGCGTAAGTAGGTGCACGACCACTTCGAAGGAATGGAAACGTCCGTGAGGTATGTTGCGTTTTCAAACGACGTTCACAATCTGGGCGCGCCTGGAAGAGCAGCGCCTGGGAGCGCGCGTCGGACCTACAGACTTATGGCTGCGGTCGACGGTGCCCGCTAGCTGCGGCGCCGCACCGCTTTCCGTAAGCTGCGAATAGGCCAAGCGCCGCGATCATCAGCACGAGAAGCACAAGCGCCAGCGACGAAAGCGTGGGAATCGGGACGTTCGGCGGCGATGCCGCGGGGATGACGGCCGTCAACACGGTTGGCGAGCTATTGTTCGAGGGACTGGCATCGGATCCACCCGATACCGTAATGAAGTTCGAGATCGAGCCAAGCTGAGTCGGCGTCACGACGAGCGTGGCGACCAGCACATTCGTGCTTCCGCCAGTGATGACATCGGTCGAAGTGCAGCTGACGGTGCTTCCGGCAAGCGAACACGAGAAGCCCGGCCCGGCCGTAATCGCGCCAATGATAAGCGAGCTCGCGAGGACGTCGGTGACGACGATGGCCCCCGACGTAGGCCCGCTGCCCACATTGGAGATCCGGATCGCGTACTGGAACGGCGAACCGAGCGAAGCGACCGCAGGACCCGTTAGGCTGGCCGTCAGGTCAGGCAACGGCCCGCCGCCGGGCGTAACTTCGGTGTCCAACGCCGCGCTCATATCGTTGCCCGGCGACGTATCGCCGCCGCCAGTGACGATTGCTTGATTGTTCACCACGCCCTGTTGCGCGGGAGTGACATGAATCGTGGCCACCGGCACCTCGGACGCGCCCATGGCAATCGGCGTGCTCGATGTGCAGGTTACGATTTGCAACGAAGCCGAGCAAGCGAAATTCGCCCCCGCTGAAAGGCTGTTGATGGTGAGCGTACTCGGCACCGCGTCGGTCACCGAAATGGCGCCCACGGTCGGTCCAGTACCCACGTTCGACAACGCGATGACATAGTCGAACGGCACACCGATGATCGCCGTAGGCGGACCATTCTTGGTGATGGTCAAGTCCGGTATCGGAGCGCCGCCCACGATGGTGGTCACCTGCGGCGCGCTGTTGTTCGCGGCGTTCGTGTCGCCGCCGCCGCTCACCAGGGCCGTGTTGTCGATGATCGCTGCAAGCGTTGGTACGACGTGGATAGTCGCAACTGTGATATTCGACGTGTTCGCGGCGAAAGGCACTGAGGACATGCACGTCACGGTATTGGCGGGGGACGTGCAGCTGAAGCCAGCACCGGCGGTCACGCTGACGAGGGTCAAGCCACCCGGGAGGGTGTCGCTCACGGTGATGAGACCTGCCGTCGGCCCGGTCCCGACGTTGGCCAGCGTAATGACGTAGTCGAATGCGACACCCACGGTCGCGGTCGGTGGGCCGCTCTTGCTGATCGTGAGGTCCGGCGCCAATGCGACGGTAACCAGCGTCGTCACCGGCGGCGACGCATTGTTCAAGGCGTTGGCATCGCCTCCGCCGGCCACGCTCGCCGTGTTCGTCACCGGCCCCGCCGCTGTAGGCGTCACATTGATCGTAGCCACCGGTGCGTCGAGAACGCCGCTCGATACCGGAACCGACGCTGTGCAGGTCACCGTCTGGAGCGTGACCGAGCAGCTAAAGCCACCCGCACCGGTTGCGCTGTTGATGGTCAGGCCGGCGGGAATCGTATCGCTGATCACGATGCTCCCGGTGCTGACGGCGGTACCGAGGTTCGAAAGTGAGACGAGGTAGTCGAACGCGGTCCCGACCGTGGCGGTCGCCGGCCCGGTCAGCGAAACCGTCAGATCCGGCGCCGGCGCCGCGAGGACATTCGTGAGTAGCGGCGTCGAGATGTCATTGCCGATGCTGGCATCACCGCCTCCGGCAACGCTCGCGGCATTGGTTATCGCCCCGGGCGCGGTCGGAGTGACGTTGATCGTCGCGACCGGCAGATCGATCACACCGGGGGTGATGACGGCGGTTGATGTGCAGCTGACGATCTGCAGCGATACCACGCAACTGAAGCCCGAGGTGCCGACCGCACTGTTGATCGCGAGCCCCGGCGGAATGGCATCGGTGACGGTGATCGTGCCCGTGGTCGAACCGGTACCGACGTTAGACAGCGTGACGTCGTAGTCGAACGCGGCCCCGACGGTCGCGGTGGCAGGGCCCGAGAGTGACGGTGTCAGATCCGGGATGAGCGCGGGACTGATGGTCGTGTCCACCGACGGCGACACATCATTGCTCGGCGTGGTATCGCCGCCGCCGGCGACGGTCGCACTGTTGCTGATCGATCCCGGCAGCGTCGGGGTGACGGTAATCGTGGCTACCGGAACGCCGACGACCCCGCCCGGCAGAACGGATGTGCTGGTGCAGGTCACGGTCTGCGTCGCTTGCGAACAGTTGAAGTTCGGTGCCGCCGCAATGTTGTCGATGGTCAAGCCCACCGGGATCGCGTCGACCACCGTGATGAGTCCGGCGGTCGGACCGGAGCCGACATTCGAGAGGCTCACGGTGTAGTCGAAAGCGACCGCGACGGTGGCCGTCACCGCGCCGGTAAGGGTGGGTGTCAGGTCCGGTACCGGGAGCGGGCTGATGGTCGTGAACACCGGTGCCGCGACGTTGTTGCCGGGCGAGGTGTCGCCACCACCGATCACCGTTGCGCTGTTCCCGATCGTACCAGCCAGCACCGGCGTCACGCTGATGGCGGCCACCGGCGCATTGGCGACGCCATTCAGCATGGACGTGGTTGCGGTGCAGGTCACCGTCTGGGCAAGGGTCGAGCAGGTGAAACCCGTTCCTGCGGTGACGCTGTCGATCGTCAACCCGGCCGGGAGCGTGTCGGTGACGGTGATCAAGCCGCTGCTGGGTCCGGTACCGACGTTGGAAAGCGTGATCATGTAGTCGAACGGGACGCCTACGGTTGCGCTCAGCGGACCCGCCAGAGCGATGGCCAGATCGGGCGTTGGCGCATCGCCGACGATGGTGGTGAGCACCGGCGAGACGTCGTTGGTAATGTCGATGTCGCCGATGGCGCTGACCGATGCGCTGTTGCTGATTGCCCCCGGCAGCGTTGGCGTGACGTTGATGACGGCAGCGATGACGTTCACGGCGCCGGCGCCGATGGCCGCGTTCGATGTGCACGTGACCACCTGCGCCAGAATCGAGCAGTTGAAGTTGGCGCCCCCGGTGACACCGCTGATGGTCAAGCCGGGCGGGATAATGTCGGTGACCGTGACGGTCCCCGCGCTTGCACCCGTGCCGACATTCGCCAGCGCGATCACGTAGTCGAATGGCGTACCTACGGTCGCGCTGGACGGACCGCCCACGTCGATGGTGAGGTCCGGGGTGGGACCGCTACTGACGATGCTGATTGACGGCGGGGAAGTATCGTTCAAAGCATTCGCATCGCCGCCACCGGCGACGGTCGCGTCGTTGCTGACCAGGCCCGCCGCGGTCGGCGTGACCGTGATCGTTGCCACGGGCACGCCGAGCGTCCCGCCGGCGATGGGAGCGAGCGAGGTACAGATCACGGTCTGCGCCAGCGTCGAGCAAGTAAAGCCGCTGGCGGACGTCACGCTATCGATCGTCAAGGCTGGCGGAATCGTGTCGGTGACCGTGATGAGCCCGCTGGTCGTGCCCGTGCCGACGTTGGACAACCCGAGCGTGTAGTCGAACGCCGTACCGACTGTCGCCTCGGTGGGTCCCGTCAACGTGGGCGCTAGATCCGGCACGGGTGCGGCATTCACCGTTGTCAGCAGAGGTGGCGAGTCGTTGTTGGCGATGTCGACGTCGCCGCCGCCGGCGACGCTCGCGAGGTTGCTCGCGGGCCCCACTGTGAGGGGTGTCACCGTGATCGTCGCCACGAGCACCGTGGCACCGCTCGCAATCGGCGTGCTTGTGGTGCATGTCACGACCTGCAGCGATGTGCCGCAACTGAACCCCGGACCCGCGGCCACGCTGTCGATGGTCAGACCCGCAGGTAGCGTGTCCGTAACCGTGACCAGTCCGCTGCTGGCGCCGGTCCCGAGGTTGGATATGCTCACAACGTAATCGAACGCCACGCCAACGGTGGCTGTGCTTGGCCCGCTCAACGTGGGCGCCAAGTCGGGAACCAGCGCGGCGTTCACGGTCGTGGTAAGGGGCGGCGACGCGTTGTTGCCGGGCGATTCGTCGCCACCACCCGTCACCGCAGCGCTGTTGTTTACCGTACCCGGTAGCGTCGGCGTGACACGAATGATGGCGACAGGTACATCGACGATACCGGCCGGCAGTGCCGTCGTGGTTGTGCAGCTCACCGTCTGCGCTACGATCGAGCAGGTGAAATCGGCGCCGGCACTCACGCTGCTGATGGTGAGTCCCGCTGGTATAGCGTCGGTCACGGCGATAAGGCCCGTCGTCGGCCCGGTGCCGACGTTGGAAAGCTCGATCGTGTACTCGAAGATGGCTCCCACGGTTGCCGTCGCCGGACCGACGACCACGATCTCAAGATCGGGTATCGGAGCGCTGCTGACCATGGTCGTCAGCGGGGGCGAGGTGTCGTTCGAGGGATTCGCATCCGCCCCGCCGGCCACGGCGGCGAGATTGCTGATCGGGCCCGCGACGGTCGGCGTCACATTGATCGTCGCCGCAGGAACGTTTGCCACGCCGCCTGCAATGGAGGTGCTCGACGTGCACGTGACCGCTTGCAATAGCACGCTGCAACTGAACCCTGCCGCTGCAGTGACGTTATTGATGGTCAGTCCTGCCGGGACGTTATCGGTGACCGTAATCACGCCCGAAGTCGTACCATTCCCGGCGTTCGACAGGCTGATCGCGTAGTTGAATGCCGTACCGACCGTCGCCGTCGTTGGCCCGGTCAACGTCGGTGTCAGGTCCGGTGCGGGCGCCGGGTTGACCGTCGTGTCGACCATCGCCGACGCATTGTTGGCCGGATTGACGTCGCCCCCGCCGGACACGCTTGCCTGATTGCTCAGCGGGCCTGCGGCAGTGGGCGTTACACTGATCGTCACCGCAAGCGCGTTGGTGACCCCGGCGGCGATCGGCGCGCTCGAGGTGCACGTCACCGTCTGCAGCGAAACTCCGCAGCTGAACCCCGGGCCCGCGTTGGCGCTGTCGATCGTGAGACCCGCCTGAAGCGTATCGCTCACTGTGATGCTGCCAGACGTCGACGCCGTTCCCACGTTGGACAGGCTGATCGAATAGGGGAACGGAACGCCGACCGTTGCCGTCGCCGGCCCGGTGAGCGTCGGCGTGAGATCCGGGATCGGCGCCGCACTGACGCTCGTATTGACCGGCGACGAGGTGTTGTTGCCCGGCGAGTTATCGCCGCCCCCGGCGACCGACGCACTGTTGCTGACCGGTCCGGCCATGGTTGGCGTGACGTTGATGGCGGCGACCAGCACGTCGGCAACGCCGCTCGGCAACGACGTCACGGCCGTGCAGGTCACGGTTTGTGCGAACGTCGAGCAGACGAACTCGGCGCTTGGCGTGACGCTGTTGATCGCGAGGCCGTTGGGTATGACATCGGTGACGGTCACCGTACCCGCCGTCGGTGCCGCACCGACGTTGGAGACGCTGACAACGAAGTCGAACGGCAAACCGACGGTGGCCGTGCTCGGTCCCGACTTGCTGATTGCGAGGTCGGGCAACGCGCAGTCGGACATCACCACCCGCGACTGCGCGACGTAGATGTCGCCCGACAACACGCCGAGACCCGACAGGACAGCGTTGTTGAGCGTCACGTGTATAGCGTTCACCGTGAACGTATCGCTGTTCTGAATCTGCTCGTTCAGAACGATGCGCACGCCCAGCACGTCGAGCAGTACGGTGTTGGCCGCAGGATTGGCGACCACCGACGGACTGCCGACAGCGCCGCCGACGACGACGTTGGTCAATGTGGAGCTGCCCGCGAAGACGACGCTTCCGGCGCTGCACGAAGCCGCTGCCGACGAAGCGACCGCTTGAGCGGTTAAACTGAGTAGGCTGCCGAGCGCAACGTTGAGGTTCTGGACGCTTCCCGCGCTTTGCACGGTGTTTGCGCCGAGCGCGCTGGCGGTCGTGGCATTGAGCGTGCCGCTGCCGACGGAGACCGCGCCCGAAAGGATGCTTCCTAGGATGCTGACCGAATTGCCAGTAACGTTGAAGTCCGGCGGAGCCGCTCCGGAGACACCGTTGGGTGCCGGACCGAGCGAGAGTGTTGCGAGCGGATTGCCGGTGACCAGCGCGACGGCGGCGATATTGGCTTGAAGGCCGTGGCCGGACCCGCTACCCGAGGATGCCGCCCAGCAAAGGGGAGCTGCAGCCAGAGCGGCTGCAGTACCGAGGATGTGTAACGATCGCAGCCACGGCTTGGCCGACATAATTCTCCTTGCGCTTCTTCTTCTACCTGTATTTCTGGTCTATTTTTGGTTCGGCGCGAAACTCTACCTCTATTGGGGATGGTTCAGCAAGTGGGGGAAACGGAGTATGTGCAATCGCGCGGAAATTGCGGAAAGAGTCTTGAGTCAGCTGCACGCACCAATTGCTTCAGGCGACAGCCGAGCCGGCGAGAGCACTTTTTGGTGGATGGCTTGCTTTGGTTTCGTGGCCGTTGGGCCGAGCGGCTCGCCCTTTCCTACCGTGGCGGGCAGAAGCCGCTCTCGGCTTATCAGGCTCGCGATAGCACGCTCAAGACGAGCTGATTAAGTGACACACCTTCCTGCTTTGCCTTTCGAGCCAGGCGCGCGTGTACGGATCTGGGAACGCGAACGACGAACTTGCCGCTGTAGCGGTCCAGCGGTTCGGTCACGGACGGTTCGGGAATTTCACGACCGGCCGCTCGCGCAGCTTCAATCCAAGCAGCGACGGCTCGTTGCGCCTCGCGGGCTGCATTCGCTTCCGTTGCACCCCAAGCGGAACAACCAGGGAGGTCGGGCGCCTCCGCAATGAAGCCTTCGTCTTCCTTGCTCCAGAAGATTTCCAATGGGTAGCGGGTCATTGATCGTCTCCGTACTTCTCGATCATCGCGATGAGCTGACGCGCCTGATAGGGAGGCACGTGGCCGTTGCGGTTCTGAAAATTGAGCAGCATCGACTCACCGGGTCGGGCGAACGCTCGGTGCGAGCCGGCACCACCTTTGTGAACGAAGCCCAGTGCCTCCACGGCCTTGCACGCATCAACAAAGCGCACGGCCTTCGGATTGGCCGCGATGGCCTCGAAAAGCTTGGTGAGCTTGCTCAGAGAGGATGATACTACATGTAGTATCAATCAGCAATCCGCTTGGGTCCTGCTAATCCCGAGTACTTGCCCAGGCAATTGTGGCGGTCTTTTGTGGCAAATAATCGGATTTCAGGGCATTCCACAGCAAATTTAGCCCGCGTTTCATAGTAGAGCCTAAAATCTGAGCGGGTTCGAATCCCGCCCTCTCCGCCAGAATTGTATTTTTAACCAGAATTTTGCGCGTCAACGCCTCTCAATTGTGGCGGTTTGTGGCGGTAATCCCCGCCTCGCTGAGCGGCATTACGGCGTGCTTGAGCACTGCGTCGAAGCAAGCGCTGCGTCCACTGAATCCGCCTGTCCACACACCGTGGACAACCCGCAGGAATGGACATGGGGAAGCAAAGGCCAAGTCCGGATCGGATGGCGACGGCATTTGTCGGCGAGCCGCAGCTGCTGACGAAGGATGTTGCTCGACGCTCGCCTACGGCGATCCACGCCGCGGCTTCGGTTCGGCCACCCTCAGAAGCCCGCCCGTCAATTTGACCATTCCGATCAACTGTCATGGTGCCGGTCACGCAGGTGTACAGAGTCCTTGAGAGCGTAAAGACTTGCCTGTCCCGACCAGACCGAGCGAACAGCCCGAAGAGTCTGTGAATTCAAGGATAAACCAGCTTGTGTTTGTGTCCAGTTTGAGGCTATACTATGTCTAGAGATAGACGCCCTAGCTCAGGTACTCAGGTAAACAGTATGCCCTCAGCCAAGCTTCAGACACCACGCAGACAGCGACACGGCAAGAAGGTCGCGGCCAAGGCGACCCGCTCGAAACGAGTGCGGGCGGCCGCCACGCAGCGCGAAGCCGTGCCCGAAACCAGGGGCGTGATTGCTTATCATTCAGCGAAGGGCGTGGACGAGTACGTACGCCAGGTCGCGCGCGCCACGCCTCTCCAGATCGTAGAGATCGAGCGCCAAGGTGTTCTTGGCTCATTCATCAAGGATCTCTCCAGACGCATGGAAATTCCTTCCTCGCGCATCTTCACGATCCTCGGGATCCCCAAGGCCACGGCGGAAAAGAAGGCTGCGGCTGGTGAAAGGGTCGAAGGCCGTGGAGGTCAGGCCGCCATCGGGATGGTCAAGCTCCTCGGTATCGCCCAAGAGATCGTCGGAAACAGTACGGCGACAGAAGCGAAGGCGTTCGATGCGACTAAATGGCTTGGGCAATGGATCGAACGTCCCCAGCCTGCGCTCGGCGGTCGTAAGCCCGCCGATTTGCTGGACACACCCACAGGCGCCGAAGTTGTCGCACGGTTGCTAGGCTCGATCGAGAGCAGCGCCTACCAGTGAAGCTCTGGCGGATCGCGGCTGAAACCCGCGAATACGCAGCAACTGATTTAAGCGGCGCCGGTGCGGCCAAGCGTCCAGGCCGCTGGAACGACTATAAGGAAGCAGTCGTCTACTGCGCGCCGACGATCGCCATGGCGGTATTGGAGACCGTCGCGCACGTCGACGATTCCGGACTGCCGTTGAATCGCTACCTTGTCGAGATCGAAGTGCCTGACGTCGTGTGGGGCCGACGCGAAAAGGTTGAGGTTGCGGAGCTGCCTCCGACCTGGGCTGCTATCCCGGCGGGGCGCGCCACCGCGAAGTTCGGGTCCGACTGGCTCGCGTCGCTGCGGTCGCCGATCCTGAAGGTGCCTTCGGTGATCGTGCCGGAGGAATGGGTCACGCTCATTAACCCCGGCCATCCGGACGCTTCCAGGATAATCGCAAAGGCGGTGCGCCTCTTCGAATACAACCGGCTGTTCCGATTCTGAGACTTGCACGTCGGAAAGGTCACGGGTCGTTTGTATGCAAAGGAAGGATCCACAGATGGCCAAGAAGTTTGCTGCGCTACGTGCCAAGATGTTTACCGGCGGCACAGGCTCGAGCGGCGCAGCGCGCGCAGAGGATGTTGGCTGAGATGCCGCAGCAAGCAGTCGAGATCTACAACGGCAATCGAATTCGCGAGTTCGACGGAGCCGATGCCGATCTGGTCAAGGGCCTGAGTCGGCGAAGCCGTTCGAAGAAATCCATTCCATAACGCGCCATCGTCTGGCTGATGCCGTTTCCGATAGACCGATCGAATCGCCGCAACCCCGATAATAAGTGCTGCATGTCACCTCGCACCGAAACAATAGGCAAGCCACGCGCTAGCGGGAATTTGCGCATCGGCGATCACTGGAATGCGATCACGATCATCGCGCTGTCGCAGAGCAACCCGCTGAAGGCGGTGGCTGAGCTGGTCGAGAACAGCATCGATGCGCGCGCTAAAACGATCGTCATCACGCGAGGCAAGGAGAAGGGACAGCATTACCTGCGCGTGAAGGACGACGGTGAGGGCGTCCGCAAGAATGCGGACGGCGAGCCGGATTTCCACTACGTGGCCACGCACGTCTGCGACTCCATCAAGCGGCGGCTGAAAACGCAAGGCGCGCGGGGATTGCAAGGCGAGTTCGGCATCGGCCTGTTGAGCTTCTGGACGCTGGGCGAAGAGCTTCTGCTGAGCTCGGCCGGTGAGGACGGACGCGCCCACCAGATGCATCTACGCAAGGGCGACCCGAGTTACCGCATCACGCAGCGGCCCGCACTCTTTCCCGAACCGGGCACTGAAGTCCTGATCAGGGGTATCCTGCCGGGAATCAAGAACTTCAGCGGCGAGAAGATCCAGTGGTACCTCGCCTCGGAGCTGCGCGACCGGATCCGTCACTCTGGCGTATCGATCCGCGTCGTCGATCGAACCGCGCGCGCCGAATTCAAGGTCGAGCCCCGTCAGTTTGAGGGACGACTGTTGCATGAGCTCGACGGCGCCTTGCCGGCGCAGAGCGAAGTCTACGCGGAGCTCTACTTGCACGCTCACTCGCCCGCCAACGCGGTGTCGCTCTATCGCTCCGGTACGCGTGTGCTCGAAAATCTCGCCGACCTCGAGGCATTCGCGCGCTTGCCTTGGACGAGTGGTTATGTACAAGGGATCATCGACGCCCCGTATCTCAACCTGACCCCGGGGACGCGGCTCGGCGTCATCCACGACGCTGCATTGGCGCGCCTGGCCGACGAGCTTGCACCGCTCGAGGCGCGGCTTGCGAAGATCATCGAGGATCAGCAACGGGCGGAGGAGGAGCGCGCGAGCCGCGATGTGCTGCGCTCGGTGCAGGGCGCGCTCAAGGAGGCGCTGCTCGCTTTGCCGGCCGAGGAGTACGACTGGTTCGATTTGCATCGTGGCGAAGGCAAGCGTCGGCCGAGGACGCCCGCAGAAGCGGTCGCCGGCGAGGCGGTGCCAACGGACGACCAATCGCTCGCAATGGAGGATCCTGCTTACAATGAAACCTCCGAACCGCAACGGCAATTCTTCGAATACGCAGGTCCGTTGTTTTCGGTGGTCATTTCGCCGACTTCGAGCGTCATCGAAGTCGGCGGCTCGCGCGCGTTACGTGCGATCGCGCGAGATCGAGCGCGACGACCCGTGGAGCAGGACCTGACGTATGCCTGGAGGATTCTCGAAGGCGAGGGAATGCTCGGCCCTATCGACGGAGAGATCGCGATGTTCCGGGCCGCCAGCGAACCGGGGCTCGCGCGCATCGAAGTGATCGCCACTCAGCACGACGTCATCTGCAAGGCCGAAGCACAGATCACCATGACCGCCTCGCTTGTCAGCAAGACAGGTAGCGGCGACTCCACTTACCAGGGGCTGCCCGGCTACACCTACCACAAGGCGGCAGGGGAGCTGTGGCGTTCGCGCTTCGATGCGGAGCGCAACCTCGTGGTCATCAACAACGGCCACCGCGATTTCGTCTACGCGGCGCGTAGCAAGATGCTGAAGCTCCGCTACATCTGCCGGCTGTTCGCGAAGGAGCTGGTGCTCAAGAACTTCGTCGGCATTCCGCAGGATCAACTTCTCGAGCGCTTGCTGGAGCTGACGTTGTATACCGAGGAGAATCTGCGCTAGACAGAACGCCGCGCAGCGCGGTCATGCACGTGTCATCGGCCAAATGCCCCGTTCCTTCATGTGCCTGACGCACGTTCGATTTTGTGCCCAATCCGTGGCCAAATCGGACACTTTCAGCCGATTCCAGCCGACCTTTCTCATAGAGAAACAGCACTTTACGGTCTAGGCGATACGGTTTCGAATCCCGCCTTTTCCGCCAATTTCACGACGACGATTCGATTTCGCTGATACGCGGGAGCGCGCGGTGACAACTACGCGCTGACGCGCAGGTATGCTTGGCTTCCAACGATTCAATCAGATGAACACAAGACCAAGTGCGTCGGTACCTTCGTTGAAGACGCATAGAGCGCTGCGCCGAGCTACCGCTTCACTACCAGCTTTGCCAAGCGTCGAGAGGCCTTCGAGCAATTGACGCCTCGACGCGTTCTTACAGTTAGACGGATTTCTGCGAATACTTTATTCTGTCTCACGGCGCCGCGCGAACCTGCTGGATGCCCGGAGCGGTTATGGCTCCTTGACGATGCGCGACGCACTGTTCCGAGGACAAACGGGGAGGAATCAAATGCCAATGCTTGTGATAGGACTTGGCCGTCTCAATGAAAGGTTCGATAGCGACCACATCGAGGCCACTGCAAAGAGGGCGGAAGATTTCGCGCCCCCAAAGGGGTTCGACGCCGGCAAGCTAATCGGCAAAGACGATGCCGCCAGGACCTTTAAGCGATATCTCAACAACTTGCCGGGCAGCCTGAAGGAGACCCTGCGCGGGGTCGTCTACTATTCGCTCAGGCAAAAGCCGCCCAAGCCCATCAATTTCGGCTGGGCGCCCGCGTACGATTCCGAGCTGACCATTTGGGAGTCCGACTGCGGAATCACGCTTTTCGTGAAGGGCCGCTACCCGACCGATCGTCTGACGAAAGGAGTGCGCGGGACGGACTAGCGATCGCCACCGGCGCGACGCCCATGCCGGCGAGCCGCAGGCCGCCGAAAAAATGATCGCGGTCTGCCTCGTTGGCGTAGGTTGCGAGTCGCGGTGAGTCCCGCGTAGCTCTGGGGAGAAGATCGGCCGGCAGGGCGTTCCGCGCCTCATCGGTGCGGCCGAGCCGGGCCAGCGCTGCTGCCAGCAGAACATGGCCCAGCGCGAAGTTGTGCTGGATCGCTGACCGCGCCTGAACGACCGCCTCCGCATAATCCTTCGATTGGTAGCGCGCCAGCGCAAGCGACCCGATCATCGTGCCGAGTTGCGGGTCGAAGGGACTGTGTCGAAGACTGCGTTCTATCGGCTCGATCGCCTCGGCCGGATGCCCGCTGTAGATGAGCACCTGCCCCAGCCGCAGGTTGCCGTACGCGAAGTTCGGATTGAGCGCGATCGCCCGGCGTGCCGCATCGAGCGCCTCCTGATGCAATCCGAGATAGAGCGCGGCGCCCGAATAGGCAAAGTGAGCGTGCGCATCGCTCGAATCGAGCGTGATGGCCTTCGCGGCGGCTTCGAAGGATTCGCGCAAGTCCTCGTCGGGATGCTCCGACCACCCATACACCGTCGCCCCGCCATAAAGAATGCGTGACAGGCCGACGTATCCCAGAGCCAATTGCGGATCCCGCTCGATTGCCTTCCGGAATAATCCGACGGCTTCCCGGTAGCCTTCATCGGAAACCTTGTTCAGATGCCACATTCCGCGCTGGTAGCAGTCGAAGGCTGTGTAGTCGTTCAAGCTCTTGGCACCGATACGGACATTTTCGCTGTAAAGCATCGCAGGCTCGATCGCGCTCACCACCTGCTGAGTAATCTCGTCCTGAAGGGCCAGAATGTCGACGAGGTCCCGATCGAACCGGTCCGCCCAGATATGAGTGCCCTTCGAAGCTTCCAACAATTGCGCAGTGACGCGTACCCGGCCGCCGACCTTTTGCACGCTGCCTTCCAATACATAGCGAATGCCTAGTTCAAGCCCGACCCGTCTCACATCGACGGCGCGCCCTTTGTAAGTGAAACTGGAATTTCGAGCGATAACGAAGAACGAGCGCCAGCGAGACAGTGCCGTAACGATATCTTCGGCGATCGCATCGGCAAAATATTCCTGTTCCGGATCACCGCTGATGTTCTGAAATGGCAGGACGGCGATCGACGGCTTGTCGGGAATCGTAAGCGTGCTTGTCGGGTGCGGGGCAGGGCGGTCCAGAACGACCCTGTAGACCCTGATCGCGCGGCCCATGTTTTTCAAATTTTGTTCGCCGGTATCCTCGAACTCCACGTCGACCCGGCCCTGTACATCTTCGTGTACGCGCGCGGAGATGCAAATGCCTCCGGGATCAGCCAAAGACTCAATGGACGCAGCAATGTTCACGCCCTCGCCAAAGATATCGCCCTTGTCGGTCACCACATCACCGGCGTTAATGCCAATCCGGAATTCCATCCTCTGATTTGGCGGGGTATTCGCGTTGCGTGATAGCATGGAGTGCTGGATTTCGACGGCGCATTCCAGCGCTTCCACGACGCTGGGAAATTCGATGAGCAAGCCATCACCCATTGTTTTGATCACGCGACCGTGATGCGACTTGACCTTGGGATTGAATAGCTCTGTCAGGTGAGCGGTGAACTGCGCCAACGTGCCCCGCTCGTCTTGCGCAACCAGCCGGGTGTAGCCAACGACGTCGGCTGCAACGATTGCTGTAAGCCTTCGTATTACTTTTTTGGGGCTCAAGGCTTACCCTCATCGGCGTGGGGATTGTCGAGGTAAATGGTACCGCAAGGCAACTCGTATTGCACTCGTCGACTTTGCGCTCTCCGATTTCCAATCGATGCAGGCAAGCGCGCGACATTTCCAGTCAAAGCACAGATCGGAGACTTGTAATGGACGCCAATAAACTCGAGACTCTCAAACAGAAATACGCCGGCACCAAGGGTGGAGACATTTTCCACCCAGCTTTTGCTGCCGTCGCGGCACAGGTGTTTTCCACCGCCGATCAGCGAAAATGGCCGTTTGCGGGCGCGGCAACCTTTCTCGGTCTGCCTTATTGGCCGGAGTTGGCCGCAGCCCCGAATTTCGGTGGCCTAGATGTGGCGCTGGTCGGTGTGCCGATGGATCTTGGCGTCACCAACCGCGCCGGGGCGCGGCTTGGCCCACGCGCGGTGCGGGCAGTAGAAAGGATTGGGCCCTATGAGCACGCGTTGGGCATCGCGCCATTGTTGCGTGTGCACGCTGCGGACGTTGGCGACGTACCGATGAAGAGTCGCTTCAGTCTCGAGGCGTGCCATGCCGATATCGAAGCATTCTTTGGAGCGGTTCGTGCTGCCGGAGTGATCCCGCTGGCGGTGGGTGGAGACCATTCGATTACCTATCCGATTCTCAAAGCGATGGGGAAAGATCGGCCGGTTGGCATGGTTCATATCGACGCGCATTGCGATACCGGCGGCACGTTCGAGGGATCCAAGTTCCATCACGGTGGGCCATTCCGCCAGGCGGTCCTGGACGGAGTTCTGGACCCGGAACGGTCCATCCAGATTGGCATCCACGGCGGTGCGGAATATCTGTGGGAGTTCTCTATCGATAGCGGCATGACCGTCTTGCACATGGAGGACGTGGCCGAAATGGGTATACCGGCGGTCATTGAAAAGGCTCGTAAAGTAATTGGCGACGGGCCGACCTACGTCACGTTTGATATAGATAGCATTGACCCGGGCTTCGCACCGGGCACGGGCACGCCAGAAGTAGGGGGGTTGACGCCGCGCGAAGTGCTGGCGATTCTGCGTGGCATCGCCGGGGCACACATCATCGGCGGCGATGTGGTCGAGGTGGCACCGCAATACGATGCCACGACCAATACGGCGCAGGTCGCGGCTCAAGTGCTGTTTACCGAACTGTGTCTGATCGCCCTCGACCCCAGGTTTCGCGCAAGCGTGGCTGAGGGAGGCCACCCCCGTTAGTCGCACCCTTACGAGCCACCGTTGCCACACCTACGCACGAATTCTGCAATAGCTTGGGCGACGCGCTGTCCACCCTTCTGCAGGGCATCCTCGTGGCCAGCATCGACGAGGAAAAGCTGTTTCGGCTCGCGAGCAGCGCGAAACAGCTCCTTGGTCATTCCGATCGGAACAATGTCATCGTTCATCCCGTGCACAAACAGCATCGGCAGCCCCAAGCGGCTGATCTTGCTTAACGTGTCGAAGCGCTCCTCGAGCAGCCAGTCGACTGGCACCAACGGATATTCTGATCGCGCCATTGCCGCGATCGAGGTGAAGGTGCTCTCTAGCACGATCCCACAAGCCGGCGCGCGACGCAGTGCCAGCTCGACTGCGACCGCAGCGCCGAGCGAGTGACCGTAGAGAACGATCCGTTTCGGATCGAAGCCGCGTACGCGCACAAGGTGGTCCCAAGCCGCCACCGCATCTTCGTACACGGTAGCCTCGGAAGGTGCCGGACCGCTGCTGCTGCCATAGCCGCGATAGTCTATTGCGAGGATAGGTAGTCCAAGCCCGTGCAGCGTGTCCAATCGCTCAAGTTCTCCTCCAAGATTGCCATCGTTGCCGTGAAAGTAGAGTACCGCCACGGCAGCGGGCAGGCTCGGATCCGCTGGCAGCCACCATGCGTTGATGACGCCCCTGTTATTGACGGCGATATTGACCTCTCGAAAGTCGATACCGATGTCGTTCGGCGTCCGTCGAACAAGCGATTCGGGTAAGAAGATCAGCGCCCGCTGCTGCGTCCACAGGTAGGCGCAGGCGGCCGCGTAAGCCACGCCAACGAGCAGCAGGACCGCGACCAGTGCACGCATTAATTTGGTTCGATCACTCACGGCAATCAAGGGCCAACCTGCGGACGTTGGCTCGGCAAAGGAGGCATACCCGGAATGCGCTCTGCTGGTTTCCTGGCACGGATTCCGCTCTCATTGTCGCAAATCCTGCCTTCTCCGCCAGAACGATCTTCCAGCATCCGGCACTTGACGGCCGCCAATCTGGACTTATCCTGATACGCGGCGGGAGCCTCGCCGCGAGCATGTCACGCTATCTGATCGACCGCATCGACGCGACGCCCAACATCGAGCTGTGCCCTCACACCGAGCTCAAACAACTGCACGGCGACCTGGTAGAAGGCCTGACCGCGGTAACGTGGCGCAACAGTCAAACGGGTCTCGAAGAAAAACGGCCGATCCGACATGTGTTCCTTTTTGTGGGTGCGGACCCGGAGACGCGTTGGCTGGAAGGCTGTGGCATCGCGCTCGACAAACACGGCTTTGTTCTGACGGGGCAGGCGACGGCGAGCCTCGCCCCGGGGCATGCGCCGGCTCCGCTCGAATCGAATGTGCCCGGCGTGTTCGCGGTCGGCGACGTGCGCTCCGGTTCGGTGAAGCGTGTGGGCGGCGCGATCGGCGAAGGCGCTGCCGCAGTGGCGCTGATCCATGAATATCTAGCAGCGGCCCATCGAGCGTCCCCGGAGCGTACGGAATGATCAACGTAAGACATGCGAAAGAGCGCGGCACCGCCAACTTCGGGTGGCTCGACAGCCGGCACACGTTCTCGTTCGGTGATTACTACGATCCAAAGCAGATGGGCTTTGGGCCGTTGCGCGTGATCAACGAGGACCGGGTCAGCCCGGGCAAGGGGTTCGGCACGCATGGACACCGCGACATGGAGATCATCTCATACGTTCTCGGAGGCGCACTCGAGCACAAGGACAGTATCGGTACCGGGTCGGTGATCCGGCCGGGCGACGTGCAGGTCATGTCTGCCGGCACCGGCATCCGGCATAGCGAATTCAACCACTCGAAGACCGAGCCGGTGCACTTTCTGCAAATCTGGGTGGTTCCCGACCGCGAAGGCATCGCGCCGCGCTACGAGCAGAAGACATTTACCGATGCCGACAAGCGCGGCCGGCTTCGCCTCGTGGGCTCATCGGACGGACACGACGGTTCCGTAGTCATTCACCAGGACGTCGAGCTTTTCGCTGCGATCCTCGATGCCGGCGCGCAGGTAACGCATGCCTTGTCGATTGGGCGCAAGGGCTGGCTGCAGGTTGTCCGCGGCACCGTGGTGATGAATGGTCAGGAACTCGATGTCGGCGACGGTGCGGCCGTAGAACGCGAATCAGGGCTGACGATAACGGCGAAGACCGACGGCACGGAGATTCTGGTATTTGATCTGCCGTAGCCGTGACGTGGATATGGGACAAACAGGTAGAAGCGTCACGTGTTCGAATTGACCATACCCGCGAGTGCGACCGATCACGCGATCGGCCCGGCGCACGCCTCGGTCACGGTCACCGAGTATGGCGATTTCGAATGTCCAAACTGCAAGCAGGCGGCGCCGGCGGTCAAGCTGTTGCTCGACCGATTCGCGGGCCGCATCCGGTTTGTCTATCGCCACTTCCCGCTGGAAGAAGTGCATCCGCACTCATTGCACGCGGCGGAAGCGGCAGAGAGTGCGGGTGCACAAGGCAAGTTCTGGGCAATGCATGATCTGCTTTTCGCCAATCAACCGCACTTGAAGCTACACCAACTACGCGGCTACGCCGAGCGGCTGCAGCTCGACATGCAACGCTTTGCAGCCGAGACGGACGACCACGTTTATCTGCAACGCATTCGAGAGCAAGTGCAGGGTGGTCGTGAGAGCGGTGTTCGCAGCACACCGACGTTTTTCGTCAACGGCAGGATTCAAGATGTGTCATTCGGCTTGCGCTTTCTGTTTGACGCGGTGGATGCGGCGCTGGCAAAGTAAGAAATCCGGACGTAGAGGAGTATTGCGATGCCTGCTCAATGCACTCATTTGAGTCTCGTAAAGACGGCCACGCCGAATGCCGAAGGCTGCGAGGAATGCCTCACCACCGGCGACACATGGGTGCATCTTCGTCTGTGTCGAACCTGCGGGCATGTCGGGTGCTGCGACGATTCGAAGAACAAGCATGCAACCAGGCATTTCCGTTCGACCAAGCACCCGATCGTGACTTCCCTCGAGCCCGGGGAGGACTGGAGTTGGTGCTACATCGACGAGCTCATGCTGGAGCTCGAGTAGAAGGTGCTGCGAGTCGCGTCGGCATTGTGCCGACCACGAGCCGGGAAACTCGATGAAGGCCCCGCAATCCGCGCCGGCTCCGGGATCGCAAGCATCCGCCGCGGCCGTTTCGCCATGGAGCCCGCTGCAAACCGCGCTGTTCCGTAACCTGTGGATCGCGA
>WNFU01005492.1_pt1 | contig 21600 bp, 24 predicted proteins | sample 5400121 | NCBI WGS metagenome assembly WNFU01 (sample SAMN13153360, study PRJNA577476) | soil metagenome | isolation source: 100 cm soil or saprolite under grassland replicate 1 | place: USA:California | collected 2016-06-15
CCCCCGCGTCGCCGGCCGTCGCGGTCGCGAGGAGCGCGCAGGCGGCGCGCACGAGCGCCGCAGCCGCGGGCACCTCGGCGAGTGGACCTGTGAGCTTCGCGTCGCGGACTGCGACGAACGGCCGCTGCCCCTCGGGGACGTCGGCGGCCGCGATCTCGAGCCGGCAGCGGCCCGGGACCTTCATGAGGAAGCGAGCCGACGCGCTCGCCTCCCGTCCCGTGGCGCGGACCCCCGCCACGCCGGCGAGCCGCTCCGCCGCTGCGCCGCGCGCGACGAGCGTCCCCTGCACCTCGAGCGTCTCGAGCGCGAGCGCGGCCCGCCGCTCGCCGAGCCGTCGAAGGATCCCGCTGACGGGCAGGACGTACGCCGCCGCGGGGAGCGCAGCGACGAGCGCGAGCACGACCGCGGCGTGGCGCGCGCGTCTCATCGCACCACCTGGCGCAGCCACTCGCGCAGCTGTGGCGCGAGCTCAGGGCGCTTCAGCGCGAAGGCGACGTTCGCCTTGAGATAGCCGAGCCGGTCGCCCGCGTCATAGCGATCGCCTTCGAAGCGGTAGCCGAGGAGCCCGTGGTCGCGCGCGAGCACGGCGAGGGCGTCGGTGAGCTGGATCTCTCCACCCACCCCCGGCTTCACCTGCTCGAGGACGTCGAAGATCGCGGGCGGCAGCACGTAGCGGCCGATGACCGCGAGGTTCGAGGGCGGATCCTGCTTCGGCTTCTCGACGAGCTGCTCGATCCGCACGGTGCGATCGTCGAGCGCGCGCCCCGCCGCGATGCCGTAGAGCGAGGTCTCCTCGCGCGGGACCTCCATGAGCGCGATCGTGCCGAGCCCGTGGCGATCCCAGCAGTCGGCGAGCTGCTTCGCCCCGGGCACCGGCGCGTCGATGATGTCGTCCCCGAGCATCACCACGAACGGCTCGTCTCCGACCACGTCCTTCGCGCACAGCACCGCGTGTCCGAGCCCGAGCGGCTCCTGCTGCCGGACCGTCACGACGCTCGCCATCTGGGCGATGGCGCGCATCTGGCGCCGGAGCTCGCTCTTGCCGGTCCGCTCGAGGTGCGCCTCGAGCTCGCCCGCGATGTCGAAGTGATCGACGATCGACTCCTTGCCCCGGGCGACGACGAGGATGACGTCGCGCACGCCGGCCGCCACCGCCTCGGCGATGATGTACTGGATCGTGGGGGTGTCCACGATCGGCAGGAGCTCCTTCGGGACCGCCTTGGTGGCGGGCAGGAAGCGCGTCCCGAGGCCCGCCGCGGGGATCACGGCCTTGCGGATCTTCTGGGTCGCCATGGGGCGGGAATGTACTACCGCTCCGCGCGCTCCGCCGCGGTCTTGCAGTCGATGCAGAGGTCGGTGACGGGACGGGCGCGGAGCCGCGCCGCCGCGATGGGGCGGCTGCACGCGGAGCACTTCCCGAACGTCCCCGCCTCGAGGCGGCCGAGCGCGTCCTGGACCTTCCCGATGAGCTTCCGGTCGCGGTCGCGCAGGCGGAGCGACCAGTTGCGCCCCTCCTCGACCGTGGCGCGGTCGTTGGGATCCGGGATCTCGTCCCCCGGCTCGCCGGCCATCTCGTGGACGGCCTTCTCGCCGTGGCCGACGAGCTCGGCGAGCTGCCCCTCGAGAACGCTGCGATAGTGCTCGACCTCGCGCTTGCGCATGGGAGACCTCCATCCTCCGCGCCTCAGACGCTACCGCGATCCTCGGCGGGCGCGAAGAGGCCAGATCGCGTCCTTGCGGGGGACGCTCCCTCTCCGTATCCTCGGCGGGTGCACCCACGGACCCTCGTCGCCGTCGGCGCGCTCCTCGCCGGAAGCGCCGTCGCGTCCGATCCGATCCCGGCCGGCGGGATCCCCGACATCGTCGGACCGCGCACCCTTGGCCTCTCCGCCGCGATCGGCACCGCAGCCGGCAACGACGGGCTCTACGTCAACCCGGGCGCCATCGCCGCGCGCAGGCGCTACTCGGTCGAGACGGGGCTCCTCGTCGATCGGCGCGGTGGGGCGACCGTGGACCGGTTCCTCGGCGGGTCCGTCGTGGACTCGATGACGTCCCCCGTGACGGCCGGCGTCTCCTACCTGCGCGCGCAGGAGGGGACCTACACCGGCAACGTCGTGCACGGGGCGCTCGCCGGCCCGATCGCGGAAGGGTTCTTTCTCGGCGTGGGCGGCAAGTGGCTCTCCGTCGCCGGCGAGACGCGCTCCATCTCCGCGGCCACCGTGGACGCGGGCGTCCTGTGGCAGGTCGCGGACCTCCTCTCGGTCGGCGGCGCCGGCTACAACCTCGTGCCGATCGGGAACGACCTCGTCGCGCCGAAGGGCGCCGGGGCGGGCGTCGCAATCGGGAACGATCGCAGCTTCCAGGTCACCGGCGACTGGCGGACCGACTTCGATCGCGCCGGCAAGACGACGAACCGCTACGCGGCGGGGGCGGAGGTGCTGCTCGCGCACCTCGTGCCGGTCCGCGGCGGCTTCATGAAGGACGGGACGCTCGACACGAGGTGGTGGTCGGTCGGCGCGGGGCTCGTCACGAAGAGCGGCGTCGCGATCGACTTCGGGTACCGGCAGAGCGTCGACGCGCCAAGCACGCGCACCATCGCCGCGACGCTGAAGCTGTTCCTGTTCCAGTAGCGCGGCACGGCCGCGATCGTCTCGCTGCGTCACGCGGCAGCGCTCCTACGCTCGGTTGCTTCGAGATCGATTCGGGTATGCTGACTTGCCCCATGTGACTCAGGCCCGGGGCGGGGAGGCTACACACATGACGAAGCGGATTCTCGTGGCGCTCGCGGCTGCGGCTGCGCTGTCCGGTTGTGCGAGCATCATCAAGGGGGGCGGACCCCAGGCGTTCAACGTCGCCTCGCAGCCGCAGGGCGCGGAGGTGAAGATCTTCGCGATGCCGGCCGGCGCCCTGGTCGCGAACGGCCGCACGCCGTTCACGGCGATGCTCGCCAAGTCGACCGGCTTCTTCCAGGGGGCGAAGTACCGCGTTGTCCTCGAGCTGCCCGGCTACCAGGCCAGCGAGGCCCTCATCGACACGAGCGTCAACGGCTGGTACATCGCCGGAAACATCGTGTTCGGCGGCCTCATCGGCTGGCTCATCGTCGATCCGGCGACCGGCGCGATGTGGTCGCTCTCGGAGGATGCGATCAACGTCCCCATGTCGCCCGCCGGCGCTCCGCCGGCCCCCGGGAAGCTTCCGGCGGCGGTGCCCACGTCCTCGCTGGCGCCGACCATCGGGGTGATGGAGCTCGCGAGCGTGCCGCTCGCGGCGCGCTCGAAGATGATCCGCGTGAACTGATCCAGGCCGGGGGCCGCGGCGGACGCCGCGGCCCCGCGGTGCAGCGGCGGGTCGCCACGCGCCGTCCGCCCCGGGATCACGTCCTCGGGAGCGCAGGCAGCACCACCGCCGCCCCGCTGGCGGCGTTCTCGCCCCGCCACACCGGGACGCCCCACACGTCGCTGACGCGCTCGGCGGTGAGGACCGCGGCGGGGGCGCCCTCGGCGACGAAGCGACCGGCGGAGAGCACCACGACGCGATCGCACGCCGCGGCGGCGAGGTTGAGATCGTGGAGCACGGCCACGACGCACAGCCCGCCGCGCGCGGCGACCTGCGCCATGCGCATCGCCGCGACCTGATGGGCGAGGTCGAGGAAGGCGGTCGGCTCGTCGAGGAGGAGGACCCGCGGCTCCTGCGCGAGTGCGCGGGCGAAGAAGACCCGGCGCCGCTCCCCGCCGGAGAGCGCGTCGAGGCGCCGATCGGCGAGGTGGACGAGGTCGCAGGCCTGGAGCGCGCCCTCGACGGCGCCGCGGTCGAAGCGGCTCGAGACGGCGAGGAGCCCCTGGCGCGGGGCGCGCCCCATCATCACCTCCTCGCACACGGTGAACGGCCAGGCGATGCGCGGCTCCTGCGGGACGAGCGCGCACGTCCGCGCCACCGTTCGGCGCGGCGCCGTGAAGGGGTCGAGCCCCGCGAGGCGCACCGTCCCGTCCGCCGGCGCGATGAGCCCCGCCACGAGCCGCACGAGCGTCGACTTGCCCGCGCCGTTCGGGCCGAGGAGACCGACGAACTCGCCCGCACGCGCCGTGAAAGACACCTCCGCGAGCGCGGGCGCCGCGCGGACGTACGCGAACGACGCGCCCTGCACGTCCACGATCGGCTCGGGCGCGGGCTGGGCCGGCTTCGCGGGCGCGCCGGTCATCGGCCGGCCTCGGGGCGCGCCGAGCGCCGGAGCAGCCAGAGGAAGAACGGGCCGCCGAGGAAGGCCGTCACCGCGCCGACCGGCGGCTCGGTCCCGAGCGGCAGGAACGCGAGGCGGGCGAGCGCGTCGGCGAGCACCAGGAACGCGGCGCCGAAGAGGGCCGACGCCGGGATGAGGAGCCGGTGGTCGGGGCCGACCACGCGCCGGACGAGGTGCGGGACGATGAGCCCGACGAACCCGACCATCCCGGCGAGCGCGACCGCGGCGCCGGTCGCGGCGCTCGCCGCGAAGAAGATCCAGGCGCGCGCGCGGCGGACGTCGAGGCCGAGCGTCGCCGCCTCCTCGTCGCCGAGCGTGAGGAGGTTCACCTGCGCGGACATCGCGATGAGCACCGCCACCGCCACCGCGACCGCCGCCGCGCCCCAGGCCTGCGTCCCGGCGGACTCGTACCCGACCGCGCCCACGAGCCAGTAGGTGAGGCGGCTCGCCTGCTCCGGCGCGACGAGCATCTTCATGAGCGTGATGACGCCCGCGACGAAGGAGTTGAAGACGATCCCGACGAGGAGCGCCGCCTCCGGGACGAGCCGCCCAGAGATGCGTCCCAGCCCGAAGACGAGCACCGTCGCGAGGATCGCGCCGGCGATCGCCCCGAGCGCCACCGGCGGCGCCGTGCCGAGCGCCTCGCCGGCGCGGCCGGCGATGCGGCCGAGGCCGGCCGCGGCGACGAGGACGAGGGAGCCGCCCAGGGCCGCGCCGCCCGAGACGCCGAGCACGAACGGCTCGGCGAGCGGGTTCCGGAGCAGCGCCTGGAGCGCGGTCCCGGCCGCGGCGAGGGCGCAGCCGACGATCGCAGCGACGACTGCGCGCGGGAGCCTCAGGCCGAAGAGGATGGCGCGATCGGGATCCGCCCCGGCGAGCGCCGCCGCGAGCGAGATCGGCTGCGCGCCGACCGAGGCGGAGATCGCCACCGCCAGCCCGACGGCGAGGATCCCCGCCGCGAGCGCGAGGGCGACGCGGCGCCGGCGCAGCGCCGTCATCGGGCCTCCGGGTGCACGCCGCGGCAGAGCTCGCCGAGCGCGCGCACCATGCGCGGCCCGGGGCGGATGAGGTCGTCGTTCGGGAGCCGGAACACCGCGCCGCGCCGCACCGCCGGGATCGCCGCGAGCCGCCGGATCCCCTCCGGCGCCTCGAGCGGCGCCCCGTCCACGACCAGCGCCGGATCGTCCGCGACGGCCTTCTCGAGCGGGTAGACCGGCCAGGGCCGCTCGCCGCCGACGACGTTCTCCGCGCCGCACACCCGGAGCAGCTCGTCCGGGAAGCTCCCGCGGCCGGCGACGATGAGCGGCTCGCGCCCGACGACGAACAGGACGCGCGTGCGCGGCAGCCCGGCGACGCGGCGGCGGACCTCCTCGACGCCGCGCGCCATCTCCCGCGCGAGGCGGTCGCCGCGCGCGGACTCGCCGAGCGCCTCCCCGACGACCCGCGGCGTCGCGAGTACGTCGGCGAGGGTGTCGATCTGGAGGGCGAGGACGGGGAACGGCCGGCGCGACGCGGCGGAGAGCTCGGTGATGCGGCGCACCGCGCCGCTCGCGCTCCCGTTCGTCACCCACAGGACGAGGTCGGGGGAGAGGCCGACGATCGCCTCGGGGTTCGGGTCGAGGTAGCCGCCGATGCGCGGCACCCTCGCGACCTCCGGCGCGTCGTCGTGGCGCGTGACCCCCACGAGGCGATCGCCGAGGCCGAGGGCGAGGACGACGTCGGTGAGGCTCGGCGCGAGGACCACCACCCGGCGCGGCGGGGCCGCCGGGCGCGGGCCTAACCAGACCGGGCCGCCCTCGGCGAGCGACTTGCCGCTCGGGCGGAGCTCGTCGGCGCGCGCCAGCGCCCCCGCCGCAACGAGCGCCGCGGCGAGGGCCCCCAGGGCTACGGCGCGCAGGCGACATCCGCCGCGAACGCCCAGCCGCTCGGGCCGTTCGGGCAGACGACGGCGGTGGCTGAGCTGGACGCGCCGGAGGGATCGAAGCGGAGCAAGGTGCCGGACCACGAGTCGGTGACGTAACCCATGCCGCGACAGAATGCGATGTTCCAGGGCCCTCCGAGCCCGAGGGTCGAGACTGGGGCCCCGACGGCCGGAGCCTCGCCGGATAGATCCACCGGCACGATCCCCGGGTTCATCCACCAGCTGCACGAGATCCAGATCCGCGATCCCTCCGCGGCCACGTCACCCGCGCTCTCGCAGCCAGAGCCGAGATCCACCAATGAAAGCGCGTTCCCGTTCGCGGTGTCGATGACCGCGACCTTCGAGGGCCCGGCCGCGTCGGTGTAGCCGTAGCCGTACGGGCTAAGCCCCAGGTTCGAGATCGTGACGTACACCTTCGTGCCAACCGCGACGACGCCGGTGGGGAACGCGAGCGCACCCGGAGACGCGAGCGCCGCGACCGAGATGCGCGACGTCACGACCCCCCGCGGGCCGGAGAAGTCCACGAGCGCGATCTCCTGCCCGCCGGACTCCGGCGTCTCGCCCGCGAGCGCGACGAAGGCGGTGTCACCTACGAACGCGGCGCCGCGAGGGTTCACGCCCGCCCGGCCGCCGAGGTCCACCTCGTCGAGCGGATCGCCCGTCGCCCCATCCATCACCACGAGCGTGCCGCCGCTCGAGTTGGAGACGTAGACGCGCCCACCGTGGACCGTGACGTACTCGAGGTCGTTGCCGCCGAGGATGCGCTCGTACCCGCGGGACCGCAGGTCCGCCGAGAACGTCGTGACCGAGTGCGACAGCGAGTTCGCGACGTGGAGCCGCGGCCCCTCGACGGCCAGCGCGATCGGTCCGTCACCCGCGGGCTGCGGGATCCCGCTCCGTAGCGACGCGTTGACCGGACGCACGTCGTCGGTGGCGAAGCACGCGACGTAGAGGTCCGGCATGCACGCTCCCCCCCGGCAGCTCTCGCCGCGCCGGCACTCGACCCCGCAGGCGCCGCAATGGAACCGGTCGGTCGCGTGGTCGACGCAGGCGTGACCGCACGCGGCCAGCCCTTCCGGGCAGCCCGCGGAGTCGCACCCGGTGCCGAGGTCGTCGGCGCGGCAGAACTCGCCCGCGGCGCAGGCGGTGCCGCACCCGCCGCAGTGCGCCGGGTCCGTCACGGTGTCCGCGCAGGTCGCCCCGCAGAGGGCCGCGCCGGGCGCGCACGTGCACGATCCCGCAGCGCACTCCTGGTGTGATCCGCAGTGGACCCCGCAGGCGCCGCAGTTCTCGGCGTCCACGTCGATCGAGATGCAGCGATCGCCGCAGAGCGTCTCGCCCTGCGCGCAGAGGACCTCCACCTTGCAGCCGGCCAGCGCGGACGCGGCCACCACCACCACCCAGAGGCGCTTCACGGCGTCACCTCGGCGCGCGCAGCCCCGGCGCGCAGCGAAACGAGCACCATCCGGCCGGGCAGCGGGTTCCCGATGGGATCCTGCAACGTTCGATCGTCGAGGGCGTTTCGCACCTCCGCCTGGAGGATGAGCCTCCGCGACCGGTCCAGGGACACGGCCGCGCCGACGTTCCAGAGGACCACCGGCGACACCTCGATCACGTTGCGCGCGTCCTGCCACTGGCGGCCGACATAGTGGGCCTCGACATGCGCGGCGAAGCGGCCGGGCGCGATGCCCGTCCGCGCGTAGAGGCGGTGGCGCGGCCGCCGCGGGAGGTCGTTGCCGGCGATCTCGTCCGGGCCGCGCAGGTTCTCCGAGAACAGCCAGGTATACGCGGCGGACACCGAGAGGCCGGCGAGCGTGCGCAGCGGGGCGGTCGCCGCCTCGGCCTCGAGCCCGCTCACGAGCGCCTTTCCGGTGTTGAAGGGCTTGAGCCGCCCGAACGAGGCGGGCTCCCAGACGATGAGGTCGCGGTAGTACGTCGCGTGGCCTCCCACGCTCGCGACGCCGAGCGGCCCGTCCACGACGAGCGATGCGTCCGCGCCGGTCCCCTTCTCCGCCTGGAGGTCGGGGTTGGGCTGAGCGAGTCCCTGCTGCAGGTACAGCTCGGAAAAGCTGGGTGGCCGGAAGGTGCGCCCGCCGCTCGCCCGGATCGAGACGGGGCCGCCGAGCGCGACGGAGAGACCGAGCTTGCCGGAGGTGCCCACGAACGGGCCCACCTTGTCCAGGCGGACCGCCGGGGCGATCCGGATCCGCCCGGAGGCGAGGACGGCCTCCTCGGACCCGGCGGCGTGGAGGCCCGCGCGGTCGTACGAACCGGAGACGTCGCCCGCGTCGAGCCACTCGGAGTCGACGCCTCCCTCGACCCGCAGCAGGCCCCCGCGGTGCTCGAGCAGCGCCTCTGCGGCGGCCGCCCCGACGCCGCCGCGCTGGCGGCGCGGGTCCGGGCCGAGCGCGGCGAGCCTCGTGTCGAGGGCGTCCAGGCGGAGCGAGCCGCGGCCGGCGAAGGAGAGCCCGGCGAGCGGCCCCGGCGCGACCGCCCGTGCAGCGAGGAGGGCGCGCGCGTCCTGTTGCCAGTCGCGGGAGCCCTCCGCGTCGTGCCCGGGCTCCGGGGGGAGCTCGCGCTTCCCGGCGGACAGCTCGGCGAGCGCGTCGAGGCGGATGCGGCCGAGCGGGACGACGAGCTTCGCGAGCCCGCCGCCGCGGACGGCGCCGTTGTCCGCGCGGGTGAAGTCCTCGAGAGCGTTCGTGGAGATCGACTGCTGTCGGTCGAACCGGTACGGGAACTCGCCGCGCGTCGCGTCGAGGCCGGCGGAGAAGAGCAGCGTCGCGTCGCCGAGCCGCGCGCCGCGGTCGGCCGATGCGGTGACGGTCCCGAACGAGCCTCCCGTCAGCTCGGCGGACCAGGTGTCCGGCGAGGCGCGGCGCGTGATGACGTTCACCACGCCGCCCAGGGCGCCGGCCCCGTAGTGCGCCCCCTCGACCCCGCGCACGACCTCGATCCGGTCGATCCACGCCCTGGGAATGCTTGAGAGGTCCACGCCGCCTCCGAACGCGGAGTTGAGCGGGATGCCGTCGAGGAGGACGAGGACGCCGTCGGCGGTGGAGCCCCGGATCGACGCGGTGGCGAGCCGACCGAGCCCGCCGTAGTCGTTCACGGCCACCCCGGGGGCAGTGGCCACGAGCTCGGCGACCCCCTTGGCCTCGCCGGCGAACCGCTCGGCGGAGATGATCGTGGCCGAGGCTGTCTGATCGCTGGTGGCCTCGGTCCGGGAGCGCCGTCCGACGACCACGGCCTCCCCCGGCGCATCGGGTACGTTCGGAGCCGCGGGCGGCGCGGCGGCGGGGGTCGACGACGCCGCGGGGTTCCTCTCTCCGTTCACCGGCGAACCGGTCGTGCCGGCGTAGGCCGGGTCTGCCTGAGCGGCGGCGGCCGTCGCCGGTTCGGTTCCGGCGGGAGCAACCGCGGCCGCCTCCGGCGTTGGCGCAGCGGACAGATGGGACGTCGCCTCCTGGGGGAATGCATCGGAGGCGACGCACAGCGAGAACGCGACGAGGAGGGCGCGGGCCTTGCCCGCGGCGGAAGACTTCCCGTTCATGCGTCGGGTCTCCTTCGGACCCGAGAACGGCATGACGGCGCACCATGCGCCGCCGCTCGAAGGGAGGTCTCCTGGCTTCCGGGGCCGCGGGGCCTAGCTGCTGCTCCGCTCTGGCGTCCTCCACCTTCCCGCCGCGAGCTTCCGCGGCAGTGGTGCTGCATCGAGGGCGCCTTTACCCCGGCTACAGTGGCGGGACCGCGCCGGACTTTGACCGGCTTCCCTGTCCTCCGAGCTGCGACCGGAGTAACGAATTCGAGGCGAAGCTGTCAAGCGGGCGCTCGAGCTGCGGCGCGAACCGCGCGCGGCGGTTCCGGAAATACGCTCTCGCCGCAGCCCCTCACCCTGACCCTCTCCCCCGGAGGGGAGAGGGGAGTCCGAGCGTGGGGGAGAGAGGCGCCCGTCACTTGCGAGCGGTCACGGATGCAGCCGGAGCCGGCGGCGTGGTCGGCGCGACGACGAGGTTCGCCTTCACCTTGCGGAACCAGGCCGGGCCGAGCCCCTTCACGTTCATCACGTCCTCGACGCGGCGGAACGGCTGCTTCTGGCGACGCGACACGATCGCCTGCGCCTTCTTCTCGCCCAGGCCGGGGAGCCGCATGAGCTCGGTGACCGGCGCGCGGTTCAGGTCGAGCCGCTCGCCGGGCGAGAGCGCCTTCTTCGCGGCGAAGGCGGGCGCGGCGGCGAGGAGCGCCACGACGACGGCGCCGCACCGCAGGGCGGCGGTCACGGCCGCACCTCGATCGTCTCGAGGCCGTTCTTCCGCGGCACCGGCGCCGGTGCCCGGTCGTCCTCGCGCACCTGGAGCCGGTTCGTCCCGACCGGGAACGCGTCGAGGTACAGGTTGATGCTGCCGTCCCGGTTCGCCCAGCCGACGCCGACCTTCATCCAGCGCGTGTGCTTCTTCGACTCGTCGTCCTTGTCCGGGTATTCGAGGATGGCGAGCACCGCGAGCCGCTTGCCGGTTCCGTTCGTCTCGTTCATGTCCGTCTCCGTTCCTGGTCGCGCGACGTGCGCGCCGCCGAGTGACCGGAGCAGGGCGCGTGCCTCGCCAAGCGGGCGCGAACACGTGACGAGCGAACGGAACGGGGGTTCAGGTGCGGCCGCAGCGGTCGCCGAGCGGTCCTCTCACCTGCGCCCCTTCACGCGGCTGCGCGTGGGCGAGGAACGAGCGGCGTCACCGCGCGATCTGCCCGCGGAGCCAGCGCGCCGTCTCCACGAAGGACGGACCGTCGTGGATGAGGTTCCTGCCGCGATCCACGGTCGAGACGGCGAGCCGGGGCGCGAAGTCCCGGTCCCAGCCGCGCTCGGCGAGGAGGGCGTGTGCGTCCACCGGATGCTCGGGCTCGGAGAATACGACCACCCACTCGGGCGCGAGCCTCCTCACCTCGTCGAGGTCCGGCCGCTCGTAGGCGTCCGCCCGGTCGCCGTGGATCGGATCGAGCCCGGCGAGCCAGAGCAGGTCGTGCACGAACGCGAGCCCGCCGGGGCGGCGGACGTGCGCGCCGAACCAGAGCTCGCAGTACGCCCGCGGCCGCCGCGCCGGCGCGGTCCGCACGAGCTCGGCACACTCCGCCTCGAGCCGGTCGCAGAGGGCGCGGGCGCCGGCGACGCGCCCGACCAGCGCCCCGAGCGCGACGGTGTTCTCGAGGATCCCCGCCCGGCTGCGCGGGACCGGCAGGAGGAACACCGGCAGCCCGGCGGCGGCGAGCCGTCGCGCCAGCGGGAGCTGCACGCCGTCGGTGGCGACGACGAGATCCGGCCGCGTCGCGGCGACGGCGGCGGCCTCGCCCGACACGTACTCCGCGACGACGGGGGCGGCGAGCCCCGGGACGTAGCGCGCGCACCACGGCGTGACGCCCACGACGGCATCGCCGGCGCCGAGCGCGAAGAGCGTCTCGGTCGCGGACGAGACGAGCGACACGACGCGCGCCGCGGGCCGCTCGAGGGCCAGCGTCGTGCCGAGCGCGGGGACCGGGACCTTCAAGGATCAGTTCATTCCGGTCGGAGGGAAGTGGGGCGCGTCGCCGAGCTCGATCGTCCCGAAGCGTGCCTCGTACTTGCCGATGTTGTCCTGGATCGCGTGGAGGAGTCGCTTCATGTGCTTCGGCGTCGTGATGACGCGGGCGCGCACGGTCGCCTTGGGCGCCTGCGGCTGGATGTAGATGAGGTCGAGCGTGAACTCCGTTTCGGTGTGGTTCACGAGCGCGGAGTTGACGAAGACCCCGTTCGCGGTGGACGGGTCGATCTCGACCTGGAGCTGGATCGTGTGCGGCGGCGGCGTGGGCTTGTCGGCCATGCCGACGGCTTTAACAGGAATCGGACGGGGCGTCCCGCACCGGAACGTTGAAAGAGGCTCCCGGCGGGGGTAACCGTGTGTCGTGTCGAGCCGCAGCGCGATCGAGCACGGGGGCGAGTTCGAGCTGGCGGGGGGACCGGACGCCGTCCTCTTGCTGCACGGGCTCACGGGCTCCACGTTCGAGATGTCCCACGTCGCCCGCCGCCTGCACGACGCCGGGATGCGCTGCCTCGCGCCGCTCATGGCTGGCCACGGTGGACCGGCCGAGGCGCTCGCCGGCGTCCCCTGGGCGGAGTGGCTGGGGAAGGCGCGCCGCGATCTCGCGCGGCTGGAGGGGTCGCGGAGGACGTTCGTCGTCGGCTGCTCGATGGGCGCCCTCGTCGCCTGCGCGCTCGCCCACGACCAGCCCGCGCGCGTGGACGGCCTCGTGCTCCTCGCCCCCGCACTCGAGCTGACCCTCGCCGGGAAGGTCGGCGCGCTCGCCGGGCGGACGCCCTTCCTCCGCCGCACCGTCGTCGCGAAGCGCGCGGGGTCGGACGTGTCCGATGCGGAGATGCGGAAGAGGAACCCGTGCATGGAGGCGGTGCCGCTCGCGGCCGCCGCCGAGCTGCAGGCGCTCGCGGCGCACGTGGATCGTCAGCTCCCGGGCATCCCGGCGCCGACGCTCGTCATCATGGGGGCGCACGACCACACGGTGACGGTCGCCGGCGCGCGCCGCCTCGCCCGCCGCATCGGCAGCCGGCCGGCGGAGCTCTTGCTGCTCCGCAGGAGCTGGCACCTCGTCGGCATCGACGTGGAGCGAGATCGCTGCGCGGACGAGACCGTCCGCTTTCTCGAGGAGCTCCCGGTTCCCGGGCGCCGCGCCGCGCGCTCGGGCGCGCGAAGGTCGAGGTGACACATGGCGGCTTCGCACGTCCTCGCGATCGACCAGGGCACGACCGGCACCACCGTCCTGATCCTCGACCGGCACCTCTCGGTCCGCGCCAAGGTGAACCAGGAGTTCCGGCAGATCTTTCCGAAGCCGGGCTGGGTGGAACACGACCTCGACGACATCTGGGGGTCGACCGTCGCGACGGTGCAGCGCGCGCTGCGCGAGGCGGGACTGCGGGGGAACGAGATCGCGGCGATCGGGATCACGAACCAGCGTGAGACCACGGGGCTGTGGGACCGGCGCTCGGGCCGGCCGCTCCACCACGCGATCGTGTGGCAGGACCGGCGCACCACCGACGAGTGCGCGCGGCTCAAGGCGGAAGGGCACGAGCCGCGCGTTCGCGAGAAGACAGGCCTCGTGCTCGATCCGTACTTCTCGGCGACGAAGCTCCGCTGGCTGCTCGACCACGTGAAGGGCGCGCGCGAGCAGGCGGCGGCGGGGCAGGCAGCGTTCGGCACGATCGACAGCTTCCTCGTCTGGCGCCTCACCGGCGGAGCCGCGCACGTCACCGACGTGTCGAACGCGAGCCGGACGCTGCTCATGGACCTCCGGACCCGCGAGTGGGATCGCGAGCTGCTCGACCTGTTCGACGTGCCGCGCGCCGTGCTCCCCGAGATCCACCCATCGTCGGCGGTCTACGGCAAGACCCGCGCCGTGAAGGTGCTGCCGGACGGGATCCCCGTGGCCGGGATCGCGGGCGACCAGCAGGCGGCGCTCTTCGGTCAGGCCTGCTTCGCGCCGGGCGAGGCGAAGTGCACCTACGGGACGGGCGCGTTCCTGCTGCAGAACACCGGGGCGGAGCCGATCTTCTCCTCGCGCGGACTGCTCACGACGGTCGCCTGGAGCGTCGGTGGCGAAGTCTGCTACGCGCTCGAGGGGTCGTCGTTCATCGCCGGCGCGGCCGTCCAGTGGCTGCGGGACGGCCTCGGCATCATCAAGAAGGCGGCGGACGTCGAGGCGCTCGCGAGGAGCGTGAAGGACTCGGGAGGCGTGATCTTCGTGCCGGCGCTCGCCGGCCTCGGCGCGCCCCACTGGCGGCCGGAGGCGCGCGGGCTCCTCCGCGGGATCGACCGCGGCACGACCGCCGCGCACGTCGCCCGCGCGACGCTCGAGGGGATCGCGTTCCTCATCCACGACCTCGCCGAGGCGATGCGGGCCGAGGCGCACCGGCCCATCCCCGTCTTCAAGGTGGACGGCGGCGCCTCGCAGAACGACCTCCTCATGCAGCTCCAGGCGGACCTGCTCGGCGTCCCGGTCGAGCGCCCGAGGCTCATCGAGACGACCGCCTTCGGCGCGGCGTTCCTCGCCGGCCTCGCCGCCGGCGTCTGGAAGGACCGCGAGGAGATCCGGAAGTCCTGGAAGGTGGGGAAGCGGTTCGAGCCGAAGATCGCGCCGCACGAGCGTGAGGCGCTCGTCGCGAGGTGGCGGAAGGCGCTCGAGACGGCGTGAATCTCCGTCTCTCCCTGCGGGCCCCCGCGCCTAGAGCGAGCGCAGGAAGTCACGCGGGTTCTCTCGAGGACGTCGACGCGGCTGTCGCGCGCGGGGTACAAATGGTGCTCACCCGGGGGGGATCCACATGAGGATGCACTTGTCCGCCGCGCTCGCGTCCTGCATTCTCACGCTTGCCTGGCCTGCGCCGGCGCGGCCGCAGGGCGCGCGCTCGCCGAGCGCGACAGGCTACTGGGCGAGCTCCACCTGCGCGATCTGCCACCCGCGCACGGTCGAGCAGCACATGCAGTCCCGCCACGAGAGCTCGTTCAGCAACCCGGTATTCCAGGCGCAGTACTTCGAGGAGCTGCTGCCGAAGGCGAGCCGCGACGCGAAGCTCCAGGCAGAGGCGCGGAGCTGCACGGCCTGCCATGCGCCGGTGGCGTTCGCGTTCAAGCGCACCTACTTCAGCGGCGCGATGCCGACGGACCCGAGCATGTCAGGCGTCACCTGCGATCTCTGCCACACGATCTCGGCGTACGAAGGGCCCGAGCCGCGGAACGGGAACTTCGTCTCCAGCCCGAGCGAGAAGAAGCTCGGCCCGTTCCCGTCGGAGACCAACTGGCATCACGCCTACTCGGCCCTGCAGACGAAGAGCGAGTTCTGCGCGACCTGCCACGAGGCGGTGAACCACAACGGGGTCGTCGTGAAGGCGACCTTCAGCGAGTGGAAGAAGAGCGCCTTCCGAGCGGAGGGCGTCCAGTGCCAGGACTGCCACATGACGCGGGACGGCTTCCTGCTGGAAGGGCAGTCGCGACATGACTCTGGGACCGCGGCCGAGGGCTCGCTCATCCGAGCGCGCTCGCGCGACAAGCTCTACACCCACAAGTTTCCGGGCGGCTACGCCCTCTCGCAGGTCGAGGGCGCCATCGGCGTCGCGTTCGAGAAGGTGCCGGAGCGCGCGCGGCCCGGCGAGGCGCTGACCTTCTCGATCGCGGTGAACAACCAGCGCACCGGGCACAAGATGCCGACCGGCAGCACCGACCTGCGGCTGCTCTGGCTCGAGGTGACCGCCCGCGCCGGCACCCGGACGTGGCCCGTGCCGCTCAAGGTGAAGGCGCTCGGCGGATACGCCGTCGCCGGGACCGGCGAGTGGGATGGGGCGCTTCTCGGCCAGGACGTGCCGGCCGGCGCGCGCATCTACCGGCAGGTCTTCTGGGACGATCGGAACGAGCAGACGCTCGCGTCGTACGAGGCGACCCGCAGCGTGTGGGACAACCGGCTCGAGGCGGGTGAGCGGCGGATCGAGCGCTACGACTTCGACGTCCCGCTCGACGCGGCCGGACCGCTCCGGTTCGAAGCCGCCCGCGGTGCCGCGGGGCGGGCCGAAGTAGCGGCGCTCAACCGATCCGGTCGAGCGCCTCGGCCACCGTCTCGATGCCCTCGACTGCGATCCCGCGAGGCGCCTCGAGATGGCGCGCGTTCGCGGCCGGCACCAGCGCGCGCTCGAACCCGAGCCGCGCCGCCTCGGCGAGCCGGATCTCCGGCTGCGAGACCGCGCGCACCTCGCCCGCGAGCCCCACCTCGCCGAGGACGAGGGTCCGGGCGGGCAGGGCGCGGTCCCGGAAGCTCGAGGCGAGCGCCGCCACGGTCGCGAGATCGGCGGCGGGATCGTCCACGCAGAGCCCCCCCGCGACGTTCACGAACAGGTCGCAGCCGAGGATCTCCATCCCGACCTTCTTCTCGAGCACCGCGGCGAGCAGCGCGACGCGGTTCCCGTCGATGCCGAGCGCGGTCCGGCGCGGCGTGCCGAAGCCAGTGGGCGCGACGAGCGCCTGCACCTCGACGAGCACGGTGCGCGTTCCGTTCAGCACCGCCGCGACGGCGCTCCCCGGCGCGTCCTCCGGCCGCTCGGCGAGGAAGAGGGCCGACGGGTTCGCGACCTCGGCAAGGCCGCCTGCCTTCATCTCGAAGACGCCGATCTCCGAGGCGGAGCCGAACCGGTTCTTGTGGGCGCGCAGCACGCGGTACGGGTGGGCGCCGCCGCCCTCGAAGTAGAGGACCGTGTCCACCATGTGCTCGAGCACACGCGGCCCCGCGATGGCGCCGTCCTTCGTCACGTGACCGACGAGGAACACCGGCGTCTCGGTCGTCTTCGCGAACGCCAGGAACCGCGCCGTCACCTCGCGGATCTGGGTGACCGTGCCGGGGGCGCTCTGCAGCTCGGGCAGGTACTGCGTCTGGATCGAGTCGATCGCGACGGCGGCCGGCGCGAGCGCTTCCGCCGCCTGCAGCACGCGATCGGCGTCGGTCTCCGCCAGCAGCCGGAGGTTCTCGGCCGAGGCGCCGAGTCGGTCGGCACGGAGCTTCACCTGACGCGCGGACTCCTCGCCCGAGACGTAGAGGACCGGGCGCTCCGGGCGCGCCAGCGCCAGGCGGTCGAGGACGGCGAGCATCAAGGTCGACTTGCCGATGCCGGGATCTCCGCCGAGGAGCACGAGCGACCCCGGGACGACGCCGCCGCCGAGCACGCGATCGAGCTCGCCGATGCCGGTGCGCTGGCGCTCGTCGTCGCGCGCCTCGACGTCGCGGAGCGAAATGGGTCTCGCGTGCCCGGCCGCCTTGGTACCCCAGCCTCGCGCGGGCCCCCGGGACGCCGCCGGGGCGACCTCCTCCTGCATCGTGTTCCAGCGCCTGCAGCCGGGGCACTGCCCGAGCCACTTCGGGCTCGTCTGGCCGCATTCGGCGCAGGCGTACAGGGTCTTCGCTCGCGAGGCGGGGTGGGACATCTCGCCCTCACGTAGCACGGCGCTCCGACACGTTCCCGCGCCTTGCCCAGCCTCGAGCGCCTCGCATCGTGTACGCTCTCGGTCTCATCGAGAGCGAGGCGAGGACCGGATGGCGCTGAAGGTGGCATTCTGCGGTAAGGGCGGCGTCGGCAAGACGACGGTCGCGGCGCTGGTCATCCGCGAGCTGGCTCGAGCGGGGATCCAGGTCGTCGCGGTGGACGCGGATCCGGTCCCGAACCTCGCCGCGGCGCTCGGGTTCCCGCGTGACCTGCGCCTCGAGCCTGTGGCCGCGCTGAAGGAGCTCATCCAGGAGCGCACCGGCGCTCAGCCGGGGTGGGGCACCTTCTTCCGTCTCAATCCCAGGGTCGACGATCTTCCGGAGCGGCTCGGCGCCACCCGCGACAACATCCGGCTGCTCGTGATGGGGACGGTCGACAAGGGCGGCAGCGGCTGCGTCTGCGCGGAGTCCGTGATGCTGAAGGCGCTCGTCTCCCATCTGCTGCTCCAGCCCGGCCAGGCGGTGGTGATGGACATGGAGGCGGGGGTCGAGCATCTTGGCCGGGGCACGGCGGAGTCGGTGGATCGCATGATCGCGGTGGTGGACGCCGGCCAGCGGAGCCATGAAGCGGCGCGCAGGATCCGTGCCCTGGCGGCCGACATCGGCATCGGGTCGCTCGGCGTGATCGCGAACCGCGTCCGCTCGCGCGCGGAGGCGGAGGCGGTTCGCGCAGCGCTGCCGGAGATGGAGTTCCTCGGAGCGCTCCCGTACGACGCGGCGATCCTCGACGCCGATCGCGACGGTGCGCAGCCCTACGCCGAACTCTCGCGGGCGCCCGCCGAGCTGGGCGCCATCGTCGAGGCCATCGGAGCGCCCCGCCGCGGCTGAAGCGGCTCCGGCGCGGGGATCACCCGCCGCTCGAGCGAGCCGAGGCGCGCTCGACGACGATGCGGTGGCCCATCAGGTCGAGCTCCGCCAGGAACCCGTCGATCTCGAGCTGCTCGCCGAGCACGCTGGTGAGGACGAGCTTGCCGGCCTTCGGGCGGACGGCGGCGACGTCTCGCATGAGGACCCTCTCGCCGCTCCCTTCCTTCAGGTAGACCGTCGATTCGCACATCTGCGTGAACTCCGGCTGGAGGGTTGAAGCTGCCACCTATACAGGCTTCGCCGGTCGACCTCCAGGCCGGTCGCGCCGGACTCACCCTCGGTCGAGTCGTCCTCGGAGATCGTCGCGGCGCGGTTTCCTCAAGGATCGTGCGGCGCGACGCCGCCCCAGGCTCGACGAGCGCCGCTCGCGAGGCGTTTTGACGCAGGGTCATTTCGCCTTCAGTGCGTGCAACGCGGCGTCGCGCGGAGGATCCGCGTCGAGCGAAATCGCGCGATCTCCTGTCGGAGAATTACCGTAAGTGTATGCGCCGGTTGCTTGACTGACGACGAGCGACACGCGTACAGGTCGTGCGCTCACACCCTGGGTCGGAGGCACGAAATGGCGGACGTGAAGGGATTGATCGGCTCGGTCATCGACGCGATCACGAACCGAGGAGTCAACCGCCGGACGCTCTTCAAGTGGACGGCCGTGGCCGGGGTCAGCAGCGCGGTCACGCCGCGGCTCCTCGCCGCCACCACCTCCGGCGCCTCGAAGTCCGCGAAGAGCCCCGGCACCTGCAACACCTGCCACGGACAGGTGGCGCACGCGGTCGACTTCGTCCTCGATCCTGCCACCGAGGACATGATCGATCGGGCGCACAGCCTCGGGATCGATCTCGTCTGGGATCGCGGGCCGCGTTGCAAGTACTCCCACGACGGAGACGCCGGCGCCGCCGGGCTCTGCTGCTTCCGCTGCCAGATGGGCCCCTGCACGCTCGGGCCGCCCACGGCCGAGCGCGGCACCTGCGGCGCGACCCGCGACGTGATCGCCACGCGAGATCTCGTGCGGCGCATCGCCGGGGGCACCGCCTCACACGTCGAGCACGCCAGGGCCGCCGCGAAGACGCTGAAGGGCGTCGCGACGGGGGCGATCCGCGACTACCGCATCACCGACGCCGCGAAGCTCGACGCCCTCTATCAAGGGGTGTGCGGCGACACGGGCGCGGCCACCCTCGAGGAAAAGGCGCTGGCGCTCGCGCTGGCGAGCCTGGCGGACCTGAGCGCCGACGAGGGCACTCCGGCGTGGCTCCGGTACAAGGCGTCACCCGAGCGGCAGCGGACATGGGCCGAGCTCGGCATCCTGCCCACCGGCGCCGGCGCCGAGATCTGCGAGGCCGAGCACCGCACGACGATGGGGGTCGACGGCGACCTCGTCCACCTCGCCACCGACGGGCTCAAGCTCGGTCTCGTCGACGGCTACTGCGGCCTCCACGTCGCGAGCAACGTGCAGGACGTGCTGTTCGGCACGCCCATGATGGTCCGGGCGAAGGCGAACCTGTCGGTCATCGACCCGACGATGATCAACGTCATCGTCAACGGGCACGAGCCCATCCTCTCCGAGCAGGTCGTGGAGGCGGCGAACGCGTACAACGGCCTGTTCCCCTCGATACCGATCAACGTCGTCGGAATGTGCTGCACCGGCAACGAGGTCCTCATGCGACGCGGCGTCAACCTCGCCGGGGCCATGGTGCAGCAGGAGCTCGCCATCGCCACCGGCGCGGTGGAGGTCATGGTCGTCGACGTCCAGTGCATCATCCCGAACGTGCAGAACGTCGCCTCGCGGTTCCACACCCAGGTGATCACGACGAACCCGCAGGCGAAGATCACCGGGGCCACGCACGTCGAGTTCCGGCCCGAGACCGCCCGCGCGACCGCCCAGCACATCATCGACCTCGCCGTCGCCAACTACGCGCACCGCGACCGGTCGAAGGTCCACGTGCCGGCGTACGCGCCGCGGGAGATCGTGGCGGGCTTCTCGGTCGAGCAGATCGTGGGGGCGCTCGCGAAGGTGAACCCCGCAGATCCGCTGAAGCCGCTCGTCGATAACATCGTCGCGAACAACATCCGCGGGATCGTCGCGATCGTGGGTTGCGCGACGCCTCGCGACGCGTTCGGCTATCAGCACGTGACGCTCACGAAGCGCCTCCTCGCCCAGAACGTCCTCGTCGTCGGCACGGGGTGCTGGGGGCACGTCGCCGCCCAGTACGGGTTCCTGACGGCCGATCCCCGCTACCCGGGCGTGGGGGCCGGCCTGGCGGCCGTCCTCGACGCGGTCGCCCGCGCCAACGGGCTCGAGGCCCTGCCGCCGTGCTGGCACATGGGGTCCTGCGTCGACAACGCGCGCATCGAGGACGTCGTGAACGCGGTGGCGGCCTACCTGGGCGTCAGCATCAAGCAGCTGCCCGTCGCGGCATCGGCCCCCGAGTTCATCACCGAGAAGGCGGTGTCCATCGGCACCTGGGCGGTCGACCTGGGGCTGCTCACGCATATCGGCGGTCAGCCGTACGTGTCCGGCAGTCCGGCGCTCGTGAAGCTGCTCACGTCCGACGTGGAGGGGCTCACCGGCGGCAGGTTCTACGTCGAGAACGATCCCGAGAAGGCGGCCGTCGGCATCGTCGATGCGATCAACCGCAAGCGCCAGGCGCTGGGCCTCGTCATCTAGCCTCCGCCGACGGGGCCGAGGTCTCCCGGGCGGGACGTTCACCGAAGGAGGATCACCATGGTCGGAGTCATTCATCAGCTGTTCTTGGCGTTCGTCGAGAAGAACTTCGGCGCCCCCGCGGCGGCCGAGGTGAAGCGTCGCGCGGGAGTGGCGGAGGGCCAGGACTTCCGGATGGACGCGGCGTACTCCGACGAAGAGTGGCAGCGGCTCCTCGGCGCCGCGGTTGCGCTGAGCGGCCTCGACCGGGACCAGGCCGAGCTCGCGTTCGGCCGGTTCTGCGGCCAGGAGCTTTCGGTGCGCATGGCCGGCTTCTTCAAGGGGTGCACGACCACGCGGGAGTTCCTGAAGCTGCAGCCCAACATCCACAGCATGATGGCGAGCTCGGTGGCCGACGTGGCGGCGAAGCGGAAGATCACGGACAAGTTCCGTCTCGAGGAGCTCAACGGCGAGACGATCACGCACTACGTCTCGACCAACCGCCACTGCACGCTCTACCGCGGGCTCGCCGAGTGGGTCGCGGAGTACTACCGCGAGCGCATCGAGATCAACGAGCCGCGCTGCCAGAAGCGCGGCGATCCCGAGTGCGAGATCCACGTGAAGCACCTCGGCGCGCGGTAGGGCGCCCCGCCTCGACCGAGCCAGGAGATCCCGATGGAAAAGAGCAGCGAGCCCGCCGCCCCTCCGAACCTGGCGAATCGCCCCCCGCCGCGAGACGACGCAGCAGCGATCCTCGTTGCGGTGAACGACATCGCGGACCAGATGAGCAAGTCCGTGCAGGGGACCTTCGAGTTCACCGTTCGCACGGACTCGAGCGCCCCCGCCCTCCAGAAGCTGAGCCTCATGCTCAACTTCCTCCTC
>WNFU01010685.1_pt1 | contig 21590 bp, 21 predicted proteins | sample 5400121 | NCBI WGS metagenome assembly WNFU01 (sample SAMN13153360, study PRJNA577476) | soil metagenome | isolation source: 100 cm soil or saprolite under grassland replicate 1 | place: USA:California | collected 2016-06-15
AGCAAGCTCGTCGCGGAAGACGTGCAGGAGCGGTATCTCATCGCCTACACGCCCGAGAACCAGGTGATGGACGGGACGTGGCGAAGCGTGTCGCTCACCACCACGAACCCCGACCACATCGTGACGGTGCGGCCTGGCTATCGCGCGCCCGCGCCACCGCCGATCCGTCCGCAGATCGAGCTGACGATTCGCGACACGAATCGCCAATTCGTCGACGTCGCCGCGAGCGATCTCGAGGTTGTCGAAGACGGGGTGCAGCAGAAGATCGAAGTGTTCGAAGAAGCGGTGGCGCCGGTGTCCATCGTCCTCGCTCTCGACAACAGCGGCAGCATGCGGCGCGACGCGGAGAGCGTGGTGACGGCCGCGAAGACCTTTGTCGACGCGCTTCCGGCACGAGACAAGCTGGCGGTGCTGCATTTCGCGGACGAGGCGAAGTTCGAGCAGGACTTGTCGACGCTTCGTGATTGGAGCCAGGCGGCAATCGATCAGTATCGCGCTCAGGGCGGCACCGCGCTCTACGACGCGCTGGTGCTGGCGCTCGGACGTCTACGCACGGTGGAAGGCCGGCGCGTCGTCGTCATCCTCACCGACGGGCGCGACGAGAACAATCCAGGCACCGCGCCTGGCAGCACGCATTCGTTCGACGATGTGCTGGAGCTGCTGCGGCCGTCGGGCGCGACGATCTTCACGATTGGGATGGGATCGAAGGTCGATCGCGAAGCGCTGGAGCGGCTGGCTCAAAGCTCGGGCGGCGAGTCGTATTTCCCCGAAGATGTCTCCTCGCTTCCAGGCGAGTACAAGCGCATCCTCGAGAATCTTCGGCGCCGATACATCATCAAGTACACGTCAACGAACACGAAACGCGATGGCGGCTGGCGTAACGTGGAAGTGCGCTCGTCGCGGACGGGGATTGTGGTGGACACGCAGGGCGGCTACTTCGCGCCCAGCGGCGCGCCGTCCGCCCATGGCGGAGACCGGTAAGACGCGAGATCAGCCGGTCACAAGTACACGTCTCATCTGTACAATAGCGAGGTATGAAAAGCATGCGGCGGCGCGTCGAGGTCGACATCGTGGCTGCCACGATCATTCTGAGCGGCACTCTGGTGCTCGTATTCGGCGTTGCCCGCGTGGCAGCGGTTCGACAACTGCAGCTGTACATCAGCCCAGATAACGGAGAGCTCCGTCTGTTCGACGAGCGGTACGGGCCCGAGCGGAATTCCGAGCACGCTGAGGAATGGATTCTCCGTGATTTTTTTCGGGACAAACGTAACGGAGTCTTCGTCGACATCGGTGCGAATGATTACAAACGTTTCAGCAACACCTATTACCTCGATGTCGAGCGCGGCTGGTCAGGACTGGCGATCGAGCCGCAGACGAAGTTTGCAGCTGACTATGCGAAACACCGCCCAAGAACGACGTTCGTCCCGCTCTTTGTATCAGATGCGTCCAATCGTGAGGCCGTGCTTTATGTCGGTCGGGCCGACGTTCTCGCGTCAGTGTCGCGCGACTTGGCCGAAAGCGCGGGCGGCAGTGCGGAAGCTGTTCGTGTCCGGACCACCTCTCTTGACGATGTGTTGGACCGCAGCTCGATTTCGCAGTTCGACTTCCTCAACATCGATATCGAGCTCGCCGAGCCGGCGGCGCTCGCCGGCTTTTCGATCGAGCGCTTCAAGCCTGCCCTTGTCTGCATAGAAGCGCACCTCGTCGTGCGACAGAAGATTCTCGATTATTTCGCGCAGCACGGATATGTGCTGGTCGGCAAATATTTGCGCGTCGATCACCACAATCTTTGGTTTGCGCCGCTCAGTGGGTGATCTTGGCGAAGGCCGGTTAGGCCCCCGGCGCGTCTCAACGCACACTCAAGCGATCCATCAGCTTCAAACGAAGCATATCGACCGATCCGGCGGCGAACTCGACGACGGCAAACGCCCGCAGCGCCGCGCTCGCGCGCCATGGTGGAACAGCGCGGCGGATCTTCAGCACACGTCCATCGCGGTCGGCGAAGACCACGTCGATCGCCATTTTCATGAAAAACGTGTGGATTGCATTGCAGGGTGCGATGATCATCGCCGAGTCGCGTGGATATTCGGTGCGTCCGAGCAGGCCGCGGCGGCGTGATTCAGAGTCGATGGCGAGATCGACAGTCGCTGCAATCGGCGTCTCGCATCCGTCGACGTAAAGCGCGAGTTGACTGGTGGACTGTTCGAGGGCGGACGTTAGAAAGTGCGGCCGCGACATGTGGCGATCAACTACATCACCAAATCACCAAATCGCCACATCGCTACATGTTTTGGGGTGAGTGACGGGATTCGAACCCGCGACAGCCGGAGCCACAGTCCGGAGCTCTACCACTGAGCTACACTCACCACAGGATGGGCAAACTCCAATTGTAGCAGGGCTTTTCCGGCCCGTATCCGCATGATCCCGCTGCTCGGCTCCATCGATCCCTTTCCGCCTGTCGATCGCGCGCTCGATGATCCGAACGGTCTCCTCGCTGCTGGCGGAGGCCTCACGCTCGAGCGCCTTCGCGACGCGTATTCGCGCGGCATCTTTCCGTGGTTTGGCGACGGCGATCCGGTGCTGTGGTGGTCTCCGGATCCGCGCATGGTGCTCGAGCCGAGTCACTTTCACGTTTCGCGGTCGCTCGGACGCCGGCTGCGAAAGGCGGACTACCATGTAACAGCAGACTGCGCATTTCGCGACGTGCTTCGCGAGTGCGCAGGTCCTCGCCGCGATCAGAACGGCACCTGGCTCGTGCCCGCGATGATGCGCGCCTACGAGCGCTGGCATCACGCAGGCGACGCGCACTCGATCGAAGTGTGGATCGACAAGACCCTGATCGGAGGCGTGTACGGCGTGGCGCTCGGGCGGATGTTTTTCGCCGAGTCGATGTTCTCGCGCCGCACCGACGCGTCGAAGATCGCGCTCGCGTATCTGACCGCACAACTCGAACGGTGGCGCTTTCCGTTGATCGACTGTCAGATGCGCACGTCGCATCTCGCGTCGCTCGGCGCGCGCGAGATTCCGCGGCGGCAGTTTGTGAAGACGGTGGAGCGGCTGGTGAAGGATCCCGGACGGTCGGGTCGCTGGCAGCTTGATGGCGATCTTGCGGGAACCTGGGGTTAGAACAGCACAGCCTGTTGCGTGCAACCGCGGGCTCGCGGCACGATTGTACGGGCCCGCGGCTTTTGTCGGGACCTGCAGCAGAGAACGCGATGCTATTCTCGCCGAGGACATATCGTGTGGCCAGCACAGTTCCCGATCTCGCGCTGTTGAATGGCGTGGTGGCTCCGGAGATTCTCTCCGCGATGAGGTCCGCATCGTCGCAGCTCGCACGCACGGGCGTGCGTCATGCGCTCATCGGCGCTCTCGCTGTCGGCGCTTGGGGGTACCCGCGCGCCAGCAAGGATGTCGGCTTCCTCGTGGGAGACGAGGCGTTCGAGCGGCATGAGGCGGGGATTGTCACACTGTTACCCGGCGTGCCAATTGGCGCGGGGGGCATTCCTATCGACCACGTCGGCATTCTTCCGCACGAAAAGCACCTCGACGATATTCTGACCGGCCTGATGGGGAGTGATCTTCTGCCGATAGCACCTCTCGAGGCGCTCGTCTATCTAAAACTCAAGTCGCCACGCCGTCGCGACGCGGCCGACGTGGTCGAACTGCTGCGGATCAATGAGCCGGGGCCCGTGCGTGACTACCTTGAAAGGAACGCGCCTGACCTGCTGGCGAAATTCGATCAGATCGCGGCTGAAGCGACCGCGGATTGAACCATGGAGATTGTGCGTGCGCTGCTGTCCGCGTGGCCAGTTCAAAGTTTAGTTGTCAGTGGCGGCGTTCGGTTAGTTCGACCGTTCCAACCGAACTGGTAACTACAAGAACTTGTAACTGAACTTTGAACTGACAATTGGCAACTGGAAACTGAAGAGTTCGGAGTGGCCTGAGTCAAATGCGTGGGAGGGCGGGACTTTACCTGAATTAGTCACAAAAGGGCGCACGCGGGCGATGAAACGAGCCGAAAAGCCTCGGAGCGGCCAGCTTCGAATAGCCGAAAAATGCGTTGGAAGCCGCTCTGGAAGATCTGGTCGATCTGCCCAGAATGTACAACCCGCTACGGGACAGCAGCCTGGCGAGTTGTCATGCTGATGGCAACCGCCACGGCTGGAAACGCAATTTTTCCTGGCCGCGACGTGGGTTTCTCGGCGCGTTTCAACGCACGCGCAGCGCGACGCGTGAAGAATCCGGGTTTAGTCCCGCCGTGAAGCGCGGCTGAAGCCGCGCTCTCCGTGCGGCGATAGAGTGCGTACCCTGCGGGGCCCTAGGTTCGCGGCTCGCGATGGTGGAGCACACATGCTGGGACCGATCGGACAAATCTCGATGACCGCCAAAGACGTCGATCGCGCGACGGCGTTCTACCGCGACACGCTGAAGCTGCCATTTCTCTTTCGCTTCGGCGATCTGTCGTTCTTCAACTGCGACGGCGTGCGGCTCATGCTCTCGCGGCCGGAGAAATGCGAATTCGATCATCCCGGCTCGCGTGGGGATGGGGGTCCCCGCGCGTTTGGCTAGGAGACGATACGCCGAGCGTCGTTTTTCCGGCGTGCGGAACCGGGTTTGTTGGCCCGAACGATCTGCGCTGCGCCAATCATCGATCGCGCACTCCTCGCCGACGACCATCGACTGGCGACTGCGGACGAGTACAATTGAAGCGTGCCCGCGGAGCGTGAGTCTGTCCTCACCGAAAACCGAACAGATCAGCGGCTGACGCCACCGCCGATGTGGCGCGTGCTCCTGCACAACGACGACTACACCACACAGGAGTTCGTCGTCTCGGTCCTCGAAGCGATCTTTCATAAGCCGCGGGCGGAAGCGTTTGCGATCATGATGCATGTCCATTTATCGGGACTCGGCCTCGCCGGCATTTACACCAGGGATGTCGCCGAAACGAAAGTCACCGCGACGAGGCGCCTTGCCGAGCAGAACGAGTTTCCCCTTCTAGTCACGATGGAGCCGGAACCTGAGGAGCAGCGTGCATGAGCCGAACACCTGTGCCGTTTGCTGCCGAAACGCTGGAGAGCATCCGCCGCGCGTTTCGGCTTGCCGCCGACCGCCGCCACGATCTCGTGGGACTCGAGCATCTGCTCTACGCGCTCATCGAGGATCCCCAGGCGCGGCAGCTCCTCACCACCTGCAGCGTTGATTTCACGCAGCTTGGACGCGATCTCGACGAAGTTCTCGATCGCGCGTTCTCGCCGGTGCCCGGCAAAAAGGCCGTCAAACCGGAATCCACCATCGGCTTCGATCGCGTCGTCGAGCGCGCCGTGGTGCATGCCGCCTCGTCGAGCGCGCAGCAGGTGGACAGCGGGTCGCTGCTCGTCTTCCTGCTGCAGGAAGACGACAGCCACGCGTCGTATTTCCTGCGGAAGCAAGGCGTCGATCGGCTGACGTTGCTGCGAATCATCTCCCACGGATCGCAGACGGAGCCGCGCGCCCCGCGCAGAATGGAACCCGGAGAGGAGCCGTCGCCGAGCGATCCGCTGGAAGCGTTTGCCACGGATCTGGTTGCGCGTGCTGCCAAGGGCGAAATCGATCCGCTCATCGGCCGCGAAGCCGAGCTCGAGCGCATGGTGCAGGTTCTCTGCCGCCGCCGAAAGAACAATCCGCTGCTGGTTGGCGAGCCTGGCGTCGGCAAGACCGCGCTCGCCGAAGGGCTCGCGCTCCGTATTCAACGCCAGGAAGTGCCAGAGCCGCTGCAAGGCTCGCGCGTATTCGCGTTGGACCTGGGCGCGCTCATTGCGGGAACCCGTTATCGCGGAGATTTCGAAGAACGCGTGAAGCAGGTGCTGGAGCGGCTGTCGAAAGAAGACAACGCCATCCTTTTCATCGACGAGATCCACACGCTCATCGGCGCCGGGTCTGCCTCCGGTGGAACCATGGATGCCGGCAACCTGCTGAAGCCTGCGCTGGCCTCCGGCACACTCCGATGCATCGGATCGACGACCTTCGCCGACGTCAAACAGTCGTTCGACAAGGATCGCGCGCTCTCGCGCCGGTTCCAGAAGATCGAAGTGCTCGAGCCAACCGAAGCTGAAACGGTTGCGATCCTTCAGGGGTTGAAGAGCCACTACGCGGAGCATCACGGGGTCACGTACTCGGACGATGCCGTTCTGGCTGCGGTGCGCTTGTCGGTGCGCCATCTCAAAGACCTGCATCTGCCGGACAAAGCCATCGACGTGATCGACGAAGCAGGCGCGGCTCAGAAGCTGCGGCCTGCGGAGCAGCGTGTCAGCGTGATCGGCGTCAGCGAGATCGAGCACATCGTCGCAAAGATGGCGCGCGTGCCTGTTCAGGCGGTGTCCAATGACGACAAGCTTGCGCTGCAGAATCTCGAAACGGAGCTGAAGGCGGTCATCTTCGGACAGGACAGCGCCATCGAAGAGGTCGCGTCAGCGATCAAATTGACGCGCTCGGGCCTGCGCTCACCTGACAAGACGATCGGCAGCTTCCTCTTCACAGGCCCGACGGGCGTCGGCAAAACGGAGCTTGCGCGGCAGCTCGCACGGGTGATGAAAGTCGAGTTCCTGCGCTTCGACATGTCGGAGTACATGGAGAAGCACACGGTGTCGCGGCTCATTGGCGCTCCGCCCGGATACGTGGGATACGAGGAGGGCGGACTGCTCATCGACGCCGTGCGGAAGTCGCCGCATTCCGTGCTGCTGCTCGACGAAGTCGAGAAGGCGCATCCCGACCTCTTCGCGATTCTGCTGCAGGTGATGGATCACGCCACGCTCACCGATACACACGGTCGCAAGGCGGATTTCCGCCACGTGATCCTCATCATGACGACGAACGCCGGCGCGCGGGATCTTTCGGGACGAAGAATGGGCTTCGGAGATCCCGGCCAGGGCGGCGGCAAATCCACCGGCGTCATCGAGCGCGTGTTTGCGCCGGAGTTCCGCAATCGTCTCGATGCCACTGTTTATTTCAAATCCCTCGGCGCCGGGGAGATTGCGCGCGTCGTGGACAAGCACGTGGACGAGCTTCGAGCGCTTGTCGTTGATCGCGGAATCACCATCGAGCTGACGCCGGACGCGCGCGCCTGGCTGGCCGAGAAGGGCTTCGACCGCGCGTTTGGCGCGCGTCCGATGGCGCGTCTCATCGAGCGCACGATCAAGAAGCCGCTCTCGGAGCTGCTGCTGTTTGGGGATATCACGGCCGGAGCAACGATCGCCGTCGGCCGCGGACCAGACGGCGTGGTGCTCGAACCTCGAAGGCCTTCGGGGGAGGCGTGATGGAGATTGTCCGCGAACGATTCCTCGACGACTCCAAGCGCTATCACCTCTCCTTGTCGCTGCGCAGCCGGACGACGGAGATGCACAGCGTGCTCACGGCGCTGAGCGCAGACGAGCGCGACCGTGTTGCCGCGGCCATTGCCGGCGCGCTCGACGAGATCGGCCGTGTCGTGGAGTCTCGACTCGAGATCGAGCGAGAACGGCTCTCGCAGCCGCAGCCGCTCACCGGATAAGCGATCCGCGGAATCCGCGGATGTCTTTATCGCGGCGGGGGAGCAGGCGCGTGACTTGGAGAAGACGCAGTTGCTGGCTCTGAACTGGTATTTCTCGGATTGAGATCCGCGTACACCGCGGTCGAGGTTGCGGTCTCGAGCTTCGCGCCGTTTTCCAGCAGCAGCCGCATCAAACGACTGTGACCGCGATCGGCCGCGATGAGGAGCGGCGTCCAGCCGTCGTCGCTTGCCATATCGATGTCCGCCTTGGCGTCGATCAAATCCTGCACAATCTCTTCGTTCCCCGCCTCGGACGCGGCCATCATCGCGGTCCAGCCCTGCGCATCTGTCTGGTTCGGATTGGCGCCGCCGGCGAGAAGCTCGCGCACCACATCAGGCTGTCCGCTGCTGGCAGCAGCCATGAGCGGCGTCCGTCCCTCGGCCATCGCGAGATTGGGATCCGCGCCGCCCTTGAGGAGCGCCGCGACGATCTCGAGCTTCTTCGCTTGCACAGCAGCCTGGAGCGCCGTCCACCCGTTGCGCGCGCTCGCGTCGACCGACACGCTTTGATCCAGCAGAAACTCCACCATCTCCAGATGCCCGGCGCGTGCGGCTGCCATCAGCGGGGTGTTGGCTTCGGGGCCGGCGCCATTCGCATCCGCGCCAGCCTCGACCAACGCGCGTGCGGAGCGAACATTGCCGCTCTGAGCGGCGGCGAGGAGCGGTGTCCACCCGTCGCTCTTTGGCAACGTGGGATTCGCGCCTTTAGCGAGGAGCCGCGTGACAATCGCATCCTGCGACGAGCTCGCGGCGGCAATGAGCGCCGTCAACCCGTCACCATTGCGGCTGTCGACCGGCAAGCCTTTCGACAGTAGCGCGTCCACGGTGGACTGATCGCCTGCGGCCGCCGCGGAGATCAACCGCTCGGTCGGATTGCCTGCGACAACTTGAAAAGGCTGAGCCGGCCCGCTCGCACAGCCGTTCGAAAAGGAGAGTCCGAGGACCAGTGCCGCGAAAACGGTAAGAAAACGAGCTGACATTACCCCGGTGAAAACTGCAAGGCCGGGGCCACCGGATCCATTCAGAGAGGCAGCGAAAGCTCCAATCTGAACCGTCCGTTGAGTTGGACGCCGCGCACACCCTGGAAGACGCTCTGAATGATGTGGAGGCCATGGCCGGATTCGGGTATTTCATACACCTCGGCAGGGGCTGCAGCGTGCTCCCATGGATGAGGGATGACGAAGCCTGGTCCGTTATCGATGACTCGAAGAACAAAACGGCGAGCATCGAGCTCGAGCTCACAATCGATAACGTCTGATAGCGGCGGGGCGGAAACGGCGCGATCCCGTACCTCGCCAAGCGAAGCGGGGCTATGGCCGTGCTTCACCGCATTGGTGAGCGCCTCAGCGACAGCAACTTCGAACAGCGGATCCGCGGCGCGTGCGATGTTCAACGCGCGCGCCGTTTGAACGACGAAAGACACCGCCGGACGGACCGACTCGACGCGGTTGGGCACTGTCAGACGCGCCACATAAGACTTCGATGCAGGCTCCACCACCAATCGCTCTGAGCGCGGCCGGGTCATGATCGCGATACCTCTGCCTTCAGAAAATCTCGTCGAAGCCGTGCTGGCGCAGCAACCCGACGAGAAACGCCATCACCGGCTTGTTGATGATGGGAATCATCGGCTTCGGCACGGTGTCGGTAATCGGCCGCTATCTGAAACTTTGAACCGCCTGGTCCACCGACGGATATGTCGTGAACACGCGATTGAGACGGATGATCTCGAGCAGAGACACCACCGGCGCCTGCAGGCGCGCCAGCCGCACATCGCCGCCGTTATCGGACCGCTTGAGCGTTTTCAGCGCCGAAACGAGCGCGCCGAGTCCCGAGCTGTCGATGAAGCTGACATCCTGCAGATCGATGACGAGTCGGCGGTGCCCCTGCTCGATCAGCGACAGCAGCATGGCTCGGAAATCGGCTGCAACCTCGATGTCCAGGCGCTCTCCCGCCGGGCGGACGACGGTTGCGCCGTTGTCGTTCATCACATCGATGCGCATCGGCTTGGACATATCGTCGGTTTCCATGGCCGCAAGCGGCCGCGTTCCATCAGCGGATTGCGAGTTGGTGATCTTGGTTGTCGGTCCTTCCGAAATGCGCTGCGCCGAACAACAACAGCAGGCATGCCCCTCCACGAACGCGTCGAACCGTCGTCACGGCAGTTCCTCTGCGCCATTACGGTGCGCCAGGCCGCTTTCCCTTTGCCGCTTCCTTCGTGGGAGCCGGCGTTTCGCGATTCGCCGACGACCGAGCGGCGTTCGACCGAGGTTCCGCACGACGCACCGGCGGCGGTTCGGCAGCCTCCGAGATCACTTGCGCCGCCGGAATCGCGCTGCGGCCTCCGAGCAGCTCGAGGACATCCATGTGCCCGTTGCGATCCGCGTACGTCGCTGCCGTCGCCTGCACATCGTTGACGACGCGCGGGTCGGCGCCTTTGGCAAGCAGAAGCTGAACGATCTCGGTTTTTCCCGTGTCGGCGGCGCCCATGAGCGCGGTCCACCCGGCGCGCGATCGTGCATTGACATCAGCGCCGCTGGCGATTTCCGGATGGCCGCCCTTCGCGGCAGCCATCAAAGGCGTCCAGCCGTCGGCGTTGCCGAGCGTGGCATCCGCACCGTGCTGAAGCAACGTCGACACGAGCTCACGGTTGCCGGCCTCGACCGCGGCCATGAGCGCGGTCCAACCATCCTTGTTGGCGGCGTTGACATTCACGTTTTTTTCAAGCATTGCGGCAACAACGTCTTGGCGCCCGGATTGTGCAGCCGCCATGAGCGGCGTATAGCCATCTGCATTCGCAGCGTTTGGATTTGCGCCGGCGGCGAGCAATCTGCGAACGGCGTCGGCGTTTCCGGCTTGCGCTGCAGCAAGCAACGCGGTCCAGCCATCCGGCTTGGCGAGATTGGCGTCCGCGCCTTTTGCGAGGAGCAGGTCGATCGTTTCCACCCGCCCGGTTCCGGCCGCGGCAATCAGCGCTGTCGCTCCGTGGCCGTTGCGGGCGTTTGCAGACAATCCGCTATTGAGAAATGCGTTGATTGCCTCGAGGTCGCCTTGTGAGGCAGCGGCGATGAAGCCGTCTTCGCGAGTGACTCCGTCGTCGATGTACTTCGACGCCGCATCGGTGCAGGCCGCAGTGACCCACAGCAAAGCGATGACGCCTGGCGCCAGAATCAATCGAGTCCGCCTGCACATGGCACTCCTCCAGCATGAGGTTCGCTGTCGAGATCGAACGCCAACTCGGGTGCAAGCCGCGGGCCACAAGAACGAAGAACCAAGAACGAAGAACGGCGTTTCTCTTGCACAGTCGGTCGCGTGCGAATGGAGCGCAACCTCTTCAGCTGCCACAAGCTGTCTGTACATGGCGTTGACGATGAATCTCGTGTTTTACGGCATGTACCGAGCGGCAACCCGTGTTTGCTGCTGCGTAAGCGATCTGTTGGTTCCGTTCTACGACGGCTGAGCGCGAATGTCGACTTTCACGCGCGAGAGGTATGCATCAAGGTCGGTGAGCACGCTTTGGATCGACGACGCGTCGTGCTGATGTGCGGCTCGCTCGATTGCTTCGCCCAGACGGCTGATCACGGACAGCCCGTAGCTTCTGCCTGTCCCCTTCATCTGATGTCCAATCGACTCGATCCGGGCGAAGTCCGCGCCTTCGAGCAGCGCGCGCATCGTTCGCGCGTCGTCGCGGCGGTTATCCAGAAATCCCGGAACGAGCGGAGCGGTGTCGGGGTCGTCGACGATGACGACATCCTCGGATGTCTGAGCGGAAACCTCGCCGAGCTGACCACCGACGGCTGACAGTGCGACGACGGGCGCTGGTTTCGCGCCGCGCGCCAAATCTGCCGCCCGGATCGCATGCGCCGCCGTTGCGCCATCGAGTCCGGGAAGATTCACGTCCATCAGCACGAGATCGTACGGTTGACTCGAGGCCTGTGCCACCGCGCGTTGGCCATCGGCAACGACATCCACTGTGGCCGACGTGTCTTTGAGGTAGGCGCGCACGAGCACCGCGATATCGGGTGCATCGTCCACGAGCAGTATCCGCGGCGAAGGTCCGGGCGCGAGGTTGCGGACCACCGCCAGCAGCGCTTCGCGATCGAAGGGCTTGTCAATCCGTGCCGCCGCAATCGAGCAAAGATCCGCGAGCTGCGCCTGACCGTCTATGGTCTCCTGTTGTTGGTATCGTTGCAGGTGATTCGCGATTTCGAGCACATACTGCGCAGAGTTGCGGCAGGCGATCACGCAGGTGCGCTGGAGTTCCGACAAATCGGTTTCGAGCAGCACCGTCGTCGTCCCGAACAAGACGTTGACGTAATTCAGCAAGTCGTGCCGAAGCTGTTTGACGCCCGCGTCGCCGATCTGGATCGCGTCCGCGTTGGACATGAGTGGCATTGTGATCAAGCGGAGACCGAGCGCCTGACGGCGACGACGGTCAAGTCGTCTGGAAGCTTGCCGGCAGAAGTCGCCAACTCGACAAGCCGTTCCGCCGTCGCGGCTGCCGGTTCATCAGCACTGATTTGCGCCGCGAGCGTGTTCTGATCGCGGAACAGGTCGGGCCGTGCCTCGCTGAGGCCGTCGCTGTAAATGACGAGGAGATCGCCAGGTTGCATGACGATCGATCCCTCGCGGTAGCGTTCCTCAGGGGAGACGCCGAGCGGCAAGCCCCATGGAAGAAGTGATTCGATTTTCCCCCTGGCCCGTCGCAAGAACACCTGCCCGTGGCCTGCGTCGACGTAGCGGAGCTCGGCGCTTCCAAGGTTCAACTGCGCGTGGAAGAGCGTCACAAAGGATCCGGAGCGTCCCAGATCCTCATCGAGAGACGTGGCGGTGTGCTGAACGGCGGCCGCCGGGCCGTGCTGCCACATCATCGCGCGGATGACCGCACGAACGGTTGCCATGAGCAGAGCCGCGGACATTCCTTTGCCCATGACGTCGCCGACGGTGATGCTGAGCGCGCCCGCCGGCAGCTCCTGCCAGTCGTAAAAGTCGCCGCCGACAGCGCTCGCCGGAATGCACCGCGCAGCCAAATCGAACCCGGCGAGGGTGGGCTGCTGAATCGGTAGCAATTCCGCCTGCACGACCGCCGCGCGCGCGATTTCCTGCGCGAGCTGCGCCTGCTTCTTTTCGAGCTCCGTCCGCAGCAGCTTGATTTGACGGCTCATCGTGAGCCGCGCCAGCGTCCGATCGAGCGTCGCTTGAAACTCGCTCCGATCGAAAGGCTTGCGGAGATAGTCGTCGGCGCCGTGACGAAGCGCTGCGATCGCGACTTGCTCCGAGCTGTACGCCGTGGTGAGGATCACGGCGACGTCCATCCGCTGCGACCGAACGAAATCGAGTACGTCGATGCCGGTCATCCCCGACATCGCCACGTCGAGAAAGATCAGATCCGGATTGAGCTCGCGGATCTTGTTGATGCCCTCTTCGCCGCTGGATGCCACACACACCTCGCAACAGCGAGCTTCCAGACGCGCGCGGAGGAGACGATGGATTTCCGGGTCGTCGTCGATGACCAGCACACGAGGCGTGCCAATCTCAGGCGGTCCATCAGGTGTGTGCGTGAGCAGGCCTACACCTCTGCTGATGTGAGACAAACGATCCAGGTCGACCATTCAGTCGCTCCGAAGTTGCGGCACAACGCGGCGCCCTCTCGTCTCCCGGCGCCGCTCAGATGAGTCGTCCGGCAGCACGAGGGGACTTTGCCTTACTGCCGTTAGCAAGATGAGCGCCACGATGTCGCGGCGACGCGAGTCGCATCAGCGGGCACCGGAGGTTGCCAGGTGATGCACGGATGACGTCGCGTTGGTGCGAGGCGACGCCTCGAGGGCGGGTTGCGCGCGTAGGAACGTGTTAGCGGGTGCCTCCGCTCTCGCGCTCGGCCGATTCCTCGAACAGCTGCTGCATACGGCGCAAACGCCGGTTTTTCCGATCCGTCGGCGCGCAAGAGTCCCCAGTACCGCTCTGCCTCACCGTGATAGTTGCTGGTGTCGAATCGCGGATCGTCGCTGAACATCGCGTATGAAGTTTTATCGCGAATCGAGGAGCGGAGCAGCTGAGTCCCAATCAGGTCCGACGCGGCGACGGCGCGGTCGAGCGCTTCCAATGTTCGCGCGCCCAGTTGCCAAATCCGAGAACAACTTTGACGTTGCCGCGGCGATGAAGAATGGCCGCGACGTTGGCGAGCTCGGCGTCGAACGGCTCGTAGGTTTCCACGCCGTTCTTGTTGAACTCGTTCTCGAGCACCACAAACGTCTCGCGATCGCCCATCGTCCGGGAAATGAGCTGCGAGAGCTCATCGGACATCCGATACCACGTCGCGCGATCCTTCTGAACCTTCTGACGCGAGTGGTAGCAGCCGGTGGTCACACACGTCGGGCCGATATCGTCGCCCCAGTACACACGCTCTTGTTCGCGCTCGAGGACAACGTTGGCGCCACCAGCATTTTCACAGCGCCGGGCCGCTCGATGTTCATCATTGCGGGAGCTAAAAGGAGGACAGAAGCAACACACGGCCACTCGCGCAATGGAGGATTCGCGCGAGCGGTCGAGAAGCGAGATCAGCTTGCCGCGTACATCTCGTTGACGGCGTCGCGTGCCTGCTTGTCCCGCATGCGTTTTTGCACCTGCCGGAACGTGCGATACGCGGTCAGCACCGCGAGTGCGGCAGGCACGCCCTGCTTCACAGGCCGTGGTACCTGTTCGACCGCGCCCGCGACGCGATGACCGGCCGTGCGAATCGTCTGCTCGACACGGTGCCCCGCATCGGCAACGCGCTGGCCAGTCGCCTTGACCGAGTCCTCGACGCGCTGCACGCCGTCGCGGACCGTGCCGACCACGGCCGACACCTTACCGGTCACGTCGCGAACGTCGCCCACCACCAGGTTCACTTTCGCTTGCACATCGGTCGCGAGCCCTTCGAGTCGCTCTTGCGTCGCCGCCGCCGTCGTCACGAGGCGGCGAACCGCAAGCAGCAATCCGATGAGCACGCCGACCTGAACCACCGTCTGGACGGCGATCGAAATTGCGAGCACTGCAGCCCATGTGTTGCTCATATCAGCCTCCCAGCGGCTCCTCAAACCTTCGGCCGAACCCCCGCGCATCGGGGCCATCAGCAGCGCCGCAGCCGCGCCGAGACAAGCGCCGGCGCAGAGTCCCGCCGCAACAGCTGACCACGAACCGCTCGAATCCGATGTTGGCATGCTCGACCAGGACGAGCTTGACGAGCTGGACAACGACGACGATGGAATGGTTGGGTTGTACACAGGGTCGGTAGGCATCATGATCATCCTTTCGATAGCCGCGCTATTGCGCGGCCGGGATCTTCAACACTTGCCCGGGCTTGATCTCATCAGGATCCTTGAGCTGATCCCGGTTCGCCTCGAAGATGGCCATATAGGCGTTCGCGTTGCCGAGGTGTTGCTTCGCGATTTTGCTGAGTGTGTCGCCAGGTTTGACCGTATAGGTGGTTCCGGTCTGGCTCGATCCGGCAGCGGCCCCGCTTTGCCCGGAGGCCTTGATGTCTCCAACGATGTCGTTGCGCCAATCCGGAACCGTTTTGATGGCGTCCCAGATCTTGTTGACTTCGTCCTGGCTGTTCACCGTGCCGTGGAAATAGAGCTTGTCGTCGCGTTCGTCCGCCGATCCCTGCATGTGGTAGCTCTTTGCCACTTGAATGGCATGGTTGTACTTATCGCGGAGCGTCATGGGCACCTCCCTGTCGGGAATAGCAAACGCAGTTCCCTTTTCAATAGCGCTGACGGCCGAACCAGCCGGCGGCCTTGACGCGATGGCGTGTCCTTTGCTTCGGCTGGTCGGCAGAGCTGTTGCACTGTAACGAACCGTCGTGAAGTTCGTGAACGTTGTAGCGACGCTTGCGGAAGGGACGCAGCGTGACGGAACCGTGTAATCGCCATGCCTGGAAAAGCGAAACGCCGGACCGGGGGTGCACGCGTAAAGCAGCCGCGGCGATCAATCGGCGGCCACGCAGGTGCGCAGAAGGATATCCAGCGGCTCGAGCGGCTGTTGAGCGATCTGGATGAGCGAGTGCGCGCACACGGGAAAGAACTGAGCGTGCAGTTTCAGCGACTGGCGGAGCTGCAGGCGGTGATCGATCGCATGCAACTCGCTTCGCGAACGCGGCCCGCGCCGCGCGCCGCTCGCGGCGAGGGGGTTTGAGGTGCGTATTCGAATGTTCGACCCGTCGCCCCCATCGTCCGGCGGTATGGATTTGACGCCGTTCCGGCCCGGTCACGTGTACGAAGTGGATCCGTCCATCGGAAGCTATCTCGTTCTCACCGGTTTCGCCGAACCGTCCTCTGACGAAGCCCCGGCACTCGTCGTACGCACCGACGAAGTTATGGTTGGCGTCTTTGCCGGCAACGCCCCGCTTTACAACGATGTAGCCGACGAATGGGAAGACGACGGCCCACCCCACCCGGCTGCATAACGCCAAGGCTCAAAGGTTCAAGAGTTCAAGAGTTCAAGGGTTCAAAGGTTCCAGGTTCAAGGGTTCAAAGGTTCCAGGTTCAAGGGTTCAAAGGTTCCAGGTTCAAGGGTTCAAAGGTTCCAGGTTCAAGGGTTCAAAGGTTCACGGTTCAAGAGTTCAAAGGTTCACGGTTCAAGAGTTCAAAGGTTCACGGTTCAAGAGTTCAAAAGGTTCAAAAGCTCGCGGGAACTGTTGAACCCTCGAACCGTTGAACTCTCGAACCGTTGAACCATCGAACGTTGAACCTTCGAACCCTCGAACCCTTGAACCTTCGAACCCTTGAACCTTCGAACCCTTGAACCCTTGATCTATCCAACTGAGCTACGGGCGCACTTTACTGCAGCGATTTTAGTTCAACCCCTTCACCCGGCAACCGGCGGGGTGCCGTGCCTGCCGGTGCGGTGCTGATGGTGGCCGTGCATTTTGACCTTCCTCTGCATCAAAACAGTGCGCCGTCCTTCCGGAGTCACGCCGTAGCCAACGGCGCACCACTGCTGTGCGCCCGCCTCCTGGAGTCGCGTCTCCAACTCGGCGGAGGTTTCCGTTTCAATCACTTTGAATTGGTATCGCTTGGCAGACATGGTTCGATTGTGACACTTCACGGTGTCGCCGTCAGTACGACAGACGTCACATGCCCGGATTGAACGTCGATTCGCATCGTCCGTAAAGCTGGTCCGGCCTTCGCGAATGCCAGCGCGTAAGCGCCCGGTTCGACGTCGACAAAGCCGAAGAACCCGCCACCATCGGTTTCGGCCCCTCGCACGATCCCTGCTCTCAGGTCAACAAGCCGTACGGCCACGCCGTCCAGCAGTGTCCCATCGTCAAGCGTTGCGTATCCCATCACGTGTCCGACGCGTGGCGCGATCTTCCACGAGAGCACAGGCGCCAGAGCCTCGTCTTGAAATACCGGCTCCATCGGCAGTTCGTAGCGGCTGCGGCCATCGATCGCTCCTCCGGTGGTGAGCGCAGCGGCCAGGTCGCCGAAATCTCTTTTTGGCGATGTTTGACCCGGTGGAAGCGCAAACGGATTGTTGACGACGGCGTCGCTCGCGTTCGCGAGCGAAAAGAAGGCGACACCCAAGGCCTGGCCATCGCGATCCGCAGCAAGCGACCGTCTGACCTGTCGCAGCGTTCCTTCGACGCCGTTCAGAAACGCGCCCACGCCGACGAGTGCGGCGCGATTGTATTGGTGCGATTTGGCGAAAGCCATCCACTGATCGAATTGCGCGGCCTGTAACGCGTCGTGTTCCCTCTTGTAATTCATGGGAATGGCGACGTCGAGAATGCCCTCCGCAAGCCATGCGCGCCAATCCTGATAAACGCGCCAGTATGCTTCAGCTGATTGCCACGCCTGATCCGTCGCCGGTCCTCCGCCGAACGCAATCAGCGCAGCGGAGATCAGAATACCGGGCTTGATCGCCGCGCAATTGAGGTAGATCCGCCGCACAAGATTGGTCACCTGCGCGCGACGCCAATCGGCCCAGCGAAGATCTCCGGGCGAAGGAGTGGTTGCCGCGCTGATTCCGTAGCGCCGCTGGAAGCGCGCAACGCTGACTGCGTTGTATCCAATGTTCGCTCCGGCAGAAGGTGTCTGACCGCTCGCCGTCAGCTCGGGATATCGAATGCGATCGAGGTGAAGTCCGTCGACGTCGTAGTTGCTGACCAGTTGCGTCAGCACCTGCACGGTGTAGGCGGCCGCGTCCGGGTGGCCGAAATCGAGCCAGAACTCTCCGTTGATTCGATGGCCCTGATACGCGATGCCGGGTCCGTCCGGCAGCAGCGTTCGCGTCAGCCAGGTCGATGGTCCTTGCACGACCGTTCTCGTCGCGCTGTCGTAACCACCGTGTTGATTGAAGACGTGGCGGGGATCGAGCGGCGGACCGTTTGCTGGCGGCGACAGCGCGGGGTCCTTGTTCCAGATGGCGCCGGCAATCACGTACGCGTGCACTTGGATGCCTGCGCTATGAGCCGTCGCAAGCAGATCCGCCAGCGGATCGAACCCGGGCTCGATTGGCGTGAAGTCCGGCGGCGGCTCGGCCCCGACGAGATACCACGCATCGCCGCGACGTCGCACCTGCGCGAGAAGCACGTTCATCCGCGCCGCGCGCGCGCTTGAAACGATCCGCACGACGTCCGCGTGGGTGTTCAGCGTGGTGTTGAATGTGTCAACCCAGAGAGCGCGGAACTCGTGCCGCAGTCCCGCGGCAGGCGTAAATGACACGCTGCTCAGTGTGAGAACACTACTCAGCAGGAGCGACGCCGTTGCCCGCCGCATGCGTGGCAAGCGTAACGCTCGACATGTGCTGGCGTCCGCCTTGCAAATATGAAATACCGAACGTACGGGAGGAAACATGGCTGAGGTAGTGAGCGTAATTGAGACCTTCGTGGCTGCAGACGGCACTCGGTACTCAGCACGAGTCTGTGGCCGGCCCAGCGGTCACATTTGGGAAGGGTGGATAGAGTTCGTCGCCCTCGACGGATCGGATGTGCGCCGTACCCCGCGCGAAACGACGCAGCCGGATCGGGATGCGCTCGTCTACTGGGCGCACGGCCTGTCGGTCACCTATCTCGAAGGCGCGCTGGCGCGCGCGCGCGAACGGCTGAAGATCACGAGGCGCGAGCTGCCGGAACCGTATTTCGACGAGCCCGCACCGGCGGTCGTCACCGAGACGATTCTTGCGGGACCATCGATGGATCGGGCAGTGCTCGACCCATTTTCCGTCGGCGCCAAGGGCGAAGATCTCCTGCGCCGCGAGCTCGGTGCACTGCGGGCCTGGCATCTTCGGAACATCGTCCGCGCGTACGAGCTTGCGGACGAATCGCTCGATCTCGAGGCGCTCAGCGCACCTGAGCTCATCGAGCTGATTGTGAGCGCGGTGCAACCCGCCTGAATCATCAGAAGTCGTATTGAAGCGTCAGTTGAATCGCGCGCGGTTGCGAGACAGCCGTGTACGTGCCGAAGAGACCGCTGAGGATTTGCGCATTTGGCAGCGTTCGCTGTGGAACATTGAACGCGTTGAACATCTCGACCGTGAACCTCACGCCCTGTTTCGCGAACGGGAACCGCTTCTGCAGCGTCGCGTCGAGGTTGAAATATTTTGGGTTATTCGCAAAAGCCGTGATGGCAGATTGCCCAAAGAGCCCGCGCAGCCGGTTGGCGTCTTCGAGAGACAGGTCTCGGACGGAATTCCGTGAGTAGCTGAAGCCGGGGCACGCCACTACGCCGGCGCGCGGCAGACAGAGGCCCTCGTTCACCCAATCCCCTGTGATGCCATCCCCGTTCAGATCGCGGCCGTTCGCCACCACGTCCAGCGGGGCTTCAGAGCGATATTCGACGATGGTTCCCAACTGAACACCAAACGGCAGGTTCACTTCGACGTGTCCTTCTATGCGATGTCGCCGATCCTGATCGTCCGGGCCGAAGCTGAGGGCGGGAAGCGAAGGCGCCTGCAGGCTGCTGACGAAATTGAACGCGTTGTTTTCCGTCTTCGACAGAGTGTACACGAGGCCGCCCTGGAAATCGCGGCTGACCCTCTTCGTCAGATCGACGAGCAGACCCTTATACCGAATCTTTCCGTAGTTCGTGTAGAAGCTCTTGTTGACGAAATTCGGATCGGGCCGCACTGGATTCGCTCCGGTCGATGAAGCGGTACCTGGCAGACCCGCGTTCGTGTTGATGATGCCGATGTGATCTTCGCCGCGGTTGTAAACGAACGCGACGTCCAGTCCGAGGTTCGTCGCGAGCTCGCGCCGATAGCCGATCTGGGAATTCCAATTCCACGGCGTGACGAGCTCAGGATCGATGATCGAAAGGCTGGGCGTCGGGACACTGACCGTGCCGCCAAGAAACGGATCCGGAAACGCGGGGTTGTCGATCTGGATACCGATCACCTTGGGCGGCGTAAAGCGCGCGTTGCCGATGATGTTGAGAATGACCTGGTCGTAATAGATCCCCGTTCCCCCGTAAAACACCTGTCGCGTGTCGCCGTTGGGCGACCACGCAAACCCGACCCGCGGTGACACGTTGTTCTTGTCGCCGCTGATTCCCGGACCTGGATGGCCGATCACGTTGACGAGCGCGAGCGTTTTTGCGGATTCATAGTCATATCGAATACCGAGATTGACCGTCACATTGCCCGTGGGTCGCCAGTCGTCCTGAAAGAAAGCACCGTACAGCTCGTCCGGCCGCTTCAGACGGCTGTCGCCCTGATTGCGCGTGAACCGGGACGGGCGTCCGGCGATGAAGTCGGCGACGTTCGAGAACGTATACGTGCCGCGGAAATTCGAATCGAAGTAGCTGTCCGACCGGAGCAGCTTCAATTGCGCCCCCATCTTGAGCACGTGCTCGCCCGTCCGCGTGCGCGGCAGGTTCCATGTCAGGTTGTCGTTGATGGCGACGACGTGATTATCGACAGGGTTGAAGTTGGTGGTGGATCCCAGCGTAAAGGCACCGGAGACCGACAGGGTCGGAAACGTCGTGTAGGTTGCGTTGATCTCTTCGTGATGGTTGCCGTACTGAACGTACGCTTCGTTCAGTCTGTTCGCGCCGACAATCCATTTGTGATTCAGGTTCACGTAATTCGTGCGCAGATAGCTCCGGCTGCCGTTGTAGTCGTAAATGGTGCCGCTCTGCCCCGAGGGTTGGTCGTTGGAGTCGAGCAGGTACCGCGCCGTCATGTACTGAGTTGCGCTTCGTTGATAATCGAGCCGTCCTGTTGCCTTGTGCACGTCGACGAACTCAGGCCGGACATAGCGCTGACGGCCACCTGTGCCGAATAAACCGATGTCGATGGCATTCGCGTTCAGAAACTGCCGCATGGCGGGCGAGAAGGCATCCGTCGCGGCGGGGTAGGTGCCTGTCGTCACCGATGCGGTATCGCGATCTTCCCGTTCGTACGTCGCAAAGTAGTGAAGTTTGTCCCGCTTGAGCGGCCCGCCGACCGTCGCGCCGTACTGGAGCCGCTGGAACGGATCTGCCGGCTGCGTTCGATCGGCGTATGGGCTTCGCGATCGAAGCGATTGATCCTGGAAGAGAAATAGGCTGCTGCCGTGCACGTCGTTGGTTCCCGAGCGTGTGATGACGTTGACAATGCCGCCGGAGGCCTGGCCGTACTCGGCCTTGAAGCCGTTGACGAGAACCTGAATCTCCTGAATGGAGTCGAGTGCGGGACTTTGATGTGCGAATCCCGATATCTCGTCGCTGTTGTCGACGCCGTCGATGTGCCACGTATTGGAGCGTCCGCGCGACCCGGCAAACCCATATGAGCTGTTGTTGGCCGCGGCGCCCGGCACGAGCCGGAGGACCGCGGTGTAATCGCGACCCGCGAGCGGCAACAGATCGATCTGATCACGTCGAAGTGTTTCCTGCACGGCGGAGGTCGTCGTCTCGACAACTGGTATGTCGGCGACAACGGTGAGCGCTTCGGTGACGCACGCGACGGTCATCGTGAAATTGACGACCGCCTCCGCGCCGACCGTGAGCGTGACGCCGCGGCGAATCTGCGGGGCGAACCCTTGCAGTTCCGCCGTGAGCGCGTATACGCC
>WNFU01003253.1_pt1 | contig 21566 bp, 17 predicted proteins | sample 5400121 | NCBI WGS metagenome assembly WNFU01 (sample SAMN13153360, study PRJNA577476) | soil metagenome | isolation source: 100 cm soil or saprolite under grassland replicate 1 | place: USA:California | collected 2016-06-15
CATGAGGCGGCCGGTGAACTCGTCGACGATGAGCACCTCGCCGTCCTTCACGACGTAGTCCACCTCGTTCCGGTAGAGGTGGTGCGCGCGGAGCGCCTGCTCGACGTGGTGGAGGGTCTCGATCTCCTCCGGCGCGTACAGGTTCTTCACCGCGAGCTTCTTCTCCATCTTCTCGATGCCGGAGTCGGTCATCACGATGGTCTTCGCCTTCTCGTCCACCGCGAAGTCCACGTCCCGGATCATCGAGGGGATGACCAGGTTCACCTTGTAGTAGAGGTCGGAGGACTCGTCGGACGGGCCCGAGATGATGAGCGGCGTCCGGGCCTCGTCGATGAGGATCGAGTCGACCTCGTCCACGATCGCGAAGTTGAGCTCCCGCTGGACGTAGTCCTGCAGCCGGAACTTCATGTTGTCGCGCAGGTAGTCGAAGCCGAACTCGTTGTTCTGGCCGTAGGTGATGTCCGCGCCGTAGGCGACCTGGCGCTCGCGGTCGGTGAGGCCGTGGACGATGACGCCGGTCGAGAGGCCGCAGTAGCGGTAGAGCCGCCCCATCCACTCCGCGTCGCGGCGTGCGAGGTAGTCGTTCACCGTGACCACGTGGACGCCGCGGCCGGCGAGCGCGTTCAGCACGCAGGGCAGCGTCGCGACGAGGGTCTTCCCCTCGCCGGTCTTCATCTCGGCGATCTTCCCGGAGTGGAGGACCGCGCCGCCGATGAGCTGCACGTCGAAGTGGCGCATCCCGAGCGCGCGGATGCCCGCCTCGCGCACGAGCGCGAACGCCTCCGGCATGAGGTCCTCGAGCGAGCGCCCCTTCGCCTGGACCTGCTCCTTCCACTCCCCGATGAGGCGCGGGAAGTCCTGCGGGGAGAGGGCCTTCATCTTCGGCTCGAGCTCGTTCACCCGCGCGACGATCGGGCGGATCTTCTTCAGCTCGCGCTCGTTCTTCGTGCCGAGGATCTTCTTCAGGACGTAGTTGACCATGTCGTTTCCGGGGCCCTCTTCGCGCGGAGCTTCGGCGGCGGAGAAGGTAACGCCCCGCCGGGCGAAATCAAATGGGAGCACCTTCGCATACTTGGGCCCTCTTTTGACACCGCGGCCTGATCCCCCAGAATGATGTCGTGGCGCACGCCCGCCCGGCCGTCCTCGCCCTCGGGGCGGCGCTGCTCTTCGGCTGCGCCGGCGCGCGCGGCGCGTCCGGGGCGCCCCCCGACCTCACCTTCTTCGATCTCCAGGCGCGGCTCGCCGCGCGCGCCGCATCGCTCGTGGGGCACGCGGGCGAGTTCCGGGTCGGCACCGAGCGGTTCAACGGCGACTGCACCGGCTTCGTCGAGGCGGTCTACGAGGCCGAAGGCGTCCCGCTCCGGGCGATGATGCGGCGCGCGGCCCCCGACGAGCGAGGCGGCGTCGCGGCGGCCTACCAGGCGATGGAGGCGTACGGCGTGGTCTTCGGCGCCGGGGCGTGGCCCGCGCCGGGCGACCTCGTGTTCTGGCACGACACCTACGACCGCAACCGGAACGGGCGCGCCGACGACCCCTTCACCCACGTCGGCGTCGTCGAGTACGTCGTCGACGGCACCGTCGTCTTCGTGCACCGCGGCGGGAAGGCGGTCGCGCGCGGCGTGATGGACCCGGCGCGCCCCGGCGAGGGGAGCGCGAACGGCGTCGTCGTGAACTCGCCGATCCGCGCGAAGAACCCGCGGCTCGAGGGGATGCCGTCGCTCGCCGGCGCGCTCTTCGCGGGGTACGGCCGGATCGATCCGCACACCGTGGCGGCGCGCTGACCTGGACCTGGACCTGGACCTGGACCTGGACCTGGACCTGGACTGGTCGAAGTCGAAGTCGACGTCCACGTCCACGTCGACGTCCACGTCCACGTGAACGTCGCCCGATCAGTGCGTTGCCGCGACCGGCGCTCCCGGCGGCGTGATCGTCCCATCATCCGCGACGCGGACCGCGCTCGGGCCGAAGTCCTCCTGCGAGAGCCGGCGCACGAGCGGGATCACCGCGCCCTCCGGGTCCCGCCTCGGCCCGCCGGGGCGCTCCTGCCGCGCCGGGTGGACCTTGCCGCCGAGGAAGGTGCCGTCCGGCGCGAGCCGCGCCTCGAGCACCAGGGTGAGGCCATTCGGGCCGGAGAGGTTCATCCCGCCGTACGTCGCGAAGTTCCCGAGCGAGTAGGCGACGAGCCGCCCCTGCACGACCTCCATGCCGCGGACGACGTGCGGCCCGTGCCCGACGACGAGATCCGCGCCCGCGGCGACGACCGTCCGCGCGAACCGACGCAGATCGCCCCGGTCCTCGCCGAGGAAGTCCTCGCGGCCGGGTGGGACGTGCTGGCGGTCCGCACCCTCGGCGCCTCCGTGCATCGAGACGACGAGGAGGTCCGCGCCGCGCTTCGCGTCCGCGACGATGCGCGCCGCCTCGGCGAGGTCGCGAAGGTCGTTCACGCCGGGGGACGTCGCGAACGCGACGAACGCGACCCGCGTGCCGCGCACGTCGAGCCGCGCCACCTCGCCCGGCGCCCCCGCGTACCGGATGGCGAGCGCGTCGAGCGTCGCGCGCGTCGAGCTCCGCCCCGCCTCGCCGAAGTCGCCGACGTGGTTGTTCGCGAGCGACACGACGTCGACGCCCGCCGCCTGCAGCAGCTTCCCGTAGCGCGTCGGGACGCGGAACGCGAAGCAGCGCCCGGGACGCGAGCGGGCGCACTTCTCCGAGCTCCCCGCGTCGACGAGCGGCCCCTCGAGGTTCGCGAACGCGACGTCGGCCGCGGCGAGGAGCGGCGTCACGTCGGCGAGGAGCTCCTTCCCGTCGTCCGGCGGGAGCAGGCCGCCCGTCTCGTCCGGGAACGACGACCCGAGCATCACGTCGCCCACCGCCGCCCAGGTGATCGGCGCCGCGCTGCGCGCCGGTGGCGCGGCCGCGTCCGGCCGGAAGCCGGAGGGAGGCGCGGGCTGCCCCGGCGGCGCGGGAGGCGCGGGGCGGAGCGGCGCCGCGGCGGGGGCGGGCGGCGCAGGCGGGGCGCCCGCGGGCTTCGGGCGGTGCGCGCACGCGGCGGCGAGCGCGAGGAGGAGGGCGGCGGCGGTGCGCTTCATCGGCACTCCGATATCCGAGGTGCCGGCAACCCGCAAACGAGAACGCCCCGCACGTGCGGGGCGTCGAACGCTGGGTGAGGCCGGCGCGCTACTCCAGGATGAACTTGCGCGGGTTCTCGGGGATTCCGTTCACGCGCACCTCGTAGTGGAGGTGCGGGCCGGTGGAGCGCCCAGTGTTCCCGACCGCGGCCACCTTGTCTCCGCGCTTCACGCGGTCGCCCAGGTGGACCTGGATCTCGGACAGGTGGCCGTAGCGCGTCTTCACGCCGTAGCCGTGGTCGATGACGAGCACCTTGCCGTAGCCACCCTCGTTGCCGAGGAACACGACGGTCCCGTCCGACGGCGTGTACACCACCTGGCCATGGGGCGACGCGATGTCCATGCCCTGGTGCATCTTCCGCTCGGCGGTGTACGGGTCGATGCGGGTGCCGAAGTCCGAGGTCACCCAGCCGCGCGTCGGCCAGATGGAAGGCGTCGACGCGAGCAGCGAGCGCTGGTCGTCGAAGTACTCCTGCAGCTCGCGCAGGCTCTGCTCCTGCCGCGAAGCCTCGGACTCGAGCGAGGAGATCTTGCCCGGAAGCGCGGAGAGGTTCGCCTCGGCGGCGGGCGCGGGACCCGGGATCGCGGCGTCCGACTCCGCGTCCCCGACCGGCCCGATGGCGAGGTTCCGCTCGGGATCCTGGAGCTGCGTCACTGCCGTCCGAAGCTTCGCGTCGAACCGCTCCACGCGGTCGAGGGTCGCGGAGATGTGCGCGACCTTCTCCTGCACGAGCAGGATCTGCGAGCGGAGCTGCGCGTTCTCCTCCTTCAGGACCGCGTTCTCCGACGAGGCGCCGAGCAGGGCGAAGTAGTGGGAGACGGTGAGGAGCCCGACCAGCGCGACGCCCGCGCCGACGTAGGCGGCGTTCTTGAGCCACCTGCGCGGGACGCGGAACTTCCGCACCGCCTGCGAGTGGTCGCTGACGACGATGACCGTGAAAACCTGGGCTTTCGGCGGAACGGCCATCCCGTGAGAGCTCCGAGCTTCGTTCATGCCGGCGCCGGAAGGTATGGGCGCAGGCCGGCGAACTGAAACGCCAGGACCGGGCCGGAGGCAGCAGACCCGGGTGATGCTCAGACGGGTAGCAGAGCGCCCGATTGCCTGTCAAGAAAGGGATTTACCTGGGACATACCCCATTCGGGGACCCAGCCGCTCGGCCTCCGCGGAGCTCGCGCCGCCCGACGCGCGATATCGGCTACGCGCCCGCCTTGACGACGATGACGGTGATGTTGTCGTCACCGCCGCGGTCGTTCGCGAGCGCGACGAGGCGACCGGGGGCGAGGTCGAGCGGGCTCTCCTCGACGATGCTCAGGATCTCCGCGTCGTCGACGAGGTTCGAGAGCCCGTCGCAGCAGACGACGAGCGCGTCGCCCGGATCGAGCTCGAGCCCCATGAGATCGACCACCACCTGCTGCTCGAAGCCGACCGAGCGCGTGATGATGTTCTTGAACCGGCTGTGCTTCGCCTCGTCGGCGCTGATCGTCCCGGCCTTGAGCTGCTCGTTGACGAGCGAGTGGTCCTCGGAGACCTGGTAGATGCGCCCCTCCCGCAGGAGGTAGCAGCGGCTGTCGCCGACGTGCGCGACGAACGCGGTCGCGGCGTCCACGAGGACCGCCGTGACCGTCGTGCCCATCCCGGCGAGCTCCGGCTCGCCCTGCGCGGTCCGGTAGATGACGGCGCAGGCCTCCTCGACCGCCTGCCGCAGAAGGTCCGGCACCCGCGTGTCGTCGGCGCCGCCCGCGCCGAAGCGCTCCGGCTCGTTCTCGCGCGCGTGCGCGACGGCGTTCCGGATGGTCTCGACCGCGAGCCGCGAGGCGGTGCCGCCACCCGCGTGGCCGCCCATGCCGTCGGCGACGATGAAGAGGCCGCGCGCGGCGTCGACGAGGAACGCATCCTCGTTGTGGTCGCGGCGCTGCCCGACGTCGGTGATGCCGCGTGCGTCGATGCTGAGCGTGGGGGCCCGCAAGCGAGGGCAGCGTACCCTCGCGATCCCGGAGGGTCAACGCGATGAAGCGCCGCGGGCGCTCGGGCGAAGCGATATCCGCCCGCTCACCCGGCCGCGTGTGCGCCCCGGGCGCGGCGCGCCGCCACGCGGGTGGGAGCCGCGCGGGCGCCCCGCTCCGGCTCCGGCGCCCGCGCGGCGAGGATGAGGGCCCCCGCGTGCTCGAGCGCCGCGTCCGTGATGGTCGCCCCCGCCATCATGCGGGCGATTTCGCGCCGGCGATCCTCCTCGGCGTCGAGGAGCGCCACTCCGGCGTGCGTCCGCCCGCCCGCGACTCGCTTCTCGACGCGGTGGTGCCGGTCGGCGAACGCCGCGACCTGCGGCAGGTGCGTCACGCAGATGACCTGGCGGCCGCGGGACACGTCGGCGAGGACCCGCCCCATCGCCTCGGCGACCGCGCCGCCGATCCCGGCGTCCACCTCGTCGAAGACGTAGGTCGCGACCGGGTCCTTGCGCGAGAGGGTCCGCTTCACGGCGAGCAGGATCCGGGAGAGCTCGCCCCCCGACGCGATCTTCACGAGCGGGCGGGGCGCCTCGCCGGGGTTCGGCGCGATGAGGACCTCCGCGCGCTCGGCGCCGTCCGGCCCGAGCAGCGCGCCATCCACCGCCACGCCGCCATCCGGCGGGAGGAGCGCGACCTCGAGCCGGCAGCGCCCCATCGCGAGCCCGTCGAGCTCGGCCCGGACCGCCTCGGCGAACCCGCGCGCCGCCTTCTCCCGCACGCGGGTGAGCTCGCGCGCGAGCTTCGCCGCGTCCCTGCCGCGCGCCGCGATCTCCTCGGCGAGCTCGCCGAGCCGCTCGCCGCCGCCGCGCATGCGCGAGAGCTCGTCGCGCATCCCGGCGCGGCGCGCGATCGCCCCCTCGAGCGAGCCGTGCTTGCGCGCCAGGGCGCGCAGGAGCTCGAGCCGGTCCTCGACCGCCTCGAGCCGCTCGGGGTCGCCGCCCACCGCCTCGGCGTACCGCCCGAGCTCGCGCCCCGCCTCCTCGAGCTCGATTGCCGCGGAGCGGAGCAACCCGAGCGTCGGCTCGAGGCGCCGGTCGAGCAGGGCCGCCTCGCCGAGCGCGCGCGCCGCCTGCCCGACCCGCTCCGAGCCGCTTCCCTCCTCGCCGTACGCGAGCGCCTCCGCGGCGTGCGCCGCCTCGCGCAGCTTCTCCGCCGAGGCGAGCACGCGCCGCTCGTCCTCGAGCGCCTCGAGCTCGCCCGGGCGCGCGTCCGCGCGGTCGAGCTCCGCGAGCTGGAACGCGAGGTAGTCGGCGCGCCGCGCCCGCTCGCCCTCGTCCGCGGCGAGCGCGTCCCGCTCGCGGACGAGGGCGGCGAGCGCCGCGTGGGCGGCGCGGTACCGCTCGAGGAGGGTCTCGTCCGGCGGGCAGCCCGTGGGCTCACGCTCATCCTTCGCGGGCGGCAGGGCGAACGCGTCGAGGAGGTCGAGGTGGGTCTGCGGGTCGAGGAGCGAGACGTGCTCGTGCTGGCCGGAGATGTCCACCATCCCCCGCAAGGCCTCCTCGAGCATCGACACCGTGCACAGCGCGCCGTTCACGAAGGCGCGGCCGCGGCCGCCGCGGGCCGCGACCCGCCGGACGAGCAGCTCGCAGGTGTCCGCGGGCAGCTCCCCGCCCCGGCCGGCCTGGACCTGTCGAAGGCCCGCCGCCTCGAGGCGAGAGAACACCCGGTGCGCCGCCGGGAGCTCGAAGAGCGCCTCGACGACCGCCTCGTCGGCGCCGTCCCGCAGCACCTCCCCGCTCATCCGTCCGCCCAGGACGAGGTGGAGCGCGTTCACGAGGATCGACTTTCCGGCGCCGGTCTCGCCCGTGAGGACGTTCAGCCCCGGACCGAACCGGACCTCGATCGCGTCGACGATCGCGAAGCCCGAGATGCGCAGGGTCGTGAGCATGGCCGTATGATCCACGGCGCACTGACACTGCGCAAGTATTCAGTGGTCCGTCCGTCCAGGCCCAGGACTACGACCTCAAGCCGGACACTACCGAACTGACGGTCACGTTCACGTTCACGTTCACGGGAACTCCCGGCAAGGGAACAAGGGGACCGGGAAGGGACCGCGCGGGCGCCGTTTCCCGCATCCCGTTCCCGTCTCCGGTTTGCCCCGTGAACGTGACCGTGACCGTGAACGTGACCGGTCTCTCGCGGATCAGTTCCGGTGACCACCTCGGGAACATCCGGCCTTTACCGCTCGCCCCACCTGAGCTTGGCGCGAAGGATGCCGAAGAAGTTGATGTTCGGATTCCTGACCAAGAGGACCCGGTTGTACGACTGCTTCACCTGCACGCGGTCGCCGCGCTCGAGCGGCAGCCCCTTCTGCCCGTCGAGCGTGAGGTACACCTCGGTGTCGTTCATGAGGAGGATCTCGATGTTCTCGTCCTCCGGCACGACGAGCGGCCGCTGCGTGAGGGTGTGCGGACAGATCGGCGCGATGATGACGCCGCGCATCGTCGGGAACACGATCGGCCCGTTCGCGGCGAGCGCGTACGCCGTCGAGCCGGTCGGCGTCGCGACGATGACCCCGTCCGCCCGGTAGGTCGTGACGTAGTCGCCGGAGCAGCGGGTGTCGAGCTCGGCCATGCGCGAGAGCGCGCTCTTCGCGATGACGACGTCGTTCAGCACCTCGGCGTCGAGCGCCCGCTCCGCCGTGCCGCCCTTGTGCAGGTGGACGCGGAGCTTCATCCGCTCGGACACCTGCGCCTTGCCGGCGAGCACGAGCTCGAGCGCGTCGTAGAGCCCGCTCTGCGGCACCTCGGTCATGAAGCCGAGGCTCCCCATGTTGATGCCCAGGATGGGGACCGGGCGGCCGTGGAGCAGCGACTGCGCGTGGATGAGCGTCCCGTCGCCGCCGAGGACCACGACGAGGTCGGCGGACCGACCCGTCTCCTTCTCGTCGGTGACGACCTCGACTCCCTTGTTCTCGAGGAAGCGCGCGACGAAGAGCGCCGTCTCAGACGCCTCCGCCGAGGTGACCTTGTGGACGATCCCCACACGCCTCGGGACGGGGCACGGATGGCCAGGCATGAGAGTCATTATATAAGCGTCCGAGCGATGGACCTCTTCGACCACGCCTCCGAGCACGACGTGACGGGCAAGCCGCTCGCCGAGCGGATGCGCCCCCGCCGCCTGGAGGACTTCGAGGGGCAGGACCACGTCCTCGGCCCGGGCACCGCGCTGCGGCGCGCGATCGAGGCGGACCAGGTCCCGTCCCTCATCCTCTGGGGGCCGCCGGGCACGGGGAAGACGACGCTCGCGCGCATCGTCGCGAAGCGGACCGGGGCCGAGTTCATCGCCTTCAGCGCGGTGCTCGGGGGCGTGAAGGAGATCCGCGAGATCGTCGCCGCCGCGCGCGAGCGGCGGCGGATGCACCGCAAGCGGACCATCCTCTTCGTGGACGAGATCCACCGCTTCACGAAGGCGCAGCAGGACGCGTTCCTGCCGCACGTCGAGGACGGCACGGTCACGCTCGTGGGCGCGACGACCGAGAACCCGTCCTTCGAGGTGAACGCGGCGCTCCTCTCCCGCTGCCGCGTCGTGACGCTGCGCGCGCTCACCGAGGAGGAGGTCGGTGCGCTCCTCGATCGCGCGATCGCCGCGGAGGAGGGGCTCGCGGCGACGGTGCGCCTCGCGCCGGACGCGCGCGAGGCGCTCGCGCGCTACGCCTACGGCGACGCCCGCCGCGCGCTGAACGCGCTCGAGGCGGCGGCGGCGGCGGTGCGGCTCGGCGGCCGGGGCGAGATCGTCCGGGCCGACGCGGAGGACGCGCTGCAGCAGAAGACCGTGCTCTACGACAAGTCGGGCGAGGAGCACTACAACGTCGTCTCCGCGTTCATCAAATCGCTGCGCGGCTCGGATCCGGACGCCGCCGTCTACTACCTCGTCCGCATGCTCGAGGGCGGAGAGGACCCGCGCTTCGTCCTGCGGCGGATGGTGATCTTCGCCTCGGAGGACGTCGGCAACGCCGACCCGCAGGCGCTTCAGCTCGCGGTCGCCGCGCTCCAGGCGTTCGAGCTCGTCGGGCTGCCCGAGGGCGTCCTCCCCATGAGTCAGGCCGCGATCTACCTCGCGCTCGCGCCGAAGGCCAACACCGCCATCGCGGCCTACGGGAACGCGCGGCGGCTCGTGCAGGAGCGCGGCGCGCTGCCCGTGCCGCTGAAGCTCAGGAACGCGCCCACCGCGCTCATGAAGGGGCTCGGCTACGGCGGCGGGTACCGCTATCCGCACAACTTCGAGGGGCACTACGTCCCCGAGGAGTACCTGCCGGACGCGCTGCGCGGCGAGGAGGTCGTGGACCTCTCCGAGAGCGGCCTCGAGAAGGCGCTCGGCGAGCGCTGGCGGGAGATCAAGGCGCGGCGCGGGAAGTGACGCGCGGGGGCGGCCCCGGGCGCGGCCCGCGCCGGCGCAGCGGCACGCCGGCGATCGCGCAGAAGGCCGCCGCGACCACCGCGGACAGCAGGACCGCCGTCGCGGGCACGATCGCGAACCGCCCGAGCTGGATCGCCCCGAGCCCCTCCCGCGCAAGCGCCGCCGCGAATACCGTCGGCAGCCCGCCGCCCAGCGCGGCCGCGAAAGCGACGACCCACCCCGCCGACAGCCGCCGCGCCGCGCGCAGCGCTAGCACGAGCGGGATCCCGATGGGCAGCGCGAAGGCATAGGCGAGGGGCGCGGTCCAGGCGACCGCGGTGAGGAGCCCGTCGTGCAGGACGTACCGCGCGTAGCCCTCCGGTCCGGCCCGGGAGCGCGCCACCTCGAGGGCGGCGTGCAGCAGCGGCACCGCGAGCGGCGCGAGGGCGAACCCGAGCGCGAGCCGCGCCCGCGACGGCGCCCCCGCCATCGTCAGCGCCCCCCGTACACGCGCGCGAGCCGCGCGTCGCCGGCGAGGGAGGCGGGGGTCACGAGCACGAGGTCCTTCGGCACCTTTCCGCCCCAGCGCTTCTCCAGGGCCGACTCGATCCCGAACAGCCGCAGGTCCCCCACCCGCTCGCGCCGCCCGAGCGAGACGCCCGCGCCGCGCTCGTAGGCCTTCACGACGAGCTCCGAGCAGTAGATCCGGTCGTCGCCCCAGCCGAACCGCGGGTCGTAGCGCCGCCCGAGGAAGGAGCGCGCCTGCGCGACCGCCGCCGCGCGCCGGGCCGCGTCGATGCCGCGCGGACGCAGCACGAGGAGCTCGCCCCCGCGCCGCGCGCGGCGCCGCCACGCCGCCCACGGCGTTCGCGACACCTTCCCGAGCGCCTCGATCACGGCGGCGCGGCCCTCCTCGTCCACCTCGACGATCCCGACGTGCGACCAGCGGCTGCGGGTCGCCCACTGGATCCCGGCGGATTGCGAGGACGGCGACGTCTCGAACACGAGGTCCCCGCTCTCGAGCCTGGGCTCCGCCGCGCGTGTCGGCGAGGACACGGAGATCCCGAGTACGGCGAGCCACACCGCGAGCGATCCCCGCGCCATCACGTCACCTCCCGGTCACCCGGCGGGGAAGAGCACGCGCCGTACCATCTGGGCGGGGGGACACTCACCTCGCTTCGCTCGGTTCGCCCCCCCGACGGATGTTAGCTTTCGGCCCGTGCTCCTCTACCTGCACGGCTTCGCGTCCGGGCCCTCCTCGCACAAGGCGCGCGTCCTCTCGGAGCGGTTCGGCGCGCTCGGGATCGGAATGGAGATCCCGGACCTCACGCCCGGTGAGGACGGGTTCGAGCGCTCCTCGCCGTCGTCGATGCTCGCGATCGCCGAGGCGACCCTCGCGCGCGGCGCGCCCCCGCACGCGATCATCGGCAGCTCGCTCGGCGGCTACCTCGCCGCGCTGCTAGCCTCCCGCGATCCGGGGATCGAGCGGCTCGTCCTCATGGCTCCGGCGTTCCGGCTCTTCGAGCGCTGGGAGGCGCGGCTCGGCGCGGAGGAGGTCGCGGCGTGGAGGCGTGAGGGGCTCGAGACGATGCACTACGCGTCGAACCGGCGTCGCCGCGTCGGCTGGCAGTTCTTCGAGGACGCGCGGCGCCTGCCCGCGTTCCCGGAGGTCCGGGTGCCCGCGCTCTGCGTCGCCGGGACGCGCGACGAGACCGTGCCGCTCGCCGACGTCGAGGCGTTCGTCGCGCGCACCCCGAGCGCTCGGCTGGTGGCGGTCGATGACGGGCACGACCTCGCCGCCTCGCTCGACCGCATCTTCACCGAGGCGCGGGCGTTCCTCTCCCCGTTCACGGGACCCCGCCCCTCGCGGTAAGGTTTGCGCCCGGTGCGGCCGCCCTCGGTCGCACGAAGGAGCGAACCCGTGTCCACCGCCCCCGCCTTCGGCCTCGCCGCCTCCCCCGCAGCCACCGCCGCCGCGCGGGTGCCCGCCTCGCTCTTCTCGATCGTGATGGGGCTCGGCGGCCTCGGCGCCGCCTGGCGCGCCGCCGCCCGCGCCTACGGCGTTTCACCGTGGCTCGCGGACGCGCTCCTCGCCGCCTCCGCGGCGCTGTTCGTCGGCATCCTCGCTGCGCAGGTCCTGAAGGCGCTCGTCGCGCGCGACCGGCTCGCCGCCGAGCTCCGCGACCCAGTGCAGGGGAGCCTCGCTGCGCTCGGGCCCGCCGCGCTCCTCCTCCTCGCCTCCGGCGTCGCGGTCCACTACCGGGACCTCGCGCTCGTCCTCTTCTGGGTGGGCGCCGCCGCCGAGGTCGTCGTCGGGGTCTGGCTCGTCGGCGGGTGGCTCATCGCCCCGGTCTCGGCGGAGTCGGTCACGCCGGCGATGTACCTGCCGGCGGTCGCGGGGAACCTCCTCGCTGCCCTCGCGGCGGGCGCCGTCGGTCGCGCCGACGCGGGGTGGATCTTCTTCGGCGCCGGGATCGTCGCGTGGCTCGTGCTCGCGGCGGTGCTGCTCGGCCGCTACCTGTCCGCCGGCGAGCTGCGGCCCGGGCTCCGCCCGCTCCTCGGGCTCGAGCTCGCGCCACCTGCCCTCGCGCTCGTCGCGTATCAGGTGCTCGACGGGCCCGGGCCGGACGCGACCTCTCGCGCGCTCCTCGGCTACGGCCTGTTCGTCGCGCTCGTCCTCCTCCGGCTCGCCGGGCGGTTCCGCGCCGTCGGCTTCGCGCCCTCGTACTGGGCCTTCACCTTCCCGCTCGCGGCGCTCGCGACGGGCGCGCTCCGCCAGGCGTCGGCCGCGCCCAGCTCCGTCGCCGGCGCGCTCGCGCTGCCGCTGTTCGTCGTCGCGAACGCGGTCATCGCCGTGATCGCGTTCCACACCGTCGTGGCGCTCGGGCGCGGCACGCTGCTCTCCCGCGACTAGCCCGCACGTCCTCCCTCTCCCCGCTGGCGGGGAGAGGGTCGGGGTGAGGGGTCGTCGGCTGTCCAGGCTACACTCGCGCCGTGCTCGTCGAGGTCGCCGTCGCCGCCGCGGTCCGCGGCACGTTCACGTACCGCGTGCCGCCGGCGCTCGTCTCCGAGGTGGCGCTCGGCCAGCGGGTGGCGGTGCCCTTCGGCCGGAGCCGCCGCGCGACCGGCTACGTCGTGGGGTTCCCGACCGCGTCGCCGGCCGGGCTCGCGCTGCGCGACGTCGCAGAGGTCCTCGACGCGTTCCCGCCGTTCACGCCCCGGCTCGTCGAGCTCATCCGCTGGGCGGAGGAGTACTACCTCGCGCCACCGGGCGAGCTCCTGCGCGCGGCGCTCCCGCCTGGCCTCAACACGCGGCGCGGCACGCAAGGGCCGGCCCGGCGCGGCGTCGAGTACGGCGCCGCGGAGCCCGGCGCCGCCGAGGCGCTCGCGTCGCTCGCGCGCGCCCCCGCGCAGCGGGCGGTCCTCGACTACCTCCTCCTCCGCGGGCGGATCCCGCTCGAGGAGCTCCGCCGCGCCTTCCCGCACGGGCGGGCGGCCCTCGCGGCGCTCTCCGTGCGCGGCCTCGTCCGGATCGAGCGGGAGACGCCGATCGTGCGCGCCGGCCTCCTCGACGGAGGCGGGGCGGCGCCCACGCTCAACCCGGCGCAGGCGGCGGCGCTCGCCGAGATCGAGGGCGCCTTCGGGACCTTCCAGCCCTTCCTCCTCCACGGCATCACCGGCTCGGGGAAGACGGAGGTCTACCTCCACGCCATCGCGCACGCGCGCGCCGCCGGTAAGGGCGCGCTCGTCCTCGTCCCCGAGATCGCGCTCACGCCGCAGCTCTCCGGCCGCTTCCGCGCGCGGTTCGGCGATGACGTCGCCCTCCTCCACTCCGGCCTCTCCGGCGCGGAGCGGCACGCGGAGTGGCTGCGGCTCCGCCGCGGCGAGGCGCGGATCTGCGTCGGCGTGCGGAGCGCCGTCTTCGCGCCGGTGCAGGACCTCGCCGTCGTGGTCGTCGACGAGGAGCACGAGGGGAGCTTCAAGCAGGACGACGGCCCGGCCTACCACGCGCGCGACCTCGCGGTCGTGCGCGGCAAGCTCGAGGACGCCGTCGTGATCCTCGGCTCCGCGACCCCGTCGCTCGAGACCCTCGAGAACGCGCGGCGCGGCCGCTACCGCAGGCTCGAGCTGCCGAGCCGGATCGACGACCGGCCGCTCCCGGCGGTCGAGCTCGTGGACCTCCGCCGGCTGCGCAAGCCCGGGGTCGACCTCGCCCCCCAGGGGGCCCCGAACAAGGAGCGCGGCTTCGCCGCGAGGACTGATCTCGCCCCCGGGCTCCTGTCTCCGCGGCTCGTGGACGCGCTCGCCGAGACCGTCTCGGCGGGCCAGCAGGCGATCCTGTTCCTCAACCGGCGCGGCTACCAGACCCTCGTCGTGTGCGAGGGCTGCGGGCAGGAGGCGCGCTGCCCGGACTGCTCGCTCGCGCTCACGCACCACGCCCGCCGCGCCGTCCTCCTGTGCCACGCCTGCGGCCGCTCCGAGCGGATGGAGACGCGCTGCCCCGCGTGCGACGGCGTCCGCTTCGGAGTCGGCGTCGGCACGGAGCAGGTGGAGGAGGCGGTCCGCGCGAGCGTCCCGGCGGCGCGGGTCGCGCGGCTCGACCGCGACGCGGTGGGGAGCGCCGACGACACCGCCGCGCTGCTCGCCCGGTTCGCGCGGCGGGATCTCGACGTGCTCGTCGGGACGCAGATGGTGACGAAGGGGCACGACTTCCCGGGCGTGACGCTCGTCGGGGTGGTGCTCGCGGACACCGCGCTCGCGCTCCCGGACTTCCGCGCCGGCGAGCGGACCTTCCAGCTCCTCACGCAGGTGGCGGGCCGCGCCGGGCGCGGCGCCGAGGCGGGGCGGGTGCTCGTGCAGACGTTCAACCCGGCGACCCGCGCGGTCGCCCGCGCCGCCGGCCACGACTACGCCGGGTTCGCGGAGGAGGAGCTCGACGAGCGGCGCCGCCGCGGGTGGCCGCCGTTCACGCGGCTCCTCGCCGTGCGCATCGAGGGGACCGACGCGTCCGCGCCACAAGCCGCCGAGGCGCTCGCCCGCGCGGCGCGCCCCGCGCTCCAGGGCGAGGTCGCGCTCCTCGGCCCGGCGCCCGCCGCCATCGAGCGGATCCGCGGGCGGACCCGCTGGCACCTGCTCTTCCGCGCCCCCGGGCCGCAGCCGCTCTTCCGCGTCCACCGCGCGCTCCTGCCCGTCGCGGCCCGACCGCCCGGCGGGGCGGCGGTCCGCTTCGACATGGACCCGTACTCGATGCTCTGACGAGGCGAGCGCAGGCGGAGCCGGATGAGGCTCCGCCGGAGCGAGCGGGGGGCTCGGGGGGCGCGAGCTCCGCGGCGGCGGAGCGAGTAGCCCCCGTGTATGTCGTGAAACGTGAGCACCTGGCGCGCTCGGCCAGCGGCGGCGCGACGGCGGAAGGCGCGCCCGATAGCGCCCGCACCATCGCCCGGACGCCCGCTTGGTCCCCCGAGGAGCGGCGATGCATAATCCACCGCGTGCCGCGCGTCCTCCTCGTCGACGACGACATCGCCGAGATCTCGGCGGTGAAGCGCGTCCTCGCGCGGGCCGGGCACCAGGCGGTGCTCGCGACCAACGCGTCGGACGCGCTCGCCGCGCTCGCGCGCTCGGCGCCCGCCGCCATCGTCGTCGCCTCGACCTGCGACGGCGGCGAGGCGCTGCGGCGCTTCGCGGAGAACGGCGCCGCCCGCGCGCTCCCGATCGTCGTGCTCGGCGAGACCCCGGAGCTGCCGCAGGGCGCCGCGCAGGTGTGCCGACCGGTCGATCCGGCCCAGCTCGCCGAGCAGCTCGCCGCGGCGCTCGGGACGGCCCCCGCGCCGCCCGCCTTCGAGGCAAAGCCGGCGCCCGTCCCCGCGGCCCCCGCCCCGAGGCGCGCCGCCCGTCCCACCCCCGCGCCCGCTGGACCGCAGCCCGAGCCGGCGCGCAAGGCGGCGGCGGAGGCGCTCCGCGCGCGCGCCGAGGAGCTGCGGCGCGGCAGCCGCGCGACGGCGCCTGCGGCGCGTGCCGCTCCGCCGCCCGACCTCGTCGCCGCCGCGGACGCCGCGCTCGCGGAGCTCGAGGCGCCGAGTCCCCCGTCGGAGGCGGCGGGGATCGACCTCGAGCACGATCCCGGCCTCGAGGCGATCCTCCGCCGCGCGGAGGACGCCGAGCGCGCCCATGCCGCGGAGCGGAAGGCGCGCGCGCGGCAGGCGGATCGCGCCACGGTCGAGGCGCAGCAGCGCGCGGAGGCCGAGCAGATCGCGGTCGAGAAGACGGCGCGGGCGCGCGCCGCCGAGGAGCGCGCGCGGACCGAGGAGCGGGCCCGCGCCGGCGCGGAGGCGCGGGCGCGCGCCGAGAAGGAGGCCCGTGCGGGCGCGGAGGAGCGCGCCCGGATCGAGGAGCGGGCGCGCGCCGGCGCCGAGGCGCGGGCGCGCGCCGAGAGGGAGGCCCGCGAGCGGGCGGAGGCCCAGCGGCGCGCCGCCGAGGAGGAGGCGGCGCGGCTCGGGGAGGAGGAGTCGCGCCGCGCTGCCGAGGAGCGGAAGCGCGCCCAGGAGGAGGCGCGCCGGGCGAAGGAAGCCCGCGAGCGGGCGCGGGTCGAGCGCGAGGCGCGCAAGGACGTCGAGAGCGAGCTCGACCGGCTCCGCCAGCAGCTCGAGGACGAGCGCCGCTCCGCGGACGAGCGGGCCCAGGCGGAGGAACGCGCCGCCGAGGAGCGGCACCGGCAGGAGGAGGAGGCGCGCCGCCGCGCCGAGGCGGAGGAGGAGGAGCTCCGCGCGGCGATCGCGAGCGCCCGCGCCGAGATGGAGGCGCTGCGCGAGCGGAGCGGCGCCGAGGAGGAGCAGCTCCGCGCCGCGATCGCGAGCGCGCGCGCCGAGATGGACGCGCTCCGCACGCGGACCGACGACGAGGCGCGCCGCCGGGAGGACGCGGAGGCGGAGATCGCCCGGCTCGCACACGACGCCGAGCGGAAGGCGGCGGAGGCCGCCGCGCTCCCGCCGCCGCTCGAGGTCCCGGTCTACCGGCCGCCGTTCGCCGACCCCGCGCCGGATCCGGCGCAGGAGACGGCCCGGCGTCGCGTCGCGGCCCTGCGCGAGCGGCCCGCCGCCCGCGCCGAAGCGCCGCCGCCCTCCGCCGCCCCGGACCCGGGGGCGCCGCGCGCGCCGCTCCGCCCCCCTCCGCCGGAGCTCCGCTCGGGCACCCTCGCGGAGCTGCCCGCGCCGCGCCTGCTCGCCCTCGCCGCGCACGCAGGTCTCGGCGGGCGGCTCGACTTCGACGGCGCCGCGACCCGCTCGCTGTTCCTCGAGGGTGGCCGGATCGTCGGCGCGACGAGCTCCGCCCCCGCCGAGCGCGTCGAGGAGCTCGCGCTGAGGCTCGGGCTCGTGACCCGCGAACAGCACCGGCTCGTCTCCGCCGCGGCCGCGCCGCTCGCCGCGCGCCGCGCGGCGATGGTCCTGCTCGAGCGAGGCTTCCTGAAGCCGGCGGAGCTCGGCGGGCTCGTCCGCCGCCGCACCGAGGAGGTCGTCTTCGGCGTGTTCGCCGAGGCCGGCGCCCGGTTCCGCTGGGCCTCGGCCGATGTGCCGGCCGACGAGTCCACCGCGCTCGAGCGGACGACCCTCCAGCTCGCCGTCGAGGGCGTCCGGCGGCGCTGGCTCGCGCCCGAGGTGGACGCGGTCCTCGGTGGCGAGGCGACCCTCCTCTCGCCCGTCGCGACCGCGCCGTCGGCGGACGAGCTCGGCCTCTCCCCCGGGGAGCGGCGGGTCGTCGCTCTTGCCGACGGCCTGCGCACGCTCGACGAGATCCTCCTGGCGAGCCCACTCGACGCGCTGTCCACCCGCCAGGTGCTCGCCGCGCTGGTCCTCGTCGGAGCGCTCGCCGTGCGGACGTTCCAGGGGGGGCGCCCTGCGGCCGCCGCGACCGCCGCCATCGACCTCGCCCGCGTCCGGGACAAGCTCGAGCAGGTCCGGCGCGCCGACTACTTCGACGTGCTCGGCGTCGGGCGCCTCTGCACGCCGCACGAGGTGCGCGAGGCGTTCGAGCGGCTCAGCGCCGAGCTCGACCCCCGCCGGTTCCAGGGGGTCCGCGAGGACGGGCTCGAGGCGCGGCTCGACGAGATCCAGCGCGTCCTCGCCGACGCGCGGGACGTGCTCGCCGACGACCGGCTGCGCGACGAGTACCTGCGGGGCCTCGTGGACTAGCCGGGCCGGCGCGGGCGGGGCCCCGTGCGCGAGGGCGCCCGGGGTGTTAGATCTCCCGCCGGAGAGCACGAGAGAACGAGCCCATGGTCCGTGAAATCGTCATCTGGCCCGATCCCGTCCTGAAGCAGGTCGCCGCCCCGGTCGACCGCGTGGACGACACCATCCGCCGCCTGCTCGACGACCTGGCGGAGACGATGTACGCCGCCGACGGGGTCGGCCTCGCGGCGCCGCAGGTCGCCCTCGGCAAGCGCGTCATCGTCATCGACACCTCGCCGCGCCAGCCCGAGCAGAAGCTCATCCACCTCGTGAACCCGGAGATCGTGAAGGCCGAGGGGAAGACCGTGTACACCGAGGGCTGCCTGTCCATCCCCGGCGAGGCGGAGGACGTGGAGCGCGCCGCGAAGGTCTGGGTGCGCGCGCTCGACTACCGCGGCAAGCCGTTCGAGATCGTGGCGGAGGGCGACCTCCTCGCGATCGCGCTGCAGCACGAGGTCGATCACCTGCAGGGCACGGTCTTCGTGGACCATCTCTCGAGCCTCAAGCGCGAGCTCATCAAGAAGCGCATGAAGAAGCTCAAGGAGGAGCGCGCGTCCGAGGTCGCCGAGGACGTGAAGCGCGCGCCGCGCCACGAGTCGGCGCTCTAGCACGCTCCTGCGCCCCCTCCCCCGGCCCTCTCCCGCGCTGCGCGCTCATGCTTCGTCACATCTCGGCGGAGTGGGGGCCGTACGAAGAGCGCGTATGCGCGAGGGGCCGAGCAGGCCGAGCGCGCTCGCCTGGATGGCGGGTGAGCCGATCTCGCGGGGAGTATGAGCCCCGGCCCTCTCCCCCGCTGCGCGGGGCGAGGGGGGTTCCTCAGCCGCTACGCCGCCGCCCGGCCCACCGCGCTCCGCGCGAACGCGACCGTCTCGCGCGCCGCCTCGTCGAGCGGCGTCGCGTGCTCCCCGAAGCGCGCTCGGAAGCGGGCGTCGTCCACGACGAACGGCTCGTCCCACTGGTACCTCATCTCGTTCAGCTCGCGGACGAGCGGAACGACGAGCCCGAGCGCAGAGAGCGCGAGCCGCGGCACGCGCCGCACCGGGATCGGATGGCCGAGCGCGGCGCCGAGCCGGCCGACGAGCTCGCGCGTCGTCACCGCGGGCGCGCACGGGAGCATCCACAGGCCCTCCGCGTGCTCGTCCAGCCCGAGCGCCGCGAGCCCCGCCGCGACGTCGCGGGTGAAGTGGTACGTGTGGCGCGTGTCCGGGTTCATGAGCAGCGTCGCCGGCTTGCTGGCCAGGACGGCCGGCCAGAACCGCTCCCCGAAGTAGGAGCCCGCCCACGCGCCCGGGCCGAAGAAGTCGGACGCGCGCCCGATCGCGGCCCGCACGTCGCCGCGCGCCGCGGCCGCGACGAGGTCGTCGTGCAGCCGCGCGCGGATCTCGCCCTTCCGCGAGCAGGGGGCCTGCGGCGTCTCCTCGTCGATCGGGCGCCCGCCGGGGCGCCCGTGGGCGTACAGGTTGTCGAGCACGACGAGGCGCGCGCCGGCGCGTCCCGCGGCCGCGACGAGGTTCGCCTGGATGCGGGGCCGGGTCGCCGCCCAGACCTTCGCGAAGTAGGGCGTGTTGATGCAGTGGTACACGGTGACGGCGCCGCGCGCCGCCTCGGCGCAGAACGCCGGGTCCATCGCATCGCCGCGCACGACCTCGGCGCCCGCGACCGCGACCGCGCCGCCGGATCGGCGAACGATCCGCACCCGCCGGCCCGGCGCCCGCAGCCGCTCCGCGAGGAGCGGGCCGATCTGCCCCGCCCCGAACACCACGTGGACGCCGTCCCCCATCCCGCACCTCCGCAGCGCCGCTGGCGTCGCGTCGCGCCCGCCTCCCTACAGTCGTTCGTCGATCGCGCGATTACTCATCGCGTCCGCCTGCGCGTTCTCCTCGCGCGGGATGTGGCGAACCTGGATGAAGCTGAAGCCCTGGAGGAGCGAGCGCGCCTCATCGTGAAGCGGGCGGAGGTGGTCGGCCTTCACCTGGTACTCGCCCGCGAGCTGCTTCACGAGCAGCTCGGAGTCCGAGAAGACCTCGAGCTCCTTGATGCCCATCGCCTTCGCGCGCTTGAGGCCGAGGATGAGCCCCATGTACTCCGCGACGTTGTTCGTCGAGTCGCCGAGGAACTTGCCGATCTTCGCGACGATGTGCCCCTCGGGGCTCAGGATCACGGCGCCGGCGCCGGCGGGGCCGGGGTTCCCCCGCGCCGCGCCGTCCGTGAAGAGGCGCGTGCGCTTCGCCTTCTCCGCCTCCTCCGCGGCCTGGACGGCGTGGCGCTCGCGCTCCTCGGCGGCGGCCCGGTCGCGGCGGCGCTGGTCCCGCTCGGTCTTCGAGAGGTCCATCGCCTCGTCGATCTCCTCCGCGGCGCGCTGCGCCGCCTTCTCGACGTCGCTCTGCTTGCGGACCTTGATGCCCTTCGACCCGGCGCCGGGCGCGGGCTCGCGCGCCTTCTCCGCCTCCTCGACGCGGTCCGCGGCGGCGGAGAGGAGCTTGCCGAGCGTGTCGCGGTCGTACCCGGAGTAGCGCGCCAGCGTCCGCGGCAGGTCCTCGTTCGCCGCCATGAAGCGGAGCAGCTCCGCGAGGACCGGCTTCGCGGCGGGCTTCGTGACGGGCTTCGGCACGGGCTAGGCGGGCGACGGCGCGGGCGGGTTGACCGCCTCGGCCGAGTAGATGATGCGATGGCAGCTCGGGCACGTCTCGATCGAGTTCGCCTTCTGCAGCGTGATGGCGAGCTGGGGGGGGATGTTGCGGTGGCACCCCTTGCACGTCATCCCGATGACCGGCGCGATCGCGACGCCCGCGCGGCGGCGCTTGATGTTCTCGTACTTGGCGAGGAGGGCGGGATCGACCTGCTTCACCGCGTCCGAGCGCCGCAGCGCGAGGCCCGCGAGCTTCTCCTCGGCCTCGGCCCGCTTCTTCGCGATCTCCTCGACCTCGGCCTGGGCGGCGGACTCCCGGTCGGAGAGCTCCTCCTCCTTCTCGTCGAGCGCCCTGCGGATCTCGCCCGCCTGGGCGGTGAGCTCCTTCACGTGCTCCGACTGGCCGTCGTTGGTCTTCTTCGCGATCTCGATCTCGCGGGAGAGCGCGGCGTACTCGCGGGGGGTGCGGATCTCGCCGAGCCGCCCCTCCCACTTCTTCACCTTGTCGCGCTCCATCCCGAGCAGGGACTCGAGCTGGCGCCGCTCGCGCTCGTTCGCGTCGAGGCGGGCCTGCTCCTGCTCCCAGGCCTTGCGGGCGGCCACGACACCGGCCTCGACCTCCGCCTGGCGGGCCGGATGGCCGGCGACCGCCGCCTGGATCTCGTTCATGTCGAGATCGATCTGTTGCAACTCCTCCAGCGCCTTCAGCTTCTCACGCAGCGACAAGGCTCTCGCCCCCTTGTTTCATGGGCCCACCAGGATTCGAACCTGGATCTGATCGGTTATGAGCCGACAGCTCTGGCCGTTGAGCTATGGGCCCTGCGTCCATTCCCGGTGCGCCTCCGTTTACCACGTTCCGCTAGCTCTCGACGAAGCTCTTCAGCCGCTTCGACCGCGAGGGGTGCCGCAGCTTCCGCAGCGCCTTCGCCTCGATCTGGCGGATGCGCTCGCGGGTCACCTCGAAGTCCTGACCGACCTCCTCGAGCGTGTGGTCGCTCTTCTCCCCGATGCCGAACCGCATCCGGAGGACCTTCTCCTCACGGGGGGTCAGGGTGGCGAGCACCTTCCGGGTCTGCTCCGCGAGGTTCATGTTGATGACCGCGTCCGACGGAGAGACGAGCGACTTGTCCTCGATGAAGTCCCCGAGGTGGCTGTCCTCCTCCTCGCCGATCGGGGTCTCGAGGCTGATGGGCTCCTTCGCGATCTTGAGGACCTTGCGGACCTTGTCGAGCGGCAGCTCCA
>WNFU01004619.1_pt1 | contig 21557 bp, 23 predicted proteins | sample 5400121 | NCBI WGS metagenome assembly WNFU01 (sample SAMN13153360, study PRJNA577476) | soil metagenome | isolation source: 100 cm soil or saprolite under grassland replicate 1 | place: USA:California | collected 2016-06-15
TGATGTTTTGGGCGGCGGCCTTGACCTTCACCACGATGTAGCCGATGGCGATGATCGCGCCAGCCACCAGCAGGCCGGTGACGATCACCGCTTCGGTCGAGTAGCCGCCCTCCGTCCCATCCCCGCGCAGCGCCGCCAGGCGGGTTCGGATCAGGGTGACGAGGTAGGAGATGATCGGGTCGTGCATGCGCATGGCGCTCCTCCTTGCCCAACGGTGCTCAACGTCCCGAGGTTCGTGTGTGCGTTCTCCTTCCGGTACTCACAAGCCCTCCAGGATGCGGGCGATCGCCGGGTAGCCGATGAACACCAGAAAGCCTGCGAACAGCAGCACGACCGGCAGGCTCATCCGCTCGGTGGCGGCCTGCGCTTGGGTTTCGGCCTCGGCGAGCTGGTGGGCGCGCAGCGACACCGCCTTGGCCGCAAGCGACGCGCGGACCTTGGCGCCCTCGGTGCCGGCCAGCTCCACGCTGGCGGCCAGCTCGACCAGCTCGCTGATGCCGAGTTCCTCCCCGAGCCGGCCCAGCGCCGCCCACGGCGGCTCGCGACGCAGCCTGGCCGTCGCAAGCGCCCGGCGCAGCCCGGTGGCGGCAAGGCCACGGCCGATGCTGGCCGCGTCGGTGAGCGCGCCCTCCACCCCGGCGCCGCCGGCCAGGGCGATCACCGTCAGGTCCAAGAACGAGCCAAGCGCATGGCGCAGGTCGCGCCGCCGGGCGGCGGCGTCGGCGCGCACGCCGGCGTCCGGCACAAAGAACCCGCCCACCGCCAGCAGCAGCGACCCGGCCAGGGGCAGCGGCAACGGCAGGCCGATCCCGATCACGGCCAGCCCGGCGGCGGTCGCCGGCGCCAGCAGCAGCCCGAACAGCGCCAACACCACCTTGTCAGCCACGTGCCGCTCCGGCGAGCGACCCAAGATCGCAAGGTCACGGCGCAGCCAGGACGGCTGCAGCCCGAGCCGGCCGGCCAAGCGGGCAAGCGGGCGGCCCGCCAGCGCCAGGCCCCATCCCCGTCCGTCCGCCGCGCCGGCGTAGGGGGCCGGGGTGGACGTCGACGGCCAAGCGGCGCGCGGCCGTGTGGTGTCGACCTCCAGGCGGGCCAGGGCCGCCGCCAGCGGCGCCCGCGGCGGAGCCAGCCCGCGGGCCAGCATAAGCAGGCCAAGCCCAACGCCGGCGCCACAGACCAGCGCGAGGATCACCCCGCCACCCCCTCGGCCCCGTCCTCGAGGTCGCCGCCGAGCAGCCGCTGCGGCGTCTGGACCCGGGCCATCCGGCCAAGCCACCAGAACGCCGCGCCGAACAGGCCACCCACGCCGGCCAGGATGAGCTGCCCGAACGCCGAGTCGTACGGCGCCAGGTAGCCGCGGTTTGCGACCACCAGCCCCACCGCCATCGCCAAGGTCACCCCGACCACCACCCGCGCCGAGGTGCGGGTGCGCGCTCGGCCCGCCTCCACCCGCAGCCGCATGGTGGCGTCGTCGCGGGCCGCTCTGGCCAGCGCGCCCAGCAGCTCCCCCAGCCGGCGGGCCTGCCGCTGGCTCGACAGCACCAGCGCGGCCACCACCAGGTCGGCGGTCGGGTCGTCCAGCTCGTCGGCGAAGGCGTGCAGGGCCGGCGCCAGCCGCGTGCCGGGACGCTCCAGATGCGTGGCCAGGGCGAGCACCTGGGGGCGGATCGGGCCGGGGGCGACCGGCGCGGTCGCCACGATCGCCTGCTCCAGCCCGGCCGCGCCCGCAAGGGTGTCGCGCAGCATCTCCGCCCAGGCGGCCATCGCCTCGGCGCGGGCGACCGCCGCCCGGGGGGCGGCCTGCCCGCCGGCAAGGTCGGGCAGGAACGCGCCGGCCCCGGCGGCCAGCAACGCCCCGACCGGCCAGCGGGTGATCGCCCCGACCAGCACCCCGGCCCCGACCGCAAGCCCGATGCGCAGCATGCCGCGGTCCAGCCGCCCGATCGCCCCGCCCGGCCCGGGCCGCAGCCGGCGGGGCAGCCGGGGCGGCGGAGCGCCGCGCAGCCCGGCGATGATGGCCGCCAGGCCGAGCCCGACCCCGGCGCCCCACAGGGCGGCCAGCGCGGTCACCGGAGCACCGGCCCGTCGCCGCCCACCGTTGGGTGGGGTGTAGACCACCAGCCGTCGCGGCGCTCCAGCAGGCCGGGGTCGAAGCCCGCCTCCACCAGCGTGTCCAGCGTTTCGGCCTGCAGCGGCGCGCCGGGGATCGCGCGCCGGCCGGGGCCGGGCTTGAAGACCTCGTTGGAGGTGACCAGCGGCCCTTCAGCGCCGGTGACCTCCCGCACGCTGGCGACCGTGCGCTGCCCGGTGTGCCGGTCGTGGTGAATGAACACCACCAGGTTGATCGCGTTGGCGACAAGCAGGTTGGTCGCCTCCAGCGGCAGCCGTTCGGGCGCCTGGATCGCGTAGGCGGCAAGCTTCCCGAACGCGCCCCGCGACGAGCCGGCGTGCACCGTGCACATCGAGCCGTCGTTGCCCTGGCTCATGGCGTTGAGCATCGGCAGCACCTCCTCGCCCCGGACCTCCCCGACGATCACCCGGTCCGGCGACATCCGCAGCGCCCAGCGGACCAGCTCAGCCTGAGTGACCTCCCCCTCCCCCTCCACGTTGGGCTCACGCGCCTCCAACGCGACCAAGTCAGGGTGCAGCTCCGGGAAGCGGCCAAGGTCCAGCTCCAGGGAGTCCTCGATGGTGATCAGCCGCTCCTGTGGGCCGATCTCGGCGGCCAGCGCCCGCAGCAGCGTCGTCTTGCCGCTGCCGGTCCCACCGCACACGATCATGTTCTGGTACCCGCGCACCGCCGCGCCCAGAAACTCCCGCAACGCCAGGTCGAGGGTGCCGAGCTGGACCAGGTCGTCCAGGGAGAGCTTGAGATAGCGGTGGCGGCGCACCGCAAGGCTCGGCCGGCCGGTAACCGCCATGACCGCAAACAGCCGGCTGCCGTCGGGAAGCTGCAGCGACAGCCGCGGCGAGCCAAGGTCAAAGCGCCGCTCCCCCAGCCCCATGCGGGCAGCGGCCAACCGCAGCAGGTCGACCAGCTCCTGGTCGGAGTCGGCGATCGGGTCGAGGCGGGCGCGGGTGCCGTCGGCGTAGCGGACAAAGACCTGATCGCAGCCCTGGGCGTTGATGTTCTCAATCCGCGGGTCGTCCAGCAGCCGCTGCAGCCGGCCAAGGCCGAACAGCGCGTCCGCGACCGCCTGGGCGACGGCGTCCTCGGCGGCCAGGTCCAGCGCGGGCCGCCCGGCGGCGACCGCCGCGCGGGCCTCGGCCTCCAACGCTTCGCTGATGAGCTGGCGGCCGAACTGGCGCTGATCGGCCGGGCTCAGCCTGGGCAGCCCGGCCCCCTCGTCGGCCTGCAGGCGCGCGTCCAGCCGGTCGGTCACCTCGCCGCGCAGCCGCGCCACCAGCGCCCTGTCCACGGGCGGGCAGCCCGCTGCCGGGTCACGATCGCGGGCGGCGCCCGCACCGATCCAGGTGCCGGCCTCGGCCTGGCTCATGGTTGCGCCTCCGGCGCCGGCCCCGCCCGCGGTGGCGGTGCTGTCGGGAATGCTGGAGGAGCCGCGGCGGCGCTGGCCGGTACGGGCGCTGCCGCCGCTGAGCCGCCCACCCGGCCGGCGATCGCCTCCGTGAGGCCGCGGGCCGCACGGACCAGCGGGGTGCGGCGCAACGCGCTGGCGCTGGCGGCCGAACCGCCAAGCAGACTGGCGGCGCGAGGATCGGTGGGCAGCCAGGCCAGCACCTCGACCCCGAGCGCCGCCGAGATCTCCCCGGCCGGGTAGGCGCCGGGCCCGACCAGGACCACGCCCAGCGCCCGGCAGTCGCGTCGCAGTGCGGCCACGCGGTGCGCCAGGTGCTGCAGCTCATCCAGCCGCGGGCGGACCACCACCAGCAGCAGGCTCGCCACGCTGGCCAGCCCAAGCGCCGGCGAGCCGGGGTCAAGCCGTCCCAGATCGGCGATGATGTCGACCCCGTCCAGACCGTCCAGGCCGCCCAGCACCGTGGGGGCCAACATGGCGAGCGCGGCGGCGGCCTGCTCGGCGCCGGGCGGGCCGACCAGCACCCCAAGCCCCCCAGGCAGCCTCTGGGCGTGCTCGCCAACCAGCGCGCCGTCGACCTGCCGCCGGGCGGCGGCGGCCAGGCTCACCAGGCCCGGCTGGGCGGCCAGCCCGAACCGGGCCGCCAGATCCCCACCGCCCGGGTCGGCCTCCACCAGCAGCACCTCACGATCAGCGGGCCACACCCCCGCCATGGCCAGGGCGCTGGTCGTCACCCCCGGTGCGGCCTTGGCGGCGGCCACCGCCACAAGGCTCATGGCCGCGTCCCCAGCAGCACGACCACGACCCGCCCGGCCGCGCCGGCTGCGGCGAGCGCAGGGGCCTGGTTGGCGGCAAGCTGCAACGAGACCACGGTGGTCGGGTCGCCGGAGTCGGCGGCCGGCTCGCTCACCCCCACGACCACCGCCGGGACGGTCTCGATCTGCACCCCGATCCCGTCACCGGTTGGTTGGCCGGTGGCGGCGCTGTCCGCGCCGGTGTCGGCGAGCCGCACCCTGGCGCCGGGGGCAAGGCCGGGGGGGAACTGGCCGGGCTTGAGCGGCACGCCGATGACCGCCTGGCCGGGTGGCAGCGCCGACGCCGCGCCGAGTTCGGTGTCGTTGAGCAGCGTCCCGGCCACCAGCGGCACGGCCGCCGGCTGGCCGATGACGCTGTCGCGGGCGCTGGCCAGGATCGGACGCAGACCGGGATCGACCGAGATCCGCACCACCGCGAGGTCGCTGTCGGCCAAGACCTGGCCGGCCGGCACGTCGTGGGCGACGGCGAGGACGGCCTGGCGGGCGCCAAGCCGGGTCTGTCCGACCGTGAACGCCAAGGCGCACAGCAGCACCAGCAGCACCCCGCCCGCGATCCACGCGGGCGAGCGCCGCCGAGCCGCTGGCGCGACCCGCAGCCCGCCGTCGCGCGCGGGCCCGGGATGAGGTTGGGGGTTGGGACGGGATCGGGAAGCTGAGACGCGCAACAGACCGACACTCCTTCATGCCCCCCGAACTGATCCAGTGACTGGCGGACTACTGGCTGGTGTGGTTGTTGTTGATGGCTTGGACCTCCACCACCCGCAGCGGCGTCGCCGGTGAGGCGCGCGCCAGCGGCGGCAGCGTGCCCCCGTCTGGAGCGCCGTGGGCAACCCAGGTGACCCGCCAGGTGGTGGTGGCGGTCACCTGGTAGGCGTCCGCGGCGTGCCGGTAGGTGTAGGAGCAGGTCGGATGCTGGGCTGCCGCCGGGCGCTTGGGGTCATACGCGGTGCCCGGCCCGCGGCAGACCACCCGGCCGCCGTCGCCCATCGTCCAGGTCACCGACACCGGCACCGCCGTCACCGTCGCCGACAGCCCGGGCACCGACGCGGTCGCCGACCGGCTGCCCCACGTGGCCGGGTCCAGCCACAGCCACGTCAGAAGGTTCACCAGCTGGGCGCGGCCGACCGGCGGGTTGAGCCGGATGCGCGGCGCCGGCAGCGGCAGGAACCGGTACGCCTCCCTCGCCAGCACGATCGGGGCGACCACCGGCTGGCTGTTCGGCAGCCACCCGATGCCAGCCGTGCCATCCGAGCAGTCCCATCTGGCCCACTGCCCCGAGCCGGGCGCCTGGCCCGCCGGCGGCGGGACCTTGGCCCAGATGCTCCTGAACGGCTCCGGCGAGTTGGCCTGGGTCACTGTCCACGAGCAGGTCTTGCCGCCCGCCTTGCCGGAGGCGCTCACCCCAGCGCCGCCCGCGGTGCTCACGCCGATGCCCACCCCGGTCGGATGTTCGATCGGATCGGCGTCAGCCAGGGCTGGAGTGGCGGCCAAGGCGACCATCACTACGCTCACGACCCCGACCACGGCTACTTTGTGCATCGTCCCGGCTCCGTCGCTATGACCTGCGCCAGCTTCCATGTCCCACCCTGCCGCTGCATCGCGACCGTCTTGCCGTTGGAACGGCCGCTGCTCTTGTCGCGCAACTCCCCCGTCTTGGCGTCGTAGGCGAGGAAGTTGCTGGTGCTGTTGCAGTCGTAGAGCACCGCCCGAGCGCCTCTGAGGCTCAGCACCTTCGCGTCCACCTTCACGGTGCCCCGCGCCACCAGGCCTCGCGCCTTGAGTCCCTGAAGAAACGTCCTCGTCTCCGCCAGTGCCGCCCCCGTGGCATGGGCGGCCAGCCGCGGCGACTGCCAATCGGCGGTGGCGCCCACGGCGATCACGTCATCCCAGTAGGCGCGGTAGGCGGCCAGGACCGCGGCTTTCGCCGCGCCCTCGGCGCTGGTGGTGGGAGTGTGGGTCGCCGGGACCGTCGAGGTGGCGGCCCCAACCGCCGCGGTCGTTGTCGTCGGGCTCGTGCTGTCCCCACTCCCCGGGGAGCAGCCCGCAAGGAGTGCGACGGCAAGGAGGGCGATAGGGCCGATCACTTGCCGAGACGGAAGGCGGGGGAAGCCTGTCACCGTTGGCACCACCATATGCTCGATCGCCTAGACTCGGGCGTTTCGAACGACATGACATGGAAGGGTAGTCCCAGCGCGAAAAGTTCGCAGCCGATTTATCGGCAAACTGGACGGTTCAAGCTAAGAAAGCCGAGAGAGCCGTTCGCTACCTCATGCGAAGAGCACGAATGCTCTCCCCGAAATGTCGTGGACGAGCCTAAATCCCGACCTCCGCTTTAAACACTGAGACCGCTCGACCGTCGTATGAAACTCAGCCAGCAGGGTCGCCATCCTGCTCCGGGTTGCCGCCGTCTAGGAATTGCTCGCCCTCGTCATCGCCGACCAGGTCCGCCTGCGACAACTCCCGGTCCAGACCCAGCAGCAGCCCGTCCCGCCGCGGATCGAGGGGCCGCCAGACCACTCCCGGGGGTCGGTGACGGCGGCTCCATGACCCCGATGATCCGGCAGACCGGCGGCCAGCGCCTCGCGGAGTTGGCCGATGACCGGGGCGAACGGTCGGCGTAGACCGGCGACGCAAGCCGCCGCACTACCTCTTTTTTCCAGCGCCTTGTCCACCCGGGCGATGGCGCCACTGGCCGTCGGCCAGCAGCCGTGTGGGGCGCGCTTGAGCCGCTCGTCGTCGGGGTCCAGGCCCCATATCCAGGCCACCAGCGTGGCCGCGGCGGTGTGAACCCCGGGCGGTACGGTGCGTTGGAGTTGCTCGATGAAGGCGATCAGGGCGCGGACATAGCCGTGGGCATAGCTGGCGGCCACGGCCAGGTCGACGTCGTCGGCGGGATGGTCCATGGACGCCCGGCACCTCCGTTGACCTGCGCGGATGGGGTCGTCGACCAGGACCTACCTCCAGGTGCGACGAACCTCAAGCGGCGGAGTGGTCGCGGCAGGCGTGTCGCTGTTGGTGGTGTCCCATTCGCCGATGGGAAGCCGCTGGCCGTCGAGGGTGGCCAGCACTTGCGCGAGCAGGTTGAACCGGTCGATGCTGGCGAGGTTGCCGTGGGCGATGCGGTCGGCGAGCACGGCCTGCTCGGCGCGCATCTCGGCGCGGCCGGGAAAGCCCTGCGGGATCGGGTGGCTGGCCATGCTCACGCGCGGCCCTCGTCGCTGGAGGAAGCCGACTGGCCGGCGCTGGTCGGCCGCGCCGGGCGGTGCTCGTGGATGCTGCAGAACGGCTCCCAGCGGCCAAGGACCAGCTCCTCGCAGACGATGACGGTGAGCTGGGTGCCGTCGCGGCAGGTGCGGCGCTCGGGCGGGCAGGTCCGGAAGGTCGGCTCGTGGTAGGTCGGCCGCGGCGTCCGGGACGCCGGCGTGCCGCTGGTCGTGGCGTCCGGCTGGGTTACCGTGCGGGTGGCGGCTGGGACGGCCATGGTCGTCTCCTTTGCGAGGTCCGTCCTGGTAGCTGGGTCAGGGGATACCTCGACCTGCCACCGACCTCAAGGACTGTCCGCCCAGGCCAGCGCGGCGTTCTGTGATGCGGCACGGCCAGTCGCGTCCTGCGTTGGGACCGCTCGATCCCAGCAGGCTCACGGAAGCGCCAAGTTGCAGGACGGTTGGCGAACACGAGGATCACGCGGCGAATAGGCTGTCTGCGACCTGGCAGTGGATCAACACCGGCACGACGGGTGCGCCGATCCACAGCGGGGGATCGGTTACGGCCGGTCGGTCTGCTCCAGCGGCCACGCAACCCGTGATCGCCCCACGACACCTGCCAGGCCGCCTGCACCGGCATCGGCGGGGGGAGCCGCTTTCCGTAGCGGCGCAGCAGCCCGGCTCACTCGGCGGCCCGGTTGCGGGTGCTGGGCGGGGTGCGCGCTAGAGTCCAGGGTGGCCGAGCGGCTCATCGACGTCTGCCAGCCACACGCCATCGATGCCGAAGGTGTGCACCAGGGCGAGGAAGTCCCGGAGCGGAGGCGCCTGTGTTGCTTGCTCCCAGTCGTCCACGAGGCTCACCGAGACCCCGAGCAGCCGGGCCAGCTCCCGTTGGGACCAGCCCTCGAGTTCCCGCAGTGCCTGGATCTTGGCGCCCAGTTCGGCGAGCGGGCCCGCTTGCAGCAGCCAGAGGCCCCGCAAGCCGAACAGATGCATCATGTCGCGGTAGTGCTCAAGGGCTGGGCGTGTCGACCCGCGCTCCCACTGGCTCACCGAACTCTGCCGGACGCCCAGCAGCCCCGCCAAGTCTGCTTGAGAGAGCCCCGCGTTCTCGCGAAGGACGCGGATCAAAGCGCGTACTCGGCGTCGGGGAGGCATGGTATGGGGCGGCGCGACCGGGCGGCCGCCGTTGCGGGCCGGGCCGCTGAGCTGGCCGTCGGTCGACGCCGGGACCGTCGCCGGCGGCTCAGGGGCAAGCGAGGGTCCCAGCGGCGAGCGATCCGGGGAGACGCCACCGTCGGTGGGCTCGCGTGTCGAGGATGCGGCTGCGCCATTTTGGTGGGGATGGGCGTGGGGGTGGCGGGTCGCGGTGAGGGCCACCAGTTCCCGGTGCCGCTCCGGTTGTGTCGAGCTGGAGGGAGCTGGAGGTTCTGGGGTGGCGGCCGGCTCAGGAGCTGGCGGCTGGGTGGCCTCCGCGGAGCGATCTTCTGGTTGGCGGGAGGCGGGCTGGGTGCCGTAGCCGAGCTGCTCCGGGCTCGTCTGGAAGACCTCGCAGAATCGCCGGAGCTGGTCGCTGGTTGGTCGGCGGTCGTCGGTCTCCAGAAGCCAGATGAGGTTGGCGCTCACCTGGTCCTCGCCGAGCTGATGTAGCCGTTCCAGCAGGTCAGGGGCGGTCAGCCCGACCGCCATCCGCCAGGCCCGCAGCGGTGTGATCCCACCGACCTCAGCAAGCTCGGCAACGATCTCGTGGTGCGCGTGGCCTTGGGCGCGGCGCCTGGAAGCCAGGACATTGAGTTGGCTTGGTTGGTCCTCGGCACTGGCGCCAAGCTCCGCGTCCTGCTCGTCTGCGTCCGCGGCAGCCATCTCTTCGGCCAGCATCTGCGAGAAGCCGGGCAGCTTCGTGGCCAGCGCGAGCTGCTGGGCGGGGGTCGGGACCATCTGGCCGCGCTCCCAGATGCTGACACGACTCTGCTTGATCCCCAACCCGAGCTGGACCGCGAGTTCCTCCTGGGACCAGCCGTTCTGTCGGCGGGCGCGGAGGATGGCCTGGCTGAGAGGTGAGCGATCGGGCATCAGGAATCCGTGACCGGTTGGGGGTTAGCGCGGCTCGTCCGTGGTGCGGCGCACCGCCAGATCGAGGGCGGCGATCCGACGCGCCTCGGCGTCGGTGATGCCCGGCAGAGCCTGCTGCACACGGCAGATCGCGCGGGCAAGGTCACGGTCGACGGGTGTGAGGGTGGGGTCATCGCGCAGCTCCTCTGGTTCGGATGGTCCAAGGACTACCTCGACCAGCCGCCCACCTCAAGGCCCAACCGTAGGGCAACGGGTTCTCGACGACTCGACGGTACCCGCTCGACCTGCTTCGACCCTGGCCTCACCGCTGACGCGGCCCGGCCCGCGGCCAACGCCGCCGTAGGCCCACACCTCGCCCTTGGTGCCTGGCCGCTGGTCGTCGGGCCGCCACCGCGACACCTGGACCAGGCCCGGGCCAACCAGCTCGAACCCGTCGAACAACCGCTCGATCTCGGCGTGGCTGCGGAGCACCATCGGCGCGGCGGCCTGGTCATAGGCTCGCGCCGCCGCAGCGGCCGCCTGGCGGTCGAAGTCGGCGGTCGCATGGGAGATAACCACGTAGCTCCCATCCGCCAGCCGATCGCGCAGGCGCGCCACGATCCCGGCCGGGTCCTCATCGTCGCCCAGGAAGTGCAAGATCGCCACCAGCAGCAGCGCCACCGGCTGGGTGAGGTCAATGCGCCGCCGCAGCGTTGGGTGGTCCAGGATGGCATCGGGCTGGCGCAGGTCGGCAAGGACAATGCTGGTGGCCTCCCCAGCCAGCAGCGCGTTGGCGTGGACATGGACGATCGGGTCGTTATCGATGTACACGACCCGCGCATCAGGAGTGACGGCCTGGGCGATCTGATGGACGTTGGGGCTGGTGGGAAGACCGGTGCCGATATCCACGAACTGGCGCATGCGTGCCTCGGCCGCCAGGAAGCGGACGGCGCGATGCAGGAACGCCCGGTTGGCTCTAGCCATGGCCGGCGCGGACGGCACGGCCGCCAGGACCTGCTCGGCGGCTCGACGGTCGGCGGGGTAGTTGTCCTTTCCGCCGAGGTAGTAGTCGTACATCCGCGCAGGGTGGGCGGTGCTGGTGTTGATCTCGGCCGGAAGGTCTGAGGGCTGACCGGTCACGAGGCGCTCTCCCCATCTGCGGCTGGGACCGTGATCGCCTCGACGGGGGCGGGGAAGGTGCCGACGAGGGCCTGCTGCTCGGGTGGGAGCAGCGGCTCGAGGGCGCGGGCTGCGACCTCGCGGTGCTCGGGCTCGCCGGGCCGGGTGGGGGCCTTGGTCCGGCCGTGGGTGCGATCGTATTGTTCGATGGCGGCCGGGGTGCCGATGACGGCCCAGCACGCGATCGTCGCCCACACGCCGGGGGCGCCCTGCTCGTGGATCGCGGTGCGGAGCGTCCAGCCGAGCAGCACGCCAGCGGTGACGACGTGCTGCCAGCGTGGCAGAACAGTTCGCGGGCGCGGCGTCGGCGTGGGCGGGTCGGTGTCGGCACGGACCAGTGTGGTGTGGTGTTCGGTCATCGGATTGTCCAAAGTGGTGGAGGGAGCGTTCAGCGCTGGTCGGGGATGGTGGCGAAGGCGGGGAAGTCGGCGGGGACCTGGTGGTGCAGCCCGAGGCCGTTGGCGATGCGGTTGACGTAGTTGAGGTGGGCGCACTGGTTGTTGGCGTCCACGATCGCCAGGTCGTCCAGCCCCACGGTGCGGAGCGCCTGGATATCAGCCTCGGTGATCGCACCGGGATCGCAGGTGAGCTTGTGGGCGTAGCGGGCCACCGCCGCGTCGGCGGGCTCCAGGCGCTCGTAGCGGCCCTGATCGAGGGCGTTGACGAGCTGGTCGGGGGTGCCGGTCTGGGCCAGCTTGAGCCGGATCTGGGAGGCGCAGTGGGGGGCATGGTTCAGGATCGAGGTGAGGTAGGCGATGATCAGCCGCTGCCGCCCGGTGAGCCCGGAGGGGCAGTGCTCGCTGGCGTGGTACAGGTCCAGCCGGGCGGCGACCAGGTCAGGATGAAGGCTGCCGAGCAGGCTGAACTCGCTGGGGTGGCCGAGCCTTGTGGCTTGGCGTTGGTAGGCGTCGGCGAGCGTCCCGGTCGCCTGCCCTGGTGGGATGGTCCTGATCCACACCACGAGAGTTGTCTCCTTTCCAGCAGCGGGGCTATGGGGTGGCCGGCTCTGGGTCGGTTGGGAGTAGGGGCATGACGTTGGTGGCCAGCAGGCGCAGGCCCTCCTGGGGGTCGGGTCCGAGGACGTGCCAGGCCAGCGCGCCGTCAAGGCCAGCCTGGGCGTAGGCGTGGAGGCGCCTGGCGACGTGGTCGGGGTCGCCGGCGGCGGCGAAGGTCTCCACGAGGTGGTCGCTGACGCGCTGGGCGCCTGCCTGGGCACCGTGGGCGGCGACGGTGCGGCGCACCTCGGCAACCGCGTCGGGGTCCGCGCCCGCGGTGTCGACCACCACACCTTCGACGCGCCACAGGTAGTAGGCCAACACGCGCTTGACGGCGGTGCGGGCGGCGCGTGGGTCGCGGCTGACGCTGGTGAGCACGTTGGCGACCAGGTCGACCTCGGTCGTGCGGCCGGTGCTGGCGGCGCCGTGGGCGAGCTGGTTGGCGGCCCAGGTGGTGTAGCCGGGGCTGGTGATCGCGCCCAGGTAGGCGCCATCGGCCAGCGCGCCGGTGGCTTGGAGCATCCGCTGGTTGACCGCCCCGACATAGACGGGGATGTCGCGGCGCAGCGGCTGGAAGCCGAGCGCCGTGTCAGCGCGGACAGTGAAGATCTCGCCGCCGGGGCCGGGCTCGTCGCGCAGCATCGCCCGCACGATCTTGATCGCCTCGACCATCGCCGGCAGTGGGCGGCGGGTCCGCTCGTCTGCCTCGCCGAGCGCCTCCAGCGTCCACAGCCCGGCGCCGAGCCCGATCCCTCGCAGGCGCCCGTCTGCGGCTTCGTCGAGGGTGGCGGCCTCCATCGCGATCAGGGAGGGGTGCCGCCAGAACGGGTTGACAATGCCCACGCCCAGGCCGATCCGGCGGGTGTGGGCGGCCAGGGTGGCGACCACCGAGGTGACGCTGCGGCCGTGGGAGCTTTCCGGCACCCACACCTCCCCAACGCCCAGCTCCTCCGCGGTGCGGGCCAGCCCGACGGTTTCCTTGAGCGGGCCTTCGTTGGCCACCGCCAGTCCAAGACGCATCCGATCGCCTCCCTGTTGGGGTTAGCCGGTGAGGCCGATGTTGGGGTCGATGAACTGGTTGGTCACCAGATCCTCGGGCTTGAGATCGGGTTTCACGGGCTGTTTGCGGCCGGTCAGGATCGGCACCACGATGCCCAGCACCCGCTGGATGCGGGCCACATCGAAGTTGCCGAGCGTGCGGTCGGGACCGTTGCCGACGATCCCCAACTTGCGCTGTTGGGCGGCGCTGAAGTTGGCCTGCCCCGACGTGTAGGGGAAGCCGACCTTGTAGCGGTCGTTGAGCCCCACGATCACCTTGTTGACCGGCTCCGGGTGGGCGAGGTAGTCGATCTGGGCCTGCTGGAGCATCGGCACCAGCCGCCGCAGACACGGCGCGAGCTTGCCGAGGCGGTCGGCGCGGACGACGACCGCCTCGGGGTAGATCGGATAGCCCGAGTCGTTGATGAGCTGGAACGCGACCGGCCGATGCCAGTTCGGCAGCAGATGCTCGAAGACGAACGGCTCGTTGGTGGCAAAGCCCTGCTGCACGATCTTGCCACCCGAAGCCACGAACCTGGACGGGGAGCCGTCGAAGCTGCCGTCGACCTGGGCGCGGCGCAGGATGCCAGAGCCGAGCAGGTAGTCCATGTAGGTGGCGGACTGGAAGTACAGCACCTTGGTGTCGGTCTGGCCGATGTCGCCGATGGTGTGCCAGTCCGGATGCACCCTGGGGTCCCACATCAGCATGTACGGCGCCAACTCGAACGGGGCGACCACCGCAGTCACCGGCTGGCGGGCGGAGGCGGTGATCGCGTCGTCGGTGGCGACCTCCCCCAGGGTGATCGCAGGGTCCAGGTACATCGTCTGCGCGGCGCTCTGGAACCCGATCGCCGGCCCGCCAGCGCGCAGCTCGATCCGCACCCCCGTCGGCTTGCTACCGTGGGCGACCAGCGGGCCGGTCACCCGCTTGTGCGCGGTGTCCACCCGGTACCCTGGGCCGAGCAGCTCATACAGGGCGCCGTGCTCAGCCTGCGGCACCCACGGGGTCTGCACCACCACCGGGTCGGGGCACACCCCCTTGAGGTTGACCGACCGGCCGGCAGCAGTCGGCGCGGCGCCCGCGCCGCTGCTCGCGCCGCCCGAGCAGCCGCTGGCGACCAGCACCATCGCCAGCGTCACCATCCCGATCGAGCGCCACCGCTGGGCGCGGCTGGCACTGGACGAGCGCTTGGTAAAGGCTCCCACCGAATCTCCTCCTGTGGTCATCGCGCGTGGTGGTGTTGAGGGCTCCGGAGCTGCACAGGACTGGCGGCGACGAGCAGCTCCGGGCCTCCAGCCGAGATCCAGCCCTGCCAGCGGCCCCAGGCGCCGCCGCGCCCCATCGGTCAGCCAGTCCAAGTCGCTGGCCGGAAGTCGGCTGGCATGCCTTGGCACCGGTCAGCTCGCCTGCGTTGCAGCCGGCTGCCCGCGGCCATCAGCAGCTCCCGTTGCGGCGCCGACCAGGCGGGTGAACAGCCACTCGTAGGCGCTGACCATGCCCACAAGGTCGAACCGGCTGGCCGCGTGCGCGCGGACTCGCCTGGGGTCCATCCGCTCGGTCTTGGCGATCGCGCCGGGCAGCAGGACGGGGTCGCTGATCGCCAGGCCGGCGACGCCGTGGCTGACCAGCTCGGCGCCGACCGTGCCGACCATCGTCACCACCGGGGTGCCGTAGGCCATCGCCTCCACGATCTCCAGGCTGAACGGCACCTCGGGATGCAGCGGCGCGACCAGGCAGGCGGCGTCGGCGAGCAGGTCCCACCGCTCCAGCAGCGAGGCCGACTCCAGCAACTCGTCGCCGCCTGCGAGCCGTGGGCGCAGTTCCACCTCGGTGTAGGCGGTCGCCCGCGCACCGGGCTGGGTGCCGGCCAGCACGATCGAGCGTCCCGCGGTATGTGCGGCCGCAAGTGCCAGTCCGGCGCCGTGGCTGTCGAGCAGCGGTCCCAGGTACAGGCACGGCCCGCCATGCCTGGGGCTGAGCAGGTGCTCCCCGACCGGGATCGCCGGATGGATCACCTCGGCCCACGGCATGCCGGGCGCGTTGCGCTGCTGGTGCTCGGAGACCGCCACCCACCCCAGATGCCCGGCACCCCGCGGGGCTGGCTCCCACATCTGGACCAGCGGCCGGTAGCTGGTCTGCACCGTCCGCGCGCCCATACCCTGCCCGTGAGGTGGCAGCCAGCCGGTGCGGGTGTGGTCGCTGACCACATCCACGGCGCCGAACTGCTCCAGCACCTTGCCGGCCTGCTCGGCATGGAGCCGCTCGACGATTTCCGCGCTGGCGCGCTGCCCCCCGGTCGGATCGGTGTCGATCACCGGGTAGCCGCCGGTCGCCACCCCGCCAAGGCCCGCGCCGATCAGGGCGACCTGGTGGCCACGCCCGGCCAGGCCCTCGGCAAGCCAGCGGACCTGATCCAGGCCGCCGAGGCTGGGCGGCGGCACGGCTGCGGTGGGTGGGGCGATCAGCGCGACCCGCAACCTCTGCGCTGGCGCCCAGACCTCCAGCGCGCGTGTTGGTGCGGTTGTGGTTGTGGTTGTGGTCATGCGATCAGGGCTCCTGAGTACGTGCGATCTCCAGACGTGCCTGCCGGGGACGGCCAACCATGGCCTTGTCGTGCATGGCGGCCCGGCCGACGATCACCGCTGCGGGCGTGGGGTCGTGTTGCTGGCCGCGACCCGACGACGGCCGCTCGGCAGCGCCAGTGGGTGCCGGTCCCTCGTGGAGCTGGTCGACCGGGCCGGGCGGTAGCGTGTCGCCCGGTTCGGTCAGCAGCCGGTCAACCTCCGCCTGCGGGTAGCGGCGGTGGCCGCCAAGCGTGCGGACGGACGCCAACCGCCCCTGCCGGCTCCAGCGGGCCACCGTCCGGGGAGGGACCCGTAGCCGCCGGGCGACCTCGGCCGTGCGCAGCAGCCCGCCCGGCTCCTCACGAACCTGCCAGCGGCGGCGCGCCAGCACGGCTTCGACGTTCGTTGTAGGGAAGCGCCGCTGCCCACCGAGGGTGACCACATACGGCAGCAGGCCAGCGTCGACCCAGCGGAGCACCGTCCGGGGATGCACCCGAAACAGCGCCGCGACCTGCCCGGTACGAAGCCACTCCTCTCCCTCTGGCGCGGCTTCGTCGTGGACGTTGCCGTGCTCGACGAGCGTCTGGTCGGCTGTGGAATCCATCGCGGCTGGTCGGATGCGGGGGACGGTCGGGATTGGCGCCTGGGACCACGCCGGAAGCCTCCGCGCCGCGTGGTTGGCGGCAAGGGAGCTGGTCGTCCGTGTCGGAGCTGGGGCCAATTCCTCTCGGGCCGCTCGGCCTTGCCGCCGACCTCCTCGCCCGGGACCGCCGAAGGGGAACAGCGGCACCGGACACCTGCGCGAGATGACGGAGATGATTGGAGGCGGGCCGGCGGCGGGTCCGGAGGGGGAACGCCGTCCCCACCTCGCCGCCGGCCCCCTGCCCCGCCGAGGCGCCCGGCCCGGTCCTGCCGGGACCTCGACCGCTCCTCCTGCGCGTACTGCGGCGGCGACGGTCACGACGTCTCCCGCCTGCGCTCCGCAGCCCTGGCGAGCAGGCGGATGCCGATGCCGGTGATCTCCACCCTGCCCGGCCCGGCCGGTGCGATGACCTGCATGCGCAGGAGATTCCCGAGCGTCTCCCGTGACAGCGTACCAAGTGCAAGCCCGCCACCGGCCTTGCCGATCTCGACAAGGGCTGTCCACTGCTCGTCGGTCAGCTCGGGAAGCTGGTCACCATGGACGAGGAACGGGTCGGCCGGGTTGACACCCCTGCTGCTGCCCAATTCGCCCTCCTGAATGTTCGGAGGGGCGCAGCATCAACCCAGACACGCAAGCGGCCGCCCACAACTGTGGGCGGCCGGCGGAAATGTGTGCGGCTACGCTGCTACGAGCCGTTCACGCAACTCGACCGCGGCGGGGTCCTGCGAGTCGTGGAGCATCCCGCGTAGTTGCAGGAGCTGGCGTCGTACCCACTCGGAGGGGCACTGCTGCCGTAGCCGGTCGACCTCGATCCCGATGCGCGCCGCCTCGGGGATCTCCTGCGCCTGCGCAAGGCATAGCGCCAGGCTGCCATTGGTGTGAGCGTTCAGCCGCACGAGGTCCGGGCGCTGCTTGAGGCTGGTGACCTGCGTGCGCAACAGCGGCTCAGCCTCGCGCGGCGCGCCTAGGAACACGAATGCCTTGCCGGCTTGGGCGTCCAACTCTGGCGCGTTGAACCAGTAGACATACGGGGGGTCCTCGCCCTTGCCGTCCTCGGCCAGTGCCAGCTCCGCGCGTGCCCGCTCGATGCTCGCCTGGACCGCATCGGCATTGCCGGCCTGGGCGTTGGACCTGGCAACCCGCAACCACAACGCCGCGGTCAGCCGCCTCGACCCGGTCCGGCGGGCGTGGTCAACGCCGACGTCGGCGTAGCTGACCGCCTGGCTTGGACGTTGCTCGTCACTGGCCAGCACGCTCATGAAGCTGAGCGTGTACGCCGCCAGCGCATTGTCCCCAAGGCGCCGGGCCGTCCCCAACGCCTTCCGGTAATCCGTCCAGGCCGCGCGCTGATCCCCGGAGTCATGTGCCAGCCAGCCGGAGAGCTGCTCCAGCTCGCCGGCGACCCGGCCGAGCTCGCGCTCGACCTCCTCGGTCTTGCCGGCGCCACGCAGGCCCTCCACCACCCGAAGATGCGACGCGCAGGCCCTCCACCACCCGAAGATGCGACGCGGCGCCCGCCCGCAGCGGCGCCGGGCCGATCTCATCGTCCAATGAACGGTAGGCCGTCACGATCGCGCCGAGGCTTCTGGCACCAGTCATGCTGATCGTGCCCGTGCCGGCCATCGCCGCCCGGGCCTCCTCCTGGTACAGCCAGCCCAGCGATCCCGCCAGGCCGATCCCCACCACCCCGCCGGTCTTCAGCGCCTCTCGCCGGTTCACCAACCTGAGTCTCCCTCCCGGCTCGACGATGAGCATCAAGTCGTCCTCAGTGTCGGTGGCGCCGGCCATCCGCGCAAGATCGGCCAATCCGTCTTTCGGGTCACGGCCGTTGAACGCGCGCTTGAGCAGCCAGAGCATGGCCTGCTGATCGGCGTCAGGGACGCCTGGGACCGGTGTGGTGAGGAACACGCCGAGGTCGAGCTGGAGCGCCACGGCGATGTTGGCGAGATCGAGGATGTTGTAGGGCGAGCGGCGGCCCCGCTCGACCATCTGGACCCAGCTCGGGGACCTCGCGATCAGGTCGGCGAAGACACGAGTGCTGAGCCCACGCTGTGTCCGCCAGTGGCGGAGTCTTGGCCCGATGTGCCACGGGTCCATCTCTGGCCTCCCTGGCCTGCATAGATTACGAGGGTTCTACACCGTAAGTGACGAGCGAGCCAATCAGTCCCGCTCTCGGCCGTGGCTCCTGTTGGCGCTCCTTCGAAGGGATCTCGCCGCGAGGTGTGACTCCTCCCAGCCGCTGAAAGGCCGGCGCGTGCCGTTGTCGGTTCCGGCCAGGGCTTATCGCGTTGCGTGATGGCACTGGTTCGCCCAGCCATCGCCGCCGGTGTGGCGGCTGGGTCGCTCCTCTCCGGGTCCTCGAGTCGTTGGTGCCTCGCGGCCCTCGTCGACCGCGCGAGCCAGATCCCTACCGGCTACGGCGACCAAGTGCAATGGTGGCGGCTCGGCTCGCCGCGTCGAGCCGGGATCTGGCTTGGTCTGGGCCTGGGCCGGGGCCGAAGGCCCGGCTGCCTTGTCGGCCGCCGCTGATCTCGACATTGCGCGCCCTCCTTCACATGCGGACAGTCCCTCCCGAAGGCGTAGAAGGGCCTCCGGTGCTCAAATCGCCTTGGCCGCTGGTCAGTCGTGACCGGCAGACCGGACAGTCGGACGGTGGCAGCCTTGCGCATCGAAGAGGCGGTCGGTATTGGCCGATCGTCCAAGGCCAAGTGCGCTGTCCAGTTCTGCTGACCCGAGCGAAGACGAGCCCCGACGGTTGCTGCCTTTGTCGGCGAACGCCCATGCCCGAACGGGCTACCCTGGGCACACCAATACCGGCGCTCGTGGGTGAGGAGGTGTGCGGCATGTGGCAAGGTCGTCCGCCGCGAGTCGGCCGCGTCCGCCGCCAGCAGATCACCCAGGAGTCGCGCCGTATCCATGCGCTGCGCCGGACCCAGGGCTGGACCGTCGATCAGGTCCAAGACGAAATCCTGCGGCGCTTCTTCGGTGAGGTATTCCCTGGCGAGGCGCGAATGCTTGCCCACGGGTGGAACGCGGGCCTGGTCCGCGAGGGACTACAGGCGCTCTCGGACGCGGCCGGCCTTGACGCCACGGGCCTCCAGGACGCCGATGTCTTGCGTTGGCTGCGCGGGGAGACCTACCCCAGGGACTACCTCGATCGGCTCTGCCGGCTGTTCCAGTGCCATCAGGCCGCGCTGGGTTGGCCGGTCGCCCAGACCCTCCCAGCAATCGACTACACCCCCCGCCAGCGTCCGCCGGAGGCGGTTGACACGCTCGCACGGCAGATGGGGCTCATCGGCGAGGTGCCCGCCCAGCTGCCCGAGGGTGACCTGCTGACCGTGCGGCTTGCGGTCATGATCAACGGCGAGCAGGCAACGATGCCGATCCGCGTGCCCCGAGCGGTGCTGCTTGAGGCTGGAGGCGCCGAGCTGCTGACGGCGCTGGCTGGTCACCCCGACCCGGCCGAGCGTCAGCGCGTCACCGCGGTGATCAAGCGTCGCCACCCTGCCGACATGCGCTCAGTCGCGCACTTCGGCGCCGTCCTCGCCTCCTACCGGACCTTGGAAGACCTCATCGGGCCACGGCGTCTGCTTGACCCGGTCCGGTCGATGATCGAGGTGATCGACGATCTCCGCATCGACGCGCCAGCGGCCGTCCAGCGGTCACTGCTTGGCCTCGCCGCACAGTACTGGCAGTTCGCCGGGTGGCTGCGAGTGGACCTCGGCGACAACCACGCGGCCGAACGTGCCTACGACACCGCCCTGGCGCGCGCGACCGAGAGCGGCACCCCGGCACTCATGCGCTACGTGCTTGCGTGCAAGAGCGAACAGGCCCTCATGGACGGCCGTCCCGACGCAGCGCTGGTCCTCGCCCAGGAAGCCCAACGCGACCCCGAGACGCTCACCCCAGCGGCACTTGCCTGGGCAGCCGACCTCGAGGCCCGCGCCCATGCCCTCAACGGCGACCAGACCAACTGCCAGCACCAACTCGACAACGCCAGGAGGCTGCTCGCGGCCAGCGCCGAGCGCGGCCGGGCCGAAGAGCCCCCGTGGGTGTACCACTTCGTCAATGAGGCGTTCGAGGTGCACCGTGGGATCTGTCTCACCGACCTCGGCCGGACCGACCAGGCCACCAGCGTCCTGGACGCCGCAGTCGCTGCCGTGCCAGCCGAACGGGTCCGTGACCGCGCCTACTACCTCACCTACGCGGCCAGAGCATATGCCGCAGACGATGAGCCCGAGCAGGCCGACGCGGTGGCGTGCGAGGCGGCGCAGCTCGCCCTTGAGACCGACTCCATCCGAGTCCTGGGCAGGCTCCGTCGCCTCCGTAGCGATGCTCCCGGCACCTTCCACGAACTCGCGGAGCTACTCCCGCCACCTCCGCCGGATAACTGAGTCGCCGGGCAGGCTCAGGCGACGGATAGCGCGAACAGGCGCTCCAGCTGGGCAACCGTCTGCTTCGGGTCGGTCAGGTGCAGGGTGGTCATGCCAAGTGCCCGAGCGGGCGGAAGGTTGTGGGCCATGTCATCGACGAATACACACGCCTCGCCGGGCACGCCGAGCCGGTCAAGGGCCACAGCGAAGATCCCTGGGTCAGGCTTGCGCATGCCGACCTCCTCGGAGATCACCAGGACGTCGAACCGCTCGGCCAGCCGCCATGGCGCGTAGGGGTTGTACGGGGCAAGACCCAAGGAGTTGGTGAGCACTCCGGTCCGCACGCCAGCACCGCGAGCACGCTCGGCGAAGTCGAGCAGCAGCGGCTCGGGCTTCAGGTGCTGGCAGACACGCTCCACCAATCCGGTCCCGTCGATCCCAAGCCGTTGGCCGATCGCTTGTTCGAACTCCGGTTGGGTGCTGCTACCACGCTCAAGATCCTGGAGCAGGGCATGCCCGTCCGGGTCATCCTTGAGCAGCCCCAGCAGCGCGCCCTCAGGGAGGCCAACCTCGCGGCAGAACGCGCCGTACGCCTCGAACAGATCGCTGGTCAGCACTCCGTTGAAGTCCAGCAGAAGCCCCCGGTACCCCCCGCTCATGTCCCTGGTCACCATCGCCCAATCCTCCAGTCGGGATTGCCTCCGGCCCATCATCGTGCCGAACGTAAGGCCGAGTCGATCGGCGATTACCGCACTGCTCGAAGGGGAAGCTGGGCCATCGGTGGCATCCATGGCGGTGGCACCGGCGGCGATCCGCACGACCGGAATCAGCGGTCCGCCGCACACCCCAGCGCGCTCCAGAGGCTGGGCCTGGTCAGGGCTTGCGCCCGACAGCGCAGTACTCATCCACCTCGTCGCGACCGGTGCCCGGGTCGGGCCGCCACCGCGTCGTCGACACCACGCCAGGCTCGACCAGCTCCAGCCGCTCGAAGAAGCCAGCCAGCTCCTTAGGGCTGCGGATGACGATCGGAACCGACCCGGCCTGGTTCCAGAGCCGCACCGCCTCCTCCATCGCCGCGCCGGTGACCGTGCTGGTCGTGTGGGAGATCACCAGGTAGCTCCCCGACGGCACCGCGTCCAGCAACCGCTGCACGATCGC
>WNFU01003261.1_pt1 | contig 21542 bp, 17 predicted proteins | sample 5400121 | NCBI WGS metagenome assembly WNFU01 (sample SAMN13153360, study PRJNA577476) | soil metagenome | isolation source: 100 cm soil or saprolite under grassland replicate 1 | place: USA:California | collected 2016-06-15
CCCGAAGATGATGTTCGCGTCCGGGTCGGCGGCCGACTGGGCCATCGAGACCGCCTCGTCCACCTCGCGCAGCGTGAGGTTCGCGCCGCCCGTGATGTTCACGAGGAGGCCGGTCGCGCCGTCGAGCGAGACGTCCTCGAGGAGCGGCGAGCTGATCGCCGACTGCATCGCCTCGACCGCGCGCTTCTCGCCGGACGAGCGGCCGGTGCCCATGAGCGCCATGCCCTGCTCGCTCATGATGGTGCGCACGTCGGCGAAGTCCACGTTCACGAGGCCGTGCACCGTGATGATGTCGGAGATGCCCTGCACCGCGTGCAGGAGCACCTCGTCCGCCCGCTTGAACGCGTCGGCCATCGCCATGTTCTCGCCGGCGACCGAGATCAGCCGCTGGTTCGGGATGACGATGAGCGTGTCCACCGCCGCCTTGAGCTCCGCGATGCCGGCCTCCGCCTGCTTGCGGCGGCGGTTGCCCTCGAACAGGAACGGCTTCGTGACGACGCCGACGGTGAGCGCGCCGGTCTGCTTCGCGACGTCGGCGACGATCGGGGCGCCGCCGGTCCCGGTCCCGCCGCCCATGCCGGCGGTGACGAACACCATGTCGGCGCCGTCGAGCGCGGCCGCGATCGCCTCCCGCTCCTCGAGCGCCGCCTGCCGGCCGATCTCGGGGTTCGCGCCCGCGCCGAGCCCGCGCGAAGCGCCGCGCCCGAGCTGGAGCTTGACGCTCGCCTTGTTCGCGGCGAGCGCCTGCACGTCGGTGTTGGCGGCGATGAACTCGACGCCCTCGATGCGCGCCGCGACCATCGTGTTGATGGCGTTGCCGCCGCCGCCGCCGACCCCGATCACCTTGATGCGCGCCGCGTCCTGCTTGTCCGTGTACTCGATCATGGTCGTCCCCGCGGGCTAGAAGACCTGCCCGAGCCACTCCTTCATCCGGTTCTTCACCTTGCGGTAGACGTTCTCCTCGCGGATCTTGAAGTACGGGCTGAAGTCCTGCTGCTGGGCGCCGTAGATCACCAGGCCGACCGCCGTCGCGTACATCGGGCTCTTCACGACGTCGACGAGCCCACCGATGCCGCGCGGCATGCCGCGTCGCACGGGGAGCCCGAGCACCTCCTCGCCCATCTCCTGCATCCCGGCGAGCAGCGTCGACCCGCCGGTGATTACGACGCCCGAGGCGAGGATCTCCTCCATCCCGGCCTTCTGCAGCTCGTGCTGGACGAGCATGAAGATCTCCTCGACGCGCGGCTCGACGATCTCGGCGAGGATGTGCCGCGAGAGGACGCGCGGCTGGCTGCCGCCGACGCTCGGGACCTCGATCGTCTCCGTCTTGTCCACGAGCGACGCCATCGCCGAGCCGTACTGCTTCTTGATCCGCTCCGCCTCGTGCGTCGGCGTGCGGAGCCCCACCGCGACGTCGTTCGTGAGGTGGTTGCCGCCGAGCGCGATCACGGCGGTGTGCTGGATCGAGCCGTTGTGGAAGATCGCGATGTCGGTCGTGCCGCCGCCGATGTCCACGAGGCAGACCCCGAGCTCGCGCTCGTCGTCGTTGAGCGTCGCGAGCGACGACGCCAGCGGCTGGAGCACGATGTCCGCGACGTTGAGGCCGGTGCGCTGCGCGCACTTCACGATGTTCTGCGCGGAGGAGACCGCACCCGTGACGATGAGCGCCTTCGCCTCGAGCCGCACCCCGCTCATCCCGACCGGCTCCTTCACCCCGTCCTGGTCGTCGACCACGAACTCCTGCGGGAGGACGTGGATGACCTCGCGATCGAGCGGGATCGCGACCGCCTTCGCCTGGTCGATGACGCGGTCCACGTCCTGCTGCCGGACCTCCTTGTCCTTCACCGCGACGACGCCGTGGGACGGGAAGGCCTTGATGTGGCCGCCCGCGATCCCGGTGTAGACCGTGGTGATCTCGCACCCGGCCATGTGCTCCGCCTCCTCGATCGCGCGCTTGATCGAGGCGACGGTGGCGTCGATGTTCACCACGACGCCCTTCCGCAGGCCCTTGGACGGGTGCGTCCCGATTCCGATGATGTCGATGCCGTCGTCGGTCACCTCGCCGACGATCGCGCAGATCTTCGTCGTCCCGATGTCGAGCCCGACGAGGATGTCGCCGCTCTTTGCCATGATCACCTCCGGGCGTTCGCGCGTCGCGCTTCGCCCTAATGGCGCCCTCTCGGACGCTCCCTGCCGTTTCCGCCAGCTCCATCCGCGAGCCGCACGGCGACCCAGTCCGGGCGCCGCCGGTTCTCGAGGTGGAGCACCTCCGCGCGCTGCCCCTCGGCCTCGAGGGCCGCGAGGACGCGCTCGAGTCTCGCGAGCTTCTCCGGGAGCGCGCCGTGGCCGAGCCGGACCTCGAGCCCCTCCGGTCCCGCCCACAGCGTCGTCCCGTACTCCGCGTCGATGTGGATCTCCGAGACCGGGGCGCGCCGATCGAGGCCGCGCTCCGCCCAGCGGTCGAGCAGGGCGAGCGCGGCCTGGAGCAGCGGCTCGACCTCGGCGCGACGCTCGACCCAGTCGTCGCGGCCGACCCCGGTGATGACCGGGAGATCGAGCCCGTCGCCCGGGAGCGCGCGCTTGAAGACCTCGCCCTCCGAGTCCACGAGGTAGAGCCCGGCGAGATCGACGAGCGCCGCCGCGCGGCGCTCGACGACGCGGATCTCGAGCGCGGGCGGGAGCGCCCGGCGCACCTCGACCGACGCGACCCACGGGTGCCGGCGCAGCGCAGCCTCGACGAGCGCGGTGTCGCACAGGAGCAGGTGGTCGCCGCGCTGCACCGGGGAGAGCTCGAGGAGCTCCTGCGCGCTCGCCCGCGCGAGCCCCTCGAACCGGACCTCGGCGATGCGGAGCAGATCCCCGCGGAGCGCGTGCCGCCAGGTGAGGTACCCGCCGGCGGCGAGGAGCGCGACCGCCGCGATGGGCGGGAACGCGAGCGACGCCACGCGCGCCAGCGTTCGGCGCTGCTCGGCCGGATCCCTGTCTACCCGCCGCCGGTTCTGTACCCGCGCCACCGCCGCTCCCGCCGCCCGGACCTGCGCCCACCTCACCGCTTCCGGGCGCTATCACCCGAGGGTGCAGCATGCCCCAGGACGCGGCGCAGGCAAGTTTTCGGACCCACGCGCGGAACGCGATGGCACTCGCGGTGCAAACGCCTCCCGCCACGACTCGTGCAGCGCGTTGATGGGTCGCGATATCGACCGAGGTCCCGGGTTGCGGTAAATGAACCGGACCGGCGCGCCGTCGAGACGACGGCACGCCAAGCACCCACACTGGAGCTCGCAACATGCGCATGCGTCTCGCCCCTCTGCTCATCGCCGGCGCCATCGCGCTCGTCGGCCTGGCCCGCGCCGAGGGGAGCCGACTCGCTCCGATCCCGACGAGTGAGGCGACGTCCACCCACGGCCCCTACGAGATGGGCGCCTGCGACACGTGCCACCAGCGGAGCGATCCGAAGAACCCGGGCGCGGCGGTGAAGGTCTCGAACGACCTCTGCTTCGACTGCCACGACGAGTTCCGCGGCTCGGCGCCGGTCAAGATGGAGACGTCGATCCACCCGAAGAGCGCGGCGACCTGCACGACGTGTCACAATCCGCACAACTCGAGGAAGAAGAAGCTTCGACTGTAGCCGCGGCGCGCCGGTCCGCTTACACCGATCGAGGGCGCCCGCGGAAAGTGCCTCGGTGTCGCAGGGTCCTGAGCCGGCGCCTTTTTTTCCGCGCACTTGCTATAGATCAAGGCTTGCTGACGCCCGAGTGCCCAAAAATCGGACCGGCGCGGGTCCAATGGAGGGGGGCGAGGCCCGCGGTCATGTCCCCTCGGAGCGGAACGAGAATGTACAAGCGGCTCAAGATCGTCGCGAGACTCATCCCGGTGACGCTCCTCCTCGTCTCGGACCGGCCGGCCGCGGCTCCGTTGAAGACGGAGGTCAAGAAGACCGCCATCCGGCGCGGGGCTGCCGTCGCACCCCTGCCGAAGGACAAGGCGACCCGGTCTCACGCGCCGTACGAGAGCGGCCAGTGCGGCGTCTGCCACGTGAACAACGACGCGGCGAACCCGGGGCCGATCCGGCACGCGAGCGTCAACGAGCAGTGCTTCGAGTGCCACGATGACGTGCGGGACGTGATGGCCCGCAAGTACAAGCACGTCCCAGCCGAGGAGGCGTGCACGGACTGTCACAACGCGCACAACTCGTCCGAGCCGGCGCTCCTGTTGACCGAGATGATCGAGATGTGCACGAAGTGCCACGCGGGCATCAAGAACCAGCTCGCGAAGGGCAAGGTGCAGCACGCCGCCGTCTCGAAGGACAAGAAGTGCACGAACTGCCACAACCCGCACGCCGCGAACATCGAGCGGCTCCTCATCGCGCTGCCGTTCGACCTTTGCGTCAACTGCCACGCGAAGGACGGGATGGTGGCCGACGACGGCAAGCAGATGACGAACTTCAAGAAGTGGCTGGACGAGAACAAGGTCTGGCACGACCCCGTCCGCGCGAAGGACTGCTCCGCCTGCCACCGCACGCACGCGGGTGACAACTACCGCCTCCTCGTCGCCGACTACCCCGCCGCCTTCTACGCGCCGTACGAGCGGAAGAACTACGCGCTCTGCTACGGCTGCCACAACGACAAGGTGGTCTCGGTCGAGGAGACGACGACGCTCACCGGGTTCCGTGACGGCTCGCGCAACCTCCACTTCGTCCACGTGAACCGGGAGCGCGGCCGCACCTGCCGCGCCTGCCACGAGGTCCACGCCTCGAAGCAGGACCACCACATCCGCGAGGGCGTTCCTTACGGCCCGAAGGGCTGGATGCTGAAGGTGGGCTACACGAAGCTGCCGAACGGCGGCTCGTGCGCGAAGACCTGCCACGACACGAAGACCTACAACAACAAGACGCTCACCAGCTCGGTCCCCGCGAAGAGGTAGCGAGCTCCCGCGGTGAACCTCTCCGGCGTGCGTACGATTGCCGCGGCCGTCTCCCTCGGCCTGGCGGCGGGAGGGGGCGCGGCCCCGGCCTCCGGCGTCGCCGCCGACCTCGACCGGCGCGTTCAGATCGGTGACCAGGTCGACGACGTGGAGCTGCGATCGATCGACGGGAAGAAGGAGCACTTCCTCCAGAAGGGCGCCTCCGCGAACGTGTTCGTGTTCTTCCGGCCCGAGCAGGATCGCTCGCTCGACACGCTGAAGGACATGTCGACCTGCGAGAAGGAGTTCGAGAAGAAGCCGGTCCGCTGGATCGGCGTCGTCTCGGACTCGTGGCCCGCCGACGTCGTGAAGGCGTTCATCAAGGACGCGGGCGTCCGGATGTCGGTGCTCGTCGACGAGGGCGACGCGCTCTACGGCAAGCTCGGGATCCGGCTCCACCCCGTCATCGGGATGGTGGACCGCAAGGGGAAGCTCGCGGCGTTCGAGCCGTTCCGCCAGATCAACTACTGCGAGCGGGTCCGGGTTCGCGTGAGATTCCTGCTCGGAGAGGCGACCGAGGCGGACGTCGCGAAGGTCGACGAACCCGAGCGCTCCACGACGCGGAGCGAGGACGGGGTCGCGAAGCGGCACGTGAACTTCGCCCGCACGCTCCACGGCATCAAGCAGGACGACAAGGCGCTCGAGGAGCTGCAGAAGGCGCTCGCCATTCTCCCGAACGCCGCCGCGTACTCCTTGCAGGGGCAGATCCTCGCGGGCCAGGGCAAGTGCCCCGAGGCGCTGCGCGCCTTCGACGCCGCGTTGAAGATCGAGCCGGCCCACGCCGTCGCGCTGGACGGGAAGAAGAGCTGCACGAGATGAGGTTCCGTGTGGTCGGTTGTGTGTCGCCGTCCCCTCACGCGGAGCGATGACAACGAACCCCTCGCCGCCCCGACCCGGGGTGGTGCATGATCAAAGAGCCTTATGTCGACCAACAGCCGAGTCACCTTCCCCTTCGCGTTGCTGACGTTCTTCGCGGCGTTCCCTCCGCCCGCGCAGGCGCGCGCCGAGCCGGGTGCTGTGCTGCAGAACATCGAGCTGAAGACGCTCGCCGGGGGTAAGGCGCCGCTCCTCTCGGCGAAGGCGAAGGCGAACGTGTTCGTCTTCTTCCGCACCGGGCAGGAACGCTCCGTGGATGCGCTGAAGCAGATGGCCGTGTGCGAGAGGGAGCTCGCGGGCAAGGCCATCTACTGGGCGGCGATCGTGAGCGGCTCCGAGTCGCCCGGCGAGGTGCAGGCGATCGTGGCGCAGACCGGCATCAAGATGCCCGTGCTGATCGACGAGGGGGACGTGCTCTACGACCGGCTCGGCATCCGCCTCCACCCGATGGTCGGGATCACCGACGGCCGGTTCGTCCTGAACGCGATGGAGCCGTACCGTCAGATCGACTACTGCGACGTCATCAGGACGCGCATCAAGGTGCTGCTCGGCGAGGCGACGGTCGCCCAGCTCGACAAGGTGATGAACCCGGACAAGTCGCCGCTGCCCGGCGCGGATCCGATGAAGAAGGCGATGCGCGACGTGAACATGGCGCGCCGCCTGTACGAGATCGGCCAGTACGGCGACTCCCTGAAGTTCGCGAACAAGGCGCTCGAGGTCGCGCCCGTCGCGCACGCGTACACGGTGATGGGCCTCGCGTACGCGAAGCTCGGCAAGTGCGACGAGGCGAACAAGGCGTTCGAGCAGGCCACGAAGCTCGACCCGAACGAGCTCGAGCTCGCCGCGCCGGCGAAGGCAACCTGCAAGTAGCGCCTCGCAGCATGTAGACTCGTCCCCCACGGCGGCGGAGGAGGGGCTCGCGCACGCGCAGGAGCGCGCAGGGGCGCCCGCTCACGCCTTCAGCGCGGCGCCCTCTAGGATCTTGTCGCAGAGGTCCGAGAACGCGATCCCGAGCCCGGCCGCGATCTTCGGGACGAGCGAGGTCGCGGTCATCCCGGGGAGGGTGTTGATCTCGAGGATGTAGGGCGTCCCGTCGGGCACGACGATGAAGTCCACCCGCGTGACGCCCGCGCAGCCGAGGCCGCGGTGCGCCGTCTCCGCCGCCTCGAGGACGCGCTTCGCGTGCGCCTCCGGGATGCGCGCGGGGTAGTGGTACTTCGTCGTCCCGGCGGTGTACTTGGCGGCGTAGTCGTAGAACTCGTTGGCGGGCTGGATCTCGATCGCGCCGAGCGCCGTTCCCTCGAGCACCGCGACGTTCACCTCGACCCCCTTCACGTACCGCTCGACGATCACGTCGCCCTTGAACGTCGCCGCGTCGAGGCAGGCCGCCCCGAGCTTCGTCTCGTCCTTCACGAGGTGGACGCCGACGGACGACCCCTCGCCGGACGGCTTCACGACCCAGGGGATCCCGAACGGCAGGTCGGCGGGCGCGATCGTGCCGGCGCGCGCCGCCGGGAAGACCCGGTAGTCGATCACCGCGAGCCCGAGCGCCTTGAACATCGCCTTCGCGACCACCTTGTCCATGCCGAGCGCCGAGGCGAGGACGCCCGAGCCCGTGTACGGGATCGCCATCGCCTCGAGGAGCCCCTGCACGCACCCGTCCTCGCCCCACCGGCCGTGGAGCGCGTTGAAGGCGACGTCGATCCGCGCGGCCCGCAGCCGCTCGGGGAGGTCGAGGTCGACGTCCACGAGGATCACCTCGTGACCCTTCGCGACGAGCGCGTCGGCGCAGGCCTTCCCGGTCCTGAGCGAGACGTCGCGCTCGGTCGAGCGCCCGCCGTACAGCACCGCCACCTTCTTCCCGGTCCAGCGCGACATGTCGTCCTCCTGCGCGGGCTAGGTCGCCCGCAGGTCTTCTGGGTCCTCGGGCGGGAACTCGCCCACGAGCCGCACCTCGGTCTCGAGCGCGATCCCGAACCGCTCACGCACCCGCGCCCGCGCGAGCCGGACGAGCGCGAGCACGTCGCGGGCCGTCGCGCTGCCGAGGTTCACGACGAAGTTGGCGTGCACCTCCGACCAGGCCGCCCCGCCGACGCGGTGGCCCTTCAGGCCGACCGCCTCGACGAGCCGCCCCGCGAACTCGCCCGGCGGGTTGCGGAATGTCGAGCCGAAGCTCGGCTTGTCGAGCGGCTGCGTGCGCCGGCGACGGTCGCGGTCCTCCTGCATGGCGCGCTCGCTCGCCGCGACGTCGCCCGGCCGGAGGCCGAACTCGATCCGGGTCGCGACCGCGCCCGGCGGGAGCCGGCAGGTCCGGTAGGCGAACCCGAGCTCCCGCGCGTCGACGAAGCCCGCGCCCTCCGCGGTCGCGAGCTCGACGCGGCGGACGACGTCCTTCATCTCGCCGATCCGGGTCCCCGCGTTCATCGCGAGCGCGCCCCCGAGCGTCCCCGGGATCCCGGCGACGAACTCCATGCCGACGAGGCCGAGCGCGTGGGCGCGGACCCACAGGCGCGAGGTGGGCTGCCCGGCGCCGAGGACCAGCGCCTCGCCGCGCGCCTCCTCCGGCGCGAGGTCGGCCGGCACGCGCAGCACGACGCCGCGCACCCCCGCGTCGGCGACGAGCGTGTTCGCGCCGCCGCCGAGGACGTGGAGCGAGACGTCGAGCTCCCGGACCGCGCGCAGGAGCTCGGCGAGAGCGTCGGGATCGGCCGGGCGGACGAGGAGGTCGGCGGGGCCGCCCACGCGGATCGACGTCCGGGGCGCGAGCGGCGCATCGCGCAGGTGCTCGCCGCGAACGCGGCGGACGATCTGTTCGCGCCAGTCGCTCACCCGACTCTTTCCCTCTCCGCCCGCCCCCTCACCCCGACCCTCTCCCCCGCTTCGCGGGGGAGAGGGGGAATGCATGTGAACGCGCCTTCCCTCTCCCTCGCTTCGCGGGGGAGAGGGGGAATGCATGTGAACGCGCTTTCCTTCTCCCCCGCTTCGCGGGGGAGAGGGGGAATGCAAGTGAACGCGGTTCCCCTCTCCCCCCGCCGCCGGCGGGGGGAGAGGGTCAGGGTGAGGGGGGGACTCGAGCGCGGCCCCCTCACCCCGGTCCTCTCCTCCGCTTCGCGGAGGAGAGGGGGAATCGAAGTGAACGCGCTCATGTGCCCAGCAGCGCCAGCAGCTCGGGGCCGACCTGCGTGATGTCGCCGGCGCCGAGGGTGAGGACGATGTCCCCGGCGCGCACGCGGGCCCGCGCGGCGCGCCCGAGGTCGGCGCGCGGGACGAGCGTCACGTCGCGGTGGCCGCAGGCGCGGACCGCGTCGGCGAGCGCGGCGGAGGTCGCGCCCGGGATCGGGTCCTCGCCCGCGGCGTAGATGTCGGTGAGCAGGAGCACGTCCGCGTCGTTGAACGCGGTCGAGAACTCCGCCATGAGGTCGCGGGTGCGCGTGTAGCGGTGCGGCTGGAACAGGCACACGACGCGCCGGTGGAACGCCTCGCGCGCGCCGAGGAGCGTCGCCTTCACCTCGGCCGGGTGGTGGCCGTAGTCGTCGACGACGGTGACGCCCGCCGCCTCGCCGCGCACCGTGAACCGGCGCTGCACGCCGCGGAACGTGGCGAGCGCCGCGCGGACCGCCTCGGGCGGAATGCCCATCTCGTCGCCGAGCGCGACCACCGCGAGCGCGTTGAGGGCGTTGTGGCGCCCGACCATCTGGACCTCGAACCGGCCGAGCGGCTCCGCGCGCCGGGAGGCGTCGAACCGGACGGAGTGGCCGTCCACCTCGATCCGGTCGGCGCGGTAGTCGGCCTGGTGACTCTCGCCGTACGTTACGTAGCGGCTCTCGACGTCCGGCAGGAGCGACTGCACGCCCGCGTGGTCGTGGCAGAGGATGGCGAGCCCGTAGAAGGGGACGCGGTTCACGAAATCGAGGAAGCCGCGCCGGAGCGCCTCGGCGGTCTTCCAGTGGTCGAGGTGCTCCGAGTCCACGTTCGTCACGATCGCGATCGTCGGCGGGATGCGCAGGAACGAGCCGTCGGACTCGTCCGCCTCCACGACCATGTAGTCGCCCTTGCCGAGCTTCGCGTTCGAGCCGAAGGTGTTCACCTTCCCGCCGACGACCGCCGTCGGGTCGAGCCCGGCGTGCGCGAGGAGGTGGGCGGCCATCGAGGTCGTCGTCGTCTTCCCGTGCGATCCGGCGATCGCGACCCCGTACTTGAGGCGCATGAGCTCCGCGAGCATCTCGGCGCGCGGGATGACGGGGATCTTGCGACGGCGCGCCTCGACCACCTCCGGGTTGTCGCGGCGCACGGCGGAAGAGATCACGACGACGTCCACCTCGGCGATGTTCTCCGCCGCGTGCCCGTTCGCGATCCGCCCGCCGAGCGAGGTGAGCCGGCGCGTCGTGTCCGATTCCCTGAGGTCGGAGCCGGAGACGGCGTAGCCGAGGTTGAGCAGCACCTCGGCGATGCCGCTCATGCCGATGCCGCCGATCCCGACGAAGTGGATCTTGGCGGGCCTGGAACGGAAGAGGCTCATGGAGGTCTCCGGAAGCTCCTCAGGAGGCGGGGTCCGGCGGTCGCGCCGACGCCGAGGGGCGCTCGCGGGGCTGTCCCGTGGGGGAGCCCCAGCGGCGGCGCACGAGCTCGGTGCACACGTCGGCGATCTCCTTCGCCGCCGCCGGGCTGCCGAGGCGCCCCGCGGCGCGCGCCATCTTCTCGCGCCGCTCGGGGCTCGAGAGGATCGCCCGGATCTCCCGGGCGAGCAGCTCGCCCGTGAGGTCGCGCTCCTCGATCATGACGGCCGCGCCCGCGTCGACGAGGCTCCGCGCGTTCTGGACCTGGTGGTTGTCCGCGGCGAACGGGAACGGGACGAGGATCGCGGGCTTGCGGCAGACGGTCAGCTCGGCGAGCGTGGTCGCGCCGGCGCGGCAGACGACGAGGTCGGCGCCGGCGTAGGCGCCGCTCATGTCGGTGATGAACTCGCGGACATCCGGCTCGAAGCCGCAGGCCCGGTAGCCCTTCTCCACCTGCTCGCGGTCGCGGGCGCCGGTCTGGTGCGTCACCTGGAGCGCCTCGCGGAGGTCGGCGAGGTGGGGGAGCGCCTCGATGACCCGCATGTTGAGCGCGTGGGCGCCCTGCGATCCGCCGAACACGAGCAGCTGCGACGCGGCGTGGCGCGCCTCGGGCCGCATGAAGTTCTCCATGAGCGTGCGGCGGATCGGGTTCCCGAGCTGGTAGACCTTGCGGCGGGGGAAGTGGCGGGCGGCCTCGGGGAACGCCGTGAAGGCGGCCTCCACGATCCGGCCGAGCAGCCGGTTCGTGACGCCCGCGGCGGCGTTCTGCTCCTGCACGGCGGTCGGGATGCGGAGCAGCCACGCCGCGAGCACCACCGGCCCGCTCGCGTAGCCGCCGACGCCGACGACGACGTCGGGACGCCAGCGCCGCAGGATGCGGAGCGACTGCCAGAGCGCGATGGGCAGGAGCAGGAGGTTCCGGACGGTGTCGAGGAGCCCCTTGCCCTTGAGCCCGCGCACCTCGATGAGCTCGATCGGGAAGCCCGCCTTCGGCACCACCGTCGCCTCGAGGCCGCGCGACGTGCCGACGAACACGACGTCGTTCCCCGGGTGGCGGGTCACGACCTCCTCCGCGAGCGCGATGCCCGGGAAGACGTGGCCGCCCGTGCCGCCGCCGGCGACGAGCATCCTCATGGCGTGCCCCCCACCTTGCGCGCGCCGCGCCCGAGGGCGGGAGCCCCCGGCGACGAGCTCGGAGAGAGGCGGACCGCCGAGGCCTGCCGGCGCAGGTAGCCGCCGCGCTCGGCGGACACGGACAGCAGGACCCCCGACGCGGCGAGGAGCGTCATGAGCGAGCTGCCGCCGTACGAGACGAAGGGGAGGGTGAGCCCCTTCGTCGGGAGGAGCCCGAACACGACGGCGAGGTTCACGAGCGCCTGCGCGCCGACGAGCGTCGTCACCCCGAGCGCGGCGTAGCAGCCGAAGGGATCCGAGGCGTTCAGCGCGGCGCGCAGCCCCCGCCAGACCACGATCGCGTAGAGCGCGAGGAGGAGCAGCATGCCGAGGAGGCCCGCCTCCTCCGCGATCACGGCGGCGATGAAGTCCGTGTGGGCGGCGGGGAGGTAGAAGAGCTTCCCCTTCCCCTGGCCGAGCCCCTGCCCGAAGAAGCCGCCGTTCGCGGTCCCGAGGAGCGACTCCCAGAGTTGGAACCCGGACCCGGCGCGGTAGCGCTCGGGATCGAGGAACGCCATCACGCGCGCCCATCGGTACGGCGTGGACTTCACGAGGTGCCAGGCGATGGGGAGCGCGACGATCGCCGCCATGAGGAGATACCCCACCCGCGCGCCCGCCGCGAACAGCATCGCGAGGAGCACGACGAACAGGATGACGCCGGTGCCCATGTCGCGCTGCACCAGGCAGAGCAGGACGAACACGCCCGTGACGAGGAGGTGCGGGAGGACGCCGATCGAGAAGATCCGCACCTTCTCCTGCTTCCGCGCGAGCGAGTGCGCGAGGTACAGCACGAGCACGACCTTCGCCGCCTCCGCCGGCTGGAACTGCACCGGGCCGAGCGGGATCCAGCGCTGGGCGCCGCCCGCGGTCTTCCCGACGAAGGGGACGAGCACGAGCGCGAAGAGCGTCGCGCCGAGCAGCGGGTAGGCGAAGGCGGCGATGCGGCGGTGGCCGATCCGGACCGCGAGCACCATGAGCGCGATCCCGATGCCGCCCGCCACGAGCTGGCGCTTCAGGTAGTAGAACTCGTCGAGGCCGAGCCGGCGCGACTGGCCGGCCGGGATCGCGCTCGCCGAGTAGACCATCACCGCGCCGACCGCGGCGAGCCCGAGGATCGCGCCGAGGAGGAGCCCGTCGATGGGGGGCGCGGCGCGCGCCGAGGTCTCGTCGCTCCTCATCCCGCCAGCTCTCCGACGTGGCGGCGGAAGGCCTCGCCGCGCTCCTCGTAGCTCCGGTACTGATCGTAGCTCGCGCACGCGGGCGACAGCAGCACCACCTCGCCCGGCGCCGCGATCCGGCCGGCCCGCTGGACGGCCTGCGCGAGGGTCCGGCACGGCTCGGTCGGACAGAGGTCGCCGAGCTCGGCCTCGACCTTCGCGGCGTCCTCGCCGATGGTGAGGAGCGCCTTCACGCGACCGCCGAAGAGCGGCCGGAGCGGCGCGTAGGGCGCGCCCTTCCCGCGGCCGCCCATGATGAGGACCACGCGCGGCGCGGCGCGGGGGAACGCCGAGAGGCCGACGAGCGTCGAGTCCACGTTCGTCGCCTTCGAGTCGTTCACCCACTCGACGCCCCCGCGCTCCGAGACGAGCTCGAGCCGGTGCGGCAGCCCGGGGAACGCGTCGAGCCCGGCCTGCACCGCGGCGCCGGGCACCCCGAGGAGCCGCGCGCAGAGGACCGCCGCCATCGCGTTCTCGCGGTTGTGGCGCCCGCGCAAGGCGCGGCCGCGGACGAGGTAGCGCTCCTCCGCGCCCGGCAGCCGCAGCCGCAGCTCGGCGCCGGCGGGGCCGGGCTCGCCCCCCGGATCGCGCGCCGCCGAGGGCGCGGGCGGGCCGAAGCCGAAGGTGTGGACCGAGGCGCGCGAGCCGGCGACCATCGCGACGGCGCGCGGGTCGCGCGCGTTCGCGACGGCGGCGTCACCCGGCTGCTGGAGGGCGAACAGGCGGGCCTTCGACGCGGCGTAGTCTTCCACGTCGCGGTAGCGGTCGAGGTGGTCGGGCGTGACGTTCAGGATCGCCGCGACGCGCGGCCTGAGCCGTTCGAGCCCGTCGATCTGGAACGAGGAGAGCTCGAGGACGACCGCGTCCACCCGCGCGCCGGAGAGGACGAGCTCGCAGGCGGGCGTGCCGAGGTTCCCGCCGGTGAAGGTGCGCCGGTCGCGGGCGAAGAGCGCCCCGGTGAGCGCGGTGGTGGTGCTCTTCCCGTTCGTGCCGGTGATGGCGACGACGGGCGCGCCCTCGAGGAAGCGGGCGGCGAGCTCGACCTCGCCCCAGACCGGCACTCCGCGCGCGCGCGCCGCGGCGAGCTCGGGGATCGAGAGCGGGACGCCGGGCGAGGTCACGACGAGGTCGGCGCGCTCGAAGTCCGCGCGGTCGTGGCCGCCGAGCGCGCGCCGGACCGTGAGCCCGTCGAGCGCCGCGACGGGCCCCGCGAGGTCCTTCGCCGCGCGGCGGTCGGTGACGGTGACCTCCGCTCCCTCGCGCGCGCAGAGCCGCGCCGCCGCGACGCCGCTCTTCGCGAGGCCGACGACGGTGATCTTCCTGCCCTTGAGCTCCGGTGCGCCCACGTTGTTCCTTCCCCTCGCTATCTCAGCTTGATGGACATGAGCGCGACGAGCGCGAGCATGACCGAGAGGATCCAGAAGCGGACGATGATCTTGGGCTCCGCCCAGCCCTTCAGCTCGAAGTGGTGGTGGATCGGCGCCATCCGGAAGATGCGCTTGCCGGTCGTCCGGAACGACCAGACCTGCAGGATGACGCTCACCGTCTCGCCCAGGAAGACGCCGTGCAGGATCGCGCTCGCCACCTCGTTCTTCGTGAGGACGGCGAGCGTGCCGAGCCCGCCGCCGAGCGCGAGCGAGCCGACGTCCCCCATGAAGACCGACGCGGGATACGTGTTGAACCAGAGGAACGCGACGCCCGAGCCGAAGATGGCGGAGCAGAAGACGCCGAGCTCCTCCGCCCCCGGGATGTAGGCGATGCGCAGGTACTCGGCGAGGCTGAACCCGGCGAGCGTCGCGCCCGCGACGTACGAGAGCGCGAGGAACGTCATCGACGAGACGATGGTCGGCCCGATCGCGAGGCCGTCGAGCCCATCGGTGAGGTTCACCGCGTTCGACGTCGCCACGATGACGAAGACCATGAACGGCAGGTACAGCCAGCCGAGGTTCGGCTCGAAGAAGCGGGTCGGGACGAACGGCAGCGTGAGCCGGAGGTCCACGTAGCTGCCGACCCGGAACCACGGAAAGCCCGGCTCGAGATGGAAGTTCCAGTCGGTGAGGACGCCGTAGTAGACGGCGAGCACGACGATCACCTGGAGGAGGAGCTTCTTCTTCCCCGCGAGCCCCTTCGAGTTCCGCTTCGAGAGCTTGAGCCAGTCGTCCGAGAAGCCGATCGCGCCGTAGCCGATCGTGACGAGCAGCGCGGCCCACACGTAGCGGTTCGTGAGGTCCGCGAAGAGGAGGGTCGAGATGGTGACGGCGAGGAGGATGAGGGCGCCGCCCATGGACGGCGTCCCCGCCTTCTTCTTGTGCCCCTCGGGCGTGTCCTCGCGGACGTTCGACGCGCCGTACTGGAGGATCCGCATGCGCTCGATGAAGAGGGGGCCGAGGAGGAGCCCGACGAGCAACGCGACGAGGCCCGCCGCGACGATCCGGAAGGAGGGGTAGCGGAGGACGTTGAAGACGCCGACGCGGGTCGAGAGGGGGTAGAGGAGGTGGTAGAGCATTTAAGGGTTTGGCCTCAGCGGATCGCCTCGACGAGTCGTTCGAGCTTCATGCCGCGGCTCCCCTTCACGAGGAGCACGTCGCTCGGCTGGAGGGTCGCCCGGGCCCACGTCACGAGCGCGTCGAGGTCCTCGGTGTGAAAGGCCTCGAGCCCCGCTGCGCGCGCGGCCTCGGCGACGGCGCGGGCGCGCGGCCCGAACGCCGCGAGCGCACGGACGCCGGCGCGGGCCGCCTCCTCGCCGAGCGCGCGGTGCGCCTCGCCCTCGAACGCGCCGAGCTCGAGCATGTCGCCGAGCACCGCCACCGGGCGGCGGCCGCCGGCGGCGAGGTCTGTGAGGGTCCGCAGCGCCGCCGTCATCGACGCGGGGTTCGCGTTGTAGCAGTCGTCCACGAGCTGGACGCCGGAGGGGAGCGCCTCGAGCCGCAGCCGCCGGCCGACCGGGAGCACGGCGGCGAGCCCGCGCACGATCTCGCGGTCGGTGCAGCCCAGCGCGATCGCGGCCGCGGCGGCCGCCGCGGCGTTCGCCGCGTTGTGCGCGCCGACGAGCCCCGGGATGTGGACCGCGACCTCGCGGTTGCCGATCCCGAGGACGAAGCGGAGCCCGTCCGTCCCCTGCGAGACGATCTCGAGCACGACCACGTCCCCGCGCCGCCCCTTCGAGGCGGAGAAGGTGATCATGCGCCGGCCGGAGGCCTGCGCGCGCCTCAGCATCCGCGCGTCGTCGGCGTTCGCGATGGCGACGCCGCCCTCGGGGAGCCCCTGGTAGAGCTCCGCCTTGGCGTCGGCGACCGCCTCGACGGACCCGAGCCCCTCGAGGTGCGCCGGCGCCGCGAGCGTCACGATCCCGATCTGCGGGAGCGCGATCGCCGCGAGCCGCGCGATCTCGCCGGGGTGGTTCATGCCGAGCTCGACGACCGCGGCCTGGTGCGACGCGTCGAGCCCGAACAGCGTGAGCGGCACGCCCACCTCGTTGTTCAGATTCCCCTCGGTCTTGAGGACCTTCCCGCGCGTCGCGAGGATCGCGGCGATCATCTCGCGCGTCGTCGTCTTCCCGTTCGAGCCGGTGACGCCGACGACCGGGACGGCGAAGCGGAGCCGGTGGAGCCGGGCGATCGCGCCGAGCGCCGCGAGGGTGTCGGCAACGGCGAGGCGGGGGACCGGCGCGCCGTCAGCGGCGCGTCCCTCCGCCACGACCAGGGCCGCGGCGCCGCGCCCGGCGGCGTCGGCGAGGAAGTCATGCGCGTCGAACCGCTCGCCGCGGAGGGCGACGAAGAGCGTCCCCGGGCCGATGGTCCGGGTGTCGGTCGAGACGCCCGCGACCTCCGCGGGCGGCGTCCCGATCCAGCGCCCACCCGTCGCCTGGACGAGCTCGTCGGCGGTGAAGCGCGGTCCGCTCATGCGATCCCGAGCGCCCTCCGGGCCTCGTCGCGATCCGAGAACGGGATCCGCTCGCGACCCACGATCTGCTGCGCCTCGTGTCCCTTGCCGGCGACGAGCACGGCGTCTCCCTCGCGCGCGGCGGCGACGGCGAGCGCGATGGCCGAGCGGCGGTCGGGCTCGACCGCGTAGCCTCGGGCGTCGAGGCAGAGCGCTTCGGCCGTGAGCCGGCGGAGCCCCGCGCGCTCGAGCCCCGGGAGGACGCCGGCGATGATGGCGGCCGGCTCCTCGCTGCGTGGGTTGTCGCTCGTCACGATGACGAGGTCCGCGCCGCGTCCCGCCGCCTCGCCCATGAGCGGCCGCTTCCCGCGATCCCGGTCGCCGCCGCACCCGAAGACGCAGACGAGCCGGCGTGGGCCGAGCGCGCGCAGCGCGTCGAGCGCGCGCGCGAGCGCGTCGTCGGTGTGGGCGTAGTCCACGAACACCGAGACGCCGCGCGCCGCGAACCGCTCGAGCCGCCCCGGGGCGCCGCGCGACTCGGAGAGCCCGCGCGCGACCGCGTCCGGCGGGAGCCCGAGCGCGAGCGCCATCCCCGCCGCGCAGAGCAGGTTCTCGAGGTTGTGCGCGCCGACGAGCGGCGAGCGGATCGAGAGCGTCCCGGCGGGCGTGTGGAGCGTCGTGGCGATCCCGGAGAGGCCCGCGACGACCTCCTCGGCGCGGAGCGCGTCGTCGGTCCGGCCGCCGTAGCGCCACAGCGTGCGGCCGGGGCCGAGCTGGTCCGCGAGCCGCGCGCCGAACGGGTCGCGCACGTTCACGACGGCGACGCCGTCCGGTGCGAGGTGCTCGAGGAAGAGCCTGCGCTTCGCGGCGAAGTACCGCTCCATGTCGCCGTGATAGTCGAGGTGGTCGCGCGTGAGGTTCGTGAACCCGGCCACGCGGAAGCGCATCCCCGCGACCCGCTCCTGCGCGAGCGCGTGCGAGGAGACCTCGAGCACGGCCGCGCGCGCGGCGGCCGCACGCATCTCGGCGAGGAGCGCCTGGATCGTCGTGGACTCGGGGGTCGTGTGGCCCGCGTCGCGCTCCGTCCCGGGCCAGCGGTGGGTCACGGTGCCGAGCAGCCCGATGGGGAGCCCGGCGGCCCGCGCGCAGGCCTCGACGAGCCACGCGACGGTCGTCTTCCCGTTCGTGCCGGTGACGGCGGCGAGGAGGAGCGCGGCGCCCGGGTTGCCGTGGAAGTTCGCCGCCGCGATCGCCATCGCGCGCCGCGACGACGGCGCGAGCAGGAGGGCGGCCGGCCCGCACGGCACGACGCGCTCCGCCACGACCGCGATCGCGCCGCGCCGGACCGCCTCGGGGACGAAGTCGTGGCCGTCGCGCTCGGCGCCGGCGAGCGCGAAGAACACGGCGCCGGGGACGACCTCCCGGGAGTCGCCGGTGACGCCGGCGACCTCGGGATCGCCCGCGGTCTCGCCGAGGGCGCCGGTCCCCTGGATGATGGCCGAGAGGTTCATTCGAGAACGGCTCCATGCAAACCGACGCCCGCGCACTTTTCTTCGGCGTCGCGCCGGGTTGCATGCCCCCGTGTCGCGCGTGACACGGGGCACATCCTATCTCAGCCCGCGGGCGCGAGCGTCATCCGAACGCGCGTCCCGGGTGCGACCGCCCTCCCGGCGGGAGGTGTCTGGGCGACGACCCGGCCGGACCCTGCGATCTCGGCCGCGAGCGACGCGTCCTCGAGTCGCCGGATGGCGGTGCGCGCGGGCAGGCCGGCAAGCGACGGCACGGCCACCTTGCCGGCCGGAAGGGTGGTCGACCGGCGATCCAGCGCCTCGACCGGGGGCGGCCCTTCGTCGGGCTCCTCGGGGGCTTCCGCAGGGGCGGGGGCCGCGGCGGCGACCGGCGTCCCCGTCGGCGGGACCCCGAACATCTTCATCGCGTACTCCGCCACCTCGCGGAACGCCGGCGCCGCGATCTCGCCGCCGTAGATCTCCGTCTTCGGCTCGTCGACGAAGATCCCGATGACGACGCGGGGCCCGTCGAACGGGGCGAACCCGACGAACGAGCTGAAGCGACGGTCCTCGGAGTAGCCGCCCGACACCGGATCGGCCTTCTGCGCGGTCCCGGTCTTGCCCGCGACGCGCCAGCCGTCGAGCCGCGCGCGCTTGCCGGTTCCCTTCGGGTCCTCGACGACGCCGACGAGCCAGCGCGCGATCGTCGCCGCGGTTTGCTCCGAGACGGCGCGGCGCACGACCTCGCGCCCGGGCTCGTCGAGCACCTCGCCCGTTCCGGGGTCGAGCACCCGCTTCACGATGCGCGGCCGCAGGAGCAGGCCGCCGTTCGCGATCGCCCCCATCGCGGCGGTGATCTGGAGCGGGCTCGCCGTGAGCCCCTGCCCGAAGCTCTGCGTCGCGAGGGTGATGTCCGCCTTCGGGAAGGGGAGCTGCCCCTTCGTCTCGCCGGGGAGCCCGGTGCCGGGCCGCTCGCCGAAGCCGAACGAGGCGAGCGCGTCGTGAAGCCGCTCCTTCCCGAGCCGCGCGGCGATCCTCGCCGCCCCGATGTTCGAGGAGGCGACGAGGACTTTCGAGGGCCCCGCCCAGCCGAGCCCCTCGTGATCGTGGATCACGTAGGCGCCCACCGCGAGGCTGCCGTTCCCGCAGTCGATCGGGTCGAGGGGCGTCACCGCGCCGCGGTCGAGCGCGCCCGCGATCGAGAAGGTCTTCATCGTCGAGCCGGGCTCGAACGCGTCGGCGAGTGCGCGGTTGCGCATCTCGTTCGCCTTGCGCGGCGCGTTCGGGTTGTGGGGCGGCCAGCTCGCGAGCGCGAGCACCTCGCCCGTCCGCGCGTCGAGCGCGACGCCCATCCCGCCCGCCGCGCGGGCGCCGAGCGCGGCCCGCGCGACGGCGCGCTCCGTCGCGAGCTGGAGCCCCTGGTCGATGGTGAGCTCGACGCGGGCCCCCTCCCGCTCTCGCGCGGCGGAGGGGTCGCCCGCGAGCACGGTCCGGCCCGCGCCGTCGCGCAGCGACGGGACCCTCGCGGGCGAGCCGGCGAGGAGGTCGTCCGCGGCGAGCTCGACGCCCTCGAGCCCGTTCCCGTCGTCGCCGACGACGCCGAGGAGCTGGCTCGCGAGGTCGACCCTCGGGTAATACCGGCGGGTCTCGACGACGAGCGCGATCCCGCGGAGCTTGTGGTCCTTCACGATCCGCTCGACCGCCTCCGCCTCGGCTGGCGAGACGCGGCGCGCGAGGAAGACGAACCGGGACGCCTTCGCGAGCTTCCGCCGGACGGAGCCGAGCTCGAGGCCGAGCGCGCGCGAGACCTTCGCGAGCGCCGCGCCCGGGCGGTCCTCCTTCGCGAGGATCGCGGGGTCCGCGTAGATCGAGCGGGCGTCGGCGCTGCCCGCGAGGAGGACGCCGGCGCGATCGGTGATCGTACCTCGCCGCGGCTTCAGGACGAGCTGGCGCCGGTACTGCTCGACCATGTCGTCGACGAGCTCGTCCCGGCGGAGCACCTGCAGGTGGAACACGCGCGCGGCGACGGCGCCGAAGCCGAGCGCGAACAGGGCCGCGACCACCCCGACGCGGACGACGATCCAGCGGAAGGCGCGGGGGTCGGCCCCGGGGCGCACGCGCTACCTCCCGGCCGGCGCCGCGCGACCTGCCCGCAGCGGACCCCGGAAGGCGACCACCCCTCCCGAGTCCGCCGCGGGCCCCGCCGCCGCCCGCCGCCCACCAGCCGATCGGGATGGCTCCGCCGGCCCGGGTCGATGCTTTGCCCCGTCCACGCCCTGCCCGCCCTCGCCCGCCTCGGCGAACCGCGGGCCCGCCGCCGACACCGCGCCCGGCGCCGGCGGAGCCATGCCCAGCCTCGTCCGCGCGACCTTCTCCAGCGCCGCGGGAGACCGCAAGGTCTCGACCTCGATGCGGAGCCGATCGTGCTCGGACGTGAGATTGACGTGATCGCGCTGCAGCTCGCCGAGCGCGTACCCGGCCGCGACGACCTGGGTGCGCGACCAGACGTGGAAGACGGCGACCGCGGCGAGCACGAGGACGGCGAGCGCGGTCCGCGCGATGCGGCCCGTCTCGGCGTCGAGGCGGAGCGCGGCGGTCATCGCAGCTTCTCCAGCACGCGCAGCTTCGCGCTGCGGGCCCGCGGGTTCGCGGCCACCTCGGCGTCGCCTGCGACGATCGGCTTCCGCGTGACCGCCGCGAACGCCGCCTTGGCGCCGCAGGCGCAGATCGGCAGGTCGGGCGGGCAGGTGCAGCCCTGCGTGAGGGCCCGGAACTTCTCCTTCACCATCCGGTCCTCGAGCGAGTGGAAGGAGATCGCGGCAGCGCGGCCCCCCGGCGCGAGCACCGCGGGCAGCGCCTCGAGCCAGGCCGCGAGGGCGCCGAGCTCGTCGTTCACCGCGATGCGGAGGGCCTGGAAGGTGCGCGTGGCCGGGTGGATCCTGCGCGGCCACGCCTTGCGCGGGATGGCGCCCGCGACGAGCTCGGCGAGGCGGGCGGTGTCGAGCGGGTCGCCCGCGTCCACCGCGCGCTTCACCGCGCGCGCGATGGGGCGCGCAAACGGCTCCTCGCCGTACTCCTTCAGGATGCGCGCGAGCTCGCGCTCGTCGATCCGGCGCAGCAGCTCGCGCAGCGGCTCCCCCTCGTCGCCCATCCGCATGTCGAGCGGACCCGGGCGCGAGAAGGAGAAGCCGCGCTCCGCCTCGTCGAGCTGGGGGGAGGAGACGCCGAGGTCCACGAGCGCGCCGTCCACCGCCGCGAGGCCGAGGGCGTCGAGCACGTTCTTCGCGTCGCGGAAGTCGGCTCGCACGGCGCGGAACGCCTCGCCGAAGCGGGCGAGCCGCGCCTTCGCGGCGGCGAGCGCGCGGGGG
>WNFU01004480.1_pt1 | contig 21519 bp, 23 predicted proteins | sample 5400121 | NCBI WGS metagenome assembly WNFU01 (sample SAMN13153360, study PRJNA577476) | soil metagenome | isolation source: 100 cm soil or saprolite under grassland replicate 1 | place: USA:California | collected 2016-06-15
TTGCCAAGAAAAATGACAGACTTTACCACTTCAGCGAGTGGCCCACGCTTTATGCCTGATTCGTACGGGATCATTGTCTCGATAGAACGCAACGATGCTGACCAGTTACTACTTACCGATATCGATGGCTGCTGGCCCCGAGCCCTGACCACTGACACCATCGGCGATCACTGGGACCCGCGTCCTTCTCCGGATGGAAGATTTATTGTCTACACCCTACGCCGCTTCGATGATTTGAATCGGCTTGATATCGTTCTACTCGAAATCGAAACCAGCAAATCCATCACGCTCTACGGGAAACCATCCACGCGGGCATTATCGGCGAAATGGTCTCCCGATGGGCAATGGGTTGCCTTCATCGCCCAGGAAACGGAGCGCGACGATATTTATCTTGTCAGACCCAACGGTGAAAGCTTACATCAATTCACCAATACAGGACACGATGTCTTTCAGTTTGAATGGTCGCCTAACGGGAAACAACTTGTTGTCATCTTTAATCGAAATGGAGCATTCGACTTGAGTCTCGTTGAGGTGGAAACAGGATTAGTCACTGATTTGCGAAGCGGAACTGGCGCACATTCCAATCCGAATTGGTCACAGGATGGATCATTTATCACATTCGAATATGAGAGTCCACTCCTGCCACCTGATCTCTATCGAATGGATCTAGCCAGTAAACAAGTCACACAACTGACATTCTCGAATCCGCCTGCTCTGCAAAAGAACAAAAAGGTTCTTCCAGAGATCGTCAGTTACAAAAGCTATGATGGCTTGGAAATCCCTGCGTTTTTATATCGCCCTGAAAAGTCAAATGGCGCTGCGATTTTGTATCCACATGGGGGACCCAAAGATCAATATGGATATTTTTGGGATGATCTTGCACAATACTTCACAGCCAAAGGATACATATATCTTGCGCCAAATTACCGCGGCTCAACTGGCTATGGCAAAGGATTCGAGCGCGCCAATTACAATGACTGGGGCGTGGGCGATACGCAGGATTGTCTGCACGGAGCCAAATTCCTGCACAACTTCAAGGAGCTCCGCCCTGAAAGCATCGGTATCGCAGGTGGAAGTTATGGCGGCTACATCACGATGTGTGCGTTGTCACGTGATCCCGAATATCTTTTTGCCTGCGGCGTCTCGAAATATGGGGATTCGAATTTGGTCAGTTCCTGGGCATTGTGCGAAAAACGTCTGCGCCTTTATACAGAAATATTTTTGGGACATCCGGCTTCAAATACTACTTTCTATTTAAAAGGCTCACCTATCACCGATGTCAAGAATGTTCAAAAGCCTATGTTGATCCTGCACGGATTGCTCGATACGATTGTTCCACCCGAATCCTCTGAAGAATGGGTAGAAGCATTGAAGCGGTATGACAAAGTCTTTGAATACAAAACCTATGGTGACGAACCGCATGGATTCCTGCGGCGGGAAAATCTCCAGGATGTTTATGAACGCATGGAACAATTCCTGGACTGGTATCTGTTACCGAGTTGGTAAAGTACGCCCCTGAGTTTGCGCTGTTTTCTGTTTAAACAAATAATTATAGGAATATTCCTTAGTGATATATTGGCTATACGCAAATTATTAAGTTCGGTGGAGGTTTCCAATGACGGATTTCTTCAATTATGATGAGATGGCCTGGGACGCGGTTGCTGAGCTGCCGCGTGATACACCGCTTGTTTTGCCCCTCGGCTCAGGTTATGACCTTGATCTACTTGCCAGCCAATTGAGCAGCCCACCCCGAATCGGCCTCCTACCAGCGTTCCCATTCGGTTGGCGCGGCAGCGGACTCGAAATCCCTGAACCGATTTTTATTCCATATATTTCAAACCTGTTGGATAGCCTGCGCGATGACGGCTTTTCTCGCGTCTATTGTCTTGCACCTGCCGGAATCGATCCACAATCGTTTTTTATTCAGACGCTCTCTTCATCCTACTTGCGTCTTCCACACGTAACACATGATTCACAAAATTTTCAAATCCCGCCCGATTCAGAACGCGGCAAAGTGATCCTAATCCCTATCGGGCATACTGAACAACATGGCTATCACCTGCCCCTCTCGGTGGATACCATCATCATAGAAGCTATTGCAAAAGGTACCGTCAACATATTGCCTACGCGCAGTTATGCATTACCTGTTATGCCATATGGAGTTAGTACTCATCGCTCCTCGTTCGCAGCAACGATGAATGCAGGTGGACGTGCCTTCGAAGATTTCTGGCTGGCAGTGATCGATATCCTTGTGGCGCGCGGCTTTGATCGCTTTTATCTGATGAGCGGACATGGCGGCAATACATCATTTCTCGTTAATATCGTGAAATATGCAGGCGAACGCCATCGCCGGATTTTCTGCGCAACAACCTGGCTTCACACCTCAGGCAGAATCGGCGCGGAGGTATTACCAAAATATCGTACATCGGCAATCGGCGGGATGGGTCATGCGTGTGAGTTAGAAACATCGTATCTGCTTCATTTGCGCCCTGATCTATGCCACATGGAACGCGTGGTCGATGAGACCGATTTCGTCGCGACACCCGATTACTACATGGACTGGATCGAAGGAGGCTCTCTCGTTGCGAATCCGCCCTGGGATGACGATACGAAAACGGGCGCGTATGGCGCAGGGAGTCATGGGACCCCCGAGAAGGGTCGGTTATGGCTCGAAGCTGCCATCCAGGAAAAAGCCGACCACGTGAATCAAATCCATGAACAGCATGAACGCCGCGAAAAGCGGAGGAATGAAGGTTACGGATTGTGGGGAAAGTTCAAGGAAGGTTGAGCCACTCTACCGTGGATAATATTTGCAGATTTACGGAAAACAGCGGGTTGTAAAGAATGCGATAGGTCGCGTCAGCTCGCTCCACAAGAATAACGGTCCGTGTCCCTTGATCCCATCCAAATGTATATTCGTAGGCGGGCAGAGACGCGCAAAGCGTTGCTTTTAATTCCGTGATTGCCAACCCGGGAAACTGATTCGGAAGATATTCTTTATGTCGCTGATATTCAGACTCTGCCGTGAGCAAATTATATTTGCTGACCTCGAAATACACTTCTCGACTATTCGGTGAAAGGATATGAACTCGAAGCATTCCATCCTGTTGAGTCTCCATCCGATCAACAGGCTCACCATCCGTCGCTAACCTTGGATATTTTAACTGCAGTGCAAATCGAGGATCACGAAATTGCTGCCAGTTTTCTATTTGGAATAGTATACAGCCAATCAGCCCAACGGGCGCCCGTTGGGCTGATCATTACTTGACAGCTCTCTGCTTTTCCCACAAACGCCGGTCTTCTTTGTTCTCAGCATCTAAATCGCGTGGGTCGACCTTGACAATTCTGTGACCATGTGAGGTCCATAGCTCGGAGGCAAGTTTGCGCGGATTCGAGCGGATCCCTTGCGAATTAAAATACTGGCAGATGCGAGTCACATCCCGCAGGAAAATTGTCCAAGCGGCTGGATTGGCTTCCGGCGGAACGACCTGGGGAAAATCGATCAGCGTGATGTCGCCATCCCAGTAAAGGATGTTATACGCGGACAGGTCGCCGTGGATCCGCTGGTTGGACAGAAGCAGATCAATGTTCCGAATGACTCGCTCAAAAAGAGGTTGCACTTCGCCGGCGTCGAGAGACACAGAGTTGAGAGTCGGTGCGGCACTGTCATTCTTCTCCATCGCATACGGCTTCGGAACTTCTGCGCCCGCAGTATGAAGCATTTCCAACGTTTGGAACTCGTACGCAATCCAGGATTGATGTCGTAACTCTTCACCGTAGGCCGTGCGTTTCTGCATGGCATGGATATCTCCGTCTTTGACAATCGCTTTGCCTTCTGCATCCAGGTCCGTTCGGCCGACACGATATTGACTATCGTTCTTGAGATTCCGCAAGGAGCGCGGGCGATAAACCTTTGCCGCGACGAGCGGTGCATCGATCGCGGGTCCTGACCGGCAAAGGTATACAGAGGCCTCTTTGCCGCCTTTCAGTCGCTGCAAAACATCTGTGATCCATTGGTGTTCGTAAAAATCTCCAAGGGACTCGAGCAACCACCCCTCTTCAAAGCGAGCCGCGGAATAAGTGAAGTTAAAGCTTCGACTCGAGTCGTCCTGACCCTTCAGGAACCCAGAGTTTGCCTCGCGCACATATTTGAAGTGCCGCTCCGGGAATCGTTGACGGCGCTTATCTTTATTTAGAAAATTTTCCGTTTGTTCATCGTTATCTAATTCATCGAACAAATTTATGTACTCATCGGTATTCATTATTTATCAAAAGACCTGACAGGTTTGATTCATTTCAGTCCAAACCAAGTCGTATGGATAGAAATGAGGAGACACTCATCACACACCCGCGGAGACCTGTCAGGTCTATAATTAAAAGAAAACCGCAGGGCGAGACACGCCTGCGGCTGGATGACAAATCAAAACGACTGAAGTCGTTACTACAATTCACCTTTAGGAGGCGCGCTCAATACATGGTTTCTGGATACAGTGATAGATTTCATTTGTACGTGCCTCCTTTCATGAGAAAATAAGATGGCCAGAGTTTATCATGTGGTCTCGACTCCGTCAATGTAGGGAATACCCACGTAGGACACATTTTCAAGTTCCCCCTAATCATCCCGAAAAAATCAAACTTTCTGTTCCTAATAAGAAAATGAACCGAAACAAACAAGTTCAATACGCCATTCGAAATGTGCCAGCCAGGATTCTAAATCTGATGGATGATTATCCATTACGAGCTGTTGGGATTATTTTTATTTTGGGAATCCTGGTATCAGCAGCCGTCATGTTAAATCATCCGCCTTCCTTGAAATCGGGAGAAACCGATTCCTGGTGGATGATCTCACTGAACCTGATCCATGGTCATGGATACAGCTTATGCCTGAAGCAATACTTTCCATTTTGTGGACTATCCAACCAGGTGACTGCCATGCGTGAGCCAATTCCAGTTTTCCTGTTCGCGCTGGTTGCCTGGATTGGAAAAGAATCCCTGTGGATAGCCGAGACGGTTGAAGCAATTATCTATCTTGCAATTATTCTATCTACATATTATTTGACCCGTGAATGGACAAACTCGCGTTCAGCGGTTATGGCCTCTTTTGTTTGGGCGATTTATCTCCCGGCTCTTGAGCTGATTCCACAGGTATCCGGTGATTTGCTGGCGGCACTTTGCACGACCATTGGAATCTTTTTTACATTACGTGCGAGAAAGACACAGCGGACTCGCGACTGGCTTATTACGGGGATTTTCTTAGGGTTTGCTGTGCTGTCACGGTCGGCAACGCTTGTGATCGCGCTGCTTGTGATCGGCGGACAGATGATTGAATCCTGGCGTCAACGCTTGAAGCGAAAGGAGTTGATACGGCCAGGACTACTCATGTTTGGTCTCATAATGCTGATCATGGGACTCTGGGTAGTCAGGAATTATGTTTCTCTGGGCAGACCCATCATAGGTTCCAGCTTGACCGGGTACAACCTCTATCGGCATAATTATATGATCGACAAGAGTCACTATTTTCGCTATGTAGGACCGGAAGAGGGACTTCAAGCCATTGAGAATCTAATTTTCAGCCGCCGGGATATGCGCGGTGACGAAAATGAAGCTCAAATGGATTTCATCTACCGGAATGAAGCATTAGAAATCATTAAGTCACATCCGACACAATATGTCCTGCTATCTGCTTATCGGTTTTTTCCGCTGTGGTTCGACTGGAAAATTGGGGAGTCTTATGGTCGCCAGACAAATCGATACAGCTATCTAGTCATGATGGTTCAAGGAATGTTATTGATTCTGGCTTTCCTAGGATTGAAAAAAAAGGCTAGTCTGGTCTGGCCTGTATGGGGAAGTATTCTTGCGATTAGCCTGGCATATATGGCTGTTGACGCGCGGCTACTTTACGTGATGCCGGTGATGCCACTCATGATTAGCTTAAGTGCAGCTGGAGTAAATAAGCTACTTACGTCTAACTCTGCAACTTAATAGTCCGGTTTATTATCTTCCCCTTCCGAAATCTTTTTAAACGATTCGTTTCCGAACCGCTGGGTATTCTACAGGCACGGGAAAGACACGTTTGAACGAGAATGCATAATCGGAATCGCCGTGCTGACGAAGGTAATCCAACCTTTCCTTGCCTTCTTCTATACTTGGCAACTCTCCGGCAGGGATCCACCACAGGGCATAATAAGGACCATCGAATTTCTCGAACCAACGTTGACGGTCGCGCAAAACTCCATAATGAGCGTTTTTGTAGACAAATTCACGCAGTGCCTCAAGGCCTTCCCAGACGGTCAGGTTGACAATGATCATGTCATCATCATAGACCTTCATGCTGGTCGCATCGCCGCTATCGGTTTGAAGCCGCCATACAAAACCGGGACTCCCATCAGCGAGCGCGTTGACCGGAGCCAGTTGCGCCACAAATTCCGCCATGATCGGGTCGTCAATTGGGGCGAGCATTCGGGCAATGTTGATTTGAGCGAGATGATACTCAGGCATTTTGATTCCTTTCAAAACCAAGTAAACCTCAACTTATTTCACTGGCAGTGAATTAATAAACTCCTCTCCTTTCTTTATCAACTCCTCATGATCCTCAGGAGCAGGTAAATTCTTCAGGAATTCAATCCCATAATCCTTCAACCGTTTCTGCACATGGGGCTGACCGGCTTCGATCCATTTCTCCATGCTCCAACGCGGGAAGATCGGGCTGACGTAATATCCATTTTTGTATTTCTTGAGCGTTGTCGGCGCGGAGACGTATCCCTTGCCAGGACCAACCTTGTGAATTTCATCCAACCCAACATTCGCATCATCCAGTTGAAAACCGCCTGCAAAGCGCAATGCCTGGTCAATGATCTCGTGACAATAAATGAACGTCAACGGCGAAATCGCTTTCGAGCCGAGCGTGTCACCGACGAACGGCGCGATGCCGCCTTTCGTGAGTGAGAACATGAGCGTGTTCATCCAGTAGGTTTCCGCGGCGAGCAGGTCCATGCCCCAGCCCGTTCCGCTCCCAGACGTTCCACAATGCGGGATACTATAATGCGCCATCATCTCTGCGCATGCCAGGCTGACCAAGATACTTTGTGGGTCATAGAAATTCAGCAGAGTCTTCATGTCGAGATAGACAGGCAGCATACCGAGGAACATGGGTGCGCCTTCCTTGTAGAGTTGTCCAATCACCAAACCTGCCAGTAACTCTGCGAGCAAAACAGCGACCGTCCCGGCGGGTGTGATTGGCGTCGTCGCACCGGATAAACTGTAATTCGAGATGATCACCGGCAAGCCGCGCTCGATGGCGATCTTCATCTTATCCACCGTGCCTTGGTTCATGACCAGTGGCGAGACGGGATTGAAATACGGAATAATAAATGGCTTCTCACCCAGGTCACCGCCATGCAGCGTCTCGAACATGCGCAGCACATCATCGAACTTATGCTCATCCGAGCACAGCAGCACCATCGGTTTGACCCCATTCGCAAAATGCTCAAGGCTTCCAATGAGATCCGTCAGATAGTCAGGCACATCCCGCACGATGCCAATCGTCGAGACCATATCGTAGTGTGGGAGTTTATTTCCGACGCGGACCATGTCCTGCATGTGCCTGCGCTGAAACAGGACTGGCGTGTCTGTTTCTGGCTCCTGATAATACAACGCCGTGACGCCGATCCCGAAGCGCGTCCGATCCTCTTCGCCACCGATCTTGAATTGTGGATTTCCGCGCCGATCATAGATTTGGATTTGACGTGGCGCGACCTTGAGCGCCCATTCAACAAGCTCCGCGGGAATCCGCACTGTTCTTTCGTCGACGTTCGAACTGCCTACCTTTTTCTTGAGCATTTCCACTGCTGACGGTGAGTCCACGCGTACGCCGGTCGTTGCGAGTAGTTTCATCGTGTATTGATGGATATCCTGCTTTTGTTCTTCCGTCAGCATTGTCAAATGTGGGCGGACGTTGTTCATTGATATTCTCCATTATTCGTTACACCGCACTGGCGTACGGTGCAAGTGTTGCGAGAAGCGTAGCGACGAAGCAATCTCCCATTAAGTCGGGATTGCCACGTCGGGCTACGCCCTCCTCGCAATGACATGATTCTTATTTCACATATTTATCAAAAAACCGCAAGGTGCGCGCCATAAAGTCAAACCAGGGCTGACCGATAAAAGAGTGACCCTCGCCTTCGTACTGTAACAACTCGACCTGCTTTCCCGCGTCGCGTAATCCTTGTGTCAGTTTGACAGACCATTGAGGCGGTGTTCCGCTGAGGAACTTTCCATCTTCAGTACCATAATGGATTTGAATGGGAACGGTGATCAGATCCAGATGATAGAACGGAGAAATTTCCTTCAATGTATCCGCATCGGACGCAGCGAAGCGATAAGCATCCTGTAAATTACGTGGCGAGTCAATTGGGATAACGTCCGACGAATTACAGCCAACGATCTGCTCTCCTTCGGCGATATCCCCAAAACAACCCATGCCCCAACGATCGATAATATCCGCATCATCCGCGCTGACAGGAGAATACAAAACGGCCGCCTTGACTCGGGTCTTAACGTTTACATCTCGGCCATCACGAAGTGTAAGCACTTTCATCGTCACTCCCCCACCCATGCTGTGACCCCAAATGCCAATGCGGCTTGGGTCTGCCTTCGAGATCGATGGAATAGCATTGATCAAATTAATGACATCAATCACCAAACCAGAGTAAAAGAAACTATAGCCAGGATCCGAATCTCCCCAACTGCGATAATCAGAGGCGATAGTGATATATCCATGTTCAGTCAGATAGGGTGAGGCGCGGTCTGTCCCATCGCCTGAGTGATAAACACTTCGGCTAAAGAATCCATGATTCATGATGATTACAGGGAATGGACCTTCCCCTACAGGAATTTGCATCACGCCTGTAATCGTCAACCCATCACTCGGATAGTCAATCAAGTAGCTTGTGTAAAACTGATTTTCATCATCAATCGTCGAACGGATATGGATCTTCCCGCTTTGAAAATCATGCTGACGAAGTCCATCAATCGTATAGGGAAAAATCAACTGCTCGATTGTTGGAGTTGGAGAGGCTGTGAATGGTATTGTGGGAACAGGCGAGGGAGTAAACGTCTCGATTACAGCTTGCGGCGGAGTCTGCGTTGAAGGCAAAGAAGGAAGGGAGGGTTGACATGCCACGACGAAAACAATAAAAATAAACAGCCAAACGCACTGTTTCATAAAACGATTGTATCAAATTTAAGCGGCACTGTATTCACAATGGATGTCTAACAGACCCGCCGCGGACATTTCCTGGGCAATCCGCAATAACTGTGACGCAATATCTTCGTCTACATAAGCTTCCCCGCAACTGGGACAAATCTGCGCAGGTATGTTGTTCACGACCAATCGCATTTCGCCGCGCTCGAATTTAACAGATGTTAACCCATCAATAATATCAGCCTGCCTGCAAATGAGGCAGATCATGATAATAAAGCCATTTCACCACAAAGGCTTGTACTGAGTGAAGTCGAAGTGACACGAAGGGACACAAAGATTTTTATCAACCATCCTTCGTGAACTTCCCTGGCACCGTGCGGCTTAAGCCGTACCAGGGCAGGTGTGTATCCCTTGTATTTAAAGCTCTTATTCTTCACTTTCGACTCTTGAATTCTTTATTCCATTTATCTGGATCGGGAATGTAAACCGTAATGATTATTATTTCGTTTGTTTCTGAATTTTCAGAAGTCACGACATGAAATGGACGTTTGCCCTGAAACCCTAAGATCAAACGGCTTGGTTCAGGCATCTCTGCTGAATAATCTTCGATAATTTCTCCTGATTGAAGCGCCTGAGAGACTTTCTTCACGGAGACATTGCGTTCAAACATCCGCTGAACTGCATGAACACGAAACACTATTTTGGGGTTATTCACTCCTGAAATCCCGTCTTATACAATTCATAATACATTCCCTGATTCGCCAGCAAATCAGAATGTGTCCCTTGCTCGATGATCTTGCCATCATGGATGACGACGATCTTATCCGCATTCGTGATCGTTGAAAGACGATGTGCGATCACAAAGGATGTGCGTCCTTGCAACAGAGTGGCAAGCGCCCTTTGAATGATCTGTTCTGTTTGTGTATCGACTGAAGAAGTCGCTTCATCCAAAATCAAGATACGCGGGTCAGCCAAGAGTGCGCGTGCAAACGAGATCAACTGGCGTTGGCCCACGCTCAACGTCGCGCCGCCTTCTTCTACGGACGTATCGTATCCGTTCTTCAGGCGCATAATAAAGTCATGCGCACCGACTGCCTTCGCCGAGGCGATCACATCCTCATCACTGGCGTCCAAGCGACCAAACAAAATATTTTCCTTCACCGAGCCATTGAACAGGAAAGGGTCTTGCAGTACCATGCCCATCTGTTTGCGGATTGATCCTTGCGTCACCGTCCGCAAGCCAATGCCGTCGACGCACACAGAACCTGATGTCGGATCATGGAAACGAGTCAGCAGTTTGACGATTGTTGTCTTACCCGCGCCTGTCTCACCCACTAACGCGACCGTTTCACCGGCGCACACCTCCAGATCGATTCCATCCAGGACTAAGGCGGGGTCATCAGAATAATGAAATGAGACATCCTCGAATCGAACATCACCGAGAATTGCGGTCATTTCACGTGCGTTTGCCTCATCCCGAACTTCGACTGGTGTGTTAAGTAGTTCCAAAATTCTTTCACCACCTGCCATGGTGGACTGAAGCGTATCAAAGCGTCGACTCAGGTCACGGATCGGGTCGAAGAGGCGGTCAATATACAACACGAACGCAATCAGCACACCCGCGGTCATCGACTCACCCAAGACTGCTGTACCACCAAGATAAACAACTACCGCGGTCGCGATCGCACCCAGCACATCCACAATAGGCGTGAAGACAGAAGCGACTTTCGCCGCGTCCAGACTTCTTTCTAAAAAGTAGCGATTGACATATTCCTTGAAATTCTCGTAATTGTGTGATTGCCGTGAGAACGCTTGCACCACGCGTACGCCATTGACATTCTCAGCCAGCACAGAGTTGGTCCATGAAACTGCCGCACGAACCTTGCGATAGTTTTGCCTGGCCGCCCGTCGAAACAGGATCGTTGCAACAACCATTACAGGCAACACCGTAAAAGTCAGAAGGGAGAGACGCAAATTAAGTGTGAGCATCGCGACGAGGATACCAATGATCCCAAGCAAATCACGAATAATGGCAAGAGTTGCCCAGGTAACGAATTCACGTAATGTACCCACATCGTTGATGACGCGCGTGATGACACGCCCTACACTATAACGGTTGTAGAAACTCAACGAAAGTTTTTGCAAATGATCGAACATTGCAGTGCGGACATCATAGAGAACGTGTTGCCCTACGCGTGACATCATCCGCACGCGCAAAATATTCGTGATCCATTGGACAACTGAAATGACGGCATAAATCAATACAATATTTCTCAAAGCTACGAGGTTGTGCTTTGAAATCCCCTCATCAATCGCCAGCTTGACGAAATACGGACCTGACACAGAGGCCGCGGTGACAATGATCATGAAAACTAACGCAATGAGCATCTGCCTGTAATATGGCTTGAGGAAATGCAAAAGTCCCCGAGCTACTTTGGGATCATAGCCCTTGTCGTATATATCTTCAGATTGGGTAATGAAGGTTGGAGGAATAATTCTTGTGGTCATAAATTTACAGTTCTCGCGCTGAGCGGAGTGAGACCGTGTTCTTTCGGTCGAACGCAGACGAAGCGCGCGTTTCATATTAGTTAAAGCTTTCATGTAATCCGCACTTCGTCTTCACTCCGTTCCGCTCAGCGCGATGTAGTCTTTCTATTTTGTTCTCTATGCTTTCTTTCACTTTTCACAATTTCATGGATTCCATCGATATCGCCACGAATAAGAGCCTCCTTCTTGGCCCGACTCCAGCCTTTGATCCGGTGTTCCCATTGAAAGGCTTCTTGATAAGATTCAGCAATTATGCTCCATTCAAGTTTTACAGGGGGGCGATGAAACATATACGACTCGGGATTTGCACCTGTTTGATGCTCCCAAAGGCGATGGTCTAAGTCTTTTGCAAGACCTATGCAATAAGAGCTATCTGAGCAGCTAAGGATATAAACGGCATATGACATAAGAATTTCTTTGTTATCTGCGTTTCGTCTCGGCTTCGTTCCGCTCAGCGCGAATTATCACATCTCATCGTGCTCCTTCACCTGAAGAATATTTTCTTCCTCTAATTCTTCCATCTCTTCAGAGAATTTTGCGTGATCCGCCAACTGCAAATCATAAATCTCTTTATATAATCCACCGCGCGCCAGCAACTCATTGTGAGTGCCGCGTTCGACAATTTGACCTTTATCCATCAGGAGAATCATATCCGCGCGGCGGACAGTAGATAAGCGATGGGCGATCACAAAGGTCGTACGCCCTTCCATCAATGCATCCAACGCGGCTTGAATCAGCTTTTCAGTCTGCGTGTCCACAGACGAGGTTGAATCATCCAAAATTAAAATGCGCGGATTCATGAGCAACGCACGCGCGATCGCCACCCGTTGACGTTGTCCGCCCGAAAGAGTCACGCCACGCTCACCCACGACAGTTTCATATCCATTTGTGAAACTTTCAATGAACTCATGTGCCTGGGCGGCTTTGGCAGCCGCAATAATTTCACCCATGGTCGCATCAGGACGGCCATACGCGATATTGGCTTTAATCGAATCTGAGAACAATAGCGAGGTCTGCAACACAATGCCGATCTGTTTTCGCAAGGAAACCAGGTCCATCTCGCGAACATCTACGCCATCCACGAGTACACCACCCCCGGTCACATCGTAAAAGCGTGGAATGAGATTGACAAGCGATGTTTTCCCGGAACCCGTCGGTCCGATCAACGCCACGATCCGGTTCGGTTCCACTCGCAAATCGATTCCGTTAAGAGAGGCTGTCCGTTCATCCTGATATTTCAGTCCCACCTCGCAGAATTCCACTTCCCCGCGCAATGGTTCAAGCTTTACCGCATTCTGCGGAGAATGGATCGCAGGCTGGGTATCCAGTACTTCAAAGACGCGTTGTGCTCCGGCTGCAGCCTCTCCCCCCGCGTTGACGAGACCGGTTAATTGTTGGGCAGGTTCAGCCAGCATCAAAATATAAGCGTTGAACGCAACAATCGCGCCAATGGTCAATGTGCCATCCATCACCATTTGTCCGCCAAACCACAAGATCAAAATAATACTGGCAGTCGTTAACCAGCCTGTGGTCGGCATGATCTTCGACCACTCGTCGATCACGTATATCCAGGTTTGGAATACCTGCTTGTTTGCCTCATCGAATCGTTTGATCTCATAGCCCTCGCGCGCAAACGCGCGGACGACCTGTACGCCAACGACATTTTCCTGCAGTCGATTCGAAACATCACCAACCGCGTTGTCTACAGCAAAAAACAATTTCCCAATCTTTGTTCCAAAACTGGAGGTCATCAGAACCAAAGGAATCATTGGCAACAAGGCGATGATCGCCAATTTTGGATTATCAGTCAGCATGATGTACAAGATGCCAACCGTCAGAAAAATAAAACGAATGAGGTCAGTAACCGCGCCTCCTGCGAATCGTTCTATCGAACGGACATCCTCGATGCAGCGCGAGATCAACTGTCCGCTTTGGGCATGATCGTGATAGGTGAACGGCAGATACTGAATGTGGTCATACATGCGGTTGCGTAAGTCATAGCCCACGCGCGCCGCGATCCACTCAGACCAATAGCGGTTGCCCAAATTCAATATCGCGGAAGCCAGTCCAAGCCCCAGAAGAAGAAACGCCGAGCGGACGAGGTAAAGCTTCTGACCGCGCGCCAATCCATCGTCAATCACCGAGCGGATAATGCGCGGCACGATCAGGCTGAGTCCGGTGAGGATCAGCAAGATGAGCAGGGTCGCCAGGATTTGCCAGAAATATGGCTTGAGAAAAATTCGTATTCGAAGTAAATGTTTCATAGCGCGAAGGAGAAGGATACCATAAAAATGAGGGTGGTATAATGCCCGTGAGTTTGAAATCCGTTTAAGGGAAAAGGCATGAAACTCCACGAATATCAATCAAAAACAATTTTTTCAAAGTATGGAATACCGATCCCTAAGGGACGAGTAGCGGCGACCGCAGAAGAAGCGAAACATATCGCAGAAGAACTGGGTGGCCGCGTTGTTATTAAATCGCAGGTGTTAGTGGGTGGACGCGGCAAGGCTGGCGGCGTCAAAGTTGCCAAGAACCCGGATGAAGCCGGGGAATTTGCCGGTCAGATCCTGGCAATGCACATCAAAGGACTACCTGTCCGCAAAGTGCTTGTGGATGAAGCCGCGGCGATCGAACACGAAATTTATTTCTCGATTACAAACGACCGCGCCGCGAAGAAACCAGTCATGATCGCGTCTGCTGCCGGTGGTGTGGACATCGAAGAAGTGGCCGCGACCATGCCCGAGAAAATTATCAAGGTTCATATTGATCCGTTGCTTGGACTGCGTGATTTTCAATCACGAGATATTGCTGCGTCGATTGATCTGCCGCGCGAACTGTGGCGCGACTTCAGCAAGATCGCATTAGGATTATGGCGTGCTTATCTTGAAACCGATGCCACACTTGCCGAGATCAATCCGCTTGTCATCACGAAAGATAAACGTCTGGTCGCCTTGGATGGCAAGATGATGATCGACGACAATGCCTTATTCCGTCACCCGGACCTCGCAGAGATTCGTGACATTGACGAGGAAGCACCCGCCGAAACCGAAGCGCGCCGGCATGGACTCTCCTTCATCAAACTAGACGGCGACATTGGTTGCATGGTCAACGGTGCAGGACTCGCCATGACCAGCATGGACATCGTCAAGTTGTTCGGCGGGGAACCCGCCAATTTCCTGGATATCGGCGGAGGCGCGGGAGCAGACAAGGTTGCCGCGGCGATGCGCATCATCCTTTCAGACCCAAATGTGAAAGCTGTGCTATTCAACATCTTTGGTGGAATCACACGCGGTGACGAGGTGGCACGCGGCATTCTCACCGCGATGGAGGAAGTCAAACCAAAGGTGCCGATGGTTATTCGTCTTGTGGGAACAAATGCTGAAGAGGGCCGCAAGTTGCTTGAGAACGCCAACATGATCACAGCCGAGACGTTAGCTGATGCCGCCAAGAAGGCTGTTGCCGCGGCAAAGGGAAACTAGCAGATGAGCATTCTGATTAACAAAAATACGCGCCTTCTCGTTCAGGGTATTACAGGCAACGAAGGTCTCTTTCATACAACGCAAATGTTCGCCTACGGAACGAATGTAGTCGCGGGCGTGACTCCCGGCAAAGGCGGCGAATGGGTTTTGGATGGAAAAGTTCCCGTTTTTGATTCCGTCAAACTCGCGGTGGATGCGACCGGCGCAAACTGTACATGCATCTTCGTCCCCTCACGCTTCGCTCCTGACGCCATGTTTGAGGCCGCGGATGCAGGTATTCCTTTAATTGTTTGTATTACGGAAGGTGTACCAGTACAGGATATGATGCGCGTCCGCAATTATCTTGATCAAAAGAAAGTTCGCCTCGTTGGTCCAAACTGCCCTGGCCTATTGACTCCCGGCGAATCAAAAGTGGGCATTATCCCAGGCGATATTGCATTGACCGGTAACATTGGTGTGGTTTCCCGTTCAGGCACATTGACCTATGAGGTATTGTACGCGCTGAAACTCGTTCACATGGGTGCATCCACTTGTGTGGGTATCGGCGGCGACCCGGTCAATGGCACGAACTTCATCGATGTTCTCGAAATGTTCGAACATGATCCACAAACAGAAAAGGTAGTCTTGATCGGGGAGATCGGTGGAACTGATGAAGATAAAGCCGCGGAATATATTGCCGCCAAGATGACCAAGCCGGTTGTCTCCTTCATCGCCGGTCAGACCGCTCCTCCCGGCAAACGTATGGGACACGCCGGCGCGATCATCGAGGGTGGTGCAGGCACGGCTGCCGACAAGATCAGGGCCCTCGAAGCCGCGGGCGTGAAGGTTGCGAAACATCCCGAAGAGATTCCGTCACTGCTTCAATAAAATCTGTCATGGTCTTCGCGCTGAGCGGAGTGCCGAGTGTAAGTCGAGGCACGCAGTCGAAGCGAACTCAACTTAACAGGAGATTGCTTCGGTCGGAACAGCACCGCCCTCGCAATGACAAAACAGTTTAAACACATAGAGCCGTCCTGATGGGACGGCTCTACGGTTATAATCGTTGCAGCCCTTTAGGGCAAAAATGACTTACTTATGTGAGTCGATGTAAGTAACGGCGTCGCCCACAGTGGTGATTTTCTGGGCATCTTCATCGGAGATCTCAGCGCCAAACTTGTCTTCAAAAGCCATGATCAGTTCAACCAGATCGAGAGAATCCGCTTCAAGCTCCTCGCGGAAGCGAGCTTCTGGGGTAATTTTGGCTTCGTCAGCACCAAGCAGGTCTTTGATAATCGCCTTTACTTCAGTATATGTGTCAGACATGACAACCTCCTTCAAAATTTGACGTGGCAATTGTACTCGGTCTAACAACCGTGTCAAGCCAGGTATAGTTACATTCACAGGAACACTACCCCATGACAAAAGTTGCGCCTATTGACCAACGGAAAGCCGACCACATCAAGATCAATTTGGAAAAGGATGTCCGCTCCGCGTTGACGACCGAACTCGAGAATTATCACTTCATGCATGAGGCGTTACCTGAATTGGATTTGGAACAGGTCGACACAAGCCTCAGCCTGTTCGGCAAACAATTAGCTGCTCCCATCCTGATCAGTTCCATGACCGGCGGGACTAGTGATGCAGAGACAATCAACCTGCGTCTCGCAGAAGCCGCGCAAGAGATGAAGATCGCCATGGGAGTGGGAAGTCAACGCGCCGCTATCGAAAACCCTGAACAGGCAAAGACGTTTCAAGTGCGACGCGTTGCACCCGATATTCTTTTGTTCGCAAATCTGGGCGCAGTGCAATTAAATTACGGCTATGGTATTGACCAATGCCGCCGCGCCGTGGACATGATCCAGGCAGATGCACTAATCTTTCATTGTAACCCACTCCAGGAGGCAGTACAGGATGCAGGAGATACGAACTTCGCGGGGTTGGCAAAAAAGATCGAAGAAATAAGTAAGAAGTTGGAAGTTCCTGTCATTGCCAAGGAGGTTGGTTGGGGAATTTCTGAAAGATCAGCAAAATTATTAGCGGATTGTGGCGTCTCAGCAATCGATGTGGCAGGCGCGGGTGGGACAAGCTGGTCCCAAGTCGAAATGCACCGCGCGCCCGATGAATTCACGCGCGAACTCGCCGCGACCTTCGTCGGCTGGGGAATCCCAACTGCAGACTCTATTTTGAATGTCAAGAAAGCCACGCCCGAAATGACAATCTTCGCCAGCGGCGGACTCAAAGATGGACTCGATATCGCCAAGTGCATCGCCTTGGGGGCAACGCTCGGCGGCATGGCAGGTCAATTCCTCAAAGCTGCGGCGATTTCAACCAAGAGCGCAGTTCAGATGATGAAGTTGACCAAGAGGCAGATTGAAGTCACGATGTTCGCGGCGGGAGTGGGAATGTTGGAAGATTTGAAGGTTGTGAAGTTGGTGAGTATGCAGAGGTAAGGTTAACTCCTGCCGGATGTATAATTGAATTAGAGGTGTATTATGGTCACAATTACAGTTACAGTTTCGGAGGATCGTCTGCAAAAATTGCAGGATCTGGCAAAACAATTTAATATTCCCACAGAAGAATTACTGCGGGTAAGCTTTGAGGAACTTATCGCCCGCCCGCAGGAGGACTTTCAAAAAGCACTTGAATATGTTTTGGAAACATATAAGGAACTGTACAAGCGACTGGCATAACAATGCGCTCATTGACCATTGCTGAAATCCTCGAAACTTACCAACGTATCATGCAGCAATCGGGCGGCTTGGTTGGCATTCTTGACTTTGGGGCACTTGCACAACCATATATGACCTTTGGTGGAAACGAACTTTATCCTAGCCTAGCGGAAAAAGCCGCAACGCTGGGATTTTCTTTAATTCAAAATCATCCTTTCGTAGACGGTAACAAACGCATAGGTCATGCAGTTATGGCAATGTTTCTGGCAATAAATGGTTACAAAATCAACGCAAGCATTGACAAACAAACTGAAATTATCCTGTCAGTTGCCTCAGGCAATCTCGGTCGCGAAGGCTTTACAGAGTGGCTCTCAAATCACATTCAAGAATTTCCATGAGCGCGCCCGATGAATTTACGCGTGAACTCGCCGCCACCTTTGTCGGCTGGGGCATTCCAACTGCTGAATCTATAATGGATAAAGAAAAGCGAGAAAAACTTCGTGAGCGTTTTTTGCGCGATCCACTTCCTCGCCGTTTGGGCGGACTTGCCTCTACACTAGGTCGCATTTCATCATCCGCGCGTAATTCAACAGACCCAAATACTGTAGCGACGTTATTGGATGAGGCCAAACACCTCATCGAATGGACAGCCGCGGATACTGAACCAGAAACCGCAGCGGAACTTGTGCAAATGCAAACTCTCCTCACTATCTGGCAAAAAACCTGGACAGAAGCCAGCCAGAATCCACACCAAAGGCTTCTGTTATCTGTTCAGGCCAAAGATTGGTCTGATAAGGCTGTGGATTTTTCAGGACTGGTTTAATCAGACTATTTTCCAATTCCACAAGTCGGCTAACTCTCAAGCCAGGAGATGAGATAATGAACATAATCAGGCAGTGGGCAATCACGTCAATTATCACAGGCTTAGGGGCTGTAATCAGCTATACCCTTCTCTCCATTCTGTCAGGTCCATATATTGCCCTTGTGATTCTGGCTGGTGCGTTTGGTCCCTTCCTAGCTGCTGCGAGTCTAGGTCTGTATCACGTTCTTACAGAATCGGGCAACCCCGTCCTGCTTCAATTGGCAACATTATTCAATGTGTTAGGCGCATCTATTTTTACAATGATGTTGCTTGTGCAACTCGCCATTGGCTATCAAATGCAATCTCTCGGCGAAGAAGCTCAAAACTTAACTGCCTTACGAACATCATTAGTTGGTGTACAACTGGGACTGGATGTAGCATGGGACATTTTTATATCGTTAGGTACGCTACTCTTTGCAATAAGCATGCTGAAGGACGCGCGCTTTGGACGGATTCTGGGAATGGCAGGCATTCTGATCGCCGTAGCATTACTCATCCTGAATCTATGGACCTTCCCGACTCCACCCGCCGCAAAGAATCTCATTGATTTGGGACCTCTTGTTGGCATTTGGTATCTTGCCGTAACGATCATGATGATAAGATGGCTGATGAGATCTTGAGCGTTGGACTCGACGAAAACCCATTCTACAAAAACAGAAGACGACTCGTTCCCCATTTCAAACGAAATGAATTCCTCCACTAAAAGCGGAAACAATTATTGGAAATTTTAAAGGTTAAAACATGATCTGGTGGATTTTTGCATTTGTTTTGTTGAGCCTGATCTTATGGATAGCATTTCGTCCCTTCTCAATGAACAATCTTAACTCGCACATCGAGCCTGTTGCCAATTTTGAAGATGCGGTCACTCGCGTGAAAGCAATGCAGGATGAAGACAACGAAGACCTCGCGCGAGATGTATGCATCACAAAGCTTTATGATCATGGAACTCAAACGGAACATGTGATTATCCTCTTACACGGTTTTACCAATTGCCCCGAACAGTTCAATGAACTTGGCAAACAATACTACGAAGCGAGTTACAACGTTTTTATTCCGCGCATGCCTTATCATGGTCTCGCTGATCGTTTGACTGACGAGTTAGTGAACCTAGCGGCAGAAAACCTCGCGGCATTTGGGGATCAGGTGATTGATATTGCGCACGGATTGGGGAAAAAGATCACGGTGATGGGTATCTCTGGCAGCGGAACATTGGTCGCCTGGCTGGCACAGAATCGAGCAGATATAGATTTTGCTTTTGCCATTGCTCCATTGTTTGGGTTGGCATTCATCCCGCCCTCGTTTACAAAACTTTTTGAGCGGCTCGCTTTGCTCTTACCCAACTTCTTCCTGTGGTGGGATCCAAGAACCAAGGCAGACAATCCATACAGCATTTATTACGCATATCCGCGCTATTCATCTCGCGCATTGGTGGAAATTATCCGTTTGGGGATGATCACTCGCTCACAGGCTGAGAAATCTCCTCCCAAGGCGAGTAATATTACAGTGATCATCAATGATGCTGAGCCAGCTGTGAGTAATACAGAAATACTCAAGCTACTTAAATTATGGCGAAAACATGGAAAGGGAAATTTGAGCGAGGTTCATTTCGAGAAAGACTTGAAACTTCCACACGATATAATTACTCCCGGCACACCTGGAGTTCCTGTTGAAGTTACTCATCCGCGTTTGATCAGCACGGTCAGAGACATTCATGATAATCAGTGAATTTATATCTTAGCCCAATGCTTTGTCCCGCGGTGCGGAACAAAGCCCAGTTAAAATTAGGTAATGACCACACAAATTAAAGCCATCATCTTTGATTTCGGCAACGTTCTGCTCGAATGGAATCCAAGAAACGTCTATCAACGATACTTCCCCGACGACCCTGAAGGCATGGAACTCTTCTTCAAAGAAGTTAATTTTGCAGATTGGAATTTGCAGCAGGACAAAGGGCGTCCATTTGCGGAAGGTGTTGCAATTCTTTCTCAACAATTTCCTCATCACTCACATCTCATTCAAGCCTATCACGATCACTGGGTCGAATCGGTCAGTGGTTCTATCGCTGGTACCGTGCGCATTCTGAAGCAACTCAAGCAGGCAGGATACTCGCTTTATGGGTTGAGCAATTGGTCCGCCGAGACCTTCCCCTATGCCCGCAAGAAATATGATTTCTTTGATCTGCTGGATGACATCGTCATATCAGGCGAGGTCGGACACATCAAGCCGGACCCTGAGATTTTCCAAATCATGCTTGAGAAAGTCGGACGTCCCGCGCAGGAATGTTTGTTTATCGATGACTCGCTGACAAACATCAAGCAGGCGCAAAAAATGGGATTTGCCACGATTCATTTTCAATCCCCTGAGCAATTAGAAACGAAGTTGCGCGAACTCAAAATCGTCTAAAGCCATCTCCCACCTGTCATTCTGAGCCCTTCGACAGGCTCAGGATAAACTCCGCGAAGAATCTCTACCACGATGTGCGAGACTCTCACCGCACTGCGTTCGGCGCATGTGTCGGTCGCAATGTGCGCCCCCTCACACCGTCCTGGCGTCCCTTCGGGAGAGTGACAAGCAATTACCTGTCCATTTGACCAGTCAAATCCTGTCTCGCAGAACGGGATTATTCTGCGTTTCCTATGATAAGATTCGACGATACCAATCCCAGGGCAATCCATTCATGAGTCTCATTCACATACAAAACCTAAGTAAACAATTCAAGATCCTCACCCGCCGCGAAGGCTTGAGCGGCGCGCTCCGCGTGGCATTTACCTATGTCATCCC
>WNFU01004617.1_pt1 | contig 21512 bp, 17 predicted proteins | sample 5400121 | NCBI WGS metagenome assembly WNFU01 (sample SAMN13153360, study PRJNA577476) | soil metagenome | isolation source: 100 cm soil or saprolite under grassland replicate 1 | place: USA:California | collected 2016-06-15
GGTAGCGGATCGGGTTCACGCTCGCGACGAAGGTGAGGTCGGAGACGAGCACCTCGTCGCCGGGGCCGACGCCGAGCAGCCGCAGCCCGAGGTGGATCGCCGCCGTCCCGCTCGCGACCGCGAGCGACGGACGTCCGAGCTGCGCCTCGAACGCGCGCTCGAACTGGTCGAGCTGCGGCCCGACGGTGGAGACCCAGTTCGACGCGAACGCCGCCGCGACGTGTCGCTCCTCGCGCTCTCCGAGGTGCGGCACCGACAGAAGGATCCGACCCATCTTCCCCCCCCCGAACGGCCCCCGCCGCCGGCGCGTCCCCGCCCACCACCTCGCGGAGCGCGCCGCCTGGACGTTACGGGCGCGCCGGACCGATCGCAGGCCGCGCGGTTGGGTTCACCACGGGAAGGGCTCGAACCCGCCCGGGCGGGTGGCGCGGCGCGCCGCGCGCGGAAGGCGCTGGGGTCGCGGAAGTCCGGTGTCCCGACGGCGGGCTTGGCGCCCGGCCGCCGCGTTCCGACCCTGCGACGCGGGGGTGGGAAATGAGGGCGGGGAACTTCGCGGTCGCGGTCGGGTTCATCGCGGCGGGGTGCTTCGGCAAGGGAGACGCCCCCGCGGCGAAGGAGGTCCGGCTCGTGCCTCCGCTCCAGAGGGGCGCGTGGACGTTCTACGGCCGCGGACAGGGGCTCTCGGACGACGTCCAGGACGTCTCCGCCGACGAGGGCGGGAACGTCTACGTCGCGGGTGGCGATGCGCTCTACGCGAAGAAGCCCGGGAGCCCCGCGTTTCTCCGCTTCGACGCGGCGAACGCGGGCCTCACCCGCAACTGCAACGACTACTCGGAGTACTTCAACGAGACGCCCGCGAAGCCGTTCTACACGTGCCGCGTCCTCGCGGTGGCCGGCGCGGCCCCCGGGACCGCGATCATCGGGTTCGACAGCTTCAACATCGAGCCGCAGACCGGCGCGAACTGGACCTACCACGCGGGCGGGGCCGACGTGGTGGCGTTCGATCCGGCGAAGGGCACGGCCGCGCGGATGCGCCACGTGTGGTTCGCGGCCCCGCCGCACACGATCTGCACGAAGCCGGTCTACGGCCGCACGACGACGTGCGATCCTACCGATTACTGGTGGTTCGCCGGGCGCCGCGTCTTCGTGCGGGTCCGGCGGCTCGTGGTGAACCACGACCGCTCGAGCCCGCTGTACGGCGACGCCTGGGCCGGCGGACAGCACGCGACGCTCGCCGCGCTCCTCGCGAACGCGGGCGCCCGCGGATACTTCGATCGCACCGCCGGGTGGGGGCTGGAGTGGGAGGACGCGAAGGACACCTGGGAGCACGAGCACCCGAACCTCAACCCACCCGACGGCACGTTCGTGAACGGCGAGGGGTGGGGACTCTCGATCGATCCGCGCGACGGCATGCCCTGGGGCTCGAACGAGTACCGGATCGAGGTCATCGGCGGCTACGGCGCGAACCTCTCGAATGACTCGTGGTGGGCCGCAGCGAAGCACGACATCTGGCCGGACCCCGCGCCGGACACGCCGGACACGCCGGCGGACGACCACGTGCGCTCGATCTCGTTCTGCCGCGACGGGACGCTCTGGATCGGATCGCTGACCCACGGGCTCGCGCGGATGGACCCGGCCGGCCGCGTCACGTACCCGGCGCTGCCGGACGCGGCGAGCGGCGTCAGCACGGTCGCGTGCGACCCGAGCGACGCGTCCGTCTGGATCGGCCTCGCCGCCGGCGGCGTGCTGCGGCTCCGCGACGGCAGCGTCGAGCGGATCGACGCGACGGGCTGGCCGACGTTCGCGCAGAACCCGGTGCAGTCGATCCAGATCGACGCCTGGTCGGCCACCCGGACGGTCTACTTCGCGTTCCGGCCGCTCACGGACGACCAGGGCGCCATCCAGGCGGGCGGCGGCGTCGCCGCCTACGCCGGCCCCTAGGGCCGGGAGCGAAGGCGTGCGCCGCGGCTCGCGCCCGACCCCGGCTCCCCGTCGGCGGCGGCCGGCTGCCCCGCTTCCCGGCGCCGCAGACCCGACGCGAGCCGCACGTACTCGTCGTGGAGCGCGTCCCACAGGCGCCGGCTGTCGTAGTCCCGAAGCACGCGCTCCCGTCCGGCGGCGCCGTGCCCCCGTCGCAGCTCCGCATCCGCGAGGTACGTGCGCAGTGCGGCCGCGAGCGCGGGGACGTCGCGAGGCGGCACGAGCGTGCCCGTGACGCCGTGGACGACGGCGTCGACGCACCCCGGGACGTCCGTCGCCACCACAGGAAGGCCCATCGCTGCCGCCTCGAGCGGCACGACCGGGAAGCCCTCGCGATACGTGGGCAGCGCGACCACGTCCATCGCGCGGTAGTACCTCGGGGTGTCGAGATCGTACCCGGCGAGGAGGACCCGCGGATCCTCGCTGAGCGACGCGGCGAGCGCGTCCGGGATGGGATCGCCGGCCTCGCGCTCGCCCAGGATGAGGAGCCGAAGGTCCGGATCGCTCTCGCGGAGCGCGCGCCACGCCTCGGCGAGCTCCGCGACGCCCTTGTCGCGCACGAGTCGCCCGACGAAGCCGATGACGCGCGCGTCCGGAGGCAGTCCGAGCGCCGCCCGCGCCGCCCGGCGCTCACCGTCGTCCCGCGGCGCCACGAACCGGCCGGTGGCATCCACGCCGGCGATGCTGCCGCCGAGAAGGACGGCCATTTTGCGCGTCGGGACGAGCCCCTCCTCCACCGCGACCCTGGCGATCGAGCGGCTGACACAAAGCACGCGCGTCGCGAGCGTCGAAGTGATGCGCTCGCTCGCGCGCAGGATGCTGCGGCGGAGCCCGCTCGTGGTGACGTGCCGGAGTCCATGCAGGTGGTAGATCCGCACGGGGACCCCGGCGAGCCAGCCCGCGATCATGCCGAGGAGCCCGGCCTTGAGCGTGTGCACGTCGATGACGTCCGGGCGGAGCTCACGGAGCGTCCGGGTCAGCCGGACGAGCGTGGCGAGGTCGTCGAGCGGCGTGATCTCGCGCGTCATCGGCACGGCGACGCTGGCCACTCCTTCGGACTCGGCCAGCCGACCGAGGGCCGGGCCCGGTGACGCCACGATGACGACGTCGACGCCGCGCGCGGCGAGGTCCGACAGGTGCCCGGCGAGAAACAACAGCATCTCCGGAACCGCCGCGACGTGCACGACGCGGAGCGGCCCCGCGCGCGCGCCAGACGCCGTGCGATCGTTCCATGGCGGCATCGTCGAGTTCCCCATGCCTACTGCGGCGGTGCGGCGGCGACGTGCGGGCCCGCCGCTCCGGCGAGCAGGCTCCGGTACACGGCCTCGTACGCCTCCGCGACGCGGGCGAGGCTGAACTCCGTCTCGATCCGGCGACGCGCCGCCGCTCCCATGCGGCGGCGGCCGTCTTCGCCGAGGTCCACCAGCGCCTCCAACGCGCGCGCGAGGGCCGCCGGGTCTCGGGGCCGCGCGACGCGTCCGGTGTCCGCCACGAGGTAGGCGCAGTCGCCGAGATCGGTGACGACGCACGGGACCTCGCACGCCATCGCCTCGGCGACGACGAGCGGGAACGCCTCGCCGAAGGCGGACGAGAGCGACAGGACGTCGAGCGCGTTCATGACCCGCGGCACGTCCGTCCGCCGTCCGAGCAGGAGGAACCGGGCGCGCACCCCCTCGCGGTCGATCGCCGCCGCGATCTCGGGGTCGTCCGCCGTGCCGTCCCCGCAGAGGACGAAGCTCACGTCGGGGCGGCGCCGCGACAGGGCGGCGGCCGCGCGGATGAAGTTCCCGTGATCCTTCTGTGGGTGAACCCGCGCGACGACGCCGACGAGGACGCGCGAGTCCGGCACCCCCAGCTCCGCGCGCACCTCGCGCCGCCACGCGGCGACGCGCCGGTACTCCGACGGATCGATGCCGTTCGGGATGACGGTGAACCTCGCAGCGTCGTACCCCATGCCGACGTGTAGGTCGCGCGCGCTCCGCGACACGCTCACGATCCGGTCCGGTAGCCAGTGCGAGAGCCGCGCGGAAGCCGAGACGATCCAGCGCGTCATCCGGTGCGACGTGCGATCGAGCGTGCTGTTGTGGATGCCCCAGACGACCTTCGGGTGACCCGCGAGCATGGCGGCGAGGCCGCCGACGACGTCCGCGTGGTACATCCACGTCTGGACGACGTCCGGGCGGGCGTCCCGCACGAGCCTGGCGAGACGAACGATCGGGGACGGGTTGGGTACGCGCGACATGTGCAGGGCGCGGGTGCGGACGCCGAGCTTCTGGATTCGCGGCGCGACGGCGCCAAGGTCCGTGAGCGACACGACCTCGTGCTCCGCGCCGCGCGAGGCCTGCACGAGGCGGTGGAGCATCACCTCGGCGCCGCCGAGGTTCAGGCCGGTGATGACGTGGAGGACTCTCATCAGAAGGCGTCGTGATCGCCGAACCCGTACCGCCACCGCTGGAGGTCGAGGAGCGGCGACTCCGGGCCGAGCTCCCTGCAGGGCCAGATGAGGAACACGTAGTTCTCCGGGGATCTCAGGTAGCCCGCCTTCCCGAGCGCACCCGTCGGCAACACGCCGGGTCCATCGAGGGCGAGTACGACATGGCAGCCGCTTCCGTACGCTTGGCGCTCGACGGCCGCGAGCGCCGCCCCGAAACCGGCGCGCTCCTCGCCGTCGTCCTCGGCCACCACGTCCATGAGGACGCCGAGGAGGAGCCGCTCGCGCCTGACGGCACGGTACACGGCGGCGGCGACGAGGCGGCGGCCCTCGTTCACCAGCACGAGCGAGTAGCTCGTGCCGATGGCCCCGTATCGACGCCGCAGCAGCTCGTCGGTCCAGGGCTGCCCGACACGACCGCGGGAGGCGCGCGTCCAGAGCGCCGCGACCTGCGCCATCCGAGGCGAGTCCCACGGCAGCTCCTCGACCCTGTAGCCGGCGAGTGCGCCGGCCCATCGCAGCCGCCGGTACGCCGCCGCGATGCCATCGACGGGCCGCCCGACCGCCTCGACCGCGCCGCCGAGGCCCTTGTGACGCGCGAACATCGCCACCGGCGACAGCGGCTTCGCCAGGACCCGCATCTCCCCGAGCTTCCTGAGGCCGATCCGCTGGTGCGCCTGGATGAGCCACGGGATGCGCACGTTCGCGTAGACGAAGTCGAGCCCTCCCGCCTTCAGCGCGCGGTGCATCGCCCGCGGGAGAAGGGGGTACAGCATGCTCTGGCGGAACCGGGGATCGACGTAGAGGGCGCACCAGTAGCCCGCACGGAACGTGCGGTATCCGACGGCGATCGTCCTGAGGAGAACGGTCGAGAGACCTACGGGCCGAGCTCCGGACGTGGCGACCCAGGCGACGCACCTCTCGGGATCGAGGTCCTGTAGCGTCCTGCGGGCGGCGGTTTCGTCGGAGTCCGTCCCTTCGCGGCTCATGAGGAAACGGACGAGGAGCTCCAGGTCGTCCCGCCTGGCCTGGCGAACCTCGGGCAACGCGTCCGCTGGCGGATCGAGGGTCAGCAGGTGATGCCCCCATCCACTGCGATGACCTGGCCCGTCACGAACCGCGACGCATCCGAGAGGAGGAACCGGACGGTACCGACGACGTCCTCCGGTCGCCCGAGACGCCCGAGCGGCGTTCGCCGCACGATCTGCTGGTGCTGGACGTCGTCCAGGCCGTGCGTCATCTCCGTCTCCAGGTAACCCGGAGCGACCGAGTTCACGCGGATGCCCCGGGGTCCCAGCTCGCGGGCGAGCGAGCGGGTCATCGCGTCCATTCCGCCCTTCGTCGCGGCGTACGCTGCGAGGCCGCTGTAGCCTCGCAGCCCGATGATGGACGAGATGTTCACGATGGAGCCGCCCGTCTTCTGGACGAGCATCTTCCTCAGCACGGCCCGCGTCAGATGGAGCGCGCCGCCGAGATTCGTCGCGAGCACTCCGTCGATCTGCTCGGAAGGCATCGCCGGAAGCACACCCTCCACGGCCTGACCGGCGCAGTTCACCAGGCCGAAGGGGACCCCCAGGCGCTCCACGGCCGCCGAGACGAAGCGCTGCAGCGACGTCGCGTCCGACGCGTCCGCGCGCTCGAACATGAAGCGTTCGTTCCCGACGAGACCACGGGTGAACTCCGTCTCCGAGCGGCTGAAGGTGCTGACGACATAGTCCTCGCGCAGCAGCGCCTCCACGAGGCAGCGCCCCAGCCCTCGGCTCCCTCCGCTCACCATGACGTGCGGGCTGCGCTTCGGGTTCGCTTCCATCACGGGGGTGCCCTCCGCAGGATCTTGCCCGCCGCCGACACCGCGATCTCCTCGACCACCTGGATCAGCCGCGGCCGCTGGAACGTGAGGAGGCCGTTCGAGCATCTGCGGACCAGCTCGCGCTTGAGGTGCTCCGGATCGACGCCGGGCTCGGGAACGACGTCGCACGCGACGAGCTCGCCGGCGATGGAGGAGGCCTTCGCGTAGACGCGGACGTCCCCGACTCCCGGAACCGCTCGGAGCACCCGCTCGACCTCGGCCGGATGCACCTTGTTGCCCCCGACGTTGATGAGATCGGAGCGTCTCCCCACGAAGAAGACGCGATCCCCTCTCACCTCCACCAGGTCGCCCGTGGGCGCGAGGTCGTTCCGGGCGCGTGCGCGGGCGGGCGCACCCGTTCCCGCGCAGTCGTCGTAGCCTTCCATGGCGTTCGCCGAGCGGACCTGCAGCTCTCCGTCGCGCACACGCAGCTCGACGCCTTCCGGCGAGACGGTGTCGAGAAACGCGGCGGGAAACCCGGAGCGCCGGTCCGAGACGGAGAAGCATCTGCCGAGCTCCGTCGTGGCGTACACGTGGACGATCCGGGCTGCCGGGAACAGCGTCGACAGTCCGTCGAGCACCTGCTGGTCCACGAGCTCGCCTCCGAGCGTCACCTGCCGGAGCGGAACGCGACGCAGGACGTCGGCGTCCGCGAACAGGAGGAGTCGCCGCCAGTACGACGGGGTGGCGGAGGCGAACTCGACGACGTGTTCCGCCATCAGACGTGCGATCTCCGGCGGCGATGCCCCCGCCCGCGGGACGACGAGCGTGCCCTGGTTCGTCAGGCACTGCAGCGCGACTTGCAGCCCCGCGTAGAGGTTCGGCCGATACGTGAGCAGCCACGTCCGCCCCTCGCCGGGATCCGCGCAACGCACGGGCCTCGCCAGGCTCGCCCAGGTGTGGCGCGCGGCCTTGGGCTTCCCGGTCGTTCCCGAGGTGAGAAGGATGACCGATCCCGGGTGCCCCACCGAGCCGCACGGCTGGATCTCGTCGACCCTCGGCTCTCGTCCGCCGGACCCCGCGGCCGAGACGATCGCGCAGAGCCCGAGCTCGAGCGCGAGCTGCCGGCACTCTCCCCAGCCCAGGTCCGCGCGCAAGAGGACGACGGCCGCCTGGAGCGCGTCGAGCGCTGCCAGCGCCGCGTAGCACCCTGCCGAACCGGCGAGTCGAACCCCCACGCGAGCTCGCCCGAGCCGTCCGAGCTGCCGTCGGTGCGTCTCGGTCAACTCGACGAGCTCGGCCCATGAAACCGACCCGCCCTCGGCCACCACCGCTGCGCGAGAAGGATCGGCCAGCGACTTCTGAAGGAGCACCTCCCGCACGGTTCGACTCCAGGCTCACTGCACCTGTTCGTACAGCGCCTCCTCGTACAGCTTCGCGAGCTGACCGATCGTCCTGACGGGCGTCGGAGCGCCTTGCGAGAAAGGATCGGCGCCGAACTGCGCCTCGAGCCTCACCACCAGCTCCGCGAAGTCGAGCGAGTCGAGCCCGAGGGAGGCGTCGAGCCTCGTCTCGGCGCCGAGCGGCGGGGGCTTCACGCCCTTGTTCTCGAAGACCTCCGCGATGGATTCGATGACCTTGGCTTCCGAAGGTGTCGGCATGTCGTGAACGTTCCTCGTCGGGGCGCTGGCGTTCGGCTGCAAAGGTATGGCGCTTCCTCCCGGCGGCCAGGCTTCCGCGCAGGGGCTCTTCTGCGGTGGCGCGACGTGACGTCCCGATCCACGCGCCGTGCGCGAGACCCATGCGCGCGCTCGCGTCCACGCGCCGGGCGATGGCTCGCCGTGCGGGTACTTGTCCCGCGCGACCCCGCGCACAAGCTGAGGACCCAACACCCGTCGCCGGGCGGACACCCGGCATGCTACCCGGGCGAGTCGGAGGCGAGCGTTGGAGCGATCTGCCATCGTCACGGTGTCGGGCGGTCGAACGGTGGACTCGCCGGGTGACATCGAGGCGATCCGCGTCCCGCCGAGGACGAGCATCCTCTCCGTCGATCTCGAGGACTGGTCGGACGACTCGTGCGTCGACGACGCGCTCTTCCTCCTGGATCTCTTCCGCAGCAAGAACGTGCGCGCGACGTTCTTCGTCCTCGGCTCCGTCGCACGGCGAGATCCGCACCTCGTGCGCCGGATCGCCGCCGCGGGGCACGAGATCGCGAGCCACGGATGGGATCACGAGCAGGTATTCAAGAAGACGCCGGAGGGCTTCCGCGACGACATGGCGCGGTCGTTCGAGACGCTCTCCAATCTCGCCGGAAAGGCGATCGCGGGATACCGCGCGCCGCACTTCAGCATCCGTCCGGCGACGTACTGGGCGCTCGACGCCCTCGCCGACGTCGGTTTCGCTTACGACAGCAGTGTTTTCCCAATCGCCGGTCCGCGATACGGCATCCCGGGTTTCCCACGATCGCCGGTGCGCATCCGGAGAAACGGTCGGCGGATCCTCGAGGTGCCGCTCTCGACGGTGAGGGCGATGGGCCGGAACGTGCCTGTCGCGGGTGGCGGGTACTTCCGGCTCCTGCCGTACCAGGTGATCGAGGGTGCGGTCCGCGCCGTCCACGCGGATGGGCTGCCGTTCGTCTCGTACTGTCACCCGTACGAGTTCCGTCGCGAGCCGCTCGTCTACCCCTCGACGCCGGGCCTGCTCGGCGGCGCGCGCGCCGCGCTCCTCGGCGCGAAGTTCAACTTCCGCCGCCAGACCATGCGTGGGAAGCTCGCGCGCCTGCTCGACGCTCTCCCGTTCACCTCGTTCGACGAGGCTTTCCGCGGTGAGCTTCCACATTAGGCGCTGCGAGGCGGGCTCCGACGTTCCGTTCCGCCGCGAGTGCCACGACGGCGATCGCGGGGAGGACCCCACGCCGATGACGTGACCCCCAGCAGGCGCGAGTCGCGCCGCGAGCCCCCGCGAGGCGGGTTCCGGGCCAACGCGCCAGGTCCCAAGGTGAACGGTTACGACTGGAGGCGGTCTCCCTGCCGGATGAGCGAGCGATGGCGTCGAACCCGCCCGGAGCGACCGCCGCGGTGGAGCGCGCACGAGCCGCGGAGTCCCGCCAGATCGGCGGGCGCGCGATTCGCAGGGGGTTCCTGCTCAACGTCGTCGGCGCCGTGGCGCCGGCGCTCGCCGCCCTCGTCTGCATCCCCGTGATCGTGGCCGGGCTCGGGAATGCCCGGTTCGGCGTGCTCTCGCTCGCGTGGGTCTTCATCAACTCCATCGGGATCCTCGATCTGGGGATCGGGCGCGCGCTGACCCGGTTCCTTGCGGTCCGCGAGGAGCCCGACGCGTCCCGCGAGGCGTCCATGGTCTGGACCTCCCTCGCGTCGATCCTCGCCCTGGGCGGCCTCGCGGGCGCGGCCGTCTGGTGGTTCGCCGACCCGCTCGCGGCGAGCCTCGCCCATGGCGACGCCACGCTCCGGCTCGAGACCGCCTCGGCCCTGCGCATTCTCGCGACCTCGGTCCCGCTCGTGATGCTCTCTTCCGGGCAGCGCGGGGTCCTCGAGGCCTTCGGACGATTCGACCTCACGAACCGGGTCTCGATCCCGATCACCGTCCTGAACCTGGCGCTCCCGGCCGTCCTGCTCCACCTCGGCGCCTCACTCCTCGGGATCGTGTCGGCGCTGGTGCTGCTGCGGATCGTGGGGACGCTGCTCCTCATACAGTCCGTGATCCACGTCGTCCCCGCGATGCGCGTGATGCGCCTCCGCGCCGCCGGGATGGGCGCCGTCCTCGTGTTCGGGGGATGGGTCACGGTCTCGTACGTTCCGGGCCCGCTGTTCGCGCAGGCCGACCGCTACTTCCTCGGGTCCCTCGCTGCGCTCTCGGCGGTCGCGTTCTACTCCACGCCCGCGGACGTCCTCTCCCGCGTGACCGTCATCCCCGGAGCCGTCATCCAGGTACTCTTCCCGGTGCTCGCGCAGGCGCTCTCAACGGACCGCGCGCGCGCCGCGCGGCTCGCAAACCGCGCGATCCTGCTCATCGCGGCCGCGGTGCTCCCCGTCGTGACGGTTCTCGTGGCCGTGGCGCCCGAGGCGCTCGAGCTGTGGCTCGGTCCGGAGTTCGCGTCGCACGGCGCTCGCGCGGGGCGCATCATCGCGCTCGCCACGTTCATGAACTGCATGGATTGGCTCGCCTTCTCGGTGGTTCAGAGCGCGGGGTTCGCGAGCTGGACGGGCAAGCTGCGCGCGCTCGAGATCCCGCTCCACCTGGCGCTCGCCGCGTCCTTGATCCACGCGGCTGGCATCGACGGCGCGGCGGTCGCGACGCTGCTCCGCGCGACGGTGGACGGGGCGGTGCTCGTCTGGATGGCGACCCGTGTCCTCGGCCCGAGCGGCCGCGTGGGCCGGCTGTACGCGCTGCTCGTGGCGCTCGGCGTCGTCACGCTGGCCGGGGCCGCCGCGCCCGTGGCGCTCGCGCTGCGGCTCGGCTGGTCCGTCGTCGCGCTCGCGGCCGGCGGCGCAATGGCGTGGCGGCTGCTCGACGCGGAGGCGCGCGAGGCGCTGTCCTCCCGCGCCGCGGCGGCGTGGGCTCGAGTCGGGGTGACGTCATGAGCAGGGAGGCGAGGCAACCGTGAGACCGCGCGCCATGGACGTCGTCATGCTGACGCCGAGCGCGACCGGCGGGCACCCGCGCTACACGTGGGAGCTCATGACCGCGCTCCGGGCGGCGGCCTCCCCGTCGGAGCTGAGCCTCACCCTGCTCACCAGCGTCGATCTCGCCCCCGAGTTCAGAACGGCGGCCTACGAGATCGCCGACGTGCTGCCGCCGCTCGCGGACCCGAGCACGTTCCCGAGCCGCATCCACTGGGCCGTCGGCCGGACGCTCCACTACGCGCGCCGCGAGGAGGCGGTGCTCCGCTGGGTGCGGGGGCGCGGGGGCGTCGACGTCCTGCACTACCAGGAGGAGCCCTTCGGGTCGCCGCTGCACCTCCGGCGCGCCCGCGCAGCGGGGGTGCTGCCGGTGGCGACCGTCCACAACCTGCGCCCGCACACCTACCCGATCCCGGCGGTTCGGCGGCTGAACGATCTCTCCTCCCGGCTCGGGTGGATGCAGTGCGCGACGCTGTTCGTGCATTCCTCCGGCCTCAAGGAGCAGCTCGCGCGCGAGCTCGGCCCCGCGGCGCCGCCCGTCCTCGTGATCCCGCACGGCGTCTGGACCGGCCACGGGGCGGACTCGTCCGGGCCCCGGCGCGACGGCTATCTCCTGCTCTTCGGGGTGATGCGCCGGAACAAGGGCGTGCACCTGCTGCTCGACGCGCTCGGTCACCTGCCGGGTCAGCGGGCCGTCCTCGCCGGAGGCTTCCCGGACGCGTCCCTCGCCCGCGAGGTCCGGCACCGGGTCGAGACGGAGCGGCTCCCGGTCACCCTCCTCGATCGCGTGATTCCCGAGGCGGAGATCGCGGCGCTGTACGGCGGCGCCTCGCTCGCGGTGCTGCCGTACACCGAGTTCCACGCCCAGAGCGGCGTGCTCCACCTCGCGATCGGGTACGGGGTCCCGGCGGTGGTCACCGACGTCGGGGCGCTGGGCGAGCAGGTCCGGCGAGAGGGGATCGGGGTCGTGGCCCCTGCGGCGGACCCGGCGGCGCTCGCGCGCGCGGTGCTCGCTGCGTTGGAGCCGCGCGCGTGGGGTGCGGCGCGCGAGCGCTGCGCGGCGGCGGCGCGCACGCTGTCGTGGTCGACCGCCGCCGAGCTCACCCTCGAGGCGTACCGGCGGACCTGCACGGCGTGGCGGGAGGGCGAGGCCCATGCCTAGCTCAGATCGGCGGCACGCCCGCCTCGCGACGCTCGTGAGCTTCTCGTCCTTCTTCGTGTTCCCGGCGCTCCCCGTGGGGCACACCGGCGCAATCACGATCCCCTTCGTGCTGGCGGCGGGGCTCGCCCTGCTGTGGCTCCGCCGGCTCACGATCCCGGAGTGGGGACCGTTCGCGTGGATGATCGTCCCGGCCGTGGTCTCCGGGTGCTGGGTCGTGCTCGTCGGGGCCGCGCTCGCGCCGGAGATCGTGCCGAAGGCGATCATCGCCGTGGCGATGTCGCTGTTCATCGTCGTCCCCGCCCGGCACCTCCTCCGCGAGGGTTATGGCGAGCAGTTCGTCATGGGGGCGGCGTACGCGATCCTCGTCCACGCGGCGCTCGGCGCGTACCAGGTGTACGCGTTCGACCGGGGCGAGTTCCCGTTCGCCGACCTCATGCGGACGAACCCCGCCCAGGCGCTGCTCGCGGACGACACCCCCACCTACGTCGAGTACGTGAAGCGGCCGTTCGGCCTCTTCGCCGAGGCGTCCGCCATGGCGGCCTGCGTCGGGCCGTGGCTGGTCGTCCTCACGACCGCGCTGTTCGCGCCGCCGCGGGAGCCCTCCCGGAGGCGCACGGCGGTCCTCGCCCTCGCCGTCGGCAGCGGGCTCGCGCTCGTCGTCGCGTCGAAGTCGGGGATGTCCGTGTCCATCGTGGCCGGGACGGCCCTCACCACCCTCGCGGCCGCGTTCTCGTGGCGGCGCAACGTCGGCGCGCGCGCCGCGGCGCTCGTCCTGAGCGCGGGCATCGCCGTCGCGTCGACGGTGTGGCTGAGCGAGAACGCGAGCTCGAGGTTCGACTTCGGACAGAACGAGTCGTGGCAGAGCCGCCTCGAGTCGCTCAAGCTGGCGGTCCGCACGCTCGGGGGATCGTTCGACTCCGGTCGCCTCTTGGTCGTGGGTGTCGGCCCGGGGCAGTCCTACTCCGCCATCAACGCGACCGCCCTCAAGTACGAGGCGGGCTCGGGCGTGACCGCGGTCTGGAGCGTCGGGCTCAACTACGCGCTCGAGACGGGGCTGCTCGGTATCCTCGGCATGCTCGTGCTCGCCGCGACCGTCGCGTGGTCCATCTGGGCGTCGCGCGCGCGCCTCGCGGGCGCGGCGTGCGCCGTCGTCTGGCTGACCGGCGTGTTCCTCGCGACGAGCTACGTGGGGCAGCCGGCGATCTGGACCGCGCTCGCAGTGCTGCTCTCGTGGCCGTCCGTCGTGCGGCGCGGCTGACCCGCGGGCGAAACGCGAGAGCGGCCGTCGGCCCGGGGGCCGGCGGCCGCTCCCTTGCTGCGCGATCGTCGCCAGAGCCCGGCGAGGACCGCTCCGCGCTACTTCGGGACGCTCGCTCCCTCGACGTTCGACGCCTGGTAGATGTAGCCCCACCCACCATTGCCGAACCCCGAAAATCCGGTGCCGAACGTGCCGTAGTTGTGATGGACGTAGTAGTCGCCGCCCGCGGTCGGAGTGGGAGGGTCCGGCACGTGCCAGCCGAACACGGCTTGTCCGTCCGCGCCGCGCGCGGGGTTCTGCGTCCGGTTGTTCATCACGAACTTGTTGTAGGCGACCTCGACATGCAGGACCACGCCGGCTCCTTCCGGCTCGATACCGACGCCGCTGACGAAGTTGACCGGCTTGTCGATGACGTTGTTCATGACGATCCAGTTCCGCTGGCTGTGGATGAACGCAACCGCGCAGCGGTACGGGTTCCTCATCGTGTTGCCGTCGACGATGACGTTCTGCGACACGCTCCCGCCGTCCCACTGGCTGATGTCCGTGCTGACGGAGTCGCCCATCGCGTTCTCGAGCAGGTTGCCCTTGATGGTGACCCCGTTCACGTTGCCGACGTCGATCTGGTGACCGTGCTCGGTCACCGCGTTGCTGCCGTTGAACGTGCCGATGAGGTGCAGGTTGTAGATCCAGCCCGTCATCCCGGGGGCGAGGATGAACATCTTCTGCGCGCCCCAGGTCGCGTTCTGGTTCGTCTGGGTGATCGTGGGCATCCCGCCGACGCCGCCGACGGACGTGTAGATCGTGATGGCCCCGGAGATCTTGTAGAAGGCCGACGTCGCCGGGATGACGAGGCTCTTGCCCTGGTCGCGCGCGGCGTTCGCGGCCGCCTGCAGGCAAGCCGTGGCGTCGGCGACGCCATCTCCCGCACAGGACGCGGTGACGACATTCGCCGTCCAGCTCGGCATCGAGCCGCCGCCGGTCACGTCCGTGAGGAAGGATGCCTTGTGGGTCGTCCCGGCGCCCTGCAGGTTCGCCGAGGGCGGAGGAGGCGCAGGCGAGCTCGTCACGGTGACGACGGCGCTCGTGGACTTGGAGGCGTCGGCGCTGCTCGTCGCCACCACGTGATACGTGCCCTCCGTCTCGGAGGCCGTGTAGACGCCCGTGTCGCTGACGCTGCCGCCCTCCGTCTCCTCGACGGCCCACGTCACGTCGATGACCTCGCCGGTGACCGACGCCGTGAACTGCGCGGTGTCGCCGGGGGCGATCTCGAGCGAGGCGGGAACGAGCGCGAGCGTGATCGAGGGATCGGCGAACGCCTCCGGTCCCGCGCCAGAGGCGCAGGCCGAGAGCGCGGTGACGAGGGCTGCGAGCATGAGCGCTGCGCTTCTACGAGTCCTCAAGGTGTGCCTTTCTCGAGCGGACGCTCGTGGAACCCGGGGTTGCCCGTCCGTCCGCTGCTCCGCCGGGGAACCCAACTCCATGCCGTACGGACATGGGAGGACACGCTCGTACACCGGACAGGGTGGCGGCCGCCCTCTACTCGACCCGAACGGAGGAGCCGCGATCCGAAATTCCCCGCGAGGTCTCCCGGCGTCGAAAGCGCGAACCGCGCGAAACAGCGCACTTTTCGGCAGAGCGGCGCCGGCAATCACTCGGGCGACGGCCGGGATGCGAGCGGCCGGACGAGCGCTCACGGAGCAACCCGGTGATCCGACAGCCGGACCGCGCTCAAGCGGTGGCGCACAGGCGTGTGACCCACCGCCCGCAGGTCGAACGGCACGCCGAGCGCCGCAGCGCTCGCTGGGTGTGCCGCCTGCCGGGCGGACTCCCGCTCGCGCGCTCGCGCTGCGCGGCGCGACGGACCGCGGGCGGGACGAGGCCGCGGGCCGATCGGCTCGCGGACGATCGCTCTTGCGTGTCGCGGGCTTCGCGCGGGGGCGGTGCGCGCCGCCACCCGTGCACACACTCAGCGCGCGCGGTCGTCTCCACGCGTCTTCCGAGGAGGAGAGAGGATGCTGAACCCGACCGAAGAACGCGCCCCCCACGCGGCCGCAGGCGCGGCGGCGGAGGCCCCCATCCCGGCCCAGCGGCGCGTCCGCCCGCTGCGCCGTCCGCGGGTCGCGCCGCACGAGCCGACGCTCGCGGAGCTCGCGTGGACGCTCGCCGAGCGCCGCTGGACCGTCGCCGCCGTCGCGTGCGCCGCCGTGATCGCGGGCGCCGTCTACCTGTTCGTCGTCCAGCCCGTGTACGAGTCGAGCGTCCTCGTCCAGGTGGAGGGCCGGGCGAGGCCCGCCGCGCCCGACGCGGTCGTTCAGCTGTTCGACACGAACCCGCCGGCCGAGGCGGAGATGCGGATCCTCGAGTCGCGGACGCTCCTCGAGACGGTGGTCGACGACCTCGGCCTCGACATCGAGGCGCGGCCGCGGCGGCTCCCGCTCGTGGGCGAGGCGCTCGCGCGCGGGCGGCAGGGCGCCGCCCCCGCGGCGGCTCCGCTCGGCCTCGCGCGCTTCGGGTGGGGTGGGGAGCGCATCCGCGTGAAGCGGCTCGAGGTCCCGGACGCGCTCGTCGCGGAGCCCCTCGTACTCGTGGCGCTCGACGACGGCGAGTTCGAGCTGAAGGCGCGCGACGGCACGGTCCTCGTCACGGGCGAGGTCGGCGCGCTCGCGAAAGGCGGGGACCGCGATCGGACGATCACGGTCCTCGTCTCGGAGTTGACGGCACGCCACGGCACCGAGTTCACCCTGACGAAGCTGCGCCGCGTCGAGGTGATCGATCAGCTCCAGAAGCGCCTCCAGGTTGCGGAGCAGGGCAAGGCCGGCGGGCTCGTCGAGGTCAGGCTCACGGGGCCCGATCCTGCGCGCATCGCGACCATCCTGGAGGCGCTCGCGACGACGTACGTGCGCCAGAGCCTGGAGCGGACGTCCGCCGAGGCCGCGAGCATGCTCCGGATCCTCGAGGGGCGGGTGTCGGCGCTGAAGGCGGATGCGGATGCGGCCGAGCTCGCGCTGACCCGCTTCCACACCCGGAACGGCTCGCTGAACCTGTCCCTCGACGCCCAGCGGCTGCTCGTGCGGATCAACGCGATCGAGCATGCGCTCACGAACGCGGAGCTCGACGAGGCCGACGCGAGGAGGAGGCACACGGGGGGTTACCCCGAGGCCGCCGCGCCGGCGGAGCGGACGCAGCGGCTCCGCGCGGAGCGCGCCGCGGCCGAGGCGGGCATCGCGGCGCTGCCAGGGCTCGAGCTCGAGTACGCCCGGCTCGCCCGCGAGGTCGGCGTGACGAGGGGGCGCTACGCGCTCGTCCTCGAGCGCGCGGAGGAGCTGCGGGCCGCGAAGTCCGGGTGGCTCGGGAACGCGCGCGTGATGGAGCACGCGGTCGAGCGGCGCCGCCCGGTGACCCCGCAGAAGGAGCTCGTCATGGCGCTCGCGACGCTCCTCGGGCTCGCGGGGGGCATCGCCCTGGCGTTCGCGCGCAGCGCGTTCGACGAGGGCGTCCGCGATCCCGACGAGATCGAGCTGCGCACGGGGCTGCCCGTGTTCGCCGCGATCGCGCGCAGCGCGACCCAGCACGCGATCGGCCGCCGCGGCCGCGGGGCGCGGCTCCACGCGCTCTCCGTCGTCGCTCCGGGCGACGCGGCGGTCGAGGACCTCCGGGGCGTCCGCACGGCGGTGCAGTTCGCGCTCGTGCAGGCGAAGAACAACGTCGTCACCATCGGCAGCCCGGCCCCCTCCGCCGGAAAGTCGTTCGTGACGGTCAACCTCGCGCACCTCCTCGCGGCGTCCGACGGGCGGGTCCTCATCGTGGACGCAGACCTCCGCCGCGGCATCCTGCACCGCTACTTCGGCCTGGAGGCGCAGCCCGGGCTGTCCGATCTCCTGGCCGGAGATGCGACGCTCGAGGCCGCGGTGCGTCGCACGGACCATCCGAACATCGACATCCTTCCCGGCGGCCGGCGGGCGCCGAACGCCGCCGAGCTGCTGTCCGGCGCGGCGCTCGCGCGGGTCCTCGAAGAGGTCAGCGCCCGCTACGGCGTCGTCCTCGTCGACACGCCTCCGATCCTCTCGGTGACGGACTGCGCGCTCGTCGGGCGGCACGCGGGCGTGAACCTCCTCGTCGTGCGCGCGGGGGAGCAGAGCGCGAGAGAGATCGGCCTCGCCGTGAAGCGCCTCGTCCAGAACGGCGTCACGATCCGCGGCGCGGTCCTGAACGACATCCGTCCCACCCTTGGCCGCTACGGCAGGTCGGGCGCGGCGCGGTCCTGAACGACATCCGTCCCACCCTTGGCCGCTACGGCAGGTCGGGGCGCTACCGCCGGTACGACACCCGGTCCGCGTGATGCCGCGGGCGGCGCCCCGCGGCGCGCGCCGTCGCGCAGGATCTCGAACAGCGCGTCCCGCCTGCGCAGCGCGCTTCACGCCTTCACGACCCGCCGCGGCCCCTTCCCGGCGCGCGCGGCGAGCGGCGCGACCACGTTGCGCGCGTCGACGACGAGCTTCACGTCGCGGTACAGCTCGCGATCCTTGAACGCGTCGTGCGCCGTCGCGACGAGCACCGCGTCGTAGCGCGCGAAGATCTCTGGGCTGCAGGGGACCGACGCCATCGCGAGATCGTGCTTCCGCACCTTGCGCGCGATCGGGAAGAACGGGTCGCAGTAGTCCACCTCTGCCCCGCCGCGCTGCAGCATCTCGATGATCTCGTAGGACGGCGACTCCCGGTCGTCGTCGATGTTCGCCTTGTAGGCGAGCCCGAGCACGAGGACCCGCGCGCCCTTCACCGCCTTCGAGTCCTCGTTCAGCGCCTGCACGAGCTTGTGCACGACGTACCGCGGCATCTGCGTGTTGATCTCGCCGGCGAGCTCGATGAAGCGCGTCCAGGTGCCGAACTCCGCCGCCTTCCAGGCGAGGTAGAAGGGATCGAGCGGGATGCAGTGCCCGCCGAGCCCGGGGCCCGGGTAGAAGGGCATGAAGCCGAACGGCTTCGTCTTCGCCGCCTCGATCACCTCCCAGACGTCGATCCCCATCAGGTCGAACGTCATCTTGAGCTCGTTCACGAGCGCGATGTTCACCGAGCGGAAGATGTTCTCGAGGAGCTTGCTCGACTCGGCGACCCGCGAGGACGACACGAGCACCACCTTCTCGAGCGCGGCGCCGTAGAGCGCGGCCGCCGCCTCCGCGGAGGGCGGGTTCACCCCCCCGACGATCTTGGGGATGGTGCGGGTCGAGAACCGCTCGTTGCCGGGGTCCTCTCGCTCGGGCGAGAACGCCAGGAGGAAGTCCGCGGGCGTGTCGAGGCCGCTGCTCCTCAGGATCGGGAGGACCTCACCGTCGGTCGTGCCGGGGTACGTCGTCGACTCGAGCACGACGAGCTGCCCGCGCCGCAGCCGCTTCGCGATCGCCTCGGCGGTCCGGTGGATGTACGAGTTGTCGGGCTCGCGGTGCGGCCCGAGCGGCGTCGGGACGCAGATCACGATCGCGTCGCACTCGGCGAGCCGGTCGAACTCCGTCGTCGCCTCGTACCTCCCGCCCGCCGTCGCGCGCGCGACGCGTTCCGGGCCGATGTGCCGGATGAACGACTCGCCCCGGCGGAGCGCCTCGACCTTCGCGGGGTCCACGTCGAAGCCGATCACCGGGAAGCCCGCCTCGCAGAAGACGAGCGCGAGCGGCAACCCGACGTATCCCTGACCGACGATCCCGACCCGTGCCGTGCGCGACTGAACGCGCGCCAGCAGCTCCCGGCTCGCCGTCGCCAGAGACTCCCCAGACGACCCAACCCCGTCCATCACGCTCCCACCCCCACCAAGTCAGCCGAGCGAGGGCCCGCACACCGGGCGCCGAGCCGATCGACCGCGGTGCAACCTGCACCTCGGCGCTGGGCCGCGGTACGACCCGGGCACGGTATGGATGCGGGTCCGGGCGGGGTGCCGCGAGCCCGCGCCGGCTCCCCTCCGGAAGCGGGAGAGCTTGAGCGACCACGGTGGGAACTCCGTTGCCGAGCCGAGGAAGAGCTTTCGACCAACGAGCGCGGCTCCCGCGGCCTTGGCGGCGGACGCAGCCGAGCCCAAGGTGGTGCTCCTCGCCTCTGCCCGGGGCTCCGCGATGAGCTGCAACGGGTGCCACCACGGCGGCGTGGGGCGGCCGGCACCGCGGACGGTGGCGGGTAGCCGACAGCCCTGCTAATGCGCGGGCTGCGCGGCCGCGGCGAGCTTCCGGTCCGCGTCGTTCATGTGCGCCCCGAGCGCCTGGCGCAGATCGAGCGCCGCCTCGAGCGCGACGTCCTGATCGCCCTCCTCGAGCGCGCGCTGGATCTGCCGGATGTGGGCGAGAAACTCGGCGTGCTCGCCCGTGTGCCCCTCGCGCTCGGGGTACGAGGCCGCCTCCATCAGCAGCTCCTCCCCGCCGAAGTGCACCGTGCTGTACGCGAGGAGCTGCTCCGCGAGCCGGCGCGACATCCAGGGGCGTCGCTGCTCGACGGCGTCGGCGAACGCGGTCACGAGCGCGATCTGCAGGTGGTGCTCGTGATCCATCGCCTCATGGGACAGATCGAGCCTGTCGTTCCAGGCGTGAGCTTCGATCATGGATCCCTCCGGCTGGTGCGCTCGAGACGCGCACCCCGTTCGTTGCGCGGAGCGGGGGCGAGTAGCAAGGCCCGGACGGGTCCCGTGGCGCGCGGGGCAGTCGATCAGCGGAGCTTCAGCCCCTCGACGATCGCCATCGCGATGCCTGCCGCGCCGACGGCGAGGACGCCGAGGCCGATCGCGAGCGCGCGGCCCCCGCTCGCCTCGAGGAACGGGTTGTCGATCCGGCGCTTCCAGGCGATCTGGCCGCCCTTCACGACCATGACGACGCTCATGCCGAGGAGCAGCACCGCGAACCACGCCGTCGAGAACTTTTGGTTGCCCACGCCGACTCCCTTTCGACCGCCGAGCTACTTCTTCTCCTCGGACCAGAGCCGGTCGAGCTCCTGGTACGACTTCGGGAACTCCGCCTGGTACTTGAGGTAGACGGGGATCGGATAGCGCACGCCGCCGGCGTGCGTCCCCTCGAGCCCCTTCACGACCTCCTCCGCCATCTCGAACGGGAAGGTGAACGCCATCTCGTCGTCCGCGGTCATGCCGAAGATCCGGTCGCCGTAGCAGGGGAGGATGAACTGCGGCTCCTTCGTCCGGTGCGAGCGGATGACGAGCTCGGTGCAGTCGCCGCGCCCGGTCGTCTGCGACCGGACGGTGCCGCCCTTCGCGAACAGGCAGGCGTTCACGAGCCGCATGGCCTGCGCCGAGTTCCCGTAGACGACGACGGTGTCCGGCGCGAAGTCGATCCGGGAGAGCGGACCGACCACGATCGCGCCGACCTCGCCGGGGTCGTACTTGTCGAGCGCGTCCTCGAGCCTCGCGCCTGCGTCGCGGCAGGAGGCGTACATGCCGTCCGCGAGCGCGCCCGAGGTGTAGTAGGCGTTCCGGTCGGCGAAGCCGAACGCCGCCTTCGCGATCGGGCAGGAGAGGTCCTCGCCGGTGAAGGCGAGCGTCCAGCCGTAGCGCCGGGCGAACCCGATCGACTGGCAGATCGCGACCTTCACGCCGAGGTCCTTCGCCGGCCGCTTCGCCTTCGCGGGCAGCGGCGCGCCGGCGGGAAGCGAGCGGACGCCCACCGGGAAGGTGGAGACCCGCAGGTGCTTCTCGAGGTGTCCGTTCAGCGTGGCCGCGTCCATGGCGCCTCCGTCGAGAGGCGATGATGCCGTGCGCGCGCCGCCACCGCAATCGAACCCCTCCGCGCCGCTTCGCGGGTACACTCGCGCTCCCTTTCCCGGAGGACCGATGCCGAAGTCGCCCGTTCGCCCCGAGCGCAGCGCCGCCGCAGGCGGCGCGAAGTCGAAGGATCCGCTCGCAGTCGTCCGCCGCGTCATGGCGGGCGATCGCTGGGCCGCCGCGGCCGGCGCCCGCCTCGTCGAGGTGCGCGAGGGCTACGCGCGCACCACGCTGCGCCTGCGCGACGACCACCTGAACGGCGTCGAGGTGGCGCAGGGCGGCGCGATCTTCACGCTCGCGGACTACGCCTTCGCGGCGGCGTCGAACTCGCACGGGACCGTCGCGGTCGCGCTCGACACGTCGATGACCTTCGTGCGCGCCGCGACGAAGGGCGTCCTCACCGCGGAGGCGCGCGAGGAGTCGCTCACCCGCCGCACCTCCGTCTGCAACGTGCGCGTGACCGACGCCGGCGGGAAGGTCGTGGCGCTCTTCCGCGGGACCGCGTTCC
>WNFU01003271.1_pt1 | contig 21508 bp, 17 predicted proteins | sample 5400121 | NCBI WGS metagenome assembly WNFU01 (sample SAMN13153360, study PRJNA577476) | soil metagenome | isolation source: 100 cm soil or saprolite under grassland replicate 1 | place: USA:California | collected 2016-06-15
CCGGTCTTCGCCGTGCTGCCAGAGCTCGATTACTTCGGGCTCGAGGACATATCCGCCCCAGCGCTTGGGGCGCGGCACCTCGTCGCCGTGCTCCGCGAGGAGGCGCTCGACCTCGGCCTCCAGTGGTTCGCGGCTCGGGACGACCTCGCTCTGCCTCGAGGCGGCCGCGGCCGCGCGGCTGCGGGGCGCACGGGTGCGGAAGTAGGCGTCGGAGTCCTCGGCCGGGAGCCGCCGCACCAGACCCTCCACTCGCACCTGCCGGCCGAGCGGGTGCCAGTAGATGACGATCGCAGCGCGCGGGTTCACCTCGAGCTCCCGACCCTTGCGGCTGTCGTAGCCGGTGAAGAACGTGAAACCGTTCTCGTCCGCGCACTTCAGCAGCAGCATGCGGGCCGACGGGCGGCCTGAGGCGTCGGCGGTCGCGAGGGTCATCGCCTCCGGAAGCGGTAGCCCGGCCTCGCGCGCCTCCTCGAGCCAGGCGTTGAACTGCCGCACCGGATCGGCGTCCACCTCGTTCTCACGCAGGGGGGTCATCGCCAGCCGCTCTCGAGCAGCTCTCGCACCTCCTCGACGCCTGCGCGCCAGACCCGTTCGGTCTGCTCGTCTGGAAGCTCGTAGGCACCCTCGAAGACGCCGTCGCCGAGCAGCTCCCGCACCTCGGCGGGGCCGGCCGCGCGGTACGCGTCCTGGTCGAGCGGCGGCTTTCGCCCCTTCGGGAGCTCGACGCCGGGCAGCCGCGTCCAGGGGAAGTTCTCGTACCAGTTCGCGTGGCTCGGCTCGGGGTCGGCCTCGCGCGCGGCCGCGAGAACCCGTTCGCTCGCCCACCAGCTGTGGAAGATTGCCTGCGCGCCCGGATGGCCCGCCACCCATTCGCGCGCGAGCGAGCCGGCCGGGATGTTGCCGCCGTGGCCGCTCACGAGCAGGAAGCGCCGGAATCCCTGGCCGTGCAGCGAGTCGAGCAGGTCGCGAAGTACCTCTGCGAAGGTCGCGAGCCGCAGCGTCGGGCTGCCGGGGTAGGCGGCGAACGACGGCGTCAGCCCGTAGGGCAGGACGGGAAGGACCGGCACGCCGAGCGGCTCCGCGGCCTCGAGCGAGACGCGCTCGGCCAGGATGTTGTCCGTCCCGAGCGAGAGGTAGCCGTGCTGCTCGGTCGAGCCGAGCGGGAGCACGATGCGGTCGTCGCCGCGGAGGTACTCCTCCAAGTGCATCCAGTTCAACTCGTGGATGTGCACGTCTGACCGCCCGGGGAATCGAAAGGATCGGCTGCTACACTCACCCGCGCGCGGCGGCGTAGCTCAGTTGGTTAGAGCAGCGGAATCATAATCCGCGTGTCGGAGGTTCGAGTCCTCCCGCCGCTACCTCCTCGAATACTCGGAGAGCAGAGAGAAAATGGCAACCGGAGTCAGAGTTGGAATCACGCTCGCGTGCACCGAGTGCAAGCGGCGCAACTATCAGACCATGAAGTCGAAGCGGAACACGCCGGACCGCGTCGAGTTCAAGAAGTTCTGCCGCTGGTGTGGCCGTCACACGCTCCATCGCGAGACGAGGTAACGGGTGGCCAGGCAGACGCGATCGCAGCGCCGCGCCCAGCGTCGGCAGCAGGCGGAGACGCCCGACGGCGGCCTGACGCAGCGCGCCCGCGCCCGCCAGGCGCAGGTGCGGCCGTCGCAACAGCCGATCAAGAGCCAGACGGGCACCGCCCGCAGCGTTCCGGGCAGCGGCGGCAAGCGCTTCGTCTCGGAGTCGATCGCCGAGCTGAAGAAGGTCGACTGGCCGGGGCAGCAGCAGCTGATCCAGGGAACCGCCGTCGTCCTGATCGCCTGTCTGATCACAGGCGTGTACCTGTTCCTCGCCGACGAGATCTTCCGTCGCTTCGTCCAGCACGTTCTGCTGGGCGGGTAGGAGTAGGCCATGTTCCGCTGGTATGCGATCAACACCTACTCCGGACACGAGAACAAGGTCAAGACGAACCTCGAGCACCGGATCGACTCGATGGCTCAGCAGCAGCGCTTCCGCCGCGTCGTCGTTCCGACCGAGCAGGTGGTCGAGACGAAGGACGGCCAGAAGGTTCAGACCGAGAAGCGGATACTGCCGGGCTACGTGCTCGTGAACATGGATCTGAACGACGAGGCGTGGACGGTCGTGAAGAACACGCCCGGCGTCACCGGTTTCGTCGGCGCGGGCTCCAAGCCGGTCCCGCTCTCCCAGGGCGAGGTCGACCGGATCTTGCGCACCGGCGCCTCGACGGGCGAGCGCCCGCGCGCCCAGGTCGAGTTCTCGCTCGGCGAATCGGTGAAGGTAACCTCCGGGCCGCTTTCGGACTTCGACGGCGAGATCGTGGACGTCAACCCCGACCAGCAGAAGCTGAAGGTGCTAGTGGACATCTTCGAGCGCCAGGTTCCCGTCGAGCTCGGCTTCGACCAGGTGAAGAAAATCGACTGATGGCAAAGAAGGTCCTCACCCTCATCAAGCTGCAGATCCCCGGCGGGCAGGCCAACCCGGCGCCGCCGGTCGGTCCTGCGCTTGGCCAGCACGGGGTCAACATCATGGAGTTCTGCAAGGCCTTCAACGCGCAGACCGCGAAGGAGAACGGCCGCATCACCCCGGTCGAGATCACGGTCTACGAGGACCGCTCGTTCGACTTCATCACGAAGACGCCGCCGGCCGCCGTCCTGATCAAGGAGGCGCTCCGCCTCGAGAAGGGCTCCGGCGAGCCCAACCGGGAGAAGGTCGGCCGGCTCACGCGCGGCCAGCTGCGCTCGATCGCCGAGACCAAGATGCCGGACCTGAACGCCCGCGACGTTGACCACGCGATGCTGATCGTTGCCGGGACGGCGCGCAGCATGGGAGTGGAGACGGACCTATGAGGCGAGGGAAGAGCTATCGCAACGCGCGCGAGCAGATCGACCGCGAGCGGCTCTATTCGCCCGCGGAGGCGGTCAGGCTGCTCAAGGACTCGGAGACGGCCAAGTTCGACGAGAGCGTCGAGGCGCACTTCAACCTCGGGCTCAACGTGAGGCACGCCGAGCAGCAGCTGCGCGGGACGCTGATGCTCCCGCACGGAACCGGGCGCGAGACTCGCGTCGCCGTCTTCGCCGAGGGCGAGAAGGCGCGCGAGGCGCAGGAGGCCGGCGCCGACGTCGTGGGCACGAACGACCTGGGCGCGAAGATCGAGGAGGGTTTCGACGACTTCGACGTGGCGATCGCCACGCCCGACCAGATGGGCGTGGTCGGAAAGCTCGGCCGCATCCTCGGGCCGCGCGGGAAGATGCCGAACCCGAAGACCGGCACGGTGACGATGGACCTCGGCAAGGCGGTCCGGGACGCGAAGGCCGGCAAGCTGGAGTACCGCACCGACCGCGGCGCGAACGTTCACGTCACGATCGGCAAGAAGAGCTTCGATGAGCGCCAGCTGCTCGAGAACTACGCGGCGCTGATCGACGAGATCATGCGCGCGAAGCCTGCGGCGGCCAAGGGCCGCTACATCAAGACGGTTACACTGACGAGCACGATGGGCCCCGGGATCCACGTCGACCCGGCGAGCACGAAGGGCATCGTGGAAGAACTCGAAGGAGCCGAACCCGAAGCAGTAACGGTGTAAACGCAACGAAGCCAGCGTGCAGGCCTCGGCCGAAGGGCGAGGGTCTGCGCGGGTTTCATTGAGTCGCCAGAGACAGCCGGCAGCCGTGAGGCCGAAGACCGGCCGAGGCGGAGCAAGGAAGGCATCGAGCCTCTCCGAGCCCGCCTGATGCGGGCTCGTTTCGTGAAGAGGTGAATCGATGCTGAAGGAACAAAAAACGCGAGTTGTCGAGGAGCTGGCCCAGCGCCTGCGCGATTCGGAGAACCTGATGGTCGCCGACTACCGCGGCCTGACGATGCCGGAGATCGACGAGCTGCGCAGCCGCCTGCTCGAGGCCGGCGCGCGCTTCACCGTGGTCAAGAACACGCTCACGCGCCGTGCTGCCGAGGCGGCCGGCAAGGAGGACGTGCTCGAGCTGATCGACGGGCCGACCGCGATCGCGTTCCTCGAGGCCGATGGCGACCCGGTCGCGGTGGCCAAGGTTCTGAGCGAGACGGCGCGGGCGCACGACGTGCTCGTGATCCGCGGCGGCGTGATCGAGGGCTCCCTGGTGAGCGATGCCGAGATCAAGCGACTCGCGACGCTCCCCCCGACGGATGTGCTGCGAGCCCAGCTCGCCGGCGTCGTCGTCGCCCCGCTGACGATGGTGGTCGGGCTCTTCACCGCGCCGCTGCGAGACCTCGTCGGAGTGATCGACGCCCGCATCCGCCAGCTCGAGGAGCGGGGCGAGGAGCCCGAGGCAAAGCCAGAGGGATCAGAGGGTTAGACAAATCGAAGTCAGCGTGCAGGCCTCGGCCGGAGGCCGAGGGTCTGCGCGGGTTTCATGAAGGAGGAGCAGAGTGGCTAAGACCGATACCGAGAAGCTCGTCGAGCAGCTGGGGGGCATGACCGTCCTCGACCTCGTCGAGCTCAAGAACAAGCTCGAGGAGGAGTGGGGCGTCAGCGCGGCGGCACCGGTCGCGGTCGCCGCGGCAGGCGGCGCTCCGGCAGCTGGCGACGGCGCCGCTGTGGAGGAGAAGAGCGCCTTCGACGTCGTGCTGACGAACGCCGGCGAGAAGAAGATCCAGGTGATCAAGGTCGTCCGCGCGATCACCGGTCTTGGCCTCAAGGAGGCCAAGGACCTCGTGGACGGCGCGCCCAACGCCGTGAAGGAGGGCGTTCCCCAGGAGGAGGCCGACCAGCTCAAGGCGCAGCTCGAAGAGGCCGGCGCCGAGGTCGAGGTCAAGTAGGCGGCCAGCAGGCCAAACGACGAAGGGGCCGTCCGCGAGGCGGCCCCTTCTCGTAGCTCGAAAAACCGGCTCTTGTAAGCGCTTCGTAAGGGTTTCTCACCCGTTCCAGGGATTTGTGGCGAGCACGGCGCAGGTGCCTGCCGACAACACCGTCAGTTGGGTGAACACCCACCTACCCCCTACTCTTGCGGAGGTCAATTACATGCGTCTCAAGCTCCTCGCTCTCGCCCTGGTCGCCTCGCTGGTCGCAGTTTCTGCGGCCGTCGCCAAGGGCAAGCCCCCCACGACCGGTGCGAAGTGCAAGCCGGCCGTCACGGTGATGCTCAGCGGCCTTCTTGCCGCCGATGTCGATCCCGCGGACGGCGACACCTCGTTCGTCATGATCGTCAAGCAGTCGAACCGGCACGGCCGCGTCTTCAAGACGGCCGGCTCGGCGACCGTCCTGGTCGACCCGCGTACCAGGGTCCGTCGGCAGGGCGCGCAGAACCTGGGCGCGCTCGCCCCGAACGACCGCGTGCACGTTACGGCAAAGGTCTGCAAGGCCGACCTGAAGGACGGCGGCACCCCGGAGTTGACGGCGCGTAAGGTCGCCGCGCATCCGGCGGAGGCGCTGGAGCCCTCTCCGGGCTCGTAGTTCTCGGCAGAAGCGGAGACCCCAGAGGCGTCCAAAACGGGCGCCTCTGGCGGTTCCTGGACCGAGCCTTTATAGTGGGCGCGCCTACCGGGCGGTCATCAGCCGCTCGCGCTTGCGCAGCCTGCCCCTCTTTCGCTATTCTTGGCGGTTCCGCGCCGACGTTCGCCTGTCCGCATTTCGCAGTCATTCCGAGCCGCTAAGGGAGGCATCCCCATTTGACCAGCAGGGTCGCTGCGCCACGCGCGCGCAAAACATTCTCGCGCCTCAAGCACGTTCTCGATCTCCCCAACCTAATCGACATCCAGAAGGCCTCGTTCGACTGGTTCCTCAACGAGGGCCTGCGCGAGACGATCGACGACATCTCGCCGATCGAGGACTACACCGGGACGCTCGCCGTCGAGTTCGGCGAATACAAGTTCGGGGAACCGCCCGTCACCATCCAGGAGTGCCGTGAGAAGGACCTGACCTTCCAGGCCCCTCTCTCGATGACCGTCCGCTTCGTCAACAAGGAGACCGGCGAGATTCGCGAGCAGACGGTCTTCATGGGCGACTTCCCGATGATGACCGAGTGGGGCACGTTCATCATCAACGGCACCGAGCGCGTGATCGTGACGCAGCTCGTCCGCAGCCCGGGCGCCTACCTGATGGAGCCCAAGGATCCGGCGAAGCAGGTCTTCACCGCCAACCTGATGCCGAGCCGCGGCTCCTGGCTCGAGCTCGAGATCGACAAGAAGGGCATCGTCTACGCGCGCATCGACCGCAAGCGCAAGCTGCCGATCACGACGCTTCTGCGCGCCCTCCCCGAGGAGGATCCGACCACCGGCTGGAAGCTCGACACGAGCTCCAACGAGGCGATCATGAAGCTGTTCGGCAACTCGCTCTTCATTGCCAACACGCTGGAGAAGGACCCCTCCACGCGCGAGGACGAGGCGCTGATCGAGGTCTTCAAGAAGCAGCGCCCGGGCGAGCCGCCGACGCTTGACAACGCGCGCAACCTGCTGCGCTCGCTCTTCTTTGACCCGAAGCGCTACGACCTGACGAAGGTCGGCCGGTACAAGCTGAACCAGCGCCTCGCGGTGGAGGTCCCCGACGACGTGCGCGTGCTGACCACGCAGGACATCCTCGCGCTCGTCAAGAAGCTCGTCGAGCTGCCGGACAAGCTCGGGGTCGACCCCGAGTCGAAGGACTTCGCCGCCGATGCGATCATGCTCCCGCGCGACACGATCCGCGGTGAGCTCGACGAGTACGAGCACTTCGGCAACCGGCGCCTACGAACCGTGGGCGAGCTCATCCAGGAGGCCTTCAGGGTCGGGCTCTACCGCATGGAGCGCGTCGTCCGCGAGCGGATGACCACGGAGGACGTGGACACGATCACGCCGCAAACGATCATCAACATCCGGCCCGTCGTCGCAGCGTTGAAGGAGTTCTTCGGCTCCTCCCAGCTCTCGCAGTTCATGGATCAGACGAACTCGCTCGCGGGGCTCACGCACCGCCGGCGGCTCTCGGCGCTCGGCGCCGGCGGCCTGACGCGCGAGCGTGCGCCGATCGAGGTGCGCGACGTGCATCCGACTCACTACGGGCGCATGTGCCCGATCGAGACGCCTGAGGGCCCGAACATCGGTCTGATCGGCTCGCTCGCCTCGTTCGCGACCGTCTCCGAGTTCGGCTTCGTGCAGACGCCGTACCGGAAGGTTTCCAACGGCAAGGTGACCGACGAGATCATCTACCTCGATGCATCCGAGGAGGCCCAGTACACGATCGCCCAGGCGAGCGCGCAGGTCGACGACAAGACCGGCCGCTTCGTGGACGAGCAAGTGCTGTGCCGCTCCCGCGAGGGCGAGGCGGTCACCGCTCGCCCGAAGGACGTGGAGTTCATGGATGTCGCGCCCGCCCAGATCGTCTCGGTCGCGACCGCGCTGATCCCGCTCCTCGAGCACAACGACGCCAACCGCGCGCTCATGGGCGCCAACATGCAGCGCCAGGCGGTGCCGCTGATGATCACGCAGGCGCCGCTCGTCGGCACCGGCCTCGAGTATCGGGCCGCAGTGGACACGGGCGACGTCATCCTCGCCGAGGAGGCGGGCAGCGTCCTCGACGTCGACGCCGACCGGATCGTGGTTGGCGGCAGGGACGGCAAGAGCGAGTACCCGCTGACCAAGTTCATGCGCTCGAACCAGGGCACGCTGATCCACCAGAAGCCGATCGTCGGCCTGGGGGACAAGGTGGGGGCCGAGCAGGTGCTTGCCGACGGCAGCTCCACCGACCAGGGGGAGCTCGCGCTCGGCGCAAATCTGCTCGTCGCGTTCATGCCGTGGGAGGGCTACAACTTCGAGGACGCAATCGTGATCTCGGAGCGGCTCGTCAAGGAGGACGTGCTCTCCTCGATCCACATCCACGAGTACGAGATCGACGCGCGCTCGACCAAGCTCGGCGACGAAGAGATCACGCGCGACATTCCGAACCGATCGGAGGAGTCGCTCAAGGATCTCGACGAGCGGGGCGTAGTGCGCATCGGTGCCGAGGTCGGCTCGGGCGACCTGCTTGTCGGAAAGGTGACGCCGAAGGGCGAGACCGAGCTGACGGCCGAGGAGAAGCTGATCCGCGCGATCTTCAAGGAGAAGGCGCGCGAGGTGCGCGACACCTCGCTCAAGGTCCCACACGGCGAGGGCGGCAAGGTGATCGACGTGAAGACGTTCTCGCGCGAGGCGGGCGACGACCTCTCGCCGGGCGTGAACGAGCTCGTGCGCGTGTATGTGGCGAAGAAGCGCAAGATCGCTGAGGGCGACAAGCTCGCCGGCCGCCACGGCAACAAGGGCGTGATCGCCAAGATCGTGCCCGACGAGGACATGCCCTTCCTGGAGGACGGGCGGCCCGTGGACGTTGTGCTCAACCCGCTCGGCGTGCCGAGTCGAATGAACATCGGCCAGATTCTCGAGACCCACCTCGGCTGGGCGGCCGCGCACGGCGTCTTCCACGAGAATGGGGCCTCCGTCAACGGCAACGGGGAGGAGCCCTCGCCGATCGCGACGCCCGTCTTCGACGGCGCCAGCGAGGCCGATGTCGACCAGGCGCTGATCGAGTGGACGAAGCAGAACCCGGAGTCGCCGATCAAGTTCGTGGTCGACTCGAAGCGGCCTGAAGGGCGCCACTGCTCGGGCAAGGTGCGCCTCTTCGACGGCCGGACGGGCGAGAACTTCGAGCAGAAGGTGACTGTCGGCTACATGTACATCCTGAAGCTGCTCCACCTCGTGGACGACAAGATCCACGCGCGCTCGACAGGCCCGTACTCGCTCGTCACGCAGCAGCCGCTGGGCGGCAAGGCCCAGTTCGGCGGCCAGCGTTTCGGCGAGATGGAGGTCTGGGCGCTCGAGGCCTACGGTGCCGCGTACACGCTTCAGGAGATGCTCACGATCAAGTCCGACGACACCGTCGGGCGCGTCAAGGCGTACGAGGCGATCGTCAAGGGCGAGAACATCGCCGAGCCGTCGATCCCCGAGTCCTTCAAGGTGCTGCTGAAGGAGATGCAGTCGCTCGCGCTCGACGTGAACGTCCTCTCGGACGAGGGCGAGAAGGTCGAGGTGCGCGAGGAGGACGACGAGCTCCTGCGCGCCGCCGAGGAGCTCGGCATCGACCTGTCGCCAGGCTCGCTGCGGGCCGCGGCGCGCCAGCCGACGGCCGAGGACACCGAGGCCGGCGGGGACACCGCCGACGAGACGGGCGAGCTGGTCTTGCCCGCCGACGAGCAGCTGGGCGACTTGGCCGACGTCGAGGTCGCGCCCGCGGAGGAAGCAAAGGAAGAGACCGAGGCCCAGAAGGGCCCCCTGGCCGAAGACCTTGCAGACGTAGAGGTTGATGAATGACGAACCGGTTCCACGGACGAGCAGCGCGTGCAGCGGAGCGGCCGCAGGCCGCGGAGTCTGCGCGGGCCAAGTTCCGTCTAGGGCGAGCATGAACAAGAAGGAGCTTCTTTGATCGACATCAATGAGTTCGACGCGATCCGAATCGGCCTCGCGTCCAGCAAGCAGATCCGCGACTGGTCTTCCGGCGAGGTAACGAAGCCGGAGACGATCAACTACCGCACGCTCAAGCCCGAGCGCGACGGCCTTTTCTGCGAGCGCATCTTCGGCCCGACCAAGGACTGGGAGTGCTATTGCGGCAAGTACAAGCGCGTCCGTTACAAGGGCATCATCTGCGAGCGCTGCGGCGTCGAGGTGACCCGCCAGAAGGTTCGCCGCGAGCGCATGGGCCACATCGACCTGGCCGCGCCCGTGTCGCACATCTGGTTCTTCAAGGGCGTCCCGAGCCGCATCGGTTACCTGCTCGACATCGCGCCGCGCGAGCTCGAGAAGGTCCTGTACTTCGCCGCCTCGATCGTCACCTCGGTGGACGTCGAGCCGCGGCAGAAGGACCTGAACGATCTCGAGGACAAGGTCAAGGCCGAGTCCGAGCAGATCTACGTCGACCGCGACGAGAACCTGGCGGCGCTCGAGGACCGCCTCAAGCGGCGCCGCGAGTACTTCACCAAGGGCAAGGAGCGGAACTTCGACGAGGACGACGACTTCTGGGCCCGCGGCCTCTCGAACTGGGCCGAGGAGCAGGGTGTGCCGCCGCTCGAAGAGGTGCGCGAGCTCGTCGGCAAGATGTTCGTCGAGGTCGCCTCGCAGATCACGACCGAGGACTCGAAGAAGATCCGCGAGCTCGTCCGCAACTCGGCCATCCGCGACGACCGCAGGCTCACACCGAAGGAGCTCGAGAATGTCGCCTCGGTCGCAATCGCGATCCGGGAGGTCCTCGCGCCGCTGTACAAGCAGCTCGCCAAGGCGACCGGCGCGAAGAAGGGCGCGATCACCAAGCACGTCAACCGGATCCTCGAGGGCCTGCTCGACAAGAAGGCCGAGCTCACCGAGGAGGACGCGGAGACGGTCGCAGGCGTCGACCAGAAGCAGCTCGAGAAGGCGCGCGACCTGGGCAAGGGCCTCTTGCGCGAGGTGCTCGAGCAGGCGGAGCCGAATGCAAGCGCCGACGACCTGCGCGAGCTGACGAACGACCTCTGCCTCCGCACCGACGGCAAGATCTCCAAGGAAGACCTCGACGCGATCGTCCAGTGGACGGTGAAGGTGCGCGAGGCCTATCAGGACATCGAGTCGCGCAAGGAGGACGCCAAGGAGGCCGCCGTCGACTCGGTGCGCCGGCTGGAGGAGACCTGGCAGCTGTTCCGGGAGCTCGAGCCGAAGATGATCGTCAACGACGAGCAGATCTTCCGCGAGCTGAAGGACCGCTTCGGCTCCCCGTACGGCTTCGGCGTCTACTTCCAGGGCGGCATGGGCGCGGAGTCGATCCGCGAATTGCTCAAGGACCTGGACCTGAAGGCCGAGGCCGCGAGCCTGCGCGAGACGATCAAGACCTCGAAGGGCCAGAAGCAGGCCCGCGCGATCAAGCGCCTGAAGGTCGTGAACGCCTTCATCACCTCGGAGAACAAGCCCGAGTGGATGGTGCTCGAGGCGGTCCCGGTGATCCCGCCGGAGTTGCGCCCGATGGTGCAGCTCGACGGCGGACGCTTCGCCACGAGCGACCTGAACGATCTCTACCGGCGCGTTATCAACCGGAACAACCGCCTCAAGCGACTGCTCGATCTCGGCGCGCCCGAGATCATCGTCAACAACGAGAAGCGGATGCTGCAGGAGGCCGTCGACGCGCTCTTCGACAACGGGCGCCGCGGACGCGCCGTCACGGGCCCGGGCAACCGGGCGCTCAAGTCGCTCTCGGACATGCTCAAGGGCAAGCAAGGGCGCTTCCGCCAGAACCTGCTCGGCAAGCGCGTCGATTACTCGGGCCGCTCGGTGATCGTCGCCGGGCCGAACCTGAAGCTGCACCAGTGCGGCCTGCCGAAGCTGATGGCGCTCGAGCTCTTCAAGCCGTTCATCATGAGCCGGCTCGTCGAGCGCAAGTCGGTGCAGAACATCAAGGCGGCGAAGAAGCACGTCGACTCGATGGTCCCGGAGGTCTGGGACGTGCTCGAGGAGGTGATCGCGGAGCACCCGGTGCTGCTGAACCGCGCGCCGACGCTGCACCGCCTCGGCATCCAGGCGTTCGAGCCCGTGCTCGTCGAGGGCAAGGCGATCCAGGTGCACCCGCTCGTCTGTCACGCCTTCAATGCCGACTTCGACGGCGACCAGATGGCCGTTCACCTGCCGCTCTCCGCCGAGGCGCAGGCAGAGGCGCGCATTCTGATGCTCTCGTCGAACAACATCCTCTCGCCCGCGCACGGGCGCCCGCTGACGACGCCGACGCAGGACATGGTCCTCGGCGGCTACTACCTCACCTACTCCGACATCGACCTCAACGAGACGAAGTCGGAGGACCTCGACCCGAGGCCGAAGCGCTTCGCCTCCGAGGACGAGGTCGAGCTGGCGGTCGAGTCGGGCCAGACCGGGCTCCAGGAGCCGATCGAGTACCGCCGCGACGGCGAGATCGTGCTGACCACGCCGGGCCGGGTGATCGTCGACGCCGAGGTTGACCGCTCCCTCTGGGAGTCCTTCGGCGAGGCGCCTGCGCAGCGGCCGTTCCTCAACCGCACGCTCTCGAAGAAGGAGATGGACGCCTTCATCTCCGAGCTAGCGGACCGCTACGGCGCCCATGTGATCGCGGGCGTGCTCGACAAGGTGAAGACGCTCGGCTTCCGCTACGCAACCAAGGCCGGGATCACGATCTCCAAGAACGACATCATCATCCCGCAGTCGAAGGAGCAGATCCTGGCCGGCTACGAGGAGAAGGTCAGCAACGTCGAGCAGCTCTACGAGCGGGGCCTGATCACCGAAGAGGAGCGGCACGAGTCGATCGTCAACCTCTGGACGGAGGCGACCGAGGAGGTCGCGGAGGCGATGGAGCAGACGCTCTTCGAGCTGAACCCGATCTTCATGATGGCCAACTCCGGAGCCCGCGGCTCGTTCAAGCAGATCCGCCAGCTCGCCGGCATGCGCGGCCTGATGGCGAACCCGAAGGGCGAGATCATCGAGCGTCCGATCAAGGCGAACTTCATGGAGGGCCTGTCGGTGCTCGAGTACTTCATCTCGACCCACGGCGCGCGCAAGGGCCTCGCCGACACGGCACTGCGCACGGCCGATTCGGGCTACCTGACCCGGCGCCTGGTCGACGTCTCGCAGGACGTGATCATCCGCGACGCCGATTGCAAGACGAAGGACCATGTCGCGTTGCCGCTGCACGTGCCCGAGGGGCTGAACAAGAGCCTGCTCGGCCGCACGCTCGCCGAGGACGTGCACAAGCCGCTCGCGAGCGGAAAGCCGGGTAAGACCGTGATCGCCGAGAAGGGCATGATCGTCACGGCCCCGCTCCTGTTCGAGATCGAGGAGGCCTTCGCCGAGGGTGAGGAGGAGGCCGCGGTGCCCGTCCGCTCGGTGCTCAAGTGCCGCAGCGAGTTCGGCGTGTGCCAGGCCTGCTACGGCATCTTCCTCGCAACCGGCGGGATGTGCGAGGTCGGCGACGCGGTCGGGATCATCGCGGCGCAGTCAATCGGCGAGCCGGGTACGCAGCTCACGATGCGGACCTTCCACACGGGCGGCGTCGCCGGCGCCGACATCACACACGGCCTTCCGCGCGTCGTCGAGATCTTCGAGGCGCGCAATCCGAAGGGCGCGGCCAAGCTCGCCGAGGTCGGCGGGCGGGTCGAGATCGAGGAGACCGAGCGCGGGCCCAAGATCACGATCCACACCGACGAGGTGGACGAGAACGGCGAGCCGCTGGAGCCGGTCGCCTATGCGCTGCCGCGCCGCACGCGGATCCTGGTCGAGAACGGCCAGGTCGTCGAGCCTGGAGATGCGCTCCACGAGGGCTCGATCAACCCGGCCGACCTCCTGCGCCTGAAGGGCTCGACTGCCATCGAGCTGTACCTCGTCTCGGAGGTACAGAAGGTCTACAAGTCACAGGGCGTCGACATCCACGACAAGCACATCGAGCTGATCGTTCGGCAGATGCTGAAGAAGGTGCGCGTCGAGAACGCCGGCGACACCGACCTCCTGCCGGGCCAGCTCGTCGACCGCGTCGCGCTCGAGCGCGAGAACGCGCGGGTGAAGAAGGAAAAGGGCAAGAAGGAGCAGGCAACCTTCGAGCCGCTGATCCTTGGGATCACCAAGGCCTCGCTCGCGACGGAGTCGTTCCTCTCGGCCGCTTCCTTCCAGGAGACGACCAAGGTGCTGACGGATGCCTCGATCGAGGGGAAGATCGACCGCCTGCTGGGCCTGAAGGAGAACGTGATCATCGGCAAGCTGATTCCGGCCGCCACCGGGCTCAAGCGCTACCGCAACATCGAGATCGGCCCCTCCGAGAAGGTGCCGAAGGAGACCTACGAGCGCGAGGCCCTGTTGGCCGCGCTCGAGGAGATCGGCTCCGACGGTGGCGAGGGGATCGACCTGGCGAGCCTCGGCCTCGACTTCGGCGGCGAGCCGCAGGCCGACGGCGAGAGCAAGCCGCGCGACTCGACCGAGGCCGAAGAGGTGCCCGAGGTCGACACGCCGCTCGACGAGTAAGAAGCACCAAGCTGCGCGGGAGGTGGAAGGCCTCCCGCGCTGCTACTTTGCCCCGGGTCGTGAAGAGGCTTCTCGTCATCGCACTCGCCGCCTGCGCGGCCTTCGCGGCCACGCCGCATCGCGCCGAAGCGGGCACCTGCGGGATCTCGGGCCGCGGCACGCTCTGGATCGACTTCGCCGACGGTTCGGTGCCGTTCTGGCAGCTGTTCGCGCGGCCCGGGGTGATCGCGGCCGCGGCAAACTTCATCTACCCACCGCAGCTACGTGCGCTCGGCGCGAAGACCGTCTACTGGGACATGTACCTGCCTCGGCGTGTCGGGTCTCCGCTCGAGCCGTTCGATCCTGCGGTGGTGATCGACCGCGCGAACCGCATCTACGACACCGCGGCTTTGTCGAGCGGCTGCACCCAGCCGATGATCGCCGAGAACGAGCTCAACGGCGCCAACACGCTCACGCCCTGGAGCGCAACCAACGCGCAGTACCGCCGCAACGTCCTGATCTACGTCCAGACCCTTGCGGCGCGTGGCGCTCGCCCCGTGATTCTCGTTCCGAGCGTGCCCTACATGGGCGGGGAGGCGGCGGACTGGTGGCGTCAGGTCTCGAACTACGCCGACATCGTGCGCGAGTCGTACTTCGCGGCGCCGCAGATCGCGAAGCTCGGGCCGGTGGTGGGGAGCCGGACGCTGCGCACGCTCTTCCGCCGCCGCATCGCCGAGTTCACGAGCGCCGGCATCTCGCCCCGCAAGCTCGGGCTGATGCTCGGCTTCCACACTACTCCCGGCTCGGGCGGGCGCGACCGGGCGCCGCGGGCCGCCTGGCTGCAGGTGACGAAGCTGCAGGCCCTAGCCGCGCGCCAGGTTGCCAAGGAGCTCAACTTGCGCTCGGTCTGGTCGTGGGGCTGGGGCGTCTGGAGCGTAGGCGAGACCGATGCGGACAAGCCGGCGGCGGCCTGTGTCTACCTCTGGGCCCGCTCCGCCAAGCTCTGCGACGGCCCCGCCGCCGCCGGCGCCGGTTTCAACGCCTCGCTCACCCAGGGGCAGCTGATCTTCCCCAAGGGGGCGCGCTGCACGCTTCTTGGCCGCCAGGTCGACTCGGGCGTGATCGCCGACCTCACGCCGGTCACCGGCGACCAGGACGTGGCGTTCACTGCCGCCTTCGCGCGTGTAATCTCGAGCCTCTACGCCCCGGTGAAGGCCAAGCAGGTCTCAGCGGCCGAGAAGGCAGTCGTAGCTGGGAGCTTCGGCAGCTACGCGCGCTACCGCGCCGCCCTGGCGAAGGTGCGCGCTAGCCCGAGCGCGGCCCGCGGCGTGATCGCCGACGAGCTCCGCCGTGCGCAGATCGAGGCGCATATGCGGGTGCCGAATCCTTCGGGCGAGGATGTTCAGGCCTACTACGACTCCTACATCCAGGCCGATGCGAGGCTCGTCCAGACGAAGGCACCGGCGCCGTGGCTCGGCAACCGTCGCCGTGGCTTCGCGCTCGCGTCGAACTCTCCGCCGCGGCTCTTCTCGATCCCGGACGGCAAGTGGCTCAAGGTGCGGACGATGACCGGTACCTACGAGGTGCGGGCGCTCGATCCCGCCGTTTCGCTCGGGGCGCTCCCATTCGGCCTCGTCCGGCCCGCGCTCGCCTCGGCCCTCAGGGCGCTCGATCGCGAGGAGCGCTACGACCGCTGGCTGCTTGGGCGCCAGAAGGTTCTGGTCGAGCAGGCGACCTGTCGCAAGGACGAGCTCCCGACACCTGGAGTCGTTACGCTCACCGACTACCTGCCCTTCCTCTCGGCGGGCTAGCCGGCGCTGCTGGCCTCGGCCTCGACCCGGGCTTCCACGACCTGCCCCTTGCCGAGCTCTTTGGCTCGGTAGAGGGCCTCGTCCGCTCGCTCGAAGAACGTGGTCGGGTCGTCGTTGGCACGGAGATCAGAAATCCCGGCGGAGACGAGGAGCCGCCCGGCCTGCCCGACCGGCCGCGAGGAGATCGCGCCGCGGAGCCGGTGGTAGAGCTGGTCGCCGTCTTGCGTGGACGCCTCGGGGAGGATGACCGCGAACTCGTCGCCGCCGACCCGGCAGGCGATATCCGCTGAGCGGACCGCCTCTCGGACGCGCTCTGCGGTCTCGGCGAGCACCGCGTCGCCTGAGAGGTGGCCGATCCGGTCGTTGATCGCCTTGAAGTCGTCGAGGTCGAAGATGATGAGCGCCAGCTGCCGCCCATAGCGGTGGGCACGGGCGACTTCGCGCGCCAGCGTCTCGTGGAAATAGCGGCGGTTGTGCAGTCCCGTCAGCGAATCCAGGTCGGCGAGCCGGCGGGCCTCGCGGAAGCGGCGCGCGTTCTCGATCGCCGGCCCCGCCCGCTTCGAGAGCTCCTCGAGCTCTCGAATCATGTCCTCCTCGAAGCGGTGCGAGGGCGAACGGCTGTAGATCGCGATGAAGCCGATCGGCCCCTCCCCTCCAGGCACGGGCACGGCTAGGCCGGAATGAACGAGCTCCTTGCCCGTGAGCGAGGGCGGGTACTGGTAGACGATCGAGATCGCCCGCGCCTCGTGACCGTTGGGCGGCCCCGAGATCGTCTGGCGCTGCGCCTCTTCGGCCGAGAGGCCCATCGTGGCGACGATCGGCTTGTCACCGGCGCTCAAGATGGACACGAGCGCCGCGTCCACGCCCGGGATCGCACCGCCCGCCTCGAGCGTGCGCGAGAGTACCTCGTCGAGGTCGATCGAGGCCCCGAGCTCGCCCAGGAAACGGCTGCGCCTGCCTTCCTCCTGCGCTCGCTCGAGGGATTCCGACAGCTCGCGCACCATCGACTCCATGCGGGCGTTCATCTGGGAGAGGAGCGCGAGCACCCGCTGCTGGCCGTCGTTGTCACGCCGTCGTGAACGCACGAGTAACGCGACCGACACGAGCGCAAGCGTCACCAGCGCCGCGCCGACCGCGACGACACCGGTGGTTGCCGTTAGCAGATCCCCAATCATCTCCTTCGTCCAGCCCTCCGCTCTCGCCCGGCCGGGCCGCAGAACCGCCGAGCGCTCTCACTGTAATCGGCTTGAGGTGCGATCGGCTTGAGGTGCGCTAGCTATGATTCGAAAACGATAAAAGACGCTCGATCCGATCCGCACGAGTAGGCGGTGCCAGCAGGCGTGATTCCGTGCAGCCATGCGCGTTTTCTCGTTTGACGCTGGGGGTCAGCTTCGCTACCATCGTCCCTCGGTTGGCAGGGGCCCAGCCCCTTCGCCAGCCTTTGTTGTGTCCGCGCCTAGTCATGTAAGGAGTACATGCCGACCGTAAATCAGCTGGTCCGAAAGGGCAGGATCTCGCCGCCGGCGAAGATGAAGACCCCTGCGCTCCGCGGTGCGCCGCAGAAGCGCGGTGTCTGCACGCGGGTGTATACGACCACGCCGAAAAAGCCGAACTCGGCTCTCCGGAAGGTCGCGCGCGTGCGCCTGACCAACGGCATGGAGGTCGGTGCGTACATTCCCGGCGAGGGGCACAACCTGCAGGAGCACTCGGTCGTTCTCGTGCGCGGCGGCCGGGTCAAGGACCTGCCGGGTTTCCGGTACAAGGTGATTCGCGGCGGCCTCGACGCCTCCGGCGTCGGTGAGCGACGCCAGGGGCGCTCCAAGTACGGCGCCAAGAAGGGCTCGTAATGCCGCGTCGCGCCACGATTGCGCCCCGGCCGCTGGAGCCGGATCCGCTCTACAGCTCCCGCCTCGTCTCGCAGGTGATCAACAAGGTGATGACGGCGGGCAAGAAGTCGACCGCCGAAGCGATCGTCTATCGCGCCCTGGACCGGGTCGGCGAGCAGACCGGCAAGCCGCCGGTCGAGGTGCTGGAGCAGGCGATCAAAACCGTGACACCGGTCCTGGAAGTGCGCTCGCGACGCGTCGGCGGAGCGAACTACCAGGTGCCCGTCGAGGTGCCGCAGCGCCGCGCCCGGACGCTCGCCGTGCGCTGGCTCGTGCAGTTTGCGCGCGATCGGCGCGAGAAGCAGATGGACGCGAAGCTCGCGGGCGAGATCCTCGACGCCTTGAACCAGCAGGGCGGCGCCTTCAAGCGCAAGGACGACCTCTACCGGATGGCGCAGGCCAACAAGGCCTTCGCGCATTACCGTTGGTGAGGAGCGCCGTGTCGGCTACGCCTCATACACGTGATACCGGGCTCGGTACGAGGCTCGAGAACGTTCGCAACATCGGAATCATGGCCCATATCGACGCGGGCAAGACGACCACGACCGAGCGGATCCTCTACTACACCGGGCGCACCCACAAGATGGGCGAGGTCCATGAGGGCGCGGCGGTCATGGACTGGATGGCCCAGGAGCAGGAGCGGGGCATCACGATCACCTCTGCTGCGACGACGGCGTCCTGGCGTGATTTTCGTATCAACATTATCGATACGCCCGGACACGTGGACTTTACGGTCGAGGTGGAGCGGAGCCTGCGCGTCCTCGACGGCGCAATCGCCGTCTTCGACTCGGTCGCAGGCGTCGAGCCGCAGTCCGAGACCGTCTGGCGGCAAGCCGATCACTACCGCGTGCCGCGCATCGCCTTCATCAACAAGATGGACCGCACGGGCGCGGACTTCTTCGCAGCCGTGCAGTCGATGGTCGACCGGCTCGGCGCCCGAGCGGTGCCGGTGCAGCTGCCGCTGGGCCAGGAGGAGCACTTCCGCGGGGTGATCGACCTAGTCGAGATGCGGACGACCAGCTGGGCCGACGACCTCGGCGAGAAGATGGAGGTCGGCGAGATCCCGGAAGAGCTGCTCGAGCAGGCCAAGGAGTACCACCACCAGCTGATCGACGCCGTGGCCGACCACGACGACGACCTGATGGAGACCTACCTGCTGGAGGAGGACTCGGTCACGCCCGAGATGCTGCGCCGCGCCCTGCGCGCGGCCACGCTCGACGCCACGGTGACCCCGGTCCTGGCCGGCTCGGCGTTCAAGAACAAGGGCATCCAGCCGCTCCTCGACGCGGTTGTGGACTTCCTGCCGAGCCCGCTGGACGTGCCGCCCGTGCACGGGCTCGACCCGCGTACCGAGCACGAGCTCTCGCGCCGGCCGGCGCTCGACGAGCCCTTCTCGGCGCTCGTCTTCAAGGTCATGTCCGACCCCTACGTGGGCAAGCTCACGTACTTCCGCGTCTACTCGGGCCAGGTCAAGGCGGGCGATCGCGTGCTCAACACGAGCACCGGCAAGACCGAGCGGATCGGCCGCATCCTCCAGATGCACGCCAACCACCGCGAAGAGCGCGAGGAGATCGGCGCGGGCGAGATTGCAGCCGGCGTGGGGCTGAAGAACTCGACCACCGGCGACACGCTCGCGATCGACACCGCGCCCATCAAGCTCGAGTCGATGGACTTTCCGGATCCTGTCATCTCGGTCGCGATCGAGCCGAAGACGAAGGCCGACCAGGACAAGCTCGCGGCTGGTCTGCAGCGCCTGTCCGAGGAGGACCCGACCTTCCGCGTCCGCACCGACGACGAGACCGGCCAGACCCTGATCTCGGGCATGGGCGAGCTCCACCTCGAGATCATCGTCGACCGCCTTCTGCGCGAGTCCTCGGTGGATGCGAACGTCGGTCGCCCGCAGGTCGCCTACCGCGAGACCTTCGGCCGGCCGGTCGAGAAGATCGAGGGCAAGTTCGTTCGGCAGACCGGCGGCCGCGGCCAGTATGGCCACGCGTTGATCAACGCCGAGCCGACCGAGCCCGGCGAGGGCTACGAGTTCCTCGACAAGATCGTCGGCGGCAAGATCCCGCGCGAGTACATCCCCGCGGTCGATTTGGGCATCCAGGAGGCCATGGAGACGGGGATCCTCGCGGGGTACCCGGTCGTGGACGTCAGGATCGAGCTCGTCGACGGCTCGTATCACGATGTCGACTCCAGCGAGATCGCGTTCAAGGTCGCCGGCTCGATGGCCTTCAAGGAGGCCATGAAGCGCTCGAAGCCGAAGCTGCTCGAGCCGGTCATGGCCGTGGAGGTCGTCACCCCAGAGGATTACCTCGGCGACGTGATGGGCGACCTCAACTCGCGCCGCGGGCGCGTCGAGGGCCTGGAGCCGCGCGGGAACGCGCAGGCGATCAAGGCGCACGTTCCTCTCGCCACCATGTTCGGCTACGCCACCGACCTGCGCTCGACGACGCAGGGGCGAGCCACGTTCACCATGCAATTCGATCGCTACGAGGAAGTGCCTCAGTCGATCGCGGGCGAAATCGTCGACGCCCAAACCTAAAGCTATCGCTCTTATGTTCCACAACTTGAAACGCGGGAGGTAACGGATGGGTAAGCAGAAGTTCGAGCGGAACAAGCCGCATCTGAACGTCGGGACGATCGGTCACATCGACCACGGCAAGACGACGCTCACCGCTGCGATCACGAAGGTCCTCGCCGAGAAGGGCGGCAACACGACCGTCAAGTCGTTCGACGAGATCGACAACGCGCCCGAGGAGAAGCAGCGCGGCATCACGATCAACACGTCGCACGTCGAGTACGAGACTGACAACCGTCATTACGCGCACGTGGACTGCCCCGGCCACGCCGACTACATCAAGAACATGATCACCGGCGCCGCCCAGATGGACGGCGCGATCCTGGTGGTCTCGGCGGCCGACGGCCCCATGCCGCAGACGCGGGAGCACATCCTGCTCGCGCGCCAGGTCGAGGTGCCGTACATCGTCGTCTTCCTGAACAAGGCCGATATGGTCGACGACCCGGAGCTGCTCGAGCTGGTCGAGATGGAGGTGCGCGAGCTGCTCTCCAAGTACGAGTTCCCGGGCGACGACATCCCGATCGTCACCGGTTCGGCGCTGAAGGCGCTCGAGGGCGACGAGGAGGCCTCCGCGAAGATCCTCGAGCTGATGCAGGCCGTGGACGACTACATCCCCGAGCCGACGCGCGACACGGACAAGCCGTTCCTGATGCCGATCGAGGACGTCTTCACGATCACCGGCCGTGGCACCGTCGTCACGGGCCGGATCGAGCAGGGCCAGATCAAGTCGGGCGACGACGTCGAGATCGTCGGCATCCACCCGGAGACGGAGAAGACCGTCGTCACCGGGCTCGAGATGTTCAACAAGACCCTCGACTTCGCGCAGGCCGGCGACAACGCGGGAGCCCTTCTGCGCGGTACGAAGCGCGAGGAGGTCGAGCGCGGCCAGGTCCTGGCAAAGCCAGGCTCCATCACCCCTCACACGGTGTTTAAGGCGGAGGTCTACGTCCTCTCGAAGGACGAGGGCGGTCGGCACACGCCGTTCTTCAACAACTACCGCCCGCAGTTCTACTTCCGCACCACCGACGTGACGGGCTCGATCAAGCTCCCGGAGGGCCAGGAGATGGTCATGCCGGGCGACAACACCAACATGGACATCGAGCTGATCCAACCGATCGCCATGGACCAGGGGCTGCGCTTCGCGATCCGCGAGGGCGGTCGCACGGTCGGCGCCGGCGTCGTCACGGCGATCGAGAAGTAAACGCTACGCCTCCTGAAATGACGACGAGAAACCAAGAAGGCGAAAGGTAGGTCGTGCCACAGAA
>WNFU01007044.1_pt1 | contig 21506 bp, 16 predicted proteins | sample 5400121 | NCBI WGS metagenome assembly WNFU01 (sample SAMN13153360, study PRJNA577476) | soil metagenome | isolation source: 100 cm soil or saprolite under grassland replicate 1 | place: USA:California | collected 2016-06-15
TATTCGTTCATAATTCCCAATCAGTACAACAACTCGCACGATTGTCCACCTGGCACTCCCAATTGCACCAATGCCGACAAGTTGACCACGGCTGATCAGTGGCTTAAAGACAACCTGGATCCGTTAATTGCGAACCCGGCTTTTAGACAAAATGGCTTGTTGATAATCACGTTCGATGAATCGGTCGATACAGATACGCAGAATGGGGGCGGACATGTGGTAACGCTGGTTATCAGCCCCAAGGCAAAGCAAGCTTTCCAATCAAGCACCTTCTATCAACATCAAAGTCTTCTCCGAACGGTTGGCGAAGCACTCGGTGTGGGCACGTATCCTGGAGCTGCTTCGACGGCGCCAAACATGGCCGATTTCTTTACCACAACTCCCAACACGTCGCCAATAATCAGTGGTCTCTCGCCAACGTCTGGTCCTGCAGAGGGTGGGACCACGGTCACGATCTCCGGAACCGGGTTCGCATCTGGCGCCACTGTTACTTTCGGTGGCGCAGTGGCATCATCCGTTAATGTGGTTGGAAGCACTTCCATTACGGCTGTCACACCGGCACACGCTAGTGGCTCGGTCAACGTAGTGGTGACAAATCCCGGTGGGCAGAGTGGCACGAGCGTAAACGGTTACACCTACGCGTCAACTCAAGCGCCCACCATCACGAGTGTCACTCCAAGCTCAGGGCCGACGACTGGTGGAACTCAGATCACCATCTCCGGCACTGGCTTCGCGGCAGGCGCATCAGTGACCCTCGGAGGAACCTCGGCTGGTAACGTGACAGTGAGCAACAGCACCACGATCACAGCTATCACACCCGCTCACGCCGCCGGAGGTGTTGACGTAGTGGTGACCAATCCAAACGGACAGAGTGGCGGCAAGTTGAACGCCTATACCTACACGGCGCCGTCTGGCGAAACGGTGTTGCTGGCTGATGATTTCAACGATGCTTCGCTGAACACTTCCAAGTGGCTAGCCAATAATCTGTTTAGCGGTTTTACCGATTCGAGCGTACCTCTCAGCGAGACTCAAACGATCGCAATAGGGCCGCTCAAACAGAACGTGGATGGCTCGCACTACAACGGAATTCGGTCGATAACTTCTTACGATTTCAGCGGCGCATATTCATATGTGCAGATCGTGCAGGCGCCAAATGCGCTTACGGCCGCCGACGCGTTCTATACGATCGGACTGAACGTCGACAATTGTTACCGGATGTACGTCGAGGCTGGAAACTTGATCGTGCAGAAGAAGATCGGCGGTGCGAAAACCACATTGCTGACCGTGACCTTTAGTTCCATGAATCACGCGTTCTGGCGCATCAGGCACGACGCGATTTCAGGACAAGTCGTCTTTGAGACCGCGCCTGCAAATGCCGGAACGCCTGGCGCGTGGAGCCAGCTTTACGCTGAACCCTGGAATACCTCTGCAGTGCCGCTGAGCACTGTGCAGTTTGAGTTGAAGGCCGGAACCTGGCGCATTGAAGGCAACAATCCCGGCACAGTCATCTTCGATAACTTCAAAGCTGCCAAGCCATAGCTATCGCACTTCAATATTCGCGATCATTGGGTTGTGATCGGAAGGCCTCACGCCCTTATCGTCCAGTGTACCCAGCGTGATCACAACGTTCGTATTGCTCAGATCTCGAACGTCGGGAATCTGTGTACTCTGGATGACCGCGTTACTTGCGCCTTTCGACAGCCATACATAGTCGATTCGGCCTCGTCGGGTGCGAGTGTGCAAGTAGACAGGATTATCCGGATAAGCGACTGCAGTCCCGATATTCATCGCCTGAACCCAACTGTCATAGTAGAGCTCGGACATATGAATCGCTTCCGAAAGATCAGGACCGGCATTAAAATCCCCGGCCATGATTCGCGGCTCAGCGAAGCCAGATGCAAAGCTCTGAAGTTCGGTGACCTGTTGATAGCGATAGGTGGACGAATAGGCATCAAGGTGAGTGGCGAAGAAATTGACGTTCTTCCCACCGACATTCACTGTCACCTGTCCAACGGAGCGTTCATAACTTAAATAGCGCGAGCTGGTACTTACAAAACCATACTTCGAGAGAATCAGATTTTCACACAGAGCCACAAGATCTGGATTGAAAGTAGCAATCCAGGTGGCGACACGATTGTAGTTGGTGATTGCATCTGTGCCCTCGCCAAAGCTAATGTTCCAGCTCAACACACGTAGTTGTGTTGTCGTTGGTACCGGGGCCGGCGAGCTGACGTTGATTTGAACATTCGCGGTCGTCATCGCGCCGCCGTTGTCAGTAACGGTCAGATAGGCCAGGTATGAACCGGCGGCATATGTATGCGTCGGGAAGGGAAGTGTCGACGTCGTGTTATCGCCAAAATTCCAGTAGTAAGAAGCGATGTACCCATCGGGATCACTTGCCGCTGACGAAAATGTAACGAAGAGGGGACTGACTCCAGACGTCGGCGATGCCGAGATGCTCAGCTGGGGTGGCTGATTGGCTGGTGGATTTATTTCCGTACTGGTAAGGATTGTATTGTCATTTTTTAACAACCCTGGTGCGTTTAGTAGATATTTGAGCGGAGATAGCACAATCTGATCGATGTTGAAGCCATCCTCACGTGTTTGCACGCGAAGCGTTTGTGTTCCCGTGGTTTGGAAATAAACCAACGGGCCTAAAACGCCTACGCCCCAGCCGTCGTCTTGCCAACCCCAGCCCTGAAGCCCACAGCCTGAGCAGTCCTCGAGGTGACTCCCGGAAAACTGGACGAAGACAGAGTCATTACCCCAGTAATCACCATCGCCTCGGCCACGAACCCATAACCTATAAGCCGTCGCAGCCTGGGCGTTGAAAGTGACGTCGAAGTAATTAACGGGATTTGCGAGAGCAGTTGTTAGTTTTCCGGCTCCAAAATCGGGATTATGCAGCGCCACCTGGCCGGCAGCCGTGCTGTTCGCCTCTCTCACCCAGGAACCATGCACGCCACTTACTGGTACATTTGACGCCCACATAACTATTTCGGAAGCACCCGACGGCGAGGGTGTCGGCGTTGGTGTAGGGGTCGGAGTTGGGGTTGGCGTTGGAGATGGTGCTCCACTGGTTCCCCCTTGACTCGTCAGGATGACAACGTCATTTTTCAACGCTCCCGGAGACGCGAAAAGATAAGTGCTCGGCGACAAGACGATTTGATCGATTGACAAACCATCCTCACGCTCCTGAATTCTAATTGTTTGTGTCCCAGTTGATTGAAAGTAGATCGCCGGCCCCAGGTTGCCCCACCCATTGTCTTGCCAACCCCAATTTTGAATTCCGCAGCCAAGGCAATCCTCAAGGTTGAACTCCGTACTTGATGTAGTACCAATCCGGTAGATTGGCGTACCGGTGCTGGTGACGCTTCCCGAAAACTGTATGTGAACAGAGTCGTTGTATGGTGAGTCGCCCTGAGCTTTGCCACGCATCCACAGGTGATATGCCTGCCCGGCATTAGCAAAGAAAGACATTTCTACATAACTGCTCGGAGAAGCCGCTGCGGTAACAACTTTCGGTAATCCTGCATTAGAATTCGCTAATCTGAAGCTACCCGCAGCAGTTGAATCCGAGACCGTAGTCCAGTTGCCGACTTTCACCGGCGCCTGGGACGCGTACAGGACAATGTTCTGAGCCGACGCAGATTGAATGAAACCAAGAAAGATGAAGACGAAGATCAGCGCACAAAAAAAGCGTAGGGGTCGCAGTAACAATTTATAGTTCTCCCTTCTGAACTAATAATGAAGACATTGGAACTGTCGGGCGGGGGCGCTGCAGTTTGAAATGCGAAGACGGCAAGATGAGACAAGACGTCGGGGCGGAAACTCCAAGCAGTCGAACAGGCACCATCAACACTCACAGTTTTAAAAATAGACCGCCGATCAAAACATGCAAGCCTGTATCCGTGACTCACGCAGAGCGTAGAGCAGACCAGACCAGTGTCCGAACGGAGTCCAAGTCGATCGGTAGACCAATATGGCCCGCCGCCGTCGACCTAGATTTTAATGTTTTCGATCTCGATGACCTGAGATCTGGAAAGATTAGAACGGATAGAGCGCTGTTCTAACCGGATCGTTGCGGTGCCAAGCGCACAAACATCATCGATAAGTTTGCCCTCGTATCTGAAGCTCACCTCAACTGGGCGAACACCCTACCATGACCTGAAGAATGTGTCAAAAATCTAACGAGTTTTGCGCGAAAACAACTGTTTCGCAAATCGATTGCAACAATTTTAGATCAACTCTACGGGCTAAGGGCTACCGTCACGCTGTTACTACCCAAGCCGCGTAACGCAATACTTACCGAGAGATTTCCCCGCACGGCCGGATCCTCCGGCAACCTCACGATCACATCCGTTAACCAAGAATACCCCGGAACCTTACCGACATACTCCACCGGTAGGTCATAGATGACGCCGAAAGAACTTACTGCCCTTGCGGTAACTACAGAAATACTCTCGCCTGATAACAGATCGAGGTTTGTGCAAAAAAGCGTGATACGCGTCCGTTTGTCGGTGCCGAAATTAAGCGGAGATGTGATCGAAAACGGATCTCGCGTGAAAAGCGCCGAATGCAACGCGAGGGCTCGATCAGTGGAAGGGTCAATAAGAAGCACGGGAGGCGGTGTTGGCGTTGGACTCGGAGCAGGAGTTGGCGTTGGGGTCGGCGTAGGAGTTGGTGTATCGACGTTGAGATCAAAATCCGCGAGGACAAAATTATGATCAGACGGTCGTACGCCTTTGTCGTCGAGCGTTCCAAGTGTGATTACCACATTCGTATTATTTAGATCTCGACTGTCTGGAATCTTCGCGCCCTTCACAATCAGCGCGGAACTTTGCCGCGAACAAAAAACGTAATCTATGCGTCCGCGTCGCGTTCTCGTCTGCGTGCCTACGGGATTATCCGGGTATGCGAGGGCTGTTCCCAAGTTCATGCTTTCGGTCCACGCATCGCCGTAGCTATCTGACATCGCGAGGGTCTCGGCAGTATCAGGACCTCCGTTGAAGTCCCCGACAATCATTCGAGGCTCCGAAAATCCTGAGGCAAAGGCTTTGAGTTCTGCGACTTCTGTCACGCGATTTGAAGATGATTGATCGTCGAGATGTGTCGCGAAGAAGTTTGTGTCTCTTCCACCGATGTTGATGGTCACCTGAGCAACCGAACGATTTGCACTCAGCAATCGCGAATTCACTCCGGCGAAAGCGCGCCATGAAAGAATAAGGTTCCCCTCGTCAGTACCCGAATACTTCGGAACGAAGTGAGCAAACCAGGCGCGGCCCGTCTTCTGGGTCAAGAGATTCACTAGAACCGGAACACTGTCAGCTGGCACCTCACAAAGACCCACGAGATCCGGATTGACTGCCGCGACCCACGATGCAGTTCGATCATAATTCGTGATTGCATCGGTTCCTTCGCCAAACTGAATGTTCCAACTCATTACTCTTAGTGGAACGACAGAAACTATCGGAGCTGCAGCCTTACCTGCAGGAACAGGAAATAAAGCATGAAGAACAAAGAACAGAAAGATCGCGCACACACAGATCAATGCCTTACTAATCAACCTACATTCTCCTCTTATGGTATTGGCCGGGTACTGCTGCTTGGAAAGGATCGTCAAAGAACGAACGAACTAATCGTTCATGTCATTACGACTTTGGAAGCGCGGGGAACACTTCGCTGGCAAGACGGAGTAAAAACTAGCCGCTGCATGGAATGCTGTCAAGATCTTTTTTGAGCGAGGCTGTAATATAGATGCAACCATTGATGGCAAACGATCTTCCACGTGTACCTCATGCATTCTTGTCGCGCTCGCCGCGCCATTGTTGTAGCGATATTGTGGTCTGCAAGTAACTTGATTGCACGATCAGCCAAGGCTCGATAATCGCCAACGCGTACTACGAAACCTGTTTCGCCGTTGGTGACGATGTCCGGAATCCCTCCAGCATCGGTTGTTACGACGGGCAGCCCGCAGGCGAATGCTTCCAGAATTGAAAGAGGTTGATTATCGACCTTGGAAGCGTTGAGATACACGTCAGACGTTGAGTACTGCTGGTAAATATCTTCGTGCTCAACACGTCCGGTAAACGAGATATGCTTTAAGTTCAACTCCCTTTTCAGATCCTCAAGGGCTTGTCGCTGGCTTCCATCGCCTATGACGGTCAGAATCGCGTCCGGCACCTGTTGCTGAATGAGAGCGAACGCGCGAAGCACGCAATCGACGCCGTAGTGAGCTTCAAGATTGCGGTTGGAAAGGAATACTGGCCGCAGTTGATCGCGCTCGCGAAAACTAAACTTATTCAAGTCGATGATATTGAAGATTGCACGCGCATCTACGCCAAAAGTCGAAAAGACTCTGACCAGAAATTCCGAAGGAACTACTATCGCATCAGCCAGATTCAATATGGGAATCGTAGTACGTCGCCAAAGCCTCAAATGGTCTTCAGCTTCTCCGCTGTGGTAGTTGAGGACAATTTTTTTTCCGTATAGTTTGCTTACTAAGATTGCCGGGGTTGGCGCAATTAGGAAGGATAGGTAGGAAGCTGAGAATATATGAATGACATCATATTTCCTCACCTGTCGTAGCAGGTTCAAGCAATAAAAAATCGAGGTCGTAAGCGTGCGAACATATTTAATTGATTGAAGCGTTCTCAGTTTTCCGGGAAGGCGAGGGTTGATGGGCAGGAAGGAGACTTGAAGTGAAGGCTCCTGCTGTAAGTGTCGAACCAGGCGCTCAGCCTGAACTGCCTGGCCCCCGAGAATGTCCAGTGAGGCAGCGACAATCAAAACTCGCACGGGTTCGGCTTCAGGCTTGTGGGTCTCAGTTCCGTCGCGATTTTGATCCGCGAAGCTCAATTCAACATCCTTTGATATAGAGCCGAAGTATTTGACAGTCGCTTATCGCAGGAGAATCTTTCTTCGACAAGTTGCCGCCCATTTCGTCCCATGGCCGATCTGCGGTCGGGATCTCGCAGTAGAGAAATGATACGCTCGGCCATGGTTTGATCGTCACCGGCCTTCACCAGGTGACCGGTGCGTCCTTCGAGAATTGCTTCACTCGCACCGCCGACGTCAGTTGCAACTACGGGCCGACCGGCAGCCATATACTCGAGAATGGAATTCGAAAAGCCCTCGGCTTGTGAGCTAAGCACACAGATATCCGAAGCTCGTAAAAGATCAGGCACACTGGCGCACCGGCCAATAAACAAACAAGACTCTTTCAATCCGAGTTCTGCGGCAACTCTTTCAGTTTCCTCTCTCAAGATTCCTTCGCCGGCAATGATGAAGACGGCCTCCGGAACATTCCGTATTACACGCTGCGCTGCGCGCAATAGCATCGGGTGATCCTTTATCCTGTATTCAAAGTTAGCAACCATCGTAATCACTGCCCGGTCAAGAATAGTCTCCAAATTGAGGCGACGAAGCGCCTCGCCCGCATCGCCGTTTTGGTGAAATCGGGTCAGATCGATTCCGTTATGTATGACTGCGATCTTGTCGTCTCGCATTCCTTCTTCGATCAACTGTTCTTTCACTGCAGCCGCGTTAGCAACCACCGCGTGCGCCAATCTAAAGGCAGTGCGTTCGACAATTCTTTGAGCAAGAGTACGAGTGCCCATTGTTTCACGTTTTGAGGCTATCCTGCCGCGAATTCCGGCGAGCGCCGAGCCAGTCATACCAAAGATGTTGGAGTAAAAATCATGCGAGTGAACAATCTCTATTCGATGTGTTTTTAAAAAGGAGATGAATCGCCTAGTTTGGCGAATCATGTTTGCGTCATAGAAGCTCGTTAGAGGGAGGTCAATGGTTGGTATTTGCAAACGTTCGATCTGCGATCTTAAGACGCCTCCAGTACTCAATGAAGCCACATGCACCCGGTAGTCGCCACTCTCATGGAGTAGCGTTGTAATCTGGATCATCTGACGTTCCGACCCACCCTCAAGGAAACCGTGAACGATCTGTAAGACACTCGGCTTTGACATTACTAGGATTGTTGTAGGGACCGAGAGCGGCCCGCCCGCTTCTTACACTGGACATGCTCCTGCACCGAGCCTCCTTGGAGTGTGGCGACTTGTCGCCGCTTTGGCCGCTTTAAATCAGAACCAAGACAAGTCCCCGCACTCCAAAGAACGATTAGTATTTGGTGATCATCCGAAAGTAAAACCGATCACGTAAGTCATAAGCTCGAAGTAGAAGCCGGGGGGCGATGCGTAACATCATCAGTGTGATGGCCGTCTTTTTGTTGCGAAAAAATCGATTCGCTTCTCTCAATAGTCTTAACAATGCGTGAAAATGTTCGTACTGGAAATCCACAGCTGCGTGTTCAGAAGCCGTCAACTCCATCGTCTGCTTAACTTTTCTAAGAACCTTAAGGATATGCTCGCTCATCCATATTGGATCGGCGGTGAGGCTGCCGGCTCGCCGTCGATAGCGAGCCAATATGTCTCTATGGTAAGCAATGCGTCCCCCTTGTTTAATAACGCGCAACCAGAGATCGAAATCCTCAACGCTGCGTAACGACTCATCAAAAAGCCCGGCACGAAGAATAGTTTCGCGGCGAGCTATGGAACAGTTTGAGACGTTGCACTCCTGTAAGAGCAGTCGTTCGAACGTGACCTCGCCCTTGGAGGGGCAGATTGTCATGAACTCTTCACCCGCTTCTGAGGAGCCTCCAAACATGACTACATTTGGGTAAAGTACATCAATCGTGGGATCTGCTTCTATTCGCGATACTTGTACTTCCAAATAATTCGGAAACCAGGTGTCGTCACCATCAAGAAACGCGAGAAGAGCACCACGCGCCGCTGCTATGCCAGTGTTGCGTGCAGCGCTAACTCCGCGATTTTCCTGTTTGAGATAGACGATACTCGACATATAAGGGGCCAGCGCTCGTTCGAGCGCCTCTGAATCAGGCGAGCCGTCATTAATGACAATGATCTCGTAGTTGGTGAAAGCCTGTGCCAACACAGAGTCGAGCGCCCCGCCGATAAACTCGGAGACATCGTATGCGGGAACAATGATACTGACGAGAGGCGATGCGGTTTGGTCCAAACGAACAACTCCTTTTTTTCAGTTTGCTACAGCCATGGGAGTTGGCTTCACCGTCGCACCTCCATGTTAGCTGACGATAGAAGATCTAGCGAGCCCCTTAGGAGGACGGAGCTTGCCATTTCGAAACCGACTTCTTTTCGTCAGACAATCAATAACTGTCATCTCATCCAGGAAGTTTAAAGTGTGAATTCCGAGAACATCGTGGTCCCAGTCGGGCACGATTTTCAAAACTTCCGTTTCATCATATTGCGATGGGCTAAGACTCGTGACTTTGCTGATCGTCGTCGCATACCCATATCTCACGGAGCTATCCTGGCTGGGTCGGTATAAAACATTATTCGACCAAAAGAGCCGGCCCGCCGGCCGTGCAGAGCGGACATCTGACACGATAGGATTGCGGGCATGGGGCCTCCACGGTCCCCGGGGGCTTTCTGAATAATACAGATGCAGTTCGTCCCAGTTGACCGTAACACCTTGCTCCTGAATGTTCACAAACATCCACCACGTGCCTTTTACTTCGATCAGGGTGGCATCTAAGGGACAGTTTGCTTCGAGCAGGACTTTCTCCAGTTGCCACTCGAAGGGGAAAGAGACGGAACGGTATAGCTCAACTACGTTTTTCTCGCCCGTTTCCGGAACCATGTAATAGTCGCCTTGCCATTCAAAAACAAACGGGTATGACAAATGGCAGTCCAGTTTTAATACTTCGGTTGGGCCACTCACAATTCCTTTTCGATCGACTTCGATTACCGAAATGTGGGCCTTGCCCTGGGCATTCAAATACTCCTCAAAAAAAATGTAATAGCTTCCTTCCACTGTGATGGGGAACGGATCCGCCCAGAAACGGTCGAAAGGTGGAATAAGATATTTGAATTCAGTGTCATTAAAGCGATACGCGAGAACCCATTGCTCGAAAGATGAGAGTTTCGCGAGAGCTCGCGAGACCGCTCGACCGGAGAGCTTCAGAAGCATCTGGCCCATCGCAGCATTTGTCGGTGGTTCAAATAAGTTCGGAGTGCGATGGCTGACATTGTTCGCGTCGGCATTGTGACCCTCGTACAGGTCTACAAGACTGCGCGCGATGAAGGCTGCGGATTTCAAGTAGCACGTGTTGTTGTTCAATCGGACTGAGAATCTGCCGAGAGTCGGGGAAACGGATTGATAGATGATTCGTTCCGTGCCATCTCCTCTCAAAGATCTAAGCGACGAGATCGTAATGGGCACCTGATTCATAATCGCATTGAATCCGGGCGGGTTTTGGTGTGAATCTTCGTTCGCTCCAAAAGCGTAAAACCAAACACCATGCTTAGCCAGAGTGGCAAATTTGGAATTCAATGCGGTTGGCCCAAGATTCATAAGCACGTCTAAACTGAAAGCTTTTATCTTCTCCAACTCACCTGGTAGCAGAACTGGACACGAACCTACTAGATCATCAATGCTGACTAATTCCAGGGCATTCGCTGGAGCGCCGAAAAAGCTGCGATCCATGCGCTGGTAGAGTTTATAGAGGAGACTGTCTCGACTTTTCTTTTCGGGAGTGACTCTAATAAGCAAGGCAAATACGGAGACATCAGCGGCCAGGATGTCTTCGAGAGACCTATGCACCCACCGAGGCTGCACAAAGGAATCGATTATTAATCCGACTCTGAGCGGGGTAGGCCTGTCAACTTGCAGCGTCATTATTTAAACAGTTACGGGCGAGAGCCGGTGCTCTTCAGATTCGGTCACACGCGGGGAGTGGTCTATATATCGACGGTGCCATAGCTCAAGAATCAACAAGGCCCAGAGAGCCTGAGAATGGTCCCGACGACCCTTATGATGTTCGTCTAATATGAGGTCGACGTAGTCTGACTTTACGTAGCCCCTTTGTCGTGTGCGAGGCTCCCGCAACGTCTCTCGTATTTGATCGCGTAACTGACGATTAATCCATTCCTTGAGCGGCATTCCGAAGCCTTGCTTGGGCCGGTCCAAAATTTCCGCGGGGATTAGATCCTTCGCCACCCGCTTGAGGAGCTGCTTTGTTTCGGAGCCCGCCAACTTCAATGACCCGGGTACCTTAGTGACGAATTCGATCAGTTTGTGATCCAGGAGAGGCACGCGTACTTCCAGCGACGTCGCCATACTCATGCGGTCAACCTTAGTAAGAATATCTCCCGGCAAATAGGTCTTACCGTCGATGTAAAGCAATTGATCCAAAGGTTCACTTGTTTTGACTCGACTCGCATACTCATGGAAGTTGCGCGCTACCTGATCAGTTTTGTCCAACGCATTTTGAAAGTCGCTCGTATAAAGCGATTTTTTGCCTAATTCCGTGAAGTAGGAAAGACTGTCAAGGTAACGATCGATCGGATCAAGCGAGATGTTATGAAGATAATTGCGGCCCCATGCGCCGTGGGGCAGGCGGTAACTGAGCGGCTGCAGGATGCCCTTCCTCAGGGCCTTCGGCAGCGCCGAAAAAGCGCGGCGACTCTCCTGGACCACGTAATGCGTATAGCCGGCAAATAACTCATCGCCGCCATCTCCGGATAGAGCAACGGTGACGTGATCGCGAGCAAGTTTGGAAACCATGAAAGTCGGTATCGCTGAAGGATCCGCAAATGGTTCGTCAAAATGCCAAACGAGTTCGTCGATTACATCGCATATTTGCGGCGTAACGAAAAACTCGTGATGGTCGGTGCCAAGTTTTTTTGCCGTCAGACGCGCGTATTTGAGTTCGTTATAACTGTCCTCATGAAATCCGATCGAAAATGTCTTTACCGGTTGATTCATCTGCTGCGCCATCAGCGCGACTACCGTGCTGGAATCTATTCCTCCAGATAGAAACGCTCCCAGTGGAACATCGGAAATCAGTCGCAGGCGCACAGACTCATCAAGCAGCGCCCGTAGCTCTTCCAAGTAATCTTCCGGTCGTCGCGACTCTGCCGGCTCAAAGTTGAAATCCCAGTACTGCTGAATACAGAGACGACCCGAGGAAAAGGTCAGGTAATGTCCGGGTGGAAGCTTGCGTATATTCCGGAAGATGGTGAGTGGATCGGGAACGTATCCAAGCGTGAGATATGCGTCTAGCGCCTCCAAATTGATTTCGCGCTTCACGTCCGGATGTTCGAGGATCGACTTGAGCTCTGATCCGAACACTAACGTGAGGCTGGGCGTGAGCGTGTAGTACAGCGGCTTTTTTCCAACCCGATCGCGCGCGATGTAAAGTTCACGCGTCTTGTCATCCCAAATAGCAAAGGCAAACATTCCTCGGAGATGGTTCGCGCAAGCCGGGCCATACTCTTCATAAGCATGAACTATTACTTCGGTATCCGAGTTAGTCTTAAAACTGTGGCCGTGTGCTTCCAGTTGCTCTCGGAGCTCATGAAAATTATAGATCTCTCCATTGAACACGATGGTGACCGAGCCATCTTCGCCCGAGATCGGTTGGGCTCCCCCTGCAAGATCGATGATGGAGAGACGCCGTATGCCAAGCGCAACTCCATGTTTCAATAGAAAACCATCATCATCAGGACCACGATGTCTTATGACGTCGCACATCTCCTTCAGAAGCCGCCCTCGCTCGAAAGAGTCGTTAGCCTTTGGGTCCCAGTAATCTATAAATCCGGCGATACCACACATATATTTTTATCTAAAGACGAAATGTCCGAACGGTTCCGTTAATTCTCAACTGTCCGGTCGATAGAAGTGTTTACCGTAGAAGAAACCCGCCAAATCCCACAGGGATAGCTCATTTGAGAAACGTGACGCAGGTTCTCTGTTCCAGACATTTACTAGCCGCAACATCCCGCGAAGCGCTCGGCCGTAGAAGTATCTCGGCACCCCGAATACATATGCGGTTGGCTGCGGACGAATACGATCTAATACGGCGCTGGAAACGCTTTGCCAGAAACACCACGAACGATGATACCTTTTTGTGAGTCTCTCACGCGGAATAAAATGGTAAACAATTAGCTGCGGCAGGTACAGTCCCCTGGCACCTGCTGCCCTTAAACGCTGATACATATCTTCATCTTCGCAAGACAGCAGCCGTGTGCCGCTTCGACCGAGCGACGTCGAGTATGGGCCGACCCGCTGCAATACTTCACGAGTGAAAACTGCATTGCCTCCCATTAGAATTCCGGGATACGTCTCGTCGAATGCAACCACCTTGTCACCACCGTCAACAATTCCCACTACTGCAGCATGATCTTTCGGCAGCCACTCGGGAAGTTCACTTTCAAAACGCGGGACATAAGGTCCGCCAATAAAATCCAGCCGATTATTTTTGAACGCCGACAGAATTGTCTCATACCACGACTCATCGATTTCTTCATCGTCGTCGATGAAGCCAATCAAATCGCCAGTCGCAGCCGCAATTCCGGCGTTGAGCGCGGGCGACCTTCCCTGCCGTTTCTCAAAAACATATGAAACTCGACCATTAGATCGTTGCACAGCATCACTTATCACAGCCTTCGTATCGTCCGTTGAGTTGTTGTCAACAACGATAATCTTCATGCTCAATTCTGCCGGCATTCTGGCAGTCAAAAGACTGCTGATCGCCTTCTTAAGCAATGTGCTGCGATTGTATGTAGGAATGACGACGTCCAGATGCATATTATGCCTAAAAGAAATTTGGAATCCTCTGTGCAACAAAGAGCGAAGCCGACGCAGCCAAGCGCAACTGACTCTGAGCATTTATCAACTGTCCCGGCCGGCCCTCAGATCCGACAAACGTTTGCGGAAGAACCCCCAGAAAAAACTAAGTTCAACTTCATATTGAAATTCAAGGTCAGGCTCGTTCTTAAAACGGCATTTCAGCCAGGCATAAACATCCAACAGGGCCCGCCGGTAAACATGAGCGGGAACATCAAGTACGCGCATTTTAGAAGCCTCGAAATCGTGCGCTCTCATCACAGCGTAGAAATATCCGTGACCATGATACCACCGGCGGTGATAATCCTTCGTCAAACGCTCCTCGAGGACATGAGCGTAAACGACGAGTTCTGGAAGATACATTAAGCGTTTTTTTGCAGCGGTGAGGCGCAACTGAAACTCATGGTCTTCCATTGATCCTATACTATTCTTAACACGCTGCAAATGCGGCTGAAACAGTCCGACATCTGAAAACACTGAAGCACGCACAGCCAAATTGGCGGCAACGAGTCCAGGACCGTTTCGCACATCCAATTCGATCGGTCCATCTCCGAGGTCTAAAAGGGCCAAGGGAGTCCAATGCTTGTCTGTTAACCAGACAGGAAACGCGGTTGTGGGTTGCGGTAAAACCTTGCCTCCGATGCAGTCAGCATGCGGAAACTTACGAAATCCTTGGTTGATTGACGCGATCCAATTTCGCGCCGGCCTAATATCGTCGTCGGTAAATGCAATTATGCGTCCGCGAGCCGCAGCGATGCCTGTGTTGCGAGCGTGAGATACACCTTGCGTGCCTTCGAAGCAGTAGACGAGATTGTCATAACCCAGACTGTCGCGCAGGTTTTCCACCATCGTGCGAGTCTCATCAGTGGAATTATTATCAACTACAATTACTTCATACTCGGTTCCGGCACAGTCCTGGTTCCTTAAGCTCTCTAATGCGCCACGCAAGACATTACACCGATTGTAAGTGCCTACAATTACCGAAACGTCAGGCTCTTTCGATGCACTTCTCATCTTAAGCCTTTAATAACACTTGTGCTTTTTGTGCTTCTTTGCGGCCTGGCGGGGGCGGGGTGTGCGTGCAACTGTAAGGCATGTAGAATGTATCGCGCAGATGCCGATCGTAGTCTACTCGCACTGCGAGACAGCGTCTTCGCCAATCGATATCGATGCCAAATGGGGCCAGGCGATTTCTTATCCCGGCATCAACAAAATAAACACCTGGACCGAGGCCCACGGAAGAGCAGTCAAAAACAATTGATCCTTCGCCGGGCTGAACATCTATCCTGCCTCCCAACGTCTCGCTGCTAAAGAAAGAACATAAACATCCCTCCTGCGAGTAGAACTGCACTTCGAAGATTACATCGATCAGCGGTTTAAAGACTTCATATTTTAGGATTGCCTTCATCGGCTTGCCTGTCTCGAACGAGAGGCATTCGTTGCCGTCTTCGGGGCAGAAACTCAAAGACGTCACGATGGCTTCCCGGGACGACTCCTGGCTCGTGCCGGTGTTCCCTTGTGCCGGAAGAAGCTTTGATGACCTTTGATACAAAGCGATCGTTTCCCGAGGTTCCCCATCAACCTCGATTTGACCGTTCTTAAGAAGTATTACACGATCACATAACTTCTGAACGGCCCTCAGATCATGTGAGATGAATACAATGGTTGTTCCCTTCTTTTTCAGCTCCATAATCCGCTCAATACACTTTTGCTGAAAAGCAGCGTCGCCCACAGCCAATACCTCGTCTAACAGCAAGATGTCAGGATCCAGGTGTGCCGCGATTGAGAATCCCAACCGTACGTACATGCCGGAGGAGTAGCGCTTAACCGGTGTATCGATGAACTGCCGGAGCTCGGCGAAATCTACGATGCTCTCCAGCTTCTCAGTAATTTCCCGCCTCAACATCCCGAGAATTGAGCCATTGAGATAGATATTCTCACGCCCTGTTAGTTCGGGATGAAAACCGGAACCAACCTCTATCAACGCCGAGAGCCGGCCATTAATCATGATTTCACCGGAACTCGGAGTAGTGATTCTGGAGAGCAACTTGAGAATCGTACTCTTGCCCGCTCCGTTGTGACCGATGATGCCGAGAGCTTCACCTCTGCGTGCGTCGAAACTTATCTCTTTCAGTGCCCAAAAATCTTCTTTCCGTTTTCGTGTCGAGAACAGTTTCCGCAGCAAGGAGCCGTTGGCAGCATCCGCCTCTCGGCGAATGCGATACTTCTTAGAAATCTCCTTCAACTTTAGGTCAATCATACAGTGTTAATGTACTGTCAGATTACGTCAGCCATCGTAGCCTCGACCCGCTTGAAATACAGATACGCTAGAGGAAGCAGGACAATCGCTATCACCGCGGAGATTGCCAGCGAGTAAAAATCTGGTGCGACCCCTTGCAATACCACGCGCCTGAAGTTCTCAATTACACCCACCGTCGGATTAAGACTGTAAAGCCCTTTCAGATGCTGCGGGACCGCGCTTAGCGGATAAACCACCGGAGTTGAAAACATCCACACTTGCAACAGAAGCGGCATTGCCACTCCTATATCGCGAAACCGCACCTGCATCGCAGAGAGAAATAATGAGCAGGCTATTGCCAGTAACGTCAATAGAAGAAGTATGGGAATCGCATACAGAGCGTAAATCGTCAGGCTCACTCCGAAATAGATAAAAAGCGCAATCAAGAATGAGGATGCAACCGCAAAATCAAACAACGCTGCACTGACATATGTTAGAGGTAGGATCTCTCTTGCAAAATAGACCTTTGTTACCAACTGGCTATGACTAACGAGTCCAGAAGTAGCGCTCGTCAGGGCGCTCGAAAAAAATGTCCATGGCAACAACGCGGCATAAGCAAAGACCGCATAAGGAACATTCTCACTCGGGATCTTCGCAATTACTGAAAAGATCACGGTGTAAATCAGCATCAGCGAAAGTGGTTGAAGAATCGCCCATGTCAGTCCCAACACAGATTGCTTGTAGCGCACTTTAATGCGATGAACGCTAAGCGTGTAAAAAAGATCTCGATATTGCCAAAGTCCTCTCAACTCACGCAGCAGGTTGAGCGGAGAGAAGGAAGGAGGACGGATGATCTTGATCGGGCGTGTTTCGCGATCGCGAGATAGAGTATCGATTGGCCTGGGCGTTACGATCTTCATAAACACCGTAGCTATCGCCGAATAAATTACGCCGATGTTGGTCTCACAGCTATTGCTGGGGCAATTTTTTGGGATTCTTCCAGGTAGTAAATACGGCGCAGTGCGATGGCATAACCAACGAGATAATAGATGTACCACTGATAAGCCACCGCCGCGAAGAAACTTGCCACCATGTAACCCACCAAACTTGCCTGTAAGCCAATAGCGAGGTAATAGAAGCGCGAATTTTCATTTCGCTCAAACAATTCGCGCTCTATCAACCGGAGTCTTCTAAGGGGATGCACCAGAAAAATTATGTAAGCGATCATTGCCGCGATTCCGGTTTCTGCGGCGACTTGCGTGTAAGCGTTATGCGTTCCTAATTCCTGGAAAGACTTATGATGAAAATTCCCTATCCCTACACCGAAGAGCGGGTATCGAAGCGCCACCAGTATCGATCGCTTTAGCACTTGAGTTCGTTGACTTGCAGAACCTGTTATATCAGCGGCGGAGTCAAAGATCGTCGCGAGGCGTCCGGAATAGGTCGCCGGCGCAACAGCCAGGAAAAAAATAACTCCAAACACTAGCGTCGCAAGCGCAGCAGTCCGGTTGCGGCGACCCAGTTTACGTACCAACACGAGCGCCATCGCTATCAAGCCAAGAAATCCGCCGCGCGAGAATGTGATGATTACCGCCGAAATCATCAATAGGGTGATTCCAAGATAAACCACCTTCCTGATAAGGCCTCTCTTCTCCAGCGCCAATACAAAAGCAATCGGTATGACTGTCACGAGATGGAGTGCGAGATCATTTGAATTATCGAATAAACCTTTTATGGCGCCCGCGACGCGTTGAGTATTGGTCTCCTCCATGCCGATCTTGAAAACTCCGGCATGGTAATCACTAATGACATTAACGCTGAGGTAAATGCTGACTGCGAGGACCAGCCAAAATAAAAGTTTCAGTCGCAGCTCAGTGCGCACAGCGTTAACGAAGACAATGAATATCAGTATCGTTTTGATTAATAGATCAGTGAATGCCCCCCAAGCCTCTGTAGGATCAATAGCAAACGGAATCGATAGAACGGCGCCCAAGCCAACCAGCAGCACCATGTTCACTTCTCTTGGACGCGCCGTTAGATTACCTTCAAGCGCCACCTGGCTGACCCCATAGACCAACAACGTCACGATACCGATATAGAACGCCATGGTCTTGAACGATGAGAGCGCGGGAATTAGCTCATAAGGTCGGAAGTAAAGCACCATGCTAAAAACAAAAAGGCAGGCAAAGGTCAAGCTATGCCCTTTTCTTGCCTGCCACTTCCCAGCTTCCAATGAAACAAAACTCGGTCGGGCTTCTGCTTCATCGCTCAAGGAACCTGGAGCGCGGTTCGAAGCAATCTCAACCTCTGGTTGATTGAAAAGGGTCCTCTGTTCTACGGGTTCACCTTCGCGAGGATAGGAACGTCTGGGGGGAAAGACGCCTTCATAATCGAGAGCTTCGGGATTATAACGCATGCAAAAGAATTCTTACGAAAAGATAAGTTAAGGATAAGCAACCACGCAATGAAGTTTTCCTACTTTATGAACTTCGTGGCGCCGAAAGCCCGCCTCACGCAGCAGTTTTGTTATGGTCGATTTCCTGTAAAAAAATACGTCACAGCCTCGCGCCTTGAGTCTTACTTTGCGTATCGGGGCGCGCCAAGTCCAAAATCTCGGAAACGCGAGAATCACCTTGTCTGTGGACAGTTCTCTCATCTTTCTCAGCACCGGCAATGGGTCCTTTATGTAGTCGAACAGTCCTATGCCAAAACTGACATCGAATGTATTGTCAGGGTTATAGGCGAGGAGATCGGTATGCTCAAACTTACATCGATCGCTGAGGTTTCCTCTATCGCTCGATTCCTGGCATAACCCAATCATGACCTCGGAAATATCAATGCCCCTGACCTTTCGAGCACCCTTCCGCGCGAGTTCAAGACTATAAAGTCCGTTTCCGCAGCCTACGTCGAGGAAGACCCGGCTCTTAATTGGCTCGCAGTTTCGCATCGTAAAGGCAAATCGTTCAAACATATCCTTTCGAAAAATTCTGTCGAGCACATTCGACAGTTTCGATTTCTTGTGTGTATAGATTCGCTTAAACGAATCAGCCTCGTTATTCCAATACTTCCTCTGCGCTAATATCTGCTCGTTCACAGGCACAGTACCTCTCTGATTGTCGTGAATTCGAAATCGTTCAATAACTTCACGAAGCGTTTTTCAGTTTGATCTAAGTTCCGATAATGTCGAATTTTTTTAGAAAGGGGTAATTTCTTTACTCGCGGCTGATCCGGATCTAACTCCCAAGGGTGCAGGTAGAAGACGGTCGGTCTTCCCGTTTCATTCACCTTTCTCATGCAGTACTTAGTGTAGGCATAGGGAAAAAGACGAAAATACCCGCCACCGCCAAACGGAAATCGCTTACCGAACAACTCCAAGCAGCTCATCGGGAACTCGTATAAATCGTTAGTAATCTTATAGGGATTCAGCGGTGAATCAGCGACACCGTAATCGGGATGAAAACCGATCGGAAACACGGATGAATCGTATTTAAACTGAAGTTTCTCCAGGATTGGTAACGCCCACCCTTTCGTTTTTTCTACTACGGTGAACGAAGGTGCGCGAAACCCTATCGGACGAGTTTTCACCCCGCAGCTTTCGATAGCTTCCAATGCTTTCATGAGATCATCTTCAAATTCCTGCGGCGAGATTTCAGTCAGCAACAGGTGATTGTAGCCATGAACTGCAATCTCGTGCCCCCGCGCTTCCAATTCCAGAATCAGATCGGGGAGCCGCTTTGCAATCCAACCGAGAACAAAAAAAGTCGCCCGAGTATGCTTTTCTTCTAATATCCTCAAAATGCGCTCTGTACTTGCCCGCACTCTTAGTTCACAGCTATCCCAATCCGACGGCTTAATTATGCCAATCAAGTTATGGACACAGAACCAATCTTCCAGATCGATGGAGATAGCATTCTTCATAGCTAACCTAGGGCTGCGTTCTTGCTTGCGTAGCAATCCTACCCGCTCTTTCCACGTGGTCAGGCGACACCGATGTTTCCCTAAGAGGCTCCCATTTCGTGTAGCGTTCGCCTCGAAAAAATTTGAACATCGCAATGAGACAGGCTACGTTTGTAATCACGAAATATTGTGGTAAAGCGAACCAGCGTGAGTTAACACCAAGCCTCACCATTAAAGCTGCGACTATGGCCGCTGAATAAAAGCAGATTTGAGCAATGAAGAGCGTGCCGAAGAAAACACTTTCAAGCGCATGGGCTCCCGTCGTCAAAAGTAACCCGATGAGAAATACCGGTACAAGATAGCGCATTACTTTGTGTGAGAGCAGCTGCACCGCATAAAAACCTTTAGTGAATGGATTTAGAACTTCCCGATTCCGCCAAAGGTCCGCGAAAGTTTGCGTAATGATACGTACCCTGACTGCCAGCTCTTTGTTCGGTCTGGCATTCGGCTTTTCGAGGCAAACGGCATCAGGTTCGTAAACGGCTCTTAGACCCTGTTTCACCATGGTCGTTGCGATCAAAAAATCACTGCACGCTTCGTGATAAAGAGGAACATACGCGGATTTACGAACGGTGTACATGCAGCCGCAAACGCCGATTAGCGATCCTATGGCGCTTTCCCGTTCCTTCAACAAAAACTCGTAGCTCCAATAGGAACGAGTTCCGTGACTAACGCTCGAATCAGGTGAATGAGTATAAATCACGCGTCCTGTCACGCAGCCAACACTCGCATCCGCAAAATAGGGCACCATCAAACGCAATACGTCGGGACGGTAATGAGTGGTGGCATCGGAAAAAACAATTATTTCCCCAGCCGCCTTTTCGACAGCCGCGTTTTGGGCTGCCGTTTTTCCCAACCTTTGTGGCTGTCGATGAAGACGCACGCCCCGGGGTGCAAAGCTGCGAACTATCTCGTCCGTTCGATCCGTGGAACAATCTGAAGTGACGATGATTTCAATCTTCGCCTTCGGATAATCGAGGGCCAGAGTGTTCTCGAGTTTCGCAGCAAGGTCGCGCTCCTCGTTGTAAGCGGCAATAATGACGGTAAGTGTGGGCGTAAATTCCCGACGCTTCTTCACGAGTCTCGTCCTGAATGTTGTTAGGATAAACAGTAAGATCGGATAGCCGGCATAGGTATATGCAACAGCCACCGCACTTATCCAGAAAATGACCTTAGTGGTAATAACAATCTCCCCTGACGAAGCTGACGGTTGCTTAATTCACCCTTCGTAGAGCTCATTTGCCGGAAGCATTCAAACCTGCAACCCGCCTGCGCTACTACAACTACTCATTAAAGCCTTAGAAACTGAAAACCGCAACCGGAAGAGATCTGCGACTCGCAATCCCACATTAGTTCAGACGGCGAAAAGGCTTATTGTTCCGGAATGCGTAATCCAGCGAGCCTAAACCCGTGCCATGCCGTCTTTCTTGACGTCTACGCGCAGCATTTTGCCAAGATACAGCAGAACTCAGACGACTTGAATTTTGACCTGCTTTTGCCTGTAACGATTTACGGATGCTCGCTTCGTGGTTTTTGAGCAACCAGAAAGATTCCCGTGGGGACGAGGTCGGAATCGGGTAGGGTCCGAAAAGTATCGGCCAGTTTAGGCCGGATCTTTCCAATTAGC